>Ga0105247_10001583_pt1 | contig 16145 bp, 8 predicted proteins | sample KBSS24metaG_FD_81519 | JGI IMG/M metagenome (GOLD analysis project Ga0105247, IMG submission 81519) | Switchgrass rhizosphere microbial communities from Kellogg Biological Station, Michigan, USA - KBS S2-4 metaG | ecosystem: Host-associated > Plants > Roots > Rhizosphere > Soil | place...
ATCTTCGCGCGCCGTTCGCGGAGCGGCGCGAAGAGCGCCTCGTACGCGATGTGGATTCGCTTCTTGAGCTCGCCGTAGCCGACGCCTCCGCGCGTGTAGATCGGCTCGAGCTCCTCGGCCGCGGCCGGCGCGAGCAGGCGATAGAGCGTCATCAGCCCGTCGTTCGCGTCCTTCGGCTCGTCGACCCCCTTGCTGTCGGTCTTGATCGAGGCGAAGTACGTCTTCCAGGCTTGTTTTTCGGTCATCCCGTCGGGGAGGAAGATCGGGATCGTGTTGTTGTAGCTCTTGCTCATCTTCGCGCCGTCGAGCCCGGGGACCGTCGGCGACCTCGAGAACCGCCACTCGGGGCGGACGAGCACCGGCCCGCCGAACGCGGCGTTGAAGCTCTGCGCCATGTCCTGCGCCATCTCGACGTGCTGCTGCTGATCCTTCCCCACCGGCACGACCGTGCTCCGGTAGATCAAGATGTCGGCGGCCATCAGCACCGGGTAGCAAAAGAGCCCCATGCTCGCCTCGAGGCCGTGCGCGATCTTGTCCTTGTAGCTGTGGGCGCGTTCGAGGAGCCCCTTGCCGGTGCAGCACGCGAGCATCCACGTGAGCTCGCACACCTCGGGGACGTCCGATTGGCGGAAGAAGGTCGCCTTCGCCGGATCGAGGCCGAGCGCGAGGTAGTCGACCGCGACATCGCGGGTGAGGGCGCGCAGGCGCGCCCCGTCGTGCACCGTGGTGAGTGTGTGGAGATTCGCGATGAAGTAGAACGCGTGCTCGGGCCCGCCCGCCGTCTCCTGAAGCTCGACGTGCTGCTGGATCGCCCCGAAGTAGTTCCCGAGGTGGAGGACGCCGCTCGGCTGAATGCCGGAGAGGACACGTGCGGGGTGGCTCGGCGCGGGCTCGTTCATGGCTCGAGCGCTTGTAGCGGTCGTCGCGTGCGCGTGAGAAGCGTGAAGCGAGGGGAAAAACAAGAACGGCGCGCGCTTGCCATATCCCTACATCGGCAGCCATGGTCCGCCATCCGCGGATGCGATTCGGTCGTCCTCAAGAAGAGCTGTGGCATTTGGTTGAGATCTAGCTTACATCTGCTGTGCTGAGTCATGTAGCAGGCGCGACGGGGGAGCACCGCACGGACCAGCGACGGGTCATGCCGGCAGCGACCCCGAAGAGGCGGGACAAAAACGATCATCGAGACAGCGAGGCCAGGCTCCAGCCCACGACCCGCGGCATCGTTAGTTCCTGAGAAACGCGTATGGAGGGGCTCCGAGGCTTCCACCACCGAGGTTCTACGCCATGAAGCACTCGGGCTCAGCGACGCTATCCAGCCATTCGATCGGTCTCGCGACCTGCCGGCGCGGTGCATCTTCGCTCCGCAGCGAGCCCCTTTGAATAGGAAAGCGCACCCCCGGACCCCCGTCGTCCACCAGGCGAGCGGGACCTTGCTATCCGCCGCCGTGGTACGACCCGAGGTCTCCGATCCGTACATCGGCACGACGTTCGGCCACCGGTACGAGATCGTCGCCCAGATCGCCGAGGGATCGCAGGGGCGCGTGTACGTCGCGCGTCACCTGCTCATCGAGCGAATGGTGGCGATCAAGGTGCTGTTCCTGACGCTCGCGTCGGAGCAGGGGCTCGTCAGCCGCTTCCTCAACGAGGGGCGCGCGGCCGGGTCGCTCGGCCACCCGAACATCGTCGAGTGCCTCGATATGGGGTACGCGGGGGACGGCGCGCCGTACCTCGTGATGGAGCGCCTCGCCGGGCAGACGCTCGCCGCGGCGATCGACACGCTCGGGCCGTTCTTGCACGGGCGCGCGGCGTACATCGCGACGCAGATCGCGTCGGCGCTCGGCGCGGCGCACGACCGCGCGATCGTCCACCGCGATCTGAAGCCCGAGAACGTGTTCCTGGTCGACCACGCGACCCGCCCCGATCACGTGAAGGTCCTCGACTTCGGGATATCGAAGTTCTCGAGCGAGGGGAGCCGCGTCCAGACCTCGAAGGGGCAGTTCCTCGGGACGCCGGGGTTCATGGCGCCGGAGCAGATCGACGATCCGGCGAGCGTCGACGCGCGGGCCGACGTGTACGCCCTCGGCGCGACGCTCTATCACATGCTCGCGGGCGAGCCGCCGTTCGCCAACGTCGACTTTCCGAAGGTGCTCCGGTGCATCTGCGAAGAAGAGCCGCGCCCGCTCGCCGAGGCGCGCCCCGACCTCCCGCCGAGCGTCGTCGCGATCGTCGAGCGCGCGATGGCGAAGTCGCGCGACGACCGCTTCCAGACGATGGCGGACTTCGAGGAGGCGCTCACGCCGCACGCGCTCGAGCCGATGCGCCGCCGGGCGATGGCGTCCGCACCGTCGGACGCGCGGCTCGCCGCCCTGCCGACGTCGCACCCGTCGCACCCCTCGCATCCTTCGGCCCCCTCGCTCTCGTCGCGGCCGTCGTTCGAAGCGGCCGACTCGCACGGCGCGACGATCGCCGACGGAGGGTCGCCGGCGGCGGCCGGCGCGCCCGCGAGCCGGCGGCGCTGGATCGCCGGCGGCGCGCTGCTCCTCGGGGCCGCGGCGATCGCCGCGGTCGTCGCGATCCGGCCGCGGCGCGAAGGCGCCCCCGGCGCCGACGCCGCGAAGGAGACGGCGGCGGCAGCGGCGATCGCCGCGCCGCCGACCGGCCCGGCCCCCGCGAAGAACGGCGGCGCCGCGCAGCCGCTCGCGCGCCTGGAGGCGGCGCAGCCCGCGCGAGGAGACACGGCGAATCCTGCGGACGATATCGGCGCGGTGCAGCCCACGAGCGCGGTCATGGACGGCGCGGCGCGCGGCGGCCCCACGCGCGCGCCGCTCGGCCCTCGTCCGAAGGGCGGCGCGGCGGCGCGGCCGGCGGATCCGCGCGCGGCGGGGTCCGTCCTGCCGGGCGCTCCTCCTTCGACGCCGGCGCCCGCCGCCGACGGGACGCCGAGCGCGGCCCCGAGCTGCTCGCCCCCGTTTTACTTCGACGGGCGGAAGAAGATCTTCAAGCCCGAGTGCATCTGACGGACGGCGAGCCGACGTGCCCGCCGATCGCTACGACGACGTCCCGTATACCGATCACGCGTACGCCGAGTCGCACCCCGACCGGCTCGCCGTGGTCGCGCGCCTGTCGGGGTGGGAGCCGGCGCCGGTCGACCGCGCGCGCGTCCTCGAGATCGGCTGCGGGCGCGGCGGGAACCTCGCCCCGATGGCGGCGAGCCTCCCCCGCGCGACGCTCGTCGGCGTCGACGCGTCGGCGCGGCAGGTGGGCGACGCGACGCGCGTGATCGAAGGCGCCGGGCTGACGAACGTGCGCGTCGTCCACGGCGCGATCGAGGCGGCGCGCTTCGACGACGCGTCGTACGACTTCATCGTCTGCCACGGCGTCTTCTCGTGGGTGCCGATCGCGACGCGGCGCGCGCTGCTCTCGGGGATCGCGCGGTGGCTCGCCCCGGGGGGCGTCGCGTACGTCAGCGCGAACGTGGCTCCCGGGTGGTACGCGCGGCTCGCGGCGCGCGACTGGCTGCGGTTCGCGACCACGTCGCTCGGCGTCGCCTCGTCGGCCGACTCGGCGCGCGCGTCGCTCGCGTGGCTCGGCGGCGCCATCTCGCCCGAGCTCCGCGCGTACCGCGCCGAGATCGAGGCGGTGCGCGCCCGCCTCGCCCAGACGGACCCCGCCTACCTGGTCCACGAGTACCTCGAGCCGGAGCACCGCCCCGAGCTCGTGACGACGATCCTCGCCGAGGCCGGCTTCGCGGGGCTCCGCTACCTCGGCGACGCGATCCCGCAGGCGACGGCGATCGAGCTCCTCCCGGACGACGTCGCGGCGCGGGTCGCCGGCCTCGACGTCGCGGCGGCGCAGCAGCTCGTCGATTTCGTGCAAAATACATCGTTTCGGCGGATGCTCTTCGTCCGCGACGACGCGGCGCGCGAGCGCCGGTGGACGTCGCCTCCGCGCCTCGACGCGCGCGCCGTCCGAAGGCTCGGCGTCGCGAGCCGCCTCCGCCCGCGCGAGCCCGCGTCGGCGGCGGCGCGGTCGGAGGTGTTCGAGGGGCCGGACGGCGCGGTCGCGCTGATCGATCGCGGGGCGCGGGCGGCGCTCCACCACCTCGCGCGCGCGGCGCCTCGCGCCGTCTCGTGGGCCGACATCGCGCGGGCCGCCGGCGCCCAGGGGGACGCCGAGGCCGCGCTGGCGACGGAGATCTTCGACCTGTGGATGAGCACCGGCGGGATCGATCTCCACGCGCACGAGCCGGCGATGACGACGATCGTCTCGACGCGCCCGGTCGCGTGCCCGGTCGCGCGATGGCGCGCCGCGCACGGCGGGCCGATCACGAACCTGTGGCACCAGGAGGTCGTCCTCCCCGAGGCGCTCCTCTCCTCGGTCCTCGCGCGCCTCGACGGGACCCGGACGCTCGACGAGCTGACCGCCGACGCCGCGGCGTGGGTCGACCTCGCGCGCGCGTCGCCCGACGAGCGGCGCCGCCTCGTCGCGGCGAGCGCCGAGCTCCTCGCCGCGTCGGCGCTGCTAAGGTCGTAGGCGACGTCGCGCCCGCCTTCGCGCAGGCTCCGCGGACGGCGCCTTCGCGCAGCTCCGTCACGGCGCGCGCCCCCTCTGGGCGAGGCCGCTTCGCGCCGAAGTTGGCGCGCGGCGTGGGCGCGCGCCGCGTAGGATGCGCGGGATGCGAACCGTCCTCGCCGGCCTCTTCGGCACCCTCGCGATCGCGTGCTCCCCCGCCGCCGAGCCGCCGCGCGGAGCGCGACACGAAGGGCCGGCCGCGCCCCCGAAGGCGGCGATCGCGACGCCCGCCCCGCCGGCGGAGGCGCCGCCGCTCGGCAAGCTGCCGCGCGACACGCGCCCGGTCCATCAGTCGCTCGCGCTCGACGTCGACCCGGCCAAGGAGCGGTTCGGCGGGACGACGGAGATCGACCTGGAGCTCGACGGATCGCGCGCGGTCCTCTGGCTCCACGGCCGCGGGCTCGCCGTCACGTCGGCGCAGATCACGACCGCGGCCGGCGAGCAGGTGGCCGCGACGTGGCAGGAGGTCGATCCGAGCGGCGTCGCGCGCGTCGCGCTCGCGCGCCCGATCGGCCCGGGGAAGGCGAAGCTCCGCGTGGCGTTCGACGCGCCGTACGACCCGCAGCTCGTCGGCGTGTACCGCGCCAAGGTCGGCGCGCGCTTCGCCGCGGTGTCGAAGTTCGAGGCGATCTACGCGCGGCGCGCGTTCCCCTGCTTCGACGAGCCGTCGTTCAAGGCGAAGTTCGACGTGACGCTCGACGTCCCCGCGGGCGACGCGGCGATCGGCAACATGCCGATCGCCGAGGAGACCAGGCTGCCGGACGGCGCGCGGCGCCGCGTCCGGTTCGCGACGACGCCGCCGCTCCCCACGTACCTCGTCGCGTTCGCGGTCGGCCCGTTCGAGTCGCGCGCCGCGGCCGTCCCTCCGTCGGCGCTGCGCGCGGCGCCGCTCCCGGTCGGCGTCGTCGCGGTGCGCGGCCGCGGGGGCGACGCCGCGTTCGCCGTCTCCGCGGCCCCGCCGCTCATCGCCGAGCAAGAGCGGTACTTCGGCGTCGCGTTCCCGTACCCCAAGATCGACCTCGTCGCCGTCCCCGACTTCCAGTCCGGCGCGATGGAGAACGCCGGCGCGATCACGTTCCGCGACTCGCTGCTCCTCGTCGACGAGAAGACCGGGTCGCTGTCGCAGCGGATCGGCGTGACCAAGACCACCGCGCACGAGCTCGCGCACCAGTGGTTCGGCGATCTCGTGACGATGCGGTGGTGGGACGACATCTGGTTGAACGAGGGGTTCGCGAGCTTCATGGCGACGCGCACCGTGCGGGCGCTCCGCCCCGAGCTCGAGGTGGAGCTCGACTCGGTCCAGCGCACCGACATGGTCATGTACGTCGACGGCCTCGCGTCGGCGCGCCGCGTCCGCCAGCCGATCGAGAGCACGCACGACATCACGAACGCGTTCGACGCGATCACCTACGAGAAGGGGGAGGCGGTGCTCACGATGCTCGAGCACCACCTCGGCGAGGAGCCGTTCCGCCGCGGCGTGCACCGGTTCCTCGCGTCGTTCGCCGGGAAGAACGCGACCACAGACGACCTCGTGGCGGCCCTCGCCGCCGAGTCGAAGACGGAGCTCGCGCCGCTGGTCTCGAGCTTCGTCGATCAGCCCGGCGTCCCGCGCGTGACGGCGCGCGCGACGTGCGAGGGCGGAAAGGGGCAGGTCGCGCTCGAGCAGGCGCGGTGGCTCCCCGCCGGGTCCGACGCGCGATCCGACGCGACGTGGCGCGTGCCGGTGTGCGTGCGCGCGGGGATCAAGGGGCGCGTCGAGGTCGCGTGCGCCGAGCTCGGCGCGCGCACCGGGACGCTCGATCTGCCGGGCTGCGCCGACTGGATCCTGCCGAACGCCGACGCGGCCGGGTACTACCGGTTCACGCTCGAAGGCAAGGACCTCGCGACCCTGCGGGACCGCGGCCTCGCGCACCTCTCGCCGGCGGAGCGGCTCGCGCTCGCCGAGAACGTCGACGCGGCGTTCCGCGGCGCGACGCTCCCCGCGGCCGACGCGCTGAAGGCGCTCGAGCCGCTGGCGCGCGACGCGCACGGCACCGTGGCCGCCGAGCCGCTCGATCTGTTCCGCACGATCGACGACTTCGTCGTCGGCGACGATCTCCGCGCGGCCTTTCGCGCCTACGTCACGCGATTGTACGCGCCGGCCGCGCGCGCCCTCGGGTGGAGGAGCGCCGCGGCGGAGAGGCCGTGGCGGCGCCTCTTTCGCGCGAAGCTGCTCGGCTTCCTCGCGCTCTCCGTCGAGTCGCCCCAGGCCCTGGACGAGGCGGCCCGCCTCGGGCGGAGGTACCTCGGGCTCGACGGCGACGGCGCGCTCCACCCCGACGCCGTCGACGCGGACCTCGCGGGGATCGCCATCTCCGCGGCGGCGCGCCGCGGGGGCGCGCGCGTCTTCGACGCCCTCGTCGCCCACCTCGCGGCGTCGGACGACGCGCCGACGCGCGCGCGGATCCTCTCGGCGCTCGCCAACGTGCGGGCGAAGGAGCTCGTCGGCCGCGCGCTCGATCTCGCGCTGGATCCGCGCCTCCGGCAGAGCGAGCGCCTCTCGACGATCTCGCCGCTGCTCGGCTCCGTCGCGACGCGCGACGCGGCGTGGGCCTGGCTCGCCGCGCACTTCGACGCCCTCGCGCCGCTCCTCCCCGATCGGTACGCCGGGCACCTCCCCGGCGCGGCGCGGATCTGCGATCGCGCGCACGCCGAAGAGATCCGCGCGTTCTTCGCGCCGCGCGTCGAGAAGCTCACGGGCGGCCCGCGCAACCTCGCGCAGGCGGTCGAGCGGGCGACGTACTGCGCCGCCGAGGTCGACGCGCAACGCGAGAGCGCGCGCGCGTTCGTGCGCGCGCTGCGCTGACGGGTCGCGACGGGCCTACTCGTTCACCTTCTGGTGCGCGCGACCTTCGACCTCGCGCGCCGCGCCTTCGGCCGCCGTGTCGTGGTCGCCCACGAGCTTGCCGACGCCGCGCTCCACCTTGCCGGCGACCTCCTGGACCTTCCCCTTCACGCGCTCGACGCCCTTCGCGGCCTCTTCGCGGGCCTTCCCCTTCAACTCGGTCGCCGTGCCCTCGGCCTCCATCTGCTCGTTGCCGAGCAGCTTCCCGATGTTCTTCTTCAGCGCGCCGCCGACCTGCTCCGCCTTGCCCTCGATGCGATTACCCGTCGTGCTCATAATTCCTCCCAGGAATTGAGGTTCCCCCCTCACGGGTATTCGTCATTGCAGTCGTCGTGCCGGCCGGGAAAACGCGGCACATCGCGCGATTTGCTGGGGTTCGCGGCGCGGCGCGGTGAGGCAATTCCGAGATGTGAGGCGATAAGCCACGCTCACCGCGCGCCGGACGCGAGGGCCGACGGGCCCTCTTCGGCGCCCTCGACCTCCTTGTCCCAGCGCACCCACTTCAGATCGCGGACGAAGATCGTATAGAGGACCGGCACGAGGACGAGCGTGACCACGGTGGCGAACGAGAGCCCGCCGATCTGCGCGTAGCAGAGTGGCTCCCAGAGCGGCCCGCCGTGGAGGGCGAGCGGGATCAACCCGAGCACCGTGGCGACGACGGTGATGAGCACCGGCCGCAGGCGCATCAAGCCGGCGTCGAGGAGCGCGTCGCGCATCGACTCGCCGCGCTCGTGCATCTCCTCGATGAAGTCGAAGAGCACGATGATGTGGCTCACGATGACGCCCATCAGGCTGATGATCCCGAGCATCGCCATGAACCCGAGCGGCGCGGAGGTGGCGACCAGCGAGACGACCGCCGCCGCCGCGCCGTAGGGGAGCGCGGCGAAGACGATGAGCGGCTTCACCGCGTTCCGGAACTGCACCACCAGCGCGACGTAGATGGAGACGAGGAGGAGCACGGCGACCGTGGTCATCTCGGCGAAGCTCTTCACCTGCTCCTCCTGCTCGCCGCCGATCTGGAGGGCGTAGCCGGGCGGGAGGTCGGCCTTCAGGCGATCGATCTCCGGCTGCGCGCGCTTCATGATCTCGGAGGAGAGGAGGCCGGCCTCGGGGAAGCACGAGACGGTGATCGTGCGGAACTGGTTTCGCCGCCGGATCTTCTCGGTCTGGAACGAGTAGGCGATCCGCGACACCTGGCCGAGCGGCACCTTCTGCGGGCCCGTCGCCGCGTTCACGTACAGGTCCTCGATGTCGCCGAGCTGCGCGCGCTCCTCGGCGCGGAGGCGGCTCACGATCCGGATCTGCCGATCGCCCTCGCGGAGCTGCCCCACCGCGATGCCGTTCATCCCCCCGGCCGACGACCGCGCGATGTCGAGGTTCGTCACGCCGGCGAGGTTCGCCCGATCGGGATCGACCTGGAGGCGCACCGAGAACGTGTCGCTCCCCCAGTCGTCGCGGACGCGCACCGTGCCGGGCGTCGCGCGGAAGATCCCCTTGGCCCGCTCGGCGATGGCGCGGAGCTGGTCGATGCTCTCGCCCGAGATCCGGATCGCCACCGGGATGCCGACCGGCTTCCCGGTCTCGAGCTGGCGCACGTCGACGCGCGCTCCGGCGATCCGCCGCGAGAGGCGCTCCTGGAGGAACGGGACGAGCGGCGCGGTGTCCTCCTTGTCCTTCACCTGGATCAGGAGCTGCGCGTAATTGAGCTGCTGGAGCTCGGGCGCGACCGAGAACCAAAAGCGCGGGCCGCCGCCGCCCACGAACTCGGTGATCGACGCGAGCACGTCGCCGCCCTCGCCGGGGCGGACGCCCCTCTTCTCCGTCCTCCCCCACTCCTCGCACGCCTCCTCGATGATGGCCTGCGCCTCCTCGGCCTTCGCGCGCGTCGCGCTGAGCGGCGCGTCCTCGGGGAGCCAGACGTCGACGTAGGACAGGTACGACAGGTCCTTCGGGAAGAACGCGCGCTTGATGTGGCGCGCGGCGAACATCCCTCCTCCGAGGAACGACAGCGACGCGACGAACACGAGGACGCGGTGGTCGACCGCCCACCCGACGGCGCGCACGTAGACCCGCCCGAAGCCGCGCGACCTGCGCTCGGCGGGGGACGGCTCGCGCGTCTTCGGCGCGCGGAGGATGGTCGCGCCGAGGAGCGGGACGAACGTCATCGACACGACGCGCGACGCGATGAGCGACAGCGCGAGCACCACCGGCAAGCTGTGGATGAACTTGGCGACGTCGCCGGAGAGCGTGAGGAACGGCAGGTACGCCGCGATGTTCGTCACGGTGGCGAACATGATCGCGGTGGCGAGCTTGGTCGGGCCGAGCCACGCCGCGATCCGCGGGCGCCACCCGGCGCCGAGCGAGTGCTTGATGGCGTCGCTCGCGACCACCGGGTCGTCGACGAGCAGGCCGAGCGCGATGATCAGCGAGGCGATCGAGATCTGCTGGATGTCGACGCCGAACATCTGCATCAACCCGAACGTCATCGCGAGGGTGACGGGGATCGCCAGCGCGAGGAGGAGCGCCGTCCGCCACTCCCAGAAGCCGATGAGCGCCACCACCACGACGAGCGCGATCGCCTCGTACAGCGACCTCATGAAGAGGTCGACGTTCTCCTTCACCTGGAGCGGCTGGTCCGACGTGCGCCGGAGGACGAGGTCCTCGGGGAGGAGCTTGTGGATGACCGCGAGCTGCGCGTCCACCTGCGCCGCGAAATCGCCGATCTGCGCGCCCGGGCGCATGTTGACGGCCAGCGTGATCGCGCGCGCGCTCCGGAACTTCCCGTCGGGGCCGCGCACCGAGAGGAAGTTCAAGAAGCCGGGCGGGCTGCGGTAGTCGCGGCTGACGTCGACGAGGTCGCGGAGGTAGACCGGCGAGCCGCCGGCGCTGGTCGTGACCGCGACGTCGCCGATCTGCTTCGGGCTCGTGAGCTCGCCCGACGGATCGATCACGACGTTCTTGCCGCCCACCTCGAGCACGCCGCCGGGCGCGGTGATGTTCCGCGCGCCGATGATGCCGGCGAGCTGGCTCGCCTGGATCCCGTACGACGCGAGGCGCTCCTGCGAATACTCGAGGTAAACCTGCTCGGGCAGCACGCCGGAGCGCGACACCTTCGACACGATCGGGACGCTCTGGAGGTAGCGCTGGACGGTGTCGGTGAACTGATCGAGCTCGTGGTAGCTGTATCGTTCGCCGGCGACGGCGGCGAGCCGATCGCGCGCGTCCTTCGGATCGCGGATGACGACCGCGCGCCACACGTCGGGGTGGAGCTCGGAGAGGCGGAGGCGATCGCCGGCGAAGCGGAGGAGCGCCTGGCGGAGCGCGTCGTCGTCGAGCGACGTCGCGAAGTCGAGCCCGAGGAAGCCCGGGTGCTGGACGAGGCGCGCGTCGCTGGTGCTCGGGAGCTCGTCGAAGTACCGGCGGGCCGCGTCGCCCAGGCGCTCCATCGATCGCGCGTTGATCTCCGGCGGGAAGCTCACGATGAGCGTCGCGCGCCCGTCCTTGGTCGAGGCCGCGGCGCGCACCGCCTCGATCGCGCTCGCCACGGACCGCGCGCGCAGGTCGAGCTCGATGTCGCTCACCTTCGGGCTCGCGACGGTGAGCATGAGCGTCGCCGTGTCGCCGAAGTCCTTCTGGAACTGGATCGGCCCGGCGCCGTCCGGCAGATCGTGGATGGTGTCGAGGCGCCCCTGGATGTCGTCCCACTCCTTGGCGCGGTCGACGACGCTCTCCTTGAGCGTGACGTAGACGATCGACACGCCGGTGCGGCTGATCGACTCGAGCTTCTCGATGTTCGCGTTCTCGGAGAGCTTCTGCTCCATCTTGCGCGAGACGAGCTGCTCGACCTTCTCCGCCTCCGCGCCCGGCCACGTGCACGACGCGACGGCGACCCGCACCTCGATGGTCGGGTCCTTCGCCTTCGGCATCTTCAGGTACGCGTAGACGCCCCACACCGCGACGAGGACGAGCGCGACCCACGCGACGTGCCCGTTCTCGGTGAAGAAGCGCGCGGTGTTCCGCTCGTTCGCGACGAGATCGCGATCGCGCGCGAGCTCCTTCGCCTGGTGCGTGTCCTCCGGCGCGGCGCTCACGGGATGATCTCCACCGTCTCGCCGTCGGACAGGAGGCCCGCGCCCTGCACGACGACGCGCTCCCCCCCGCCGAGCCCGCGCTTCACCGGGATCACCTGCCCGAGGTACTCGCCGAGCTCGACGTCGCGCGCCCGCGCGACGTGCTTCCCCGGCCCGCCCGGCGCGTCCTCGACGACGAACACGGCGAACGCGCCGGCGTGGCCCGGCGATCGCACGATCGACGAGAGCGGGACGAGCGGCTCGCTCTCGGCCGGCGCGCCGCCGTCCTGGAGCGCGAGCGCCGCCACCATGCCCGACTTGAGGCGCTGATCGAGGTTGGGGATCGTCACCTCCACCTCGAACACGCGGCTCTTCGGATCGGCCGACGGGGCGATCCGCGTGATCCGCCCCTGGAACTCCGCGCCGGGGAACGCCTCGGTGGTCACGCTCTGCGCCGAGCCCAGGTGGACGCGCGGGAGCATCGTGTCGGGGACGCCGAAGACCGCGCGGACGCGGTCCATCTGCGCGACGGAGAAGGCGACGGTGCCGGGCGCGGCGAGCGCGCCCACCTCGATCGATCGCTTCAAGACGACCCCGTCGAGCGGCGCGCGGAGGCTCGTGTCGGCGAGCGCCGTCTGCGCCTGGGCGAGGCGCGCGGTCGCGCCGTCGAGCGACGCGGCCGCGCCCTGCCGCCGGATGCGCGTCGCGTCGACCTCGGCCGGCGACACCGCGCCGCCGCCCGCGAGCTTCGAGCTGCGATCGAAGTCGAGCTGCGCCTGCTCGGCCGAAGCCCTCGCCTGCGCGACCGCGGCCCGCGCCTCCGAGATCTTCTGCACGTAGTCGGTGACGCGGACGCGCGCGAGCTCGAGCCCGTTCGTCACCTCGTCCCCCTCCTGGAGGATCCGCGGCTTGCCGTCGACGCCGCGCCGCTTGGCGATGGCGTCGACGTAGCCGCCCACCTTGAACGCGACGTCGACGCGCGACGCCGGCTCGATCTGCGCGGAGTAGCGCGGCGCCGAGCCGCCCCCGGCGCGCTCCACCGGCGCGACCTTCACCGCCGTCGCCGCGGCGGCGGCGGCGGGCGGCTTCGCCTTGCAGCCGGCGAGGGCGGAGGCGACGAGGACGAGGACGACGAGGGGGACGGCGAGGCGCGCGGACGGCGAGATCGCTCTCGCGAAGGCCGCGCGGGTCGCCCCGGTGCATCGAGGCCGGTTCATTTGGTACCACACGGTACCGGGCACAATGGTACTCTTCGGTACCAAATGCAAGCCACGAAGAGACGCGACGCCGCCGCGCGCGCCGCCACGGGAGGAGACGAGACGCGACGGCGCATCCTCGACGGGTTCGGCGCCGCGGTCGCGGAGCGCGGCTACGCCGCCACGACCATCGCCGACATCGTCCGACACGCGCAGGTGTCGAAGCGGACGTTCTACGAACGTTTCGTCGACAAGGAGGAGTGCTTCCTCGCGTCGTTCGAGGCGGCGGCGGAGGGGAAGCTCGATCTCGTGCGCCGCGCGCTGGACACGGGCGGCGCGTGGGAGGAGCGGCTCGAGGCCGCGCTCCTCGCCTACCTCGAGGCGCGCGAGGCGCGGCCGGCGCTGTCCCGCACCCACCTGCTCGAGATCCAGGCGGCGGGGGCGCGCGCGCTCGAGCTCCGCCGCGACGTCCTCCAGCGGTTCGCGAACGTGCTCCGCCGCTTCGCCGAGTCGGTGTCGAAGAGCGAGCCGGACGTCCACGCCCTCTCGCCGGCGATGGCGCTCGCGATCGTCGGCGGGATCAACGAGCTGCTCCTGCTCGGGGAGGAGACGGGCTCGCCGAAGCGCGTCTCGGAGCTCGCCGAGACGGCGTGCGTCCTCGTGCGCGGCGCGATGGCGGCGCCGCGCGGGCCCGCGCCGAAGGCGCGCCGCGCCCGGAAGGGATGAGGGGGCGAAGATGACTCGCTCCTTCGACGTCGTCGTCGTCGGCCTCGGGATCATGGGGGCCTCGGCCGTCCACCACCTCGCCCGGCGCGGCGTGAAGGTGCTCGGGCTCGACGCGCGCGGCCCCGGCCACGAGCTCGGCTCGTCGCACGGCGACACGCGCATCTACCGGCGCGCGTACTGGGAGGGCGAGCGCTACGTGCCGCTCCTCACGCGGTCGTACGACGCGTGGCGCGAGCTCGACGCGGCGTCGCCGGCGCGGATCCTCATGGAGACGGGCGGCGTCTTCGTCGGCGCGCCGTCCTCCGATCTCGTCGCGCGGTGCCGCGAGACCGCGGCCGCGTGCGGCGTGCCGCACGAGCGCCTCGACGCGGGCGCGATCCGCGCGCGGTTCCCCGCGTTCCGCGTGCCCGACGGCGCCACGGCGGTCTTCGAGCCGGACGCGTTCATGCTGTTCGCCGAGGGGTCGCGCGCGGCGCTCCTCGCCTCGGCGGTGAGCGCCGGCGCGCGCCTCCGGTACGGCGCGGAGGTCGCCGCGATCGAGCCCTCTTCGGGGGGCGGCGCAGAGGTCGTGACCGACGGCGAGCGGATCGCGTGCGCGCGCGTCGTCGTCGCGGCGGGCCCCTGGATCGCCGGGCTCGTCCCCGAGCTCGCGGGCGTCGCCCGGCCGCAGCGCATGCCCGTGTACTGGCTCGAGGTCGCGAGCGATCGAGGGCGCGACTTCCGCCCCGGCGCGCTCCCCGTGTTCCTGTGGGAGGACACCGACGGCGCGGTGCTCTACGGCTTCCCGGAGTGGCGATTCCAGGGCGGCCTCAAGATCGGCTTCCACAACCGCCAGCTCTCGGATCTCGATCTGGGCGAGCCCGCGCGCCCCGTCGGCGCCGGCGAGATCGCGGAGGTCCAGGCGCGCGCGGCGCGGGCGTTCGGGCTCGCGCCCGGCGGCGCGCGCGGGATCACGTGCGTCTACACGATGACCCCCGACACGAGCTTCGTCATCGATCGATCGCGCGCGTCGCCCGACGTGGTCTACGCGAGCGCGTGCTCGGGTCACGGGTTCAAGTTCGCCCCCGCGATCGGCGAGGCGCTCGCCGACCTCGCGACCGGCGCCGCGCCCAAGGTCGACCTGGCGCCGTTCGCGCGGAGCCGCTTCGATCCCGCCGGCGAGCGGATCGACGGCGCGGCGATCGCGAGCGGCGGCGCGCCGTCCGGGCGGCGTGGCGGCGCGCGATTGGATAGTCTCGGCTCGCCTCGCACACACGACGGAGGCCACATGACCGCGACAGAGACCGAGGAGTTCGACGCCGTCGTCGTAGGCGCGGGGCAAGCGGGGCCGTCGCTCGCGGCGAGCCTCGCCGGCGCGGGGCGCAAGGTGGCGCTCGTGGAGAAGAGGCGGCTCGGCGGGACGTGCGTCAACGACGGGTGCATCCCGACGAAGACGCTCGTGGCGAGCGCGCGCGCGGCGTGGACCGTGGCGAACGCCGCGCGGTGGGGCGTGACGATCGGCGGCGGCTTCTCGGTCGACATGAGGGCGGTGAAGGCGCGAAAGGACGCGGTCGTGCAGGAGTCGCGCGACTCCCTGTCGTCGTGGCTCGGGCCGATGCCGAACCTGACGCTCGTGCACGGGCACGCGCGGTTCGTCGACGAGCACATCCTCGACGTCGCCGGGCGGCGCATCTACGGGCGCGAGATCTTCCTCAACACCGGCGCGCGGCCGGTCGTCCCCGACGTCCCGGGCATCGGCGACGTGCCGGTCCTCACCAACACCGAGATGATGGACATCGACGCGCTCCCCGAGCACCTCGTGATCCTCGGCGGGAGCTACGTCGGGCTCGAGTTCGCGCAGATGTACCGGCGCTTCGGGAGCCGCGTCACGGTGATCGAGCGCGGCGCGCAGATCATCCCGCGCGACGACGCGGACGTCGCCGCGGCGGTCTCGGGCGTGCTCCGCGGCGAGGGGATCGATCTGCGCACCGAGGCGAAGGTCGAGCGGATCGAGGCGCGGGGCGGCGGCGTCCGCGTGATCACGTCGCAGGGCGCGATCGACGGCTCACACCTGCTCGCGGCGGTGGGGCGGAGGCCGAACTCGGACGACCTCGGCCTCGAGCACGCGGGCGTACCGCGCGACGAGCGCGGCTACATCACCGTCGACGACGAGCTCCGCACGCTGGTGCCGCACATCTACGCGCTCGGCGACGTCAACGGGCACGGCGCGTTCACGCACACGTCGTACAACGACTTCGAGATCGTCGAGGCGAACCTCCTGCACGGCGGCCGCCGGCGCGTGAGCGATCGGATCCCGATCTACGGCCTCTACGTCGACCCGCCGCTCGGCCGCGTCGGGATGACGGAGCGCGAGGCGCGGGGGACGGGGAAGAACGTGGTGAAGGGGACGCGCCCGATGACGCGGGTGGGGCGCGCGCGCGAGCGCGGCGAGACCGCCGGGTTCCTCAAGATCCTCGTCGACGGCGACACGAAGCGGATCCTCGGCGCGGCGCTCTTCGGCGTCGAAGGCGACGAGGCCGTGCACACGATCGCGGACGTGATGTACGCGAACGCGCCGTACACCGTGCTCCGCGAAGCGGTGCACGCGCACCCGACCGTGTCGGAGCTGCTCCCGACGGTGCTCGGCGATCTCCGCCCCATCGACGCCTGACCGCGACCGGACGCGAGCCGTCGCGCGGCCGAGGGGCCCTTTCGCGG
>Ga0105247_10001584_pt1 | contig 16126 bp, 14 predicted proteins | sample KBSS24metaG_FD_81519 | JGI IMG/M metagenome (GOLD analysis project Ga0105247, IMG submission 81519) | Switchgrass rhizosphere microbial communities from Kellogg Biological Station, Michigan, USA - KBS S2-4 metaG | ecosystem: Host-associated > Plants > Roots > Rhizosphere > Soil | place...
GAAGCGGCCCCTCGTCGCCGACATTCTCGAGTCGCAGGGTCTCGACGGACCAGCCCTCCATCATTTTCGTCAGTTCGCCGGCGGTCGTAAACACCGTTTCAGGCGCGGCATTTCCCTCGCTGTCGGCGTCATAGGCGCGCCGCTCGCTCTCGCTGGACGCGGGCTTCTTCGGCAGCGTGCCTCGCGCCCATAGCGCATGCTGCATGGTCGATATGGGCCAGCGGGCCCAGCGCCTGTACGACAGGGCGTTGTAGACCATGAACACCACCTGGCCTCCGGGGACGAGGACACGACGAAGTTCGCATAGGGCGAGAGCGAGGTTGCCGGTGTGATGCAGCGAACCGATCGCGACCGCGACATCGAACGACTGATCGGGAAACGGACAGTCCAGCACGCTGCCTTGAACCGCCTGTCCCGGCAGGGCGCATTGATTGAGGCGATGATTGACCATGGCGACCGGTCCCGCGGCGATATCGAGCCCGGTGTAGGCGGCGCCGGCTTCCGCGATTTTCTGCGAGAGCGAACCATAACCAAGGCCCACCTCCAGCACCCGCCTGTTCTCGAGCCTCGCGGCGCGCACGAACGGCAGCAGGTAGGAGTAGAAGTCGAAATACCAGTCGTCAAACCGCTTCAGCGACTCGGGCGATGAATCCGTCACGCCCAGACGGCGCGCGAGCGTCGACCCGCACAGCTCGTTCCAGAAGCTCGAATTCGGATGGTCACCGGCCGCCCCTGCGGGCCCGCGATCCCCTTCCATGTCCGCGGAGATTGATTTCGTCAATGTCAGATGCTCCAATACCTCGACGCTGCCCGGCACCATGGCGTCCTGCTGATCATGACACCACCGACTCCTGCGGAGGCAGGCTCATCTGCAGCCGATCGAATACACTCTCGAATCGAGCCGCGCACGAAGCAGATGAATGCCATTTCAAAGCGAATTTTCGGCCATCCAGTCCGGCCTTGAGCCGCTGTTGGGGATCACGCAGCAATCCCTTCAACACCTCGTAAACCGTCAATTCATTGGCACTGACAAGGGGACATTCCCGGATCGAATCGAGAACCGTCTCTCCTGCCAGCTCCGACTTGTTGATATGGCATATCGTCGGTCGCCCCAACATCATGGCCTCGCGCGCGTTGGCGCCATAGCGGCCATGGTTGAGCTGATCGACGACGACATCCGCCTGCAGCTGAATGAACCTGACATCCTTGCTTGGCATGTCGGTTACGAATTCCAGCCGAACGTTCATGCCTTCAGATCGCAGCCGATTGACTGCCTCCACGACCGCCCTGGATCCCTTGACGTTCTTCTCCGGGTTGGAACGCAGATCGTAATTTCCGACCGCGTGATAGACGATCAGTTCCCCGTCGGATCGCGGCAGGACGAGATGAGGTGGAATCTCCAGATCCGGCCGCCAGAATTCCGGGTCGAGCGCGGTGGTCAGCGGCTCACGGTAGGCCTTCGGACCGGATTGATAGTCCAGCGCCGGGAAGCCTTCGCAGGCGATCAAATCGCAGAACATCTCCACCTTGTGGCCCCAGGCGAGATTCATCTTGTCGTTGCAGACCAACGGATTGTTCTGCCAGATGCACCGATCGCAGCACCCGCCGCTCCAGCGATGAAACGCCGACTGGGACACCCCGTCGAGACATCCGCACACCGAATAGCCGATTTTGACTCCGCTGTGCTTGAGCCGCAGGAAGGCGGACGGAAGCCGGGAAAAAGAGGCGCCCGAGTCGAATTCCGATTGAAACATCGACATATGTCCACGTCCGTAGAAATGGAGCATTCGGAAGCGGCCCAGGCTTTCACTAAAGAACTCCTCCACATTCTTCCTCATGCGAGCTTCTGAGGGGTCATGCAGGGAGAGATCGGCGCCATGGGAGAATCTGGCATTGCTGCCGAGCGGATCGTCGACGCTGACCGAGAGCGCGTCCCAGCCTCGCTTCCGCAACGCCGAGGCCAGATAATAGAAATTGTAGTAGCTGTTGTGCAGGAAGACGACGCTGCGCTGATCGGATGGGCGCCTGACCGGTTGCCGTGTCGTCTCAGCCTGGGCGCCAATCCACTCGAGCTGCTCAATCCGGCCATAGAGTTCGGCGAGATGTGACCGGCGGACAATTGCAATTGTTCGAAGCAGGATCGCGCGACCAAAGCGGAACCTGGCCACGCTCCTGGCGAACACCGCCCTTATCCGGTTCAGGACGGACCGAACATATCTGATCAGGCTCATCGAACCGGGTTCTTCTGGATTGCCTGGACCACTCAATGGCCAGCCGACAGATCTGACGAAAAGGGATCTTCAAGGTTCGCCAGCGTTCGCTCCCGCGACCGCCAGTGATCGATGACAGCCCGCTGATTGTTGCGCAAGACGCTCCGCCACTTCTCCAGCGTTTCCAGCGGCCCGGGGGTCCACCACATCGGGTGAATCAGGAGCTGCAGCCGCTCATACAGCCCGCGAGAAAAGATCTCTGTCGGGTGCTCATGCCTCCACGTCATATTTGTATCGGACACATAGAAATACGGCGCCATCTCCCTGGCATTGTAGGTGTTCAGGAGACCGGGAATGGCGATCTGCGCTTCCAGGATCGCCTGGGTCGGCTGGTGGAACGATACGGCTTCGATCTTCGTTCCGAACTCCTGCTCCAGCCAGCGTGTCTCGCGCAACACCTCGTCGATGACATGGGCCGTGCTTTTTCCCTCGCAGCGCTCGCCCATGAAATGCAGCCCGATCCGGTGACCGTCGCGAAGCATGCGCGCGACCATCGCCGTCGCCTCGACCGAAAACAGGTTGTAGGCCGTCGAACGGGTCATCAAGAAATATGTCGCCGTCACGCCAAGCGCCTTTTCGACGTCGAGCATCGCACCACAGCCGAGCAGTTCTGAGTCGACGTCGTGCCGGAGCAGGCAACTGCGAGGCGATGTCTCACTGCCGATCCCGGCAAAGGACACGAACTCGTAGCCCGCCTCGATACCGGTGCGCAGCAACGATTCGTAGCAGTTCAATTCAAAGCCGACCTGCACCATACGCAGCTATTGCTCCTCAATGCGGAAAAGCATCCGCACTATGCCTGCTCGCCGGACAGGATACCCATCATGACGATGTCCTCGAACGTATTGTCGATCAGCACCGCCTGTCGTTGCACGCCCTCGACCACAAAGCCACACTTGAGGTAGGCTCGCTGGGCTCGAACGTTGCAGCGAAAGACCTGCAGATAGACCCGATGAAGTTTCAGGATCCCAAATCCATGACGCAACAACTCCCGCACCGCGGCAGTTCCGGCGCCCCGCCCCTGCATGGACGGATCACCGATCCTGATCTGAAGCTCGGCGTTCTGGCTGATGGGATCGATTTTCCTGAGCTGGCAATAGCCGATGGTGCGATCGTCGCCCGCAAGCGCAATCGCAAAAATACGAACGTCGTTGGACGTGCGAATTTCCCCGAACCACTTGTCGTGGGATTCCCGAGACACGTCGCGGAACGGAGCGCTCAGGACCACCAATTCGCGCGTGTTGATCCATTTGAACAACAGATCGCTATCCGGGTCCTGCAACTGCCTGAGGCGGATCATGTCAACAAGGAGCGATGCGGTTCATATGGATCGTGTCCACAACCTCAGATCCGGCCCGCGTCGATCAGTTCGGCCAGTCCCGCATTCATCGCGATCTTCGGCGCCCCCAGAACCCTGCTCATGCGACTGATGTCGGCCACGAGGTGATTGGGCTTTGCGATCTTGTCGACATTGAACACCGGCTCGCGGCCAAGTTGTCGCCCGATCTCCTCGACGACGCGCCGGAGCGTGGTGACTTCGGGACCCGCGACGTTGATGAGGCGGCTTTCGGAGAGTTCGAGCGCCCGGGAAATCGCTCCGACGGCATCATCGACATGAATCGGATTCAGCCGGATTCCGCTCTCGCCATGCAGGAATATCGGCGCGCCCTCCTTCACGCTGGTCACCAGGCGAGGAACCAGCATCGGCGCGGGCTGCCCGGCGCCATAGACGAAGAAGAAGCGCAGTGTGGCCACATTGAGCTGGCCGGTATACTGCTGCGCAAGCAGTTCAGCCGCGCGCTTCGATGCGAAATAGAAGCCGAGCTGGCTGCGCTGCTCCGGCAGCGGATCGTTTTCCGAAACAGATTGATCGCTGGCACCATAAAGCCCGCCCGTCGAGCCGAGGACGAAATTGCGCGCGCCGGCCTTGAGACCCCAATCCAGGAGCCGCATGGTCGTTTCGGCCGACACCGAATAGATGTCCATGGCACGCGCGGGAAACTCCCGAAAATGCGCCGATTGCGCAAGATGAACGATCGCATCGATTTCCGCCGGTAGCTCGACGGACCAGCGTGATTCCGCGAGGTCCTGAGCCAGCCAGCGCACCCGCGGACTGAGCGTCGGCCCGGGCTTGCGCGCCAAGACAAAGATCTCGTGCGTGTTCGCGAGTCGATCGACAAGGCGAGAACCAACAAAGCCGGTGCCACCGGTAACCAGAATGCGCATGCAATCAACCTGTGTGAGGCGCGATCAATTTCGCCGCTTCGCCGCCGCAGTTCATCAGCGCGTCGATCGCCGAGAGTCCGGGTACGAACTCGTTGCTCCCGACCTGGGCGTAGCGCGGCGGCGCATAGTTCTGATAGCGTACGGTCACGCCGCTGCGCGCGAAAATCTCGTCGTCCTGATACCCGCCAGCCCCGTGCCCGGCAAGATAGGTGTCTCCGCCGACGGCCGCGACGAGGCTGGCCAGGAGCTCGTTGCTCTGCCCTTCGACCATCAATTCGCTCGAACGCCTGATGTTCGCGGTCGACAGTCCCAGTGCCTCGGCGATTGCGAGGATGCCGGCGACGTTGATCTCCGACAGCGACGCCGTCGACAGCTCAAGAACCCTGTTGACGATGGCCATCGCGGGTTCGAAGAACGGCGCCTTGGCATATGATTGTTCGATCGTTCGCCTGAGCTTTCGCCGCCAGTTGGCCTGCTCGACGATTTCGGCCCTGTCGATTCGCGACCGCGCCTCGTGGCCGCGCTTGAGCGGCATCGTGACCCAGTCCGGCGAACCGTTGACCAACATCTTCACGCGGTTGGTGTAGTTGCCGCCGGTCAGCTGCAGCGGAACGGAATCGAGCAGAATGAAGCAGTCCGCTCTGGCGAGCTTGTCGAAAAAACCAAGCCACGGCAGGAAATTCGGCTGATGAATGGCCACCAGCGTCATGCGCGGGATTCCGGCTGGGACCGCATCGGGCCGATCGGAGGATTCAGCATCAGCCTGCCCGGCGATCCGCCAGCGCCTGGCGTTCACTGGTTGCCCTGCCATGGCCGAGTGCATCGTAGATGTCGATCAGCCTCGTCGCCAGATCACCGTTGTCGTGCAGTTTCAGGATCGATGAGCGCGCGATGCGCCGCTTGGCTTCGAGCGCATCCGGGTGATCGATATGGAAGGCGATCGTACGCGCGAGGTCGGGCAGCGTCGAGAAGATGAATCCCGACGCCCGAAGCTGGTCGGTCAAGAATTCCTCGCGGACATAGGTCACCGTCGGAATGCCACACGCCATCGTTTCGATCTGGGCATTGGCGTAGTAGCCCATCTTCATCTTCCCGACCGCGAGATCGGCATCAGAGATGGCGTCGAGGACCTCGGCATGCGTGACATTCCTCAGCCACCGGAATTCGATGTCGTAGCCTGCCGATTTCAGGGTCGCAATCGCCGCCTCGATCTCGGCTGTGCCCTCAATGCCCGGCTGGTTGGTGATATGAACGATGGTGAATGGCCGCGGTCGACGTGCCGCGCGTGGCAAAGGTTCGGGCAGGTCGGGCGCAAAAAAGGGAAAATGCGTCGCGGCCGGAAGGAAGTCCCTCATGTCGGGCGTGGTCACTAGCGTGAAATCGGCGAAATCGCGCGCCCAGCCGCGACGCATCGCGGCGCTTGGCGTCTGGCAGATATAGGGCCGGTGCTCACAGCTCTGACAGATGTTGACGTCAGGGTGCAGGCGCATGTTCTGCGCCCGGTCTCTCGCCTCGCAACCCCGAAAATGCGCGATCAACGTCCGGTTCATCCGCTTCAGAAGCGGAAGCTCCCAACCGTCTTCCGAAATCGCATACATGAAGTGGGCGTGGATGGTCTGATAGCGCGCGACGACAGTCCAGAAGATCCACAACTCCTGCAAGGCCCGGATCGGCAGGTAGCCGGACGGCACGAAATTGTAGTCGCACTTGTCCCAGTACGGACTTTTCCCGATCGCCAGGTAGTCCGCCTTGACGCCCTTGCGCCGCAGATGGCCCACGGTCTCGTAGGGAATATGAACCATGTAGGAGATGTGCAAGACCGAATTCGGCACGACGCGCCAGGCAAGAAGCGGCGCAAGCAGACGGTTGGCGGGCCGGGCGACGAACGTTATCAACCGCGCGGATGGCTGCAGCATCGCCTTGAGAAGCCGGCGTATCAATGCCCCACGACCCCAGGTTTCCAAGTCGAGGCGGCGTTCCACAATTCGAGACTCAGCAGCGCCCAGATCTGGCCCACGCGCTCGGGACGACCGTTGTAGAACTCACGCACAATGCGTCGAACCTGATCGCCATCGAGATGGGCGTCGGCAAACGTCGCCTTGCCGGCGAGCAGATCGTGGACCAGCGGCTTGAGAGGACCTTCCAGCCATTGTCGCAACGGGATGCCAAATCCCCATTTCGGCCGGTCGAGAAAGGCGCGTGGAAAGAACCGCTCGGCCACGCGTTTCAGCAGATACTTTCCGGTGAAGCCGTCGCGCTCGGAGCGTAGACGCAGGTTCAACGGCAGCGAGAAGGCAAATTCGATGATCTTGTGATCAAGCAACGGGACTCTCACCTCGAGCGAGTGAGCCATGCTCATGCGATCGACCTTGGTCAGAATATCGTCCGGCAGATAACTCTCGACATCTCGCTTCTGGCACCAGGTGACCGGATCCAACCGGGAGTCCGGATCATCCGGTACGTCCGGCAAGACGCCCTGCATCAGATTGACCCGGTCGGCCTGATCGAACGTGTCCCGCCGCCGGTTGTGTTCGAATAGCCAGGTTCCGGACCGGCTCGCCGCGAAGGCTCCAATCCGCGTTGCGCCCGCCAGCTTCGACACAGCCCGATAGAAGGAGGCGGTCGTGGCGTTCTTCTGAGCCAATTCCACCGCCGGATAGCTGCTGTAGCCGGCGAACAGCTCGTCACCACCATCCCCCGACAGGACCATTTTGACATCGCGCGCGGCAACCTGCGAAACCAGCCAGGTCGGCAGCGCCGACGAGTCCGCGAACGGCTCGCCAAAGCGGCCCGCCAAGGTTTCCAGGAACGAAGAGTTCATCGATGGAACCAGAACTTCCTCATGATGGCGCGTCCTCAGCCGCTTCGCGGCGTCGCTGGCGTAAGGCAGTTCGGAATATTGCTTGTCGTCGAAACCGATCGAAAACGTTCGCACGCCACCGCCTAACGCCTCGCTCATCAGCCCGGTCACGAGGCTCGAATCGACACCGCCCGAGAGAAAGGCCCCGAACGGCACGTCGCTGCGCACGTAGAGCTTGATCGTGTCGCGCAACAGCGCATCGAGCTCCTCGAGCGCCGCTTTCTCGTCCACGTCCCGGCGGGCTGGAGTGAGCGTCCAGTAGCAGGTCTTCTCGACGCCGCCGCTCGCAACGTCGATGGTCAAATAGTGGCCCGGCTCCAGCTTGAAGACGTTCTTGTAGATGCTGCGCGGCGCGGGAACGTAGCCAAAGCGCAGATAGAGCGAGAGCGCATCGGGATCAATCTCGAGGCCGCCCTGAACCGCGGCAATGGCCGTCAGCTCCGAGGCAAAGATCACGCCGGTTGGTGATATTCCGTAATAAAGCGGCTTGATCCCGACCCGATCGCGCACCAGAAAGACCTTGCGTTCGCGCGGGTCATAGATCGCGAAGGCGAACATCCCGCGAAACCGACCGAGCGCTTCCGCGCCCCATTGGCGCCACGCGCGCAGCACGACCTCGGTGTCGCAGCCGGTCGCAAAACATCCATTACCAAGCTCGCGTCTGACTTCGACGTAGTTGTAAACCTCGCCATTGTAGGTGATCGCAAGACCGGTATCCCGGTCGACCAGCGGCTGTTGGCCCCCCGCCGGATCGATGATGGCCAGCCGACGGTGCGCAAAGCCGACCGCGCCGTCAATATGCACCCCGTCGCCATCCGGACCGCGATGAGCCATCGCCGCCGCCATGGCACGCAGCTGCCCACCGTCGACCGGCGAGTCAGCATTGAACCGAACGATGCCGGCGATACCGCACATCTAGCCGGTCGCCCCAGCTTCCACTCGCGGGAGGGCCGTCAAATCACGCAGCACTTCGGCCAACTCCATCACGCGAGCCGAAGCCTCATGTTCGCGCTTGACGTAATCGTGGAGCCGCTTGCCGGCATCGATCGCCACCTCGGATTCCGCAGCGAACCGCTTCACGGCCTGCACGAGTTCGTTGAAGTCACCCTGCGCCGAGAAGCCGCCCCGCTCGCGCGCGATCACCCCATCCGGATCGACCCTCAACGTAATGACGGGAACCCCTGACCTTCCTGCATCCAGGAACGTATTGGGAAAACCCTCGAAATCCGACGTGCACAACAGGGCGCGCGCCCGCGAAAAATACTGATCGAGCTGCGTGGGCGGAACGCTCGCGATGAGTTCAACGTTCGGCGGCTTCTCATTCGTCAACTTCTCGAACAGACCGTTGCCAACATCGTTCGCGATCATGACAAAGAACTGATCGGGACAGGCCTCGGCGACTGCGAAGGCGAGTTCCGGTCGCTTGTTGTCGACGGCCTTCCCGATCCAGAGAAAGGCGTCACCAATCACGTCGACGGATCGCGCGGTCGCCATAACCACCGGATTCGCGATGACGATCGCATCGCGGCCGAACCGATCGCCTGCGACGCGCTCTTGCGTCCGGCTCTGCACCACCAGCTTCGACGCCAGCTGAATCGAATCGTAGCACCGGTCGCACCTGCTGCCCCAGATGTTGCGAGCACTATTGCCCGGGCGGTAATCCTCCGAGAAATCGGCGTCACTTCCGGCAAACAGCAGAAACGGACGGCGCTTGGCGCGACACCATTCACCCAAGTCCGCGTTGTATTCGGCGGCGCCGAACGCGACATAGACGTCTGCGTCGGCATTTTGCCAGGGCGTTTCCTGCGCCGGCTGGGACTTGCCAGAGATACGGCTGCGCAGCCGGGTCGACCACGACGGAGCGCGCGAGGGGCCGACGATCGACACTGGACCGAGCACGTCGGCCGGAACAGCCTCATCGTCGAAGCCGGTGATCGACACATCGAATCCGAGATCGGCCAGTCCGCGCGCGAAGCGCCAGGCGCGCAGTTCCGAGCCGCCATAGACGGTGCCCTCGCGCCCTCGCAGCATCGGCAGGACGCCCGGCGTTACGAAACAGACACGAGGCACGTATCAGCGTTCCTTGACACCCAGGATCTGAAAACCCCACGACGCCCCGCGATAGGCGTCCGGGTGCCGCCATTCCCGCAAGTGATGACGGGCGACAAGGTAGGCCGATCCGAGCACCCGCTTCGCCGTGCTCCAATTGATATGCGGCGGTTCGGCCCGAACCTGATGCGCCCTGATGCCGTACATCGCGAGCGCCATCTCGACCTGTTGCGGATAAAATCCGAACTCCATCACGACGCCTTCGTCCGACGGATTGGTCGGGCACTCGCCTCGCCGGTAGGGGCGGGCGACGAAGTCTTCATCGGCCATGTACCGGTCAACCATCTTCCGGAAGTAGTCACCGAACAACCCCGACGTATTGCGCGCGGCGAAGTCCACGCGATCGGCAGCCAAATCCGGATACCACGACCGGATTTTCCGGCGACGAATATCCAGGAAATAATCCTCGACGACGTCCCGGCCGGTCTTGCGACCGTCCGGCCCGTTTTCCCAGGCATCGTAGACGTCGACGAGATCCTTCCGGCATTCGTCGTTCGCGATGTTGTTGCCGTCCGAGATCAGGACATGGCCGCCGACCCGCAGCACCCGGGCAATCTCCGAAAAGAGATTGGGCAGATAGCTCGGATTGACGTGCGAAATGACCTCGTTGACGACCACCAGGTCGACGCTGTCGGAGGCGATCGGGAGATAACCCTGTTCGGACTTCTTGAAGCGAGCCTGGGGCCAGATCGCAGAGATGATCTCGGAGGCAGGTCGCAGATACGAGTCTTCGACATCGATGCCGATTGCCGACCGCGCCCCCTGCGCGAAGAACAGCGGCATCAGATGCCCATACTTGCAGCCGACGTCCATGACGTCGCATCCGTCGAGCGACCGCGGCACCATGTCCAGCAACCATTGATAGCTCTTCCAGATCTGCTGATCGGCGAAAAGAGTGCTGAAACTCCGGAAATGCTCGCTCGCACCAAGGCGCAGGCTTTCGTCCTTCAGACGCTCATACTCAGCCTGGATGTCATTTTTCATTCGCTGGGCTCAATTGGGGTTTGATCGGTGTTTTTCGCTTGTGTCGTCATTCGGCCCAAGGAACACGGTCGCCACATTTTCCTTGAAGACGACCTTCATGCGCTCGGATATGACGTTCCGAATTGCGGGAGGAAGCCGCAAATCGTTTTCCCAATCCGACTGTTTGACGGCAAACCAAACGCGTCGATGAGTGTCGAGTATATTTTCAACCTCGTCTGCGGCCCGTATCTGCGGTGAACCCAGAAAGCGATTGACGTAACCCGAACCCTTGCGCTGCAGTCCCAGGCCACACGTATCGACGCAGAGATAGTAGAAATGAGGGTCTCTGCCGGCCGCGACAACCCATGCCGTTATGTTGGCGTTCAGCATCGCGTCGCCAGGCTGCCAGTTTCGTCCGATATACGAATAGGCATCCATCTGGCCGTCGCCGGTTCCCGGGCGCGCGTTGCGCCGCAGTTCGCCGAGCGCCGGCAACATCAACAGCGCGATCAGGACCACCGCGAATGCATTCCCGAAATTGATCAGCCGAATGTCCCGAACAGGCTGGTGCGCCGCGATCGGTCCGGCCCGATCAAACGCGCTCAAGCCCTGGGCTCCAAGGAGAAACAGCGGCCCCAACAGCGCAAGCGCATAGCCGGGCTGGCCATACCGGAAGAAGCTCAAACCGATCACGGCCAACAATGTAAATCCGCTCAATGCCAGCACGTCGCGCCGCCTGGGATCGAAGGGCTCACCGACCCGCACGGAAACCGCGAGCGCCCAAATCGCCGCCACCGCCGACACCGCCGACACCGTCATCAGCAAGGTCCGATGCGGAAACGAGGTCAGGAACGGCCAGTAGCGCTGCACCAGGCTCCAAAGACCCAGGCCGGACAGTGACGGCAATACGATCGATCCACCCTCCGCCGAGGCCGATTCGATGAGACCCGGATCACCCAGGGACACGTACAACCAGACCGCTGCAACACCGGCAAGCGCGGCGAGACCGCTCAGGACAAGAGGGCGAAACTCGATCCGCCGCATCCATATGAGATACGCGAGCACAAACGCCGGCACGTAGAAAATCGTCGGCGGCTGCACCCATAGCGTCAGCGTGAACGCAGCCGCCGCGACCAGACCACTGCCGTTCGAACATCCCTGTAGAGCAGCCCGCCGCACGGCATACAACGTTACGAACAGCAGCAGCGGATGAAGCGAATACTGCCGGGCATACGCTCCCCAAAGCACCGCGTCCGGATCGAAGGCCCACGCGACGGCACCCGCCAGCGCGACGGCCCGACCGAACATCGAACGGCCAAGCCAGTACAGCGCCAGCACCGACGAGGTCGAGCAGATCACGCTCGGTACACGCCCCCAGTGACTGAGCACTCCGGCCAGCCCAACGAACGGCGCCTCCAGATAAGTCAACGCCCCCCCTGCCGGCCACAGCATTCCCGATGGAAACACCGGCACGCCGTGATCGTAGATCATCCGCGCGGCAAAGAGGTCATAGACTTCATCCGCGTGAAGATCGGCGCGATAAGCGGTGATGGCACGGACCGAGAAAGCGAGCAGCAGCAGCAGAATTTCGAGAGAGAACCTTTCGCAGAAACTCGCAATCGACCACAGAGCACGGCGCGGCTGCATCGCGTCCGCCTTGGCCAGGACGCTTCTGTCCAAGGCGCTCGATCGACCTTGTGCGATCACTCGAGGCAGCCAACAAGCATATAGCGCCAGCACACGTGCCGATCGCCGCCGAACGCGCGCAAGACTCCGAGCATTGCACGATCGATACCGCCGACGGCGGGCGCAAGCACACGCGGCAAGAGCTGCGTCCCGACGTAACCTCCACTGAGCGGAAAAGTCACCACCTCGTGGAACTCGCTGTGAATGACTCGAAAACCGGCGGCTCGCAACGCCTCGCTGGCGGCTTGCGGCGTGCAAACAGGATCGACATGGCGGATCAGCCACCTGGAAGCGCGAAGAATGATCGTCGGGTTCGGGTCCATGACGACGATGCGTTTGCGGCAAACCCGCTTCAGATCCGCCAGGAACGCGGGAAGATCATCCTCCGCGTAGATATGGTGAATCGTGTCTTTCAGAATGACGGTATCAAAGGACTTGTCGGCAAACGGCAGAACTGCACTCTCGACATGACGCAAGTCCGCCGCCGGATAGCGGTCCTTCCCGATATCGATGAATTCGGTCAGGCGGTCGACGCCCACCGCTTCAAATCCCCTGGCACGCAGATTGTCCACCAGCGCACCAAATCCGCATCCGAGGTCAAGGACACGCCGTCCGTCGATCCATGGCGCGATACGATCGGCAAACGAGGCCTCGACGAAACCAAACGGACCGTCGAGCCGCCGCGCCATATCCACCGAGTAATGGGCATAGTTCGCGTGACGCGACTCTGATGTCGGAGGATTATTCACTCGTGCCGGCCAATTGCTTCCACCGGCGCTTGTGTTTCGCCAAAGTGGCCAGATCCCACATGGCACGAACCACCTTCATTTTGCTCTTGCCCTGACGCCGCGCCGTATCCAAGACCATTGCGATCTCGGACAGCGTCAGGTTGAGATAGGTCGCTTTCATCAGAAGCTCGACCATGCAATCAAAGCCGCTGCGTTCGACAATTCCTGCCCCGTAGCGCTCCTGAAGTTGATGGACCGCCGAGCCGCGATAAAGCCGGAAAAAGGAACTCATGGTCATGATCCCACGCAGCTCCAGGATTTCCTTCAGGAAGATGTTTGCGCAATAGCTCAGAAATGTACGCCAGAGCGAGGTGTTGACGATCCGCCCACCGTAGAGATAGGGACTGGCAAGAACCAGATCATACCCCTCCTCTGCCCGTTTCAGCATCTTCAGTACAAGCTCGTGTCGACTGGTATTGTCGCCCTCCATGGTCACAAGCCAGTCGTCAGCACCAAGCCGCGGCGCCAGGTACTTGAAGCCGGTTGCGAATGCGGAGCCCGGCCCGCTGTTCTTGTCGTGAACGAGAACGGACAACGCAAGTTCGCCTTTGAGCTCGCGAAAGAGGTCTGCCGTCCGATCACGGCTACCATCGTCGACGATCACGAAACTCGGCGCCAGACGACCACGCAGTTCGCGTTCCAGAGCATGGAGCGACTCCATGAGAGACGGCACGTTCGCAGCCTCATTGAACACGGGCACCAGAAAGGCAATGGAGGGGAGCGCTTTCACGACGTCATCATGCGCCATGGCTGGCATCAGCAGCAGCGGCCGCAGCGATTGCGCGCCGTCGCTCGATCTGCCAACTGATCGTCTTCGTCAGGCCTTCCTCGAGGTCGACTTGCGGCCTGAAGCCCAGCAGTTCGCGCGCCCGCGTGATGTCGGGCACCCTGCGACGGACATCCTCGTAGTTTCCGAACGTCGCGTAGGGAATGAACCTGATCTTCGCGGGCTCGTCACCGCGAACGAGCCGCCAGACCAGCCGCGCAAGGCCCTCGATGGTGATTTCACGCGTATTGCCGATGTTGAAGACCTTGTTGTTGGCCTCGGGGCGCTCGATCGCCCGGGTGATACCGTCGATATGGTCGGAGATGTAGGTAAACGATCGAGTCTGCTGACCGTCCCCGTGAACCTCGATTTCCTTGTCGTCGAGAGCACAATTCATGAACACCGATTGCGGCCCGCCCCACCAGGTCAGGTTCTGATGCGGACCGTATGCGCCGAAGAATCTCAGCAGCACCGCGTCGACGCCGAAGCGGTCGTGATAGGCAAAGAACAGCTGCTCCTCGAACATCTTGGAAATCGCGTAGGCCCACCGCTTGACCTCCGGTCGGCCGATCACGAGGTCATGATCCTCGCTGAACGGGACATTCGGATTTTTTCCGTACACGTCCGAGGTCGAAGCACCGACGATCTTGCAACGGTGACGCACGGCCGCCTTGATGACCGATTCCGATCCATGCGAATTGACGAGCAGCGTATCAAGCGCGTCGCTGTAGCGCGGGATCTTGTAGGCGGCGAGGTGCACGATGACGTCGCAGCCCGCAGCGCAGTCGATCATCGCGGCCTCGTCGCGAATGTCGGCCAGATGAAACTTGAACCTCGGCGACTTGCGCAATTCGGCAATGTTCAACTCTTCGCCTTGCGACATATTGTCGATACCGACGACTGTGTGGCCGTTCGCCACCAGCGAGGCGGCGAGATTCGACCCGATAAATCCGGCAACTCCGGTAATCAATACCTGCATCATAGGACCTTAGTGTTGACGACGGACAAGTGCGTCTTGCTCTGCTCGATCGAAACGACCGGCTGCACGAAGTAGGAATCCGCATCGAACGGGTAGTGCCCCTTCGCCACCCGAAAGGCGCCGACATTGCGGTATTCCGCAATTGGCACGCGTGTGACCGAGTCCTGAAGCAGGATCCAGAGCGAGAACGTGCCATTGAGCATCACGACCTGATCGATGCGAATCGTGACGCGTTCGCTTTGCTGGATTTCCACACCGATCGTCCCCTCCGGCGTCACCAGGTTTTCGCTGTCGATGTATCCGACGTATTGCGACCCCATCAGGAAGCCGACGAACAGATGGCATTTCGGCGCGCGATCGCGCCATTTGAGGCCAAGTTCGATCGTCATCGGCTGGCCGGTGTAGAACGCATTCTTCGAAACGCCATCGCTATCGCGGAATACGATGCTTTCGAGCGAGACGTCGCCATTCCCGCCCGTCATCATGAACTTCTCGTTTCTCGCCTTCTCGGCCAGACGCTCCCCCTCCGTCTGAACGTAGATTTCACGATATCGATTGAAGACCTCGAGCGGCGGGCCGCTGCAAACCAGCTTTCCCTTGATGAGCAGCAGCGAACGGTCGCAGAGGCTGTTGATCTGCATCATGTTGTGCGACACGAACAGGATGGTCGCGCCGCTTGCGCATAGTTCGCGGATACGTTTCTCGCATTTCCGGACGAAGGCGATATCGCCGGTCGCAAGCGCCTCGTCCACGATCATGATGTCCGGGTCTACGCTCATCGAGATCGCGAACAGCAGCCTCGCCTTCATTCCGGAGGAATAGGTCCGGAACGGCTGATCGATGAACTGTCCGATTTCGGAGAAGGCAATGATGTCTTCGGTCTTGCCGGCAATTTCCTCGGGCGACATGCCGAGCAGCAGCCCGTTGAAAAAGATGTTTTCGCGCCCCGAGAACTCCGGATGGACACCAACGCCAAGCGCCAGCAGGGCCGTGACCTTCCCCCTGACAGAAATGGATCCCTGCTGAACCGGCAGCAGCCCGGCGATCATCTTCAGTAACGTCGTCTTGCCTGCCCCGTTCGGGCCGATGATGCCGACGATCTCTCCCCTCTTGATCGAGAACGACACGTCGTCGACAGCGACGAACTCGCGATACAGATCCGTCTTCTTCCAGAAGATCAGCCGCTCTTTCAGCGGCCCCAGCACGACATTGTGGTAGAGCTTGAAACGCTTCGTGACGTGGGAAACGTCGATTGCGATGTCGTCCGCCGGGACGACATGCGCCGGCAGGTCACTTTCGCGCGTCACTGCGGAAACTTTCATCTAGAATCGGAACTGCGCGACCTGCTGGCCGGTGATGTGCTTGATGTCCAGCATCTCAAATCGCGCGCCGTGGCGCGCGGCAAGGCCGGAGAAGAACTGCGGGTCGTTCCCCGCAAAGCGCTGCATTGGCTGCGCGCCGAGATAAAGCATGCCGCGC
>Ga0105247_10001585_pt1 | contig 16112 bp, 11 predicted proteins | sample KBSS24metaG_FD_81519 | JGI IMG/M metagenome (GOLD analysis project Ga0105247, IMG submission 81519) | Switchgrass rhizosphere microbial communities from Kellogg Biological Station, Michigan, USA - KBS S2-4 metaG | ecosystem: Host-associated > Plants > Roots > Rhizosphere > Soil | place...
CGGCCGAGCCACCGGCCGCCCTCCAGCGTCAGCATCTGCAGGTGCTGACCAGCGTCCCCGAGTCGCAGCTGTTTCCGATGATGAACGCCATCGCCGATTCGCTCGGCGTGCGCTGCGACTATTGTCACGTCCGCAGCGCGCCGGATCCGACCAAGACGTGGTCGCTGGCCGGCGGATGGATCTGGGACCGCGACGACAAGCCGGCGAAGCTTGCCGCCAGAGGCATGATGCGGATGGTGGCCGACATCAACGCGCGCCAGTTCGGCGGACGCGCGATCGTGAGCTGCTATACATGCCATCGCGGGAGCGTCTCGCCCGTCACGTTCCCGCCGCTGCCGCCGCGACCGTATGCGACGGCGCCTGAACCGGCCGCCAGGCCGCTGCCGTCCGCGGACGAGGTCTGGAGCGCGTACCTGCGCGCCGTCGGTGCGACGCGACGGTTCGAGACGCTGGTCATGTCGGCGACCGACGATCGCTCCGAGGGGCGCCACGGCACGTTCGATGTGGTCTTCAAAGGCACCGGCCGTTTCCGCGCGACGCTGCGCATGCCGCCCGACGGCCCCGTGACCCAGGGCCTCACCGGAGACTCCGGCTGGCTTGCCGGCGACAGCGGATCGCGCGCGCTGCGGCCGGCCGAGCTCGAGCTTCTGCGCCGCGCGGCGCAGCGCTACGCCGTCGTCAAGGCCGATCGACCGGCGAATCTGCAGATTGCGAAGATGGAGCGCCTCGGCGATCGTGATGCGTATGTGGCCGTCTCGCAGGTCAACCCTCAGACGACAGTCACGCTCTTCTTCGACGCGGCGACGGGCCTTCTCCTGCGCGAGCGCACCACCACCGAGACGTAGTTCATCCCGCTTCAGGCCCAGGTCGACTACGAGGACTACCGGAACGTGGACGGCGTCATGCTGCCGTTCCTGATTCGATCGTCCGACGGCTCACCTTTCGATACATCGGTCAAGGTGTTCACGACGGTTCGACACGACGTCGACGTTGACGATTCGATCTTCGAGCGGCCGGTCGCGGCGCCAAAGGCACTGCCGCGGCACTAGCCGGTTTGTGTGCGGCGAGACTTACCGGGCGGGTAAGCCCGCACAAAAAAAGTAAAGCGCGTTCTCCGATCAATCGGCGGAACGACGAAATGTCCAAGCCTGCTGGAAGAGTGCGCGGGCATGACCCTTGCCACAGCACGCGCGCGCCGGCGTCATTCGTCGCACGAGTGAGGACCACGACATGAGACCATCCCGTTCCTCTTCCGCAGTCGGTGTCGCGACTCTCGCCTTGATACTTCTCAGCGTGAACGGCCAGCGAGCCGCGACTCCGCCGGGCCCCTATATCGTGACCGATCTCGGGACTCTCGGCAGTGTTCAGAGCGCTCAGGCCTACGACATCAACGATTCCGGCCAGGTGGTCGGGTACGCGGGCAACCACGCATTCGTCTGGCAGAACGGCGTGCTGACCGACCTTGGCACGCTCGGCGGGAACGGCAGCATCGCCCGCGCGATCAACACGTTCGGCCAGATCGCCGGTCAATCCACCCTGGCCTCCAGCTCGACGTCCCATGCCGTTCTCTGGGACAACGGTACGAAAATCGATCTCACGCCCGGCGGCGCGGTGTCCAGCACCGCCAACGGCATCAACGACTCGCGCCAAATCGTCCTCAACACCAGCGACAACACGGCCTTCCTCTGGCAGAACGGCGTGCTGACCGACCTTGGACGCCTCGGCGGCGGCGCCGGCGGCGCCTTTGTCCAGGACATCAACAATGCCGGGCAAGCGGTCGGTTCGTCGATGGCGCACGCCTTCCTCTGGCAGAACGGCGTGATGGCCGACCTCGGTGTGCTTCCCGGCGGCGACGATGAGAGCGGCGCGGCGGCCATCAACAGCTTCGGGCAGATCGTCGGCTCATCGGGTCACACCGATTTGGATACGTACGAAATCACCTCACGGTCGTTTCTCTACGATCGCGGTGTGATGACGGCGCTGCCGGTGCCCAGTTCGGAGAGCTACGCCGGTGACATCAACGATTCGGGCGTGATTGTCGGAACGATGAGAGCCGGCGGCGGCGTGTCACCCTGGCATGCCTACATTTACGCTGACGGGGTCGTCACCGATCTGAACAGCCTCATTCCCACCGGCTCCAGCCTTCACCTTCTTTCCGCCACGGGCATCAACAACGCCGGGCAGATCGTCGGTGTGGCCTACGACTCGCGTGCGTTTTACCATGCGTTCCTGCTGACCAAAGGGACGGCGCCGGCGGTTCCTCCTGCCGCACCCTCGGGATTGATTGTGACGAGTGCCTCCGCCGACCGCGCCACCCTGGTGTGGACCGACAACGCCGACAACGAGATCGGCTTCAAGATCGAACGGTCACGAGACGGCGCGACGTTTACTCAAGTGGCGACGGTGGGTCCCAACCTGACCTCGTACGTCGACACCGGGCTGGCTCGCTCGACGACGTACTACTACCGCCTGCGCGCGTACAACAACGCGGGCAATTCGCCGTACTCGAATACGGCATCGGTGAGGACAAAGAACAAGTAGACCCGGATCGTCAGCGTTCTGCCAACTCTGAAATCGTCCGGGCCGTGGTCATCGTTTCGCGCGTGATTTGACGCACGTTTCGCGGCGGCCGGCGGATTGCACGCGCGCGAACGGATGCTGACCAGAATGGTCCGAAGCCTGACGCTTGCTGCCGTTGCCGCGGGCTTCGCGGTCTCCTCGGCCGCGCAGCCGGTTCGCGTACCCGGGACGAAAGTGACGCTCGCACCGCCCGACGGCTTTTCCGTCGCCCGGCAGTACCCGGGCTTCGAACGAGCGGAGGACCGGGCGAGCATCATGGTGACCGAGCTGCCGGTGTCTGCCGCCGCCATGGCGCGTTCGATGACGGCGCCGGCACTCGCCACCAAAGGCATGACGCTGATTTCCGCCAGCGATCCGGTCATCGCCGGCAAGCCGGCGCGCCTGCTGCACGTGCGCCAACAGTCGCCGGCCGGCGAAGTGCTCAAGTGGATCCTTGTCGCCGGCGATCCGAAAACCACGTTCATGATCGTCGGCACGTTTACCGGCGGCGGTCCGCCGGGAATCGGTGAGTCGATTCGTCTATCACTGCTGACCACGTCGTGGGGCGGCGCAGCCGCGGCGCCGAGCCCGTTCGAGGGGCTCCCGTTTCGCATGACGCCGACCGCGACGTTGAAGCTGGCCCGGCGTGTCTCCAACATGCTGATGTTCACCGAATCGGGCACGCCGGGCACGCCTGGAGCGACCGAGGCGCTGTATATCGCGGGCCATTCGATCGGTCAGGGTCACATCGGAGACCTACGAGCCTTCTCCGAAACGCGCGCGAGGCAGACGACGGCCGCCCGCGGCGTGACCAATTTCAGCGGCCGGACGCTCCTGCTCGAAGGTCTCGACGCATACGAGCTCGAGGCTGACGCGAACGACGCCCGCAGCGGCAGGGCGATGCGCCTCTATCAAGTCATCATTCCGGACCAGACCGGGTACTTCATCCTGCAGGGTTTCATTCGCGCGGATCGCGCCGCCGAGATCGTTCCGGAGTTCAAGGCGCTGACCGCGAGATTTCGGCTGCACCCGTAACCGCGACTACGGAACGTCCCCTTCTCCTTGACAGGTTAGGAGAGCGGTCGGCGCAGCCGCCTGCCGACCGTCGACTCGTTGCGCGCGGACGGCTGAGCTTCTGAGCGAGGGAGCGAGGGAGCGCCATCGCGATTCCTGCCCTGGCTCATTGGCACCGGCGCGGTTGAGACGTTAGAATCCGCGCGATGCCCACCGACGATTGGCGCGATCCAATGTCGCAATGTCCGCACTGTGGCCGCGCCGGACTCGTCGGCGCCGAACGCGAGGTGACGGGCCACAAGGCGGTGACGGTGTTCAAGTGTCACCACTGCGAACACACGTGGCGCGTTCCCGACTGGCCGGCCAATGACCGCGATCGGCGACGCGAAGGGTAGATGCTGAAACGTCTACTATTGGACATGCGAATCCGTCGATTGATCCTGTTCGCATCCGTCCTCGTCCTGACCGCGGTTGGGTCGGGCACTTCCGTGGCCGCGCGTGAAAGCTCTGGCACACCCGCGGCACGGACTGCGCTCGACAGGGGCGAAGCTGCGGTCCGCACGGGGGAACTCGACGCCGCGGTGGCCGCGTTCAGGAAGGCCATTGCTGTCGATCCAGGGTTCGTCGACGCCCACCAGCGGCTGATCGAGATCACGCAACGTCAGCAGCTGCAGGACCCCGAAGGGGCGAGGCTGTCTCGTCTGCAACGGCAATACGAGCGTTGGGCGCGGCGGCAGCCGAAGCGCGCCGTGTATCAGGTGGCCCTCGGGCTCCTCGCCAAGGAACCCGAGCAGGCCGCCGCGTACTACAACAAGGCGCTCGCGCTCGATCCGGCGTTTGCACGCGCGCACTTCCTGCTCGCCAGAATCGCCGACAACGCGGGCGACTGGGATGCGCAGCGGCAGCATTTGAAAGCTGCGGTCGAGAGCAATCGCGACGAGCCGCGCTACCTGCTGCGGTATGCGGTCGCGCACGAGAAGAGCGGGCCGGCGCGCTTTCGCGAGCTGGCGCTGCAGGTGGTCGCCGCATTTCCAACGAGTCCGTCTGCCGCCGAAGCGCTGTACATCCTTGCCAATGCATCGACGAATCCCGAGCGCCGCGGCTATCTGGATCGGCTTCGCGCCAGCTATCCGGTCGATCGGTTCCCCTACGCCGCGTCCGCGATGAACGTGTTGTACGCAGATCTTACCGAGCCGTCTGAGGCGCTGGCCCTCGCTCGCGACATGGTCCGCGTGCTGCCGGCCGCCACGGTCTGGCCGCCGCGTGTGGCCGCGCAGGACGCGATGTTGCGCGCGAAAACGCTGATCGACGGCGGGCAGTTCAAAGAAGCCCTCGCGCTGCTCGATACCACGGCGAAACCCTCCGGCAATCACGGCACGACGTGGACGCTGTTGAAAGCGGAAGCAGCCGCGGGGGGCGGCAATCGGGAGCAGGCGTACGAAACGCTGATCGAGAGCGCGGCGGCATCGCCCGACGGGCGCGTCGATGCGGCCCTGGCGAAATACGCCACCGCGCTGGCCAAGACCAACCGCGACGTCGACGCCGATGTCTGGAACGCGCGCGACGCGCACGCGAGGCCGGCCGCGCCGTTCACGCTGTCCTCATTGCGCGACGGTGCACCGGTGCGGCTCGCCGATTTTCGCGGCCGTGTCGTGTTGCTGGCGTTCTGGTATCCCACGTGAGCAGGCTGCCGTGAGGAGTTTCCTCACTTGCAGCAAGTGTTCGAGGCGTATCGAGACCGCGGCTTTACCGTCCTCGCGATCAACGTCGAGCCGGAGCAGCGCAGCCTGGTCGGCAAAGTGATGACGGCGCTGGGCGTCGAGTTCGTGCCGCTGCAGAGCGATTGGACGTGGGCCGAGCAGAATTATGGTGTGAAGGGGACGCCCGAGACCGCGCTCGTCGATCAGCAGGGACGCATCATCTTCAAACCGCATGTGCACGACGCCGAGACGCGCGCCGTGCTCGCACGAGAAGTCGAGGCGCTGCTGAATCGCGGGCGCTGAGAGTCGTGGCCACGTGAAATGAAACCGGCGACAAACATGGTCCGTCTGTTGCTGGCGTCGATCATTTCCCTGGTCATGGTCGATCAGGTTCTGGCCCAGGCCGGTCGAGCACGCGGCATCGTCGTCGACCAGTCCGACGCGGTCCTGCCGGGTGTGTCCCTCGTCCTCACTGGGCCAGGCGGAAGTCGTTCGACGACCACCGGGCCAGCCGGCGACTATACGTTCGAAAACCTGACGAGCGGCACGTACCGGGTGACGGCCAGCCTCCCGGGCTTCGCCCCTTCGGCGCCTCGCGAGGTCGTCGTCGACAACGGTACTACCGACATCGCGCCCATCGCGCTGGCTCTGGCGCCTCTGTCTGCGACGGTCGTCGTCACCGCCTCCAGGTCGGAGGACACTCTGGCGACGGCGCCGGCGACGATGAGCGTCGTGACGTCGACGATGATCGGCACCAGTTCCGCGCAGAATTTTGCCGATCTGCTGCGCGCCGCTCCCGGCCTCAACGTCATCCAGATGTCGGCGCGCGACGTCAACCTGACGAGCCGGCAGGCAACGTCCGCGCTTTCCAACACCGAGCTCGTTCTCCTCGATGGCCGTTCGATCTACCAGGACTTCATCGGGTTCGTGTTGTGGGATTTCGTGCCGAGCAATCTCTCCGACATCAAACAGATCGAGGTGGTGCGAGGTCCGGCGTCGGTCGTGTGGGGCGCCAACGCCCTGAACGGCGTCGTCAACATCATCAGCAAGACGCCGCGCGAATCGGCCGGAGTGACGGCGACGTTGGGCGCCGGGTGGTTCAGCCGCGATGCCGGATCGACGGCCGGCCGGGGTGTGGGCGGCGTCGGCAGCGCCAACGTCTCGATCACGCGCGTGCCGAACGATCGGTGGTCGTACCGGATCTCGGCGGGCTATTTCCATTCAGGAGCGCTCCCGCGACCGTCCGGCCAGATCCCGCTCATCACCGATCCACGTGACCCGACTGCTACTGTCGGCGGTGCGTTGTATCCGGTTGACGGAACCGGCCCGGCGGGCGCGGCGTTCGCCAACACCGGATCCAGCCAGCCGAAATTCGATGTCCGGGTCGACCAGGAGATTGCCGGCGGCCTGGTGACCTACAGCGGCGGCGTGGCCGGCACGTCTGGAATCGCCCACACCGCGATCGGGCCGTTCGACTTCCAGCGCGGCTCGTTCATGGGCTATGGCAGCCTTCGATATCAGAGAGGGACGTTCAAGCTGAATGTCTTCACCAACGCGGTCAGCGCCAGCGCACCGAACCTGCTGCTCGTCGATCCGTCAACGGGCAAGCCGCTGCAACTCGATCTGACGACGCAGACGTATGACATCGAAGTCAGCGATCGCAAACGCGTCGACCGTCACGTCCTGACCTTTGGCGGCAATGTGCGGCGCAACACCTTCGACATCAGCCTCGCGCCCGCCGCGGAGGCACGCACCGAGTTCGGCGGTTACCTGCAGGACGAGATCGTGTTCGATCGCGCGAAGGTCACGGTCGGCGGTCGGGTGGACAAGTTCGGCAACCTCGCAAACCCCGTGTTTTCGCCGCGCCTCACCCTGACCTATATGCCGGTCGCCGACCACGCGCTCAGGATTTCGTACAACAGGGCCTTCCTGTCGCCATCGGTGATCGACAACTTCCTGGACATCAAGATTGCTGTCCCCGTGGATCTGAGCGCGCTGGCGCCGCTGCTGCCACCTCCGCTGCAACCGTTGGTCAAAGATCCCTTTCCCCTCGTCGTCCGCGCCGTGGGCAGCAGTATTCCGATCGGCGGCGTGCCTCAGCCGGAGCTGACCTATCAGTCGCTGTCAGCGTACGAAGCGGCGTACACGATGACGGTCGGCGCGCGCACGACCCTTGGACTGGCCGTCTACGTCAACGATCTCGACAACAACATCAATTTTGCGGCGATTTCGCCGCCCCGCGATTCCTACACCGCCGCCAACCCGCCGCCAGGCTGGCCGTTGCCGCCGTCGCTCATCGATCTGCTCGCTCAGAGCGGCATCCTGCTTCCGCAAACTGGATTCACGTATCGCAACCTTGGTCCTCGCCGCGACAAAGGGGTCGAGCTGTCCGTGGATCGACGATTCAGTCGGGCACTCACCGCGTTCGCGAACTATTCGTGGCAGGCGCGCCCCAGGGTGCTCGACTCGAGCACCTATCCCGAGACCGAACTGTCCCTGCCGCCCACCAACCGGTTCAACGTGGGATTCAACTTCGACGGTGCGCGATTCCTGGGAAGCGGGTCGGTGAATCACGCCGACCGCGCGTTCTGGGCCGACGTGCTGACCGCGCCTTACCATGGATTTTCGAATGCGTACACCATGGTGAACGGCAGCGCCGGCGTGAAATGGTCGCAGGGCCGGCTTACCACGCTGCTGAAAGTGACCAACATCTTCAACCAGGACATTCAGCAGCACGTCTTCGGCGACATCCTCAAGCGATCGGCGATTGTCGAGGCCCGCATCAAAATGTGAGGGTCACATGGCTGACAGCGACGCCGAAAAGATCTCCCAACGAATTCAGGATGTTCACCTGGTGTACGGATTCATCGCCGAAACCAGGTTCGCCGCGGACGGCACGATTCGCTGGACCGACGGCAACGGCGACGGCGCCCTCTGGACCGGCAGCTACCTCGCGGCCGAGGCCTTTCGTTACGCGGTCACCAAATCGCCGGCCGCCTGGGCGAATCTGAAGGCGGCGCTGGCGAGCGTCAAAGCGCTGTCTACCGTGGCCCCGAGCGGCTTTCTGGCGCGGACAATTTTCCCGCTCGATTCCCCCTTCATCGGTCATCTGGTCGACGCCGAGCAAGGACAGGGTCTCTTCCCGACGACGTACGCCGGTAAGGCGTCCTATTGGGTCGGCCATCCCACCCGGGATCAATATGCAGGAGTGTTCCTTGGTCTCGGCGTGACCTACGATCTCATCGACGACGCCGAAATCCGCTCCACCTGCCGCGACATCATCACGCATCTGGTGGAAGCGTTGATCGGACACGCGTGGACGATGGGGAATCCCGGGCAACCGATTCAGGAATCGTATCTGTACCGGCCCGATCAGCTACTGAGCGTGTTGCAACTCGGGAAGCACGTGAACCCAGACCGGTTCGCGAAGACCTACAGCCGGACGCGGTTTTTCTCGTCCCCGTTCGCTGGCCTGCCCTCCACTCTCGACGACCTGAGAGATATGGACAAGCGCTACTACAAGGTCAACGTGTGCTACTTGTACTACTACAACCTGATCCGTCTGGAGGACTCGGATCATTACCGCCACCGCTACCTCGGTCAGTTTGCCACCGTCAGGAACGCGACCAGAGGCCACGGGAACGCGCATTTCAACATGATCGACCGTGCGCTCAACGGAGCTGACGCCCTCCGTGATCACGAAACGCCGATTCTTCTCGATGCGCTCCTCAAGCGCGGCTTCCGCAACAATCCCGTCGACCTGCACGGCACGTACCCGGCCTGCGGACCCGATCGCGCCTGCAATCCGATTCCGGTCGCCGAGCGCCCGTACGCCGACTTTCTCTGGCAGCGCAGTCCGTTCGACATGGTCGGTAAGGGCGACGGGACGGAGGAGTCTCCGGGGATCGACTACATCCTGCCGTACTGGATGGCGCGGTACTACAACGTCGTCTGAGTCGCAGCACTCACCACTTGAGGCCCTTGAACAGGACGATGTCGTTGGTCATCGTCGCTCGGGCCAGCGCGAGACGCGAGCCGTCCTTCGACCACGCGAAATCGGAAATCGTCCCGTCGGTGAGGTGGGTCAACTGGCGGGCCGGCGCTTCGTCCAGGGGCTGCAGCCAGACATTCGAAGGCGTTGCCGCGCTAATGAACGCAATCGCGCGGCCGTCAGGAGCCCAGCGCAGGCGGCTCGGGGGCACTGCCGGCAGTCGGCGGCGGCTCGCGCAGGCCGGCAGCTCGCACACAACAGGAACGTAACGGTTCCGCTCGTCGGTCGTCCCGAAGAGCAGCAGCTGGCCGTCGGATGACACGTCGAGGCTGAAGGCCCCGGCGAACATGTTCACGATCTGCACCGGTGTGCCGCCGTCAATCGACACGATCCACGGCGACTGCAGACCGGTACGGCTCGAAAGAAAAATGACGCGGCGGTCGTCAGGGGTGACCACGGGAAGGATGGCGTCGCCCGTGACAAGGTGAACCGGCTGACGGCCGTCGGCATCGACCTTCCACAGGCCCGCGCGGGCTCCCGGTTCCGAGGACACGTAGACGATCTTGCGACCGTCGGACGTCGCCACCGGAACGCCGCCGTTCTGTACCACCTCGGCCGGCCGACCGCCGGGCACCACGCTCGAAATCGAGAGCCGGCCATCGCCTTGAACCATGTAGAGCAGACGATCGGCCGCCCAGGCGACGGTCATGGTCAAGCCGCTGAACGGCGCCGGAGGAACCACCTCGACACCATTCAGTCCCGCGCCATCAGCCACCCACACGCCGGCGCGGGTCTCGCGCCGCAACGTGACGAGCGTGGAGCGATCCGCCGTCGTGCTGATGCCGGTGTACTCGTTCAGGTCGTTGGTGAGCCGGGAGAGCCGTCCGCCGGGATACGTCATGCGAAATAGCTGCACCGCCAATCCGGGTGCGGGCGCGCCGCTGAGCGCGACCGAGCCGACATCCAGCCAGGCCAGGCCCTGCGGGGTGCCGACGCCCGGCGGCAGTGGCAGGATTCGTTCGGTTCCGGTCGCGACGTCGACGAAGACGACCTGCACGCGCCGCACACCGGCTTCCGCGGCGAAACCGCAGAGAGCAATCAGGCGGCCGTCTGGAGACCACGCCGGTCGGACACTTGGCTGTCCCACTTCACTCAACGAGTAAAACGCCGCCGGTGCGCGGCGGATCGCCACGCTTCGCTCGTGGCTGCCGTCGGGGTCGGCAATCACCAGCGAGGTCGTGGAAAATGCATCGCCGGTGCGGATGAACGCCAGGTGCCGTCCGTCCGGAGACCATCCGACCGGGCTCCAGATCTGGTCAATCAACCGGCGCGGCTCGCCGCCGAGAAACGGCACGCGCCACAGCACCGGTCCCAGGTCGCCGACCTCGAATCGCACGAAGTCGACGAAATTGACGTCCGGGGTGATCGTCACGCCGCCCGACCAGGCGTTGGGCGCCGGAGCGACAATCTGCACATTGCTCGTCGTCGCCGTTTGCCGCATCCAGACGCTCGACGCGTTGCCCGTCCGCTGGATGTAGGCGACGTATTTGCCGTCGAGCGAAATCGCCGGGTGCTCGGCGTTGCCACTGGTCGTCAACTGGACGAGCTGCGCATTCTGAAACGATCGATCCACGCCGAGCCCCAGCCATCGCGTCGCGCCTAAGTAGAGTGCGACGACCACCGCGGCCACCAGCGCCACGACCGCCGCCGTCAGGCCGACGCGGTGCCGCTTGACGATCGCCGCGACGATCCTCGCGTCCGATGACGAGCCTGACTGCGACGCCGGCGTCACCGCCGTCGCAGTCGACGCGTCAGCTGCGGGTTGCCTCACCGACGGGTTCGTGTCGCGCTCGCGCTTGAGCCTTTTCAGATCGGCGAACATCTCCGATGCGGTCTGACACCGCCTGTCACGGTCTTTCTCCAGCGCCTTGAGGATGAGACGGTCGAGATCCCGTGGCAGCTCGGGATTGAGGTGTCCAGGCGGCTCCGGCGTACGACTCAGAATTTCGTTGAACACGACGGCCGGTGTGGCACCCCGAAACGGCGGCTTGCCGGTCGCCATCTCGTAGAGCGCGACGCCGAAGGAATACAGGTCCGTCCGAGCATCGAGCTCCTCGCCGCTCGCCTGCTCCGGCGACATGTACGCGACCGTTCCCAGCGTCGTCCCGCGATCGGTGAGATCGCCGGCCCTCGTGGCCGAGGAGCCGTCGGTGTCAGCCGCGAACGGCTGGCTGGCGAGCTTCGCCAGGCCGAAGTCGAGCACCTTGACCTGACCCCGTTTGGTCACGAACAGGTTCGCGGGCTTGATGTCGCGGTGAACGATGCCGGTGGTGTGCGCGGCGTCGAGCGCGTCGGCGATCTGCACGCCGAGGTCGAGGATCTCGTCGATCGGCAGGGGCCGTTCATTGATTCGATGCCGCACCGTCTCCCCGTCGAGCAGTTCCATGACGATGAACTGCCGGCCATGATCCTCGCCGATGTCGAACAGCGTGCAGATGTGCGGGTGATTCAGCGACGAGGCCACGCGAGCCTCGCGCTGAAAGCGCTCGAGGGCATCCCGATCGCGCGACAGCTCCGGGGGCAGCAGCTTGAGAGCCACTTGCCGGCCGAGGCGAGTGTCTTCGGCACGGTAGACGACGCCCATGCCGCCGCGGCCGAGCTCTTCGACGATGCGGTAGTGCGACAGGATCTGGCCGATCAACGCAGCGAAGTATACCCCCGGGTCCGCCGCCTGCGGACGGCCGGGGGCGCCGGGAAGCTGACAGCTTTCTGCGGTGACCTCGCCTGTCCCGGTCTCGAGTACTCATGGTCCGGGAGGCCGTCATGGAGTACATGGGATTGGGTGCGCTTCTCGCGCTGTGGCGATATTTCTTCGACGTCGACTGGGACCTGCGCATGCGGCGGCGCAAACGGCGCAAGCCCGGCGCTCGAACCTGACATGCGTCCTGCCGCTCTATAATTCCCGGCGCCGCCCATGCCCGTGGCGCGCGCGAGAGCGATGACGCTCTCCACAAGGAGAAAAAAAGGAGATCGAGATGACGACACGCGAACGATTCAGGACGAAGCTGGTGGCCGGTGCTGTCTGCAGCGTGTTCATCGCTGCGCTGTTCGCCTCTCGCGGCGACGTATCCGCCCAGTCGGACAACGGCTGCAGCAGTCTACCGAGTCAGGCGGACCTCAAGCTGGCGCTTGCCGGCGCGCGCGGCACTGCCAACGGTGGATTCGACCTCGACATGTGGGGCACCATCGTCAACCGCGATGGCATCGTCTGCGCGGTGGCGTTCACGGGGGCCGACCGCGGGTCGCAGTGGCCGGGCAGCCGCGTGATTTCGGCGCAGAAGGCGAACACGGCGAACTCGTTCAGCCTGCCGGGCCTCGCGCTCTCGACCGCCAATCTCTGGGCCGCGGTGCAGCCCGGCGGATCCTTGTTCGGCCTGCAGGAAAGCAATCCGGTCGCGACGGATGCGGCGTATCAAGGTCCGTCGAGCAAGTTCGGGACGGCGGGCGATCCGCTCGTCGGCCAGAAGATTGGCGGCATCAACGTCTTCGGCGGCGGCCTGGCCTTGTACAACGCGTCGCACGTGCTCGTCGGCGGGATTGGCGTGAGCGGCGACACGTCATGCGCGGATCACAACATCGCCTGGCGCACGCGGCACACGTTGAACCTGGACTTCGTGCCCGGCGGGGTCGGGCCAGCCGGACGGCGCGACAACATCAACTATCAGGGTCTGGTGCCGGTGCCGAGTCTGCAGAACGATTTCTCGCATCCGATCTGCAGCATCGCCGGCGTCGACGGCGTTTCCGCGATCAGTGCGGCGCTGCCAGTTACGCAGTAATCCTGCCGTGCGATGGATCGAGGCGGCGCTTAGCCGCCTCGATTCGATTTGGTCGTCGCGCTGATCTGCAGATCGAATCCGTTCGGCGTCGTCGTGTGGTAGCTCTTGTACGCTGCCGTGTGGATGTCGCCTCTGCCGCCGGTATCTTCACGCGCGGTCAGCCCGCGTTTTTCGAGCTCGGCCTTGACCTGATCCGGGTCGAACCCGGCGATGCCGAAGGAGATGTGACCCATCGCGGCACGACGCGCCGGCGGCGTCGTGGGCGGCGCGGCGCCGCGGTTGCCGCCGCCGCCGCGTCGGATGATGATGTCGCCGACGTCGCCGATCTGGCACTGGTTCTGACTGCCCTCGTCCGTCCCGAGCTTCCAGCCGAGCAACGCGTGATAGAACGCGGCCGTCTCCTTGTAGTTCGACACCTCGAACGAGATGTGATCGAGCCATACGGTTTTCCAGGCGGTCGATGCGAATGGCGCGGGCGCCGACGTCTTCCCGTTCGCGGGCCCTTGACGCCGGTTCTGCCGGTTACCGTTGCTGATCTGCAGGTCGAACCCGTCCGGATCCTTGACGTGAAAGCTCTGGAAGTCCTTGCCCTGGTTGTCGGCGACTGGCGTGAGACCGCGCTTGCGCAGTTCCGCTTCCACGTGTTTCGCGTCCCACGGATCGATGCCCCAGCAGAACCCGTCGAAGGCCGCGAGGCGCGGCGCGCGGGGGCCGCCGCGGCCACCGCCGCGACCACCGGCCGCCGCGTCGCCGGCGGGAGGTGCCGGTGGAGTGGGAGGCGCGGGCGGCGCCTGATAGCCGCCGCGGAGCACGAGACCACCCCAGTCGCCGATATCGAGCACCGCCTGCTTGCCGTCGTCACTCCGGATCGGCCAGTTCATGAGCGCGGCGTAGTACGCGGCCTCCTTCGGGTAGTCGACGACCTGGCAGGAGAAATGGTCGAGCAGCACGGTCTTCCAACCGGTCGGCTCAAAGGGCAGTTTCGCCGGTGTCGGATCGCACTCCGGTGTCCCGGCGCGCGCGCCGCCGCACTGACCCTGCGCGAAGGCGGCCGCGGGTCGCAGCGCGACGGCGACACCGAGCGCGGTGAGCAGTTGCCGGCGCGACAGCATGCCGCGATCGAAGGCGTTGAACAGCGACGTCAGTTCGTGGCTCATATGTGCAGAGTATGCGACGACGGCCGCGGATGCGCAACCGCATGTATGATGCGGTCACATCATGCATGTTGTCGCCTCCGTTCCGGCCGAGCGCGTCGATCGCGAATACAAGCGGCATCGCCGGAGCGTGTACGCCGGCATTTTCATCGGATACGCCGCGTACTATCTGGTGCGCAACAACCTGGCGCTGGCGATTCCCGACATCCTGCGGGAGCACCCGCAGTATACGAAGGCCGATCTGGGATGGGCACTGACCGGCACCTCTATCTCGTACGGCATCTCGAAATTCCTGATGGGATCGGTGTCGGATCGCAGCAATCCGAAATACTTTCTGCCGCTCGGCCTGCTGTTGTCGTGCGCCATCATGGCGGTGTCGGGCGCGTTCAAGGCGATCTATGCCTCGCTTGCGCTGGTCGTCGTCCTCCAGATCGTCAATGGCTGGGTCCAGGGGATGGGCTGGCCCCCGTGCGGCAAGACGATGGTGCACTGGTTCAGCACCAAGGAGCGCGGGCGCGTCGTGTCGTTCTGGAACGTCGGGCACAACGTCGGCGGCGGTCTGGTCGCGACCTTTGCCGTCATGGGCGTGTCGCTGTTTCACGACTGGGGCGCGAAGTTCTACTTCAACGCCGCGATCGCCGCCGCGATTGCGGTCGTCGTGTTCTTCCTCATGCGCGACACACCTGCGGCGTACGGTCTGCCGCCGGTGGAGGAGTACAAGAACGACTACCCGCCGCATTACGGCACCGGCGAGGAGCGCGTCTTCACCTACCGTGAGATCTTCGTCGAGCACGTGCTGACCAACAAATACCTGTGGGCGATCGCGATTGCCAACGCGTTCATCTACTTCGTCCGCTACGGCGTGGTGAACTGGATTCCGACCTACCTGCAGACCGCCAAGGGATTCAGCTTCAGTCAGTCGAGCGCCGGTTGGGCCCTGTACGAGTTCGCCGCGATCCCGGGGACGATCGCCTGCGGCTGGATGTCGGACACCGTCTTCAAGGGCCGCCGCGCCCCGGCGACGATCCTGTTCATGTCGCTGACCCTGCTGGCCGTCGTCGCCTACTGGCTGAACCTGCGCGGCCCGCTCTGGATCGATTACGTCGCGCTGTTCTCGATCGGTTTTCTGATCTACGGGCCGATCATGATCATCGGTCTGCATGCCCTCGATCTCGTGCCGAAGCAGGCCGCGGGCACGGCCGCGGGGTTCACCGGTTTCTTCGGTTACGTGTTCGGATCGGCGATTGCCGGATCGGGCGTGGGCTGGATTGCGGACCACTTCGGCTGGACCGGCGTGTTCGTGACGATGGTGGCGTGCTGCGTGTTGACGATTGCCTTCAGTGCGATGACGCTCGGGCACAAAGCCGAGAGTGCCGCGCGCTAGCCTGGCCCGGGATGCACAAGGAGGAGGACGACGATCAACGCAGAAACCGCGGAACCCGCAGAAAACCGTTTCCATCCGCGGGCTCAGCGCGTTCTGCGTTGTACGTCGTCTGACGTGTGGCGACTGAAGAAGAACGTTGTGCCGAAGCCAGGAAATTCCGCCGGATAGACGCCGCCTTTCGCGCTGGCGATCTCGACGCCCTGCGCGCGGCCGTCGACGATCCGGCGCTCGTGCCCAACGGCCGCATGCCGGACACGATCGGCTCCTGCCTGGTCTACGCGATCTATCACAGCCCGTTCGCGTTCATCCGGACGCTGCTCGACATCGGCGCCGATCCGAATGCGCCTGCCGACGACGGGTTTCCGCCGTTGATCGCGGCGCTGAGCTGCACGCGCGTGGAGCCCGGGACGACGCCGCGGACGGATGTCGACGACATCATCCGCCTGCTGCTGGCCTCTGGCGCGGATCCGAATC
>Ga0105247_10001588_pt1 | contig 16079 bp, 10 predicted proteins | sample KBSS24metaG_FD_81519 | JGI IMG/M metagenome (GOLD analysis project Ga0105247, IMG submission 81519) | Switchgrass rhizosphere microbial communities from Kellogg Biological Station, Michigan, USA - KBS S2-4 metaG | ecosystem: Host-associated > Plants > Roots > Rhizosphere > Soil | place...
CACACGATGAGCCGGATCGGTGCCGGGCTGGTCGGCATCGACGAGTCCGGCACCGTGCGGTTGCGTCCGGCGCTGACCCTGGTGGCGCCGCTGGTCGCGGTGCGCGAGGTGCGGGCGGGTACGGGCGTCGGGTACGGGCACGCCTGGAGGGCGCCGTCGGCGACCCGGCTCGGTCTGCTGCCGGTCGGGTACGCGGACGGACTGCCGCGCGCGGCGGCCGGGCGCGCCACGGTGCTGGTGGGCCGTGTGCGCCGGCCGGTCGTCGGGCGGATCTCGATGGACATGACCGTCGTCGACCTCGGCCCGTCCTGCGACGTCGGTCCGGGCGATCCGGTGGTGGTGTTCGGGCCGGGCGACGGCGGCGAGCCGACCGCCGCGGAGTGGGCCGCCTGGTCCGACACCCTCGAGCACGAGTTCGTCACCGGCCTCGGCACCCGCCTGGCCCGCGCATGAGCGCCACGCGGGTGGCCGTCATCGGCGGCGGGGCGAACTGCGAGCATGACGTCTCGCTGGCGTCGGCCGCGGCGGTGATCGCGGCGCTGACCACCGCCGGGTACGCCGTCGTGCCCCTGACGATCGGGCGGGACGGGACGTGGCGGTACGCCGGGCGGACGCCGATCGGGCTGGCCCGCTCGGTCGAGGTGCTGCAGTCCTGCGCGGCCGCGGTGCCCGTCCTGCACGGGCCGCACGGCGAGGACGGGACCCTCGCGGCGCTGCTGGACCTGGCCGGCGTCCCGTGCGTCGGGTCGCCACTGAGCGCTGGCGCGCTGGCGATGGACAAGTGGGCGACCAAACTCGTCGCCGAGGCGGTCGGGATCCGCACGGCACCTGGCCGTGTGGTCACGGCACGCACGCGGGCGGCGATCGAGGCGGAACCGTTCGCGGGTCCCGTTGTGGTCAAGCCGGTCGCCGCAGGGTCGAGTCACGGTGTCTCGCGGGTCTCGTCCGACCGGGCCCTGCGCATCGCCCTGGACGCCGCGTTCTCGCTCGATTCCCGCGTGCTCGTCGAGGACTTCGTGCTCGGCCGCGAGATCGACCTGGCGGTGCTCGGCCGCGCGGACGGAACCCGCTACGTCGCCCCCGCGCTGCAGATCGTCAAGAACGAACGGGACATCTTCGACCTCGCGTCCAAGTACGACGGGTCTGCCCGCTTCCTCGTCCCCGCCCCGCTGGAGGATGCGCAGCGCAAGGAACTGGAGGGTGCCGCGGTGGCGATCTACGACGCCCTCGGCTGCGCCTGCGTGGCCCGCATCGACTTCTTCTGGACGCAGGACGGGCCCGTCCTGAACGAGGTCAACACGATGCCCGGGTTCACCGAGCACTCCCAGGTACCGCGGATGTTCGCCGCCGCCGGCACGTCCTACCCCGACCTGCTCGACCTGCTCGTCCGGGACACCCTCGAGCGCCACCGGTAGGGCAGCATGACCGGCGTGAACCTGCGCTGGGCGGTGAGCGGCCTCGGGGGCCTAGCCGTCCTCGTGCTCTGCCTGGTGGAGGTGAGCCGGGTCGACTTCGTCGACGCGAACTACGCCGCACTCGCGATCCTGGCCCTGCTCGACGCGGCTGCTGTGACGCTGTGCCGCGAGCGTCCGGCCGCGGCGCTCGCGCTGGCCTGGACGGCCGCGCTGGTGCACGTACCGGGCAACGTCCCAGTTCTGCTCAGCGACGTGACGATGCCGATCGTCCTGTTCGCCACCGCCCGCTGGGGATCGCGGGCCACGGCCACCCTCGGCGGGCTGTCGGTGGCGATCGCGCCCGTCCTCGGACTGATCTGGCTGCGCGGCAGCGGGCTGTACTACCGGAGCCCCGGCGGACTGATCATCTCCGACCTGATCAACTTCACCGGCTCGGACATCCACCAGACCTCGCTGGCGATCGTCGGCCTCGCCCTGCTCGGCCTGCCCTGGTTCGGCGGCCTCGTACTGCGCCTGCTGGCGCGGGCGGACGCGGCACAGCAGGCCACCTCGGCCGCACAGGCCGCAGCCGAGGTGGCGCAGGAGATCGCCCGCTTGCAGGAGGAGCAGACGCGCCTCGCGCGGGACGTGCACGACGTGGTCGGCCACTCGCTCGCGGTGATCCTCGCCCAGGCCGAGTCGGCGCAGTACGTGGCGGACGACGATCCCGAGGCGATGCAGAAGACCATGCGGAACATCGCCGATTCGGCCCGCGCCTCGCTGCAGGACGTGCGTGCGGTGCTGACATCGACATCCGCGGCCGCCCCGCTGGGCGGGCTCGACTCGCTCGTCGACGGCGTGCGGCAGGGCGGGTACGAGGTGGCGGCGACGGCCGCGGGACGGGTTCAGCCGCTGCCGCCCGAACTGGCCGCGGTCGCCTACCGCGTCCTGCAGGAGATGCTGACGAACGCGATCAAGCACGGGCGCCGGGACCGCCCGGTCGAGGTGCTGCAGGCCTGGCCCGAGCCTTCGCATCCGGCGTTCTACCTGCGTCTCAAGGTGGTCAACACGGTGGGGCCGCCGTCGGACCTGCCACCGGGCAGCGGCCTGGACGGTATGCGTCGACGGCTCGAATCGGTAGGCGGTCACCTACAGGCCGGTCGGTCCGACGACACCTTCACCGCGACCGCCTGGATTCCCGTCCGGCCGGCATCTGGGGAAGGATTCCCCTTATGAGTCAAGAGATTCGCGTACTGCTGGTCGATGACCAGGAGTTGTTCCGCGAGGGCGTCCAGCGCATCGTCGACGCACAACCCGGGCTGACCGTGGTCGGATCGGCGGCGGACGGCTTCGAGGCGGTCCGGTTGGTGGACGAGCTGTCCCCCGACGTCGTGCTGATGGACATCCGGATGCCGGAACTGGACGGCGTCGAGGCGACGCGGCAGATCTTCGCCGTCGCGCGTGAGAGTCCTGTGCGCGTGATCGTCCTGACGACGTTCAACTTGGATGACCGTGCCGCGACCGCAATCCGTTACGGCGCAAGCGGATTCCTGCTCAAGGACACGACCCCGGCACAGTTGGCGGAGGCGATCCGGACCGTGTACGCCGGCAATGCCGTGCTGTCACCCGGGGATCTGACCGTGCTGCTGGACCAGCAATTCCGTACCGCCGTCGCACCGCCCGCGCCGTTCCTCACGCTGACCGACAAGGAGCGCGAGGTGTTCGCCGCGGTGGCACGTGGTCTCTCGAACGCCGAGATCGGCGAGTTGATCTTCGCCTCGGAATCGACGGTGAAGACCCACGTCGGCGCGATCCTGCGCAAACTCGCCCTGCGCGACCGCGTCCAGATCGTCGTCTTCGCCCACCAACACGGCCTGGTCCCCCCCGCCGTCCCTTGATCGCGCGCGACCGCGCTCAGACCGAGCGGACGACCTTGGCGACTGATTCGGCGATGCGATCGGCATCGGCCTGCGTCGCGGCCTCGACCATGACCCGCACGAGGTTCTCGGTGCCCGACGGGCGGAGCAGGATCCGGCCCTCATCGCCCAGTTCGGCTTGAGCCTCAGCCACAGCCGACGCGACCGAATCATCCGCTGCCACAAGGGGCTTGTCGCTGACCGGAACGTTGATCAAGGTCTGCGGGAGGCGCTGGACGATCGCGGCCAGCTCGCCGAGAGGCTTGCCCGTACGCACGACGGCCGCCATCAGGTGCAGGGCCGTCAGGAGTCCGTCCCCCGTCGTGGCGGCGTCGGTGAAGACGACGTGCCCGCTCTGCTCGCCGCCGAGGTTCAGTCCGCGGGCACGGAGCTCCTCCAGCACGTAGCGGTCGCCGACCGCCGTGGTCAGCACCGAGATGCCCGCGTCGCGCATCGCGTGATGGAAGCCGAGGTTGCTCATCACCGTGGCGACCACGGTGTCACCGACCAGCCGGCCCGCCTCACGAAGCTCGAGGGCGCAGAGGGCAAGGATCTGGTCGCCGTCGACGAACGAGCCGTCCGTCGCTACCGCCAGGCACCGGTCGGCGTCGCCGTCGTGGGCGACGCCGAGGTCGGCACCGGCGGCCAGCACCGCGGCGGTGACATCCCGGAGGTGCGTCGAACCACAGTCCGCATTGATGTTCAAGCCGTCCGGGTCGGCGTGGATCGCGGTGACCGTCGCACCTGCCCGGCGATACAACTCTGGAGCGACAGAGGAGGCCGATCCGTTCGCGCAGTCGACGACCACGTGCAGCCCGTCCAGCCGGACCGGAACCGCGGCCAGCAGGTGCGCGAGGTACCGCTCAGCAGCCTCGGGTGCCTCCCGGACGCGTCCGACCGCCGCGCCGATCGGACGGGTGTCCGTCCCTGCTTCGACCGAGGCCTCGATCTCGGCCTCGATGTCGTCGGGCAGCTTGTTGCCGCCGCGGGCGAACAGCTTGATCCCGTTGTCGGGCATGGGATTGTGCGACGCCGAGAGCATCACGCCGAGGTCAGCCCCATACGCCTCGGTCAGGAAGGCGATCGCGGGAGTGGGCAGGACCCCGACGCGCAGCACGTCCGCCCCCGCGGCGGTGAGCCCGGCGACGACGGCCGCTTCGAGCATCTCGCCCGAGGCGCGCGGGTCGCGCCCGACGACGGCCACCGGACGGTGCGTCGCGTCATGCGCGACCAGGACGCGGGCGCTGGCGCTGGCGACCGCCAACGCCAGTTCCGGGGTCAGGTCGTCGTTGGCCCGACCGCGCACACCATCGGTCCCGAACAACTTGGACAACTCAGCTCCAGCGGATGAAGCGCAGCGGCGCCGCGCACCGAGGTGCGGGCGCCGCTGGACGGACGTGCATGCAGTGCGCTTAGCGCTTGCTGTACTGCGGAGCCTTACGGGCCTTCTTCAGGCCGTACTTCTTCCGCTCCTTGATCCGCGGGTCGCGGGTGAGGAAGCCGGCCTTCTTCAGGGCCGGACGGTCCTCGGGCTCCAGCGCGATGAGCGCGCGGGCGATGCCCAGGCGCAACGCACCGGCCTGACCGGTGATGCCGCCGCCGACGAGGGTGGCGAGGACGTCGTACTGACCGTCCTTCTCGAGGGTCACGAACGGCTCGCGGATGAGCTGCTGGTGGACCTTGTTGGGGAAGTAGTTCTCCAGGGTGCGGCCGTTGAGCTTGAACTCACCGGTTCCCGGGATGAGGCGGACGCGGACGACCGCTTCCTTGCGGCGACCGACGACGGGGGCGGTAGGCGTGCTCACTGGGCGACCTGCTTGATCTCGAACGGCTGGGGCTTCTGGGCGGTGTGCGGGTGCTCGGCGCCCGCGTAGACCTTGAGCTTCTTGAGCTGCTGGCGGCCTAGGGTGTTCTTGGGGAGCATGCCCTTGACGGCCAGCTCGACCAGGCGGGTCGGCTTGGTGTCGAGCAGCTCGCCGACGGTGCGCTTGCTCAAACCACCGGGGTAGCCGGAGTGGCGGTAGCGGAACTCGCCCAGTTTCTGGGCGGCGACGGCGACCTTCTCGGCGTTGATGATGACAACGAAATCACCCGTGTCGATGTGGTTCGCGAACGTCGGCTTGTGCTTGCCGCGCAGCAGCGTCGCGACCTGGCTGGCGAGCCGGCCGAGGACGATGTCGCTAGCGTCGATGATGTGCCACTGGCGATCGATCTCGCCGGGCTTCGGGGTGTACGTACCCACAGTCCTACCAATCTGGTCTTCACGCTCATAGAGCGACGCTCGCGGAGCGACCGGCGATTCAATGAGCGCCCCCGCAGTCACTATCTGACTCCGGGGCATGGCCTGCGCGCCCGGCAGTCGCCGGGCACAAGGCTCCACTGTACGCGAGTTCCCCGGAGCCGACCAAATCCTCGGGCCGCCCTCACTCGTTACGGTTGAGTGACCATGATTGCTGCGACGCAACCGCACAAGCAGTCCGCCTACAGCGGATGGCTGCCGTTCGTGTGCATCCTGATCGCGATCGGTCTGGTGGCCGGGTCGGCGATCAGCTGGGTCCTGTCCCCCAGCTGGGGCAAGCACAACCCCATCGCGGACGCACGCGCAGTCGGGACGGTCCCCTCGATCGCCCCGCCGTCCAACGCCGCCCACCAGGCGCCCCTCGCGTACGTGATGAACGCCGAGGGCATCGAGATCCCGACGCTGAAGGTGAGGGCGCCGATCCTGCCGATCTCCACGCAGGACGGAGTGCTCGAGCCGCCTGTGAACCCGAAGGAGACCGGATGGTGGAACGGCGGCGCGAAGCCCGGCGCCGCCAGGGGTACCGCGGTGATCACCGGCCACATCAACTACGGCGGCGTCGAGGGCGCGCTCGCCCGTATCGGCACGCTCGACCCCGGCGACCTGGTGATCATCCACGGCAAGCACGACGGCAAGAAGGCCTCGATGAAATTCAAGATCACCGGTGTGCGGACGTACCACAAGACGAAGCTGCCCTATGCCGAGATCTTCGACCAGAGGGTCGTCGGACGGCTGGCGTTGATCACCTGCGGCGGCCCGTTCGACGCCACCACCGGCAACTACCTGGACAACATCGTCGCCTACGCGATCCCCGTAAAGCCGGGCTCTCCCTCTTAAGGGCCGTCGGTCACCTTGCGCTCCGCCGGGGAGGTCACCTCAGCGGCTGCGATCCACTCGGCCTTCGTCGAAGACGGGCTGGTCGGACTCGTAGACCACGCCGTCCGACCCGAAGACCAGGAAGCGGTCGAAGGAACGCGCGAACCAGCGGTCGTGCGTGACGGCCAGGACGGTTCCCTCGAACTGCTCCAGAGCATCCTCCAGCGCCTCGGCACTGAGCACGTCCAGGTTGTCGGTCGGCTCGTCCAGCAGTAGCAGGGTCGCGCCGGTGAGTTCGAGCAGCAGGATCTGGAACCGCGCCTGCTGCCCGCCCGACAGCGACCCGAACCGCTGATCCCCCTGCTGGTTCAGTGCGTACCGGCGCAGGGCACCCATGGCGCGTCCGCGGTCGACTCCGGAGCGTCCGTCCTCGCCCTCCCAGAGCAGGTCGACGAGGGTCCGGTCCGTCCATCCGGGGTGGGCATGCGTCTGAGCGAACAGGCCCGGGACGACGCGTGCGCCGAGCTTCCAATCCCCTGTGTGCGCAACGGAATCCCCGCCGAGCATGCGCAGGAAGTGCGACTTGCCGGCGCCGTTCGCGCCGAGGACGCCGACACGCTCGCCGTAGAAGATCTCGACATCGAACGGCTGCATCAACCCGGTCAGTTCCACCTGCTTCGCGACGATCGCTCGGACGCCCGTCCGGCCACCACGCAGGCGCATGGTGACGTTCTGGTCCTCCGGCTTGTCCGGCGGCGGCCCTGCCTCTTCGAACCGCTCGAGCCGCCGGGCCTGCACGCGGTACTTCTGCGCCTGCGCCTCGGAGATCCGCGCCTGGATCTTCAGGGTGTTGACCAGATCCTTGAGCCGGGCATGCTCCTCGTCCCAGCGACGGCGCAGCTCGGCCATACGCTCGTGTTTGTCGTTGCGTGCCTGGTGATAGCTGGCGAAGCCACCGCCGTGCACCCAGGCCGTCTGCCCCTCGAGGGTGACGATGCGGTCGGCGACGGCGGCGAGCAGCTCGCGGTCGTGGCTGACGAACAGGACGGTCTTCGGGGTCTCGCGCAGGCGCTGTTCCAGCCAGCGTTTACCGGGCACGTCCAGGTAGTTGTCCGGCTCGTCCAGCAGCAGCACCTCGTCCGGTCCGCGCAGCAGCAGTTCGAGCGCGAGGCGTTTCTGCTCTCCGCCGGACAGGGTGGTGAGCTCGCGGTACTTGCAGCGGTCGTACGGGACGCCCAGGGCCGCGACCGTGACCGTGTCCCACAGGACTTCGAGGTCATAGCCACCGGCGTCGCCCCAGTGGGCCAAGGCGTGCGCGTAGTCCAGCTGGTTCTTCTCGCTGTCGTCCTCCATCAGCGCCAGCTCGGTGGCCTCGACGGCGTTCCACGCCTGCTTCGCCTCCTGCGGCGCGAGCCCGACCAGGAACTGCTGGACTGTCGTGCTGTCGCGGACGGACCCGATGAACTGCCGCATGACCCCGAGGCCCCCGCTGCGGGACACCGCGCCCTCCTGCGGCGCGAGGTCGCCGGAGATCAGCCGCAGCATGGTCGTCTTGCCCGCGCCGTTCGCGCCGACCAGCGCCGCCTTCGCGCCGTCACCGATGCGGAAGTTGACGCTGTGCAGCAGCACCCGGCCATCCGGCAGCGAATGCGACAGACCGTTGACATCGACGTAGCCCACGAGGGTCGAGTCTCCCGTATGAACCCAACGGCTTTGCCGCCGGCAAGAATCCCATTCGCCCACGGCAAACCCGGCAAATCAGTCGTAGATCGACAGGTGTGTCGCGTTCCCGAGCGGGTTCACATGTAACTTTTCCCGTCCACCCCGGTCGTTACTTAACGTTTACCTACTTGCGGTCTTTCGCGATTACCGTCCCCGGGTGCGCTACGGCAGCTAGCCAACGGCGCTCCTGGTGGGACCGACTCGAGAGTCGGCTTGCCGCCGGTTGCCTGTGAGTCGACTCGAAAGAGATCTTGATGCTCTCGTTCCGCCGTGCCGTGTCCGCGACCGCTGCAGTAGCCCTCGCGGTCGCCGGAGCCCAACTGCTGACCGCCCCCGTGGCCAGTGCCAGCGTGAGTGCGAAGATCTCGACGTTCCCGTACACGCAGGACTGGTCGTCGCTGACCGCGACCAGCACCTGGGTCGACTTCCCGGGCGTGGAGGGCTTCACCACCGGCACGACGATCGCTACGTCGAACCTGCCGAACACGACGGACGTCGGCACACTGACGGCGGAGGGAACCCTCACCTCCAGCCTGCTGCTCCAGACCAGCACCGCCGTCCCGAACTCCGTATCGACCGGCGGCGTCCTCGGATTCCCCGCCGTCGGCGACAAGACGATCGCCCTCAGCGCGACGGGCACCCTCACTACGCCGCTGCTCGCCTTCCACCTGGACACCACGGGCAAGACCGGCCTCGGCGTTGCCTACGATCTGAAGGATCTCGACAGCAGCGCGGACGACCAGCCGACCCGGGTTGCTCTGCAGTACCGCGTCGGCACCTCGGGTGCTTACACGAACGTTCCCGCTGGATACGTCGCCGACGCCACCGTCATCAGCAACACCGCAGTGGTGTCGACGCACGTGTCGGCCGCGTTGCCTCCCACCGTGGAGAACCAGCCCGACGTGTTCGTGCGCGTGATCACGCTCGACAACGCTTCCGGCTCCAACGAACACGTCGGAGTCGACAACATCAACATCACCGCGGACGGAGGCGTAGTCAACCCGACCCCGTTGACGCTGGCTCCGGTCCAGGACAAGACCGGCGTGGTCGGTACGGCGATCAGCGGGTTCTCGCTGAGCGCCACCGGTGGCACCGCTCCCTACACGTACGTCGCCACCGGGCTACCCGGCGGCGTGTCCGTCACCAGCGCGGGCGCGGTCTCGGGCACGCCGACGGTCGCCGGCACCTTCGCCGTCCACGCGACCGTCACCGACAACATTGGTGCGGCCGCGAGCGTCGACTTCAACATGACCGTCACCGAACCGACCTCCGCCACGCACCCTGTGATCAGCGAGGTGTGGGGCGACGGCGGCTTCACCGGCGCCGCGTGGAAGAACAGCTACATCGAGCTCTACAACCCGACGGCGTCCGACCTCAGCCTGACCGGCTACTCGATCCAGGAAGGCGCCTACAACCGGGCTGCGGGCTCCGCCCTGGTCACGGTGCCGCTGACGGGCAGCATCCCCGCGCACGGCAGCTATCTGATCCAGGCCGACGGCAACACGATCGGCGCCGGCGCCAACCTACCCAAGCCCGACGCAAGCACGCTCGGCACGAGCGCCTTCCACCTGGACTACCGCGACGGCTTCGTCGCGCTCGTCGACCAGGTCGGCGCGATCTCCCCAGCCTCAGGCAACGTCGCGGGGGCCGCACACATTGTCGACGCGGTCGGCTACGGCCCGGCCAACACCTTCGAGGGCGCCCAGCAGTCCACCTCGGTCCCGACGTCAGCCTTCGCGCTGGTCAACAGCGTGAACCGGGTCCCGGTCAACTTCGACACCGACAACAACGCCGCCGACTTCAAGTCGGCCGCTCTCTCCCCGACCAACTCCGCCGGCGAGACGCAGCCAGAGCTCAAACTCGGCAAGCCGCTCGACCAGTCCGCCATCGTCGACAGGGCCATTACGCCGTTGACCCTCAGCGGCTCAGGCGGCGTCGGCACTCTCACCTACGACATCGCCGGTCAGCCGTCGGGCGTCGAGATCGACCACGCTACCGGTGAAATCACCGGCACTGCGAGCCAGACGGGCGACTACACGATCACCGCCTCGGTCACCGACACCGCCAGCCACGTCACCGAGGTGATGTTCGTGCTGCACGTCGGGACGTTCTCGGTGACCAACCCCGGCGACCAAGTCTTTGACACCGTCAGTCCGGTCGATCTCGCCATCGAAGCCGTCGACGGCGACGGCAACGTCAACCACTTCACCTTCGCGGTGAAGGACGGCAGCAGCCTCCCCTCGCCTCTCGTGCTCGGCGTGACCTCGGGCCACATCACCGGCACACCGGCCGCTGCGCAGACCTCCACACCCGTCACGATCACCGTGACCAACACCGACGACGGCACCGCCTTGGACGTCACATTCAACGTGGCCGTCACAGCGGACGTCTTCTCGATCGCAACGATCCAGGGCACCGGCGCCCGCTCGCCCTACGCCGACCCGAACTTCAACTTCACCCAGGGCTCGACCACCGTGACCACGAAGGGTGTCATCACGGCGATCTACAGCAAGGGCTTCAGCTCCGGCGGCGCAGCCTCGTGCGGCGCGTGCGGTTTCTACATCCAGGACCCGAACGGCAACCTGTCAGACAACTCCTCCGACGCTCTCTTCGTCTACGGCGGCACCAGCTTCACCGGCGCCGGTCTCGCGATCGGCCAGTCGGTCAAGGTCAGCGGCAGAGTGAGCGAGTTCGACGGCAGTACGACCCCGGGGCCGACTACGCCCGAATCCCTGACGGAACTCAACCTCACCGGTGCCGTGACCCAGGTCCCGACACTCGGCACGATCACGCCGCTGTCGGCCGCACCCGCGACGTACGCCACTCGCGAGGCCCACGAGGGTGAACTCGTCAAGCCCACGGACGTCGTGGTGACCGACACCTACAACTTCGAGAGCCAGGGCGAGTTCGGCCTGGCGGCGGGCACCTCCGCGGGGGGCAGCAAGGTCCTGCAGCAGCCCGGCCAGATCTGCCGTGACCGCGACACCGCCTGCATCACGGCGGCTCAGACGGACATCAAGAACCGCGGTTACTTCCTCACCGGGGGCACGACGTACCTCGGCACGGCGAACATCTACAGCCCGGACAAGGCGAAGAACTCCGACATCCCCTACCCGTTCATCGACAAGACCCACACTGCGCGAGTCGGCGCTTCGGTGACCTTCCCGCAGGGTGCCGTCCTCGACTTCCGCAACAAGAAGTGGTTCCTCAACCCGCCGCGTTCGGTGGTCGCCACCGGCTGCACTGCGACGGCGCCGCACACCGGCTGTGTCGCCGACCTCGGCACCGACGTGGTCACCTTCGCGGACACCCGCCTGGACAACGCCACGCCGCGCCCGGCACCGGCCGGCAGCAACCTGCGGTTCGCGACCTACAACGTCGAGAACTTCTTCTCGGTCACGATGGACCAGTTCGCCGCGGCAAACCCGCTCTACACGTGCGAGTACGACACCGACCGCGAAGGTCACGGGATCCTCTCGTTCCAGTGCACCAACCCGACGGGCATGGCCACCGCGTGGGATCCGGTCACCGGCGCCGCAACGGCTTACAGCTCCTCCCTGGCCAATGCCCCGCGCGGTGCAGGTCGCGAGGAGGACCTGGCCCGGCAGACGAACAAGATCGTCACGGCGATCAACAAGCTCGGAGCCGACGTGGTCGCGCTCGAGGAGATCGGCAACCCGAACAGGCTCAAGCTCGGCGTCACGACCGACCCGCTCCACCCGGACCTGAGCAACACGAAGGACCAGGGCCAGGGCACCGCGATCGAGTGGCGTGACGAGACCCTCGCGTACCTCGTCGACCACTTGAACGCCGCGCTTCCGGCCGGCGCCGACCAGTGGGCGTTCGCCGCCTCTCCGGAGGAGGCCACCGACTCGACCTCAGTCGCCGGGTTGTGCTCCAAGGTCCAGCCCAACGGCACGGCGGTACCCGGACCTGCGAACCTGGCCGGCACCTGCTCCTACGCCTCGGGCCAGGACGTCATCCGCTCGGCCTTCATCTACAAGAAGGCGAAGGTCGTCCCGGTCGGCCCGGGCGACCTCGACCTGCCGGGATACACGGTCAACGGAACGCCGGATCCGTGGGGTAACCACGTGTTCACAGACGCGAACGGCAATCCGACTAACTCGCCGTTCGACAACGCCCGCGAGCCGTTCGCGCAGTACTTCAAGCCGGTCGGCGCACCGAACGACCAGGGCTTCGCACTCATCGTCAACCACTTCAAGTCCAAGGGCGACGCCGACCCGCCGGGTGGCCCGGCCATCGGCGGCGACGCGAACGACCCGCTCCACGGTGCGTTCAACGCGACCCGCGTCGCGCAGTCGAAGGAACTGCTGCGCTTCGCCAACGAGTTCGCCGCCAAGCACGAAACCGACAAGGTCTTCCTGCTCGGCGACTTCAACGCCTACTCCGGCGAGGACCCGGTCACCACGATCGAGGACGCGACCGACGACATCGACCCGCTGGACTTCAAGGAGATCCACTCGGACGACCCGCAGGACACCAGCTATGTCTTCACCACCACGGTGGGCGGAATCGGGTACGGCGGCGCCGGCTCGCTCGACCACATCCTCGCCAGCGCTGGTGCCCGCGGCCTGAGCCCGCGCACCGACATCTGGGAGATCAACGCCAACGAGCCGGACGTCTACGACTACGGCCGTTACAACACCAACATCACCGACTTCTTCGACGGTGCAACCCCTTGGCGCGGCTCCGACCACAACCCGGAAGTCGTCGACCTGAACCTGCCCAGCGCCTCGGCGCCCAAGCAGGTCACCGACGTGCAGCTCGTGGGCATCAACGACTTCCACGGTCGCCTGCTCGCCGACGCCTCTGACGGTGGCGCGGCTCCCGTCGCCGGCGCGGTGAAGGCGCTTCGCGGGCAGTACGGCGCGGACAAGACGGTCTTCGTCTCCGCCGGCGACAACGTGGGCGCCTCGATCTTCGAGTCGTTCACCCAGCAGGACAAGCCGACGCTGGACGCGCTCAATGCGATGAACCTGCAGGTGTCCTCGGTCGGTAACCACGAATTCGACAAGGGCGTCGACGACCTGCTCGACCGGATCTCCAAGCCGAAGAGCACGACCAACCCGTACGGCGCCGACCAGCCGCTGACCTGGGGCGACTACCTCGCCGCCAACGTCGTCTGGACGGCCGACCCCGACGGTGCGGGCCCGATCCAGGCCGGTGACCCGATCACCGCGGCGACCAAGACGGTCGAGATCAGCAATCCGCTGAGTCCGACCGGGCCGAAGATCAAGATCGGCTTCGTCGGCACGGTGACATCGGACCTGCCGTCCCTGCAGAGCCCGGGCAACCTGGCAGGCGTGACCGTCCTGAACAACGCGCAGACGATCGCGAAGGTCAATCAGTACGCGGCCGAGCTCAAGCAAAGCGGCGCGAACCTGGTCGTCCTGCTCACCCACGAGGGCGCAGCGACGACCGACTGCAGCACGATGGCCGGCGCGGATGCGGCGTTCTCGTCGATCATCAACGGCGTCGACGCCGACATCGACGCGGTGATCTCCGGGCACACCCACCTGGAGTACAGCTGCTCGTTCGCGAAGGAAGCGACGGACAGCAACCCGCTGACCGTGCGCCCCGTCATGCAGGGCGCGTCCTACGGCACGGCACTCGACCAGATCGTGTACTCCTTCGACGCCAGCAACCACCCTGTCGACGTCAAGTTCAACAACATCGGGGTCAAAGGACCGGGCGGTGCACTGTTCAACTACGGAAAGGAGCCGACGGTCCAGGGCATCGTCGATGCGGCCGTCACCACATCGGAAGGCCCTGGAAACGAGGTGCTCGGGAAGATCCAGGGGCCGTTCTACCGATCCAAGCTGACCGACGGCACCGACAACCGCGGCGGCGAATCCACCCTGGGCAACCTCATCGCCGAGATCCAGCGCTGGGCGACCGCCGACGCGCAACACGGTTCGGCACAGATCGCGTTCATGAACCCCGGCGGCCTGCGGGCCGACATGCTCGGCAACGGAACGGTCTCGCCACGCGACCTGACCTACCGCCAGGCGGCTGACGTGCAGCCGTTCGCCAATGAGCTGGTCAACATGAAGCTCACCGGCGCGCAGCTCAAGACCGTCCTCGAGCAGCAGTGGCAGCGCGACGCGCACGGCAACATCCCCGCACGTCCGTTCCTCAAGCTCGGTACCAGCAAGGGTTTCACGTACACGTATACGGAGGCCCAGGACCCGGCCAAGCCGACCGGCGCCATGCTCGGATCCGTCACCGGCATGTGGCTGAACGGCGACCCGATCGACCTCGCCCAGACCTACTCGGTCACGGTGAACTCGTTCCTCGCGGACGGCGGTGACAACTTCTGGGAGCTGGACAACGGCGCCAGCAAGCAGGACACCGAGCTGAGCGACCTGCAGGCCCAGGTCGAGTACATGGCCGGCTACGCGGACACCCCGCTTCCGGTCGACTACAGCCAGCACGGCGTCGGCGTGGCACCCGCCGCCGGACAGCCATCGACGTACGAGCCCGGTGGACACGTCGCATTCACCCTCAAGTCCCTGGACATGAACGGGCCCGGCGATGCCAAGGACGACACGCTGACGGTCAGGCTGGGCGACACGGTGCTCGCCACCGGCGTCCCGGTCGTCCACGGGAACAGCCTGCAGCCGGACGACCGGTACGGCACGGCGTCGGTCGACGTCGCGCTCCCGGCCGACATCGCCGGCGGACCCAAGCAGCTGCACGTGCTCGGTGACACCACCGGCACCGACGTGATCGTCCCGATCACGGTGGCGGGCGTGGTCGCCGCGGTCCCGTCGATCACCGGTACGCCGGCCGTCGGTGCGACCCTCACCGCGGTCCCTGGAGATTGGAGTCCGGACGGCGTCACGCTGGCGTACCAGTGGTACGTCGGCGGCGCGAAGATCGACACTGCCTCCGGCACCACGTACGCCGTAGGGCCAGCCGACCTCGGCAAGACGGTCACGGTCAAGGTGACCGGTTCGCTCCCGGGGTACCCGGATGCATCCGCCACCTCGGCGCCGACGGCGGCGATTGGCGCCGGAACGATCACCCCGGCCACGCCGAGTATCGACAACGTGTCGCCGAAGGTCGGGGACACTCTCACCGCGACACCGCACACCTGGGCACCCGGCGGCGTGACGCTGACCTACCAATGGCTGGCCGGTGGGGTCGAGATCAGCAGTGCTACGTCCGCCACCTTTACGGTGACGGCTGCGCAGCTCGGCAAGCAGATCTCCGTCCGGGTCACCGGCGTCAAGGACGGCTACCAGTCGGCGTCGGAGACGTCCGCCCAGACTGCCGCCGTGGCGAAGGTGGTTCCGACGGTCACGGCGCCAACCGTGACGATCAAGCAGAGCGCCGTCACCACGACCCTGCAGGTCACGGTGTCGGCAGGAACCGTCGTTCCCACGGGGACAGTCACGGTGTACAACGGCAACACCACGCTCGGCTCGGCCACGCTCGGCAACGGCGTGGCGACGGTGACGCTGGCGACCAAGACCCTGAAGAACGGGACTTACATCCTGAAACTCAGCTACAGCGGCGACACGACCGTGGCGAGTGCGGCGGGTACGTCCACCCTGAAGGTCACGCCCAACGGCAAGTAGCGGTTCGTACTCGCTGAGGGGCGGTCGGCGGACCGGCCCCTCAGCGCGTTTCCGGCACAATGTCGCCCGTGGCCGTCACCATCACCTCGTTCGTCCTCGCGGCCATCGCCGCCGTCGCCAGCATTCGCTGCCCGGGCATCGCACCCCGTCCTCACTCCGCTGTCGGTTCACCAGCGGTCGGGAGTGTACGTACCGCGCGCGTCTGCGTCGCGCGCGAACCCAACGCGTCGGGCGGTGGATATCCGACGGCAACCAACCGCAGTCCCTCTGCCGGTGCGACGGCGACGTCGTTGGCCCGTTCCGTCCGGTTGAGCAAACCCGCGGGCCA
>Ga0105247_10001593_pt1 | contig 16072 bp, 16 predicted proteins | sample KBSS24metaG_FD_81519 | JGI IMG/M metagenome (GOLD analysis project Ga0105247, IMG submission 81519) | Switchgrass rhizosphere microbial communities from Kellogg Biological Station, Michigan, USA - KBS S2-4 metaG | ecosystem: Host-associated > Plants > Roots > Rhizosphere > Soil | place...
CCGCGCCGGTCAGGACGACGCACCGCACGTCGGCGTCGGCCGACGCGTCGCAGAGCGCGGCGGTGAGCGCCGCGATCATCGTGCGCGTGAGCGCGTTGCGCGCCTCGGGGCGCTGCATGGTGATCCAGACGGAGCGCCTGCCCCGATCGACGTCGACCTCGGTCGTGCTCATGCCCTCTCCGTCTCCTTGTGAGCGTAGAATTCCGACGTCAAATATACCTTCACCGCGCGCTGGATGAGGATCTTCACGACCGCCCCGAGCGGGACCGCGAGGAGCACGCCGAAGAAGCCGAAGAGCGACGCGGCGGCCATCATCGTGATGAGCACCTCGAGCGGCGCGAGGCCGACCGAGCGCCCGACGATCCGCGGCGTGATGAAGAAGCCGTCGAGGATCTGCACGCCGCACATCACCGTGAGGACGCCGAGGATCGGCCCGAGCCCGTGCCAGTCGAGCGTCGCCATCGCGAGCGCGAGGAAGAGCCCGGTGAAGAAGCCGAAGTACGGGACGAACGCGAGCATCCCGGTGATGACGCCGATCGGCACGGCGAGGCGGATGTCGACGATCCGCAGGCCGAGCGCGTAGAGCGCGCCGAGCACGATGTTCGCGGTGAGCTGCCCGCGGACGTACCCGCCGAGGGTGCGGTGGACCTGCCGCGCCACCGACGTCACCGGGCGGACCCAGCGGCGCGGGACGAGCTGCGCGGCGCGGCTCACGATGCGGTCGAAGTCGATGAGCAGGTAGAGCGCGAACACCGGGACGATCAGCGCGCTCAAGATGACGGCGACGTAGCTGAGGGTCCCGAAGAGCGCGAGCGCGACGGCGCTCGTGAGCCCCGCGCCGCCCTGCGGGAAGCGGTCGCCGAAGGTGCGCCCGAGCTCGCCGAGCGTGTGCGGCAGCTTGAGCCGGAACGTCTGCCACATCCACGGCTCGATCCGCGCCTCGAGCGACTGCGCCTGCGACGGGAGCTCGGCGGCGGCGGACCGGAGCTCGTCGATGAACATCGGCACCGCGTAGACGATGACGACGACCGTCAGCCCGAAGATCGCCGCCATCACGGCGAGCGCGCCGATCGTCCGCGGGACGCGCATCGCCTCGAGCTTGTCGACGAACGGGTCGAGCGCGTACGCGAGGAGGAACGCGAAGAAGAGCGGGACGAGGACGCCGCGCAGCAGATACCCGAGGGCGAGCGCCGCGGCGAGGCCGGCGACCACCAGCGCGCGCCGGACGTTCGGCGAGAGCGGCGCGGCCGGCGGCAGCGACGCGGACATCGACGGCGAAGACGGCGGGGGCGACGAGGGCGGCGCGGGCCGCGTCGAGGCGCTGGGGCTTCGGCTGACCGTGGCCATCCGCTTCGACTGTACCGGATCGGCGCGCGCCGCGGCCCGCGAAGCGGCGCGGCCGATCGCCTGCGGCGGTCGCCTGGGCTACTGTGCGCCCCCATCATGAACAGGTTCGACGAGAACGCGCCGCGGCCGGTGCCGGCGGTGGACGCGCAGGACGGAGGGACGCTGCCGCGCCTCGTCGGGGTGATGCGCCGGCTGCTCGCGGCGGACGGGTGCCCGTGGGACCGCGAGCAGTCGTTCGCGAGCCTGCGGCGGTACGTGCTCGAGGAGGCGTGCGAGGTGATCGACGCGATCGACGGCGGCGACCGCGCGGCGCTCCGCGAGGAGCTCGGCGATCTCCTCCTCCAGGTCGTCTTCCAGGCCGAGCTCGCGCGCGCCGAGTCGGCGTTCGCGATCGACGACGTCGTCGCGGCGATCGTCGACAAGCTGGTCCACCGCCACCCCCACGTCTTCGGCGACGCCGACGCGAAGGACGCGGACGAGGTGCTGCGCAACTGGGAGAAGATCAAGGCGGCGGAGAAGAAGGACCGGCCGCTCCTCGGCGGGGTGCCGCGGAGCCTCCCCGCGCTCACGCGCGCGCAGCGCGTCGGCGAGAAGGTGTCGCGCGTCGGCTTCGACTGGGAGGACGCGCGCGGCGCGCGCGCGAAGGTGGCCGAGGAGCTCGACGAGCTCGACAGGGCGGCGGAGCGCGGCGACGCGGCGGCGTTCGAGGAGGAGCTCGGCGATGTCTTCTTCGCGCTCGTGAACCTCGCGCGCCACCACCGCGTCGACGCGGAGGGGGCGCTCCGCGGGACGATCGACAAATTTTCGCGGAGGTTCGCGCACGTCGAGGCGCGCGTCCGCGACGGGCACGGCGGGTGGGGCGAGCCGGAGGCCCCGACGCTGCCGCTCGCGACGCTCGACGCGTACTGGGACGAAGCGAAGGCGCGCGAGCGCGCCGCCGCCCCGGGCGCGAGCGGCGCGCCTCCGGGCGCGAACGACGCGGCCTCGAGGGTCGTCGAGCCCGCGCCGCGCGCCGCACCGCCAGCGCCGAAGGAGAGCCGCTCGTGACGCGCGACGCGGGGCCGCTCGCGCGCGGCCCGGAGGAGTGGTCCGCCGTGGCGCAGGAGCTCGGCGGCCGGGCGTTCCACGGGCGGCAGATCTTCCGGTGGATCCACGCGCGCGGCGTCCTCGCGGCCGACCAGATGACCGACCTGCCGCGCGCTCTCCGCGAACGGCTCGGCGGGCTCGAGCTCGATCGCGTGATGGAGATCGCGAGCGAGCGCCGCGCCGCCGACGCCACGCGCAAGCTCCTCGTCCGGATGCGCGACGGCGCGACGGTCGAGACGGTGCTGATCCCGAGCGTCACCGGCGGGCCGAACGGCCTGCCGTCGCCGGTGGGCGACGACGCCGACGCCGCCGCCGCGGTCGACGACGACGACGACGAGCCCGCGCGGACGAGCGACGGCCCGCGCGGCGCCGGCGCGGCGAGCGCGGGCGCCGCGGACGCGCGGGGAGGGGAGAGCGCGCCAGAGGAGCCGCGCGCGCGCGTCACGCAGTGCATCTCGACGCAGGTCGGGTGCGCGATGGGGTGCGTCTTCTGCGCGAGCGGCGTCGCGGGGCTGAAGCGGCAGATGGGCGCCGACGAGATCGTGGCGCAGGTGCTCGTCGGCCGATCGCGCCTCGATCCGGGCGAGGACCTCCGGAACGTCGTGCTGATGGGGATGGGCGAGCCGCTCCACAACTACGAGGCGACGCGCCGCGCCCTCGCGCTCCTCACGCACGCGGACGGCATCCACCTGTCGTCGCGCCGCGTGACCGTGTCGACCAGCGGGCTGGTCCCCGAGATCGCACGCCTCGGCGAGGACTTCGGCGGGCAGATCGGCCTCGCCGTCTCGCTCCACGCGGCCGACGACGAGACGCGCAGCCGCCTCATGCCGATCAACAAGAAGTACCCGCTCGCCCGCCTCCTCGACGCGCTCCGGGCGTACCCGCTGCCGCGCCGGCGCCGGATCACGATCGAGTACACGCTCGTCGCGGGGAAGAACGACACCGTCGCCGAGGCGAAGAAGCTCGCGCGCCTCCTCCGCGACCTGCCGGTGAAGATCAACGTGATCCCGATGAACCCGATCGACGCGAGCGCGCTCGGCCCGCCCGAGCTCGGCGGCGTCCTCGCGTTCCAGCAGGTCCTCTGCGACGCGGGGTACTCGTGCTTCATCCGCCGCCGGCGCGGCGACGACGTGAGCGCCGCGTGCGGGCAGCTCGCGCTCCTCGGGGCGAAGCCCAAGGTCCGCGTCGCGCGGAGCTGACCCCGGGGGGCCGCCGGATCGTCCTGCGCCGCGACGGATGCGTCCGGCCCGCCCAAAAATGCGCTAAGACTTGCGGCGCCGCCGCGCGCGTCGCGCCGCCCCGCGTGAGATCATGATCCCGTACATCCACGTCAACGACATCCACATCGGACCGATCCCGCTCCACCCGTTCGGGCTCCTCGTCGCGACCGGCGTGCTCATCGGCACCGCGCTCGCCACCTGGCGCGCGAAGCAGCGCGGCCTCGACGTCGACCGCCTCAACTCGTTCATCACGTGGATGCTCGTGGCCGGCTTCATGGGCGGCCACATGCTCGACCAGATCTTCTATCACCCGACCGAGATCGCGCGCGTCGTCGACGGGCACATTCAGCTCGTCCGCCCGTGGTCCATCTTCCTCTTGTGGGAGGGGCTCTCGTCGTTCGGCGGGTTCACCGGCGCGCTCATCGGCGTCCTCTTGTGGAAGTACTACCGCCTGGAGCCGAAGATCGCGTTCGCCGGGATCGAGCTGTCGTGGTTCGTCCGCCGCGAGAAGCCGCAGCCGGTCCTGCCGTTCTGCGATCTGATCTTGTCGGTCTTCCCGGTCGCGTGGGTCTTCGGGCGGAGCGGCTGCGCGACGGTGCACGATCACCCCGGCGCGCGGGCGCCGGCCGACGCGCTCCTCGCCGTCGCGTACCCGGATCGCGCCGTCTCGTACGACAGCTTCATCCAGCTCGTGCACGGCCGCGTGCCGCGGTGGGACCTCGGCTTCCTCGAGCTCGTCTTCACGATCGTCCTCGCGTCGCTCATCGCGCTCACGTGGCGTCGCAAGCTCCCGACGGGGACGTACATCGCGGTGTGCGCGCTCGCCTACGCGCCGGTGCGCTTCGCGATGGACTACCTGCGGATCACCGACGGCGAGTCGGCCGACCCGCGCTATGCCGGCCTCACGCCCGCCCAGTGGGAGTGCATCGCCCTCTTCGGGCTCGGCCTCTTCATCGTCGCCCTGGTCCGCCGCCTGCGCGCGCGCGGCGTCGACCCCATGGACGATGTGATGCTCGCGCCGCCGCGGCCGATCGCCGAGCCGATACCGTCCGCCCCGGGCGCCGCCGCGTAGTGAGCGCGACGCGGATCGCGCCGCGCCGGGAGCGCCGCCCGCGCGGCTAGGCCGCCTCGACGCGGTGCGACTCGAAGAGGGCGCGGACGTCGTCCGGGATCGCGATCTTCTCGATCGTCGCGAGGTTCGTGACGACCACGACCTGCTCCACCTTCGCGATCCGCGCGCCGTCGCTGGTGCGGCTCATGTCGTAGCGGAGGCGGCACGAGGTGCGGCCGACGTGCAGGACATAGGTCGCGATGCGCACGCCGTCGCCGTAGCGGAGCGGCGCCATGTAGTCGGCCTCGACGTGCACGGACGGAAAGCCGATCCCGCGGACGAGGACGACGCGCGCGTATCCGCCCTCCATGGGCGCGAAGAGCGCCTCGAGCGCCTCGTGGCAGTAGCCGAAGTACCGCGCGAAGAACACGAGGCGCGCGGCGTCGACGTCCTCGAAGCGGACCGCGCGCTCGTACGTCGCCGTCATCCTTCGAGGTCCTCGGCGAGGCTCTTCACGAGCGCCGGCGAGAGCTCGGTCCGCGCCGTGTACGCGGGGTGATCGACCGCGATCTCGACGCGCGCGCTCCCCGATCGCAGCGCGAGGGCCGCCGCGGCGGAGAGCGGGAACTTGAGGTACAGCACCGACGACGCGCGCCCCGGCTCGACGCGCCTCTCGTCGGCGCGCGCGCGCGCCGGCTCGCCGTCGACGACGACCTTCATCCGCTCGTGGATCCCGGCCGCGTCGGCGAGGAACTTGGCGCGCGCGGCGGGGTCCTCGATCTCGAACATGAGCGTGATCGACAGCTCGCGGTCGCCCGGGACGAGCTCGTTGTACGTCTCGATCTCGTGGAGGATGGCGGCCTCGCGGCTGATCCGCTCGGTGCGCATCATCTCTTGGATTTGCAGGAGCACCGTGTCGTGGTTCTCGAACAGGCAGGTCGCGTGCGGCCCGAGCGCGACGCGGCGAAGCTTCTTCTCGCCGATCATCCGCGCGCGGAACTGCGGGCGGATCGCCTCGTAGTCGCCGATCTTCAGGACTTCGTTCCGTTCCACGGGTCGCATCACGTACCTCCGCTCGTCTCGCTCTCGCTCGTGTCGCCGGATCGCGCGGCTGGGTCGGCGGCCCGGCCGACCGCCACGCCGTACGCGGCGGCGAGCGACTCGATCGGGTGGACGACGGTCACGCGGTTCTCGTGTTGGATGCGCCGGGCGGCGAGCTGGCAGTCGCTCACGACCACCTGGGCCTCGGCCGCGTCGATCCCGCGCACCAGGCGCTGCGCGTAGCGCCGCCCCTCTTCGTACCACTCGGCCTTCATCCCCCAGGTGCCGTCGACCGCGGAGCACTGCTCGACGATCTCGACCTCGGTGTCGGGCAAGAGGCCGAGGATGCGCGCGCCCGGGACGCCGATCTTCTGCGCGCGGAGGTGACACGGCGCGTGGTACGCGACCTTGCCGAGCCCCCTCTTGAAGTCGCGATTGAGCTTCTTCTCTTTGCGCAGGCGCTCGAGGAACTCCATCAGGTCGAGCACGTTGGCCGCGACCCGCTCGGCCTCCTTGGACCGGACGAGGTCCTTGTACTCGTGCTTCAGCGTGAGGCCGCACGTGGGCTGCGCGGCCACGACGAGGTGCCCGGCCTCGAGCGCGCGGTGCAGCGACGCCACGTTGAACTTCGCCTTCGCCGTCGCGGCGTCGATGTCGCCGCCGTCGAGGTTCGGCATCCCGCAGCACTGCTGCTCGGGGCGCACCACCTTGAACCCGTTCTTCTCGAGGACGCGGACCGCGTTCGCCGGGACCGACGGGAAGTTGTAGTCGCCGAGGCACGTGGCGAAGAGCGCGACCGTCCCCTGCGATCCCGCCTCGGCGAGCGGCTCGTGGTGATCGAGCCACTTCGCGAACGGCTGCGCGGCGAACGGGGGGAGCGGGAACTCGCTCGAGATCCCGGCCGTCTTCTCGATCACCTTGCGGACGAGGCGGTTCGCGTTGACGAAGTTGACGAGCGGCGCGAGCGGGCCCGAGTTGAGCTGCCCGAGCGCGCCCGGCTCACCGAGCGCGCGGTCCTGGAGCGTGATCCCGTTCCTCCGCGCGCGCTGCGCCTTCTCGCGCCCGAGGACGCGCGGCACGTCGACGAGCCACTCGTGCCCCTCGTCTTCGGTGTACGGACATTTGATGTAACAGAGCTTGCACTGCCAGCAGTGGTCGGTGACGCTCTTGAAGTCGTCGGCGTCGAGGCGCTCGGCGCCGTGCGCGCCGTGCTTCGCGATGTCGCGATCGATCCGCGCGAACATGTCGGGGAAGGACCCGCAGTAGTTCACGCACATCCGGCAGTTGTGGCAGATGTCGAAGACGCGGCGCACCTCCGCCGTGAGATCGACGGGATCCCAGTACCGCTCCTCGTGGGGGCCAAACTCCGGGGGGCGCGCCGGCTTCGGATCGATCTGGGACACGGGGTCCGTCCTCTCGATGGGCGGCGCGCGCGGCGCGTCGCCAGGGTGAGCGTTTCGGGCCGGCCTACCGAGGCCGGCGACGTCGACGAGCGACGATGAAGGCGAAGCGACGAGCGACGATGAAGGCGACGCGAGACGCGACGAGGCGAACGACCTCGACGGCGCCGAGGAGGGCCGAGCCCGAGGCGCGGAGAAAAAAGGGCGGGAGCGTCGCGCGCCCCCGCCCGCATCCTCGGACCGCTCGCCGGCCATGCAGAGCCGGCGAGCGGGCGCGCTCCTCGTCGGATCGCGCGCGGGCGCGCGACAGGCGATCCGGAGCGCGCGAGTACGATCAGAAGTCGAGCGCGTCGAGCGCCTTCTGGAAGCGACCGGCGTGGCTCTTCTCGGCGCGCGCCAGCGTGTCGAACCACTCCGCGATGTCGTCGAAGCCCTCTTCGCGCGCCGCCTTCGCCATGCTCGGGTACATGTCCGTGTACTCGTGCGTCTCGCCGGCGACGGCGCTCTTGAGGTTCTTCTCCGTGTTGCCGATGGGCAGGCCCGTGGCCGGATCGCCCGCCGACTTCAGGTAGTCGAGGTGGCCGTGCGCGTGGCCGGTCTCGCCGTCCGCCGTGTCCTTGAAGAGGCCCGCGACGTCCGGGCGCCCCTCGACGTCCGCGACCTTTGCGAAATACAGGTAACGACGGTTCGCCTGCGACTCGCCCGCGAACGCGTCCTTGAGGTTCTGATGCGTCTTCGTTCCGCCTAGTTTCGCCATGGTTGTCTCCTTGTCCGTTACTGCGTGGCCCTCGACGCCTCGCACCGCCCGCAGAGGCCTCGATAAATCCGTTCGACCCGGTGCACCGTGAAGCCGGAGGCCTTCGCCCGGAGGCGCGCCACCGTGCCCGCCTTCGGCGCGAGCGTCTCGGCCGGGACGTCGACGACCGCGCCGCACCCGTCGCACACGGCGTGGTGGTGCGGCTCGATGTTCGGATCGAACCGCGCGGCGGTGCCGAGGCGCAGCGTGCTCGAGAGGCCGCGGGCGGTGAGCGCGTCGAGCGTGTTGTACACGGTCGCGAAGCTCATACCGGGGAACTCGCCGCGCAGGCGCTCGTAGAGCTCCTGGGCCGTCGGGTGCGTCTCCTCCGCCGCGAAGCGCTGCACGATCGCCCGCCGCTGCGCGGTGAGCTTGAGCCCCGCCGCCGCGAGGTCCGAGAGCATCCGCTCCGACCGCGCCGCCGCCGACCGCTTCTGGGCACCGCCACGCATGGCCGGGAAGCTAATAAGAATCGTTCTAAATAGCAACCCCGCTCGCAGGGCGCGGCGTTCGGCGCGGGTCCGTGGCGGCGCGTCTCCCGCGTCGCCGTCCGAGCGCCGTCGTCCGAGGGTCGCCGTCCGAGGGTCGCGCGCGGCCTCGCGCCTTCGCGGTCACACCCGCTTGCGGGCGCCGAGCACGGCGAGCTTCAGATAGCTGAGCTGGCTCGCCGCCGTCTGCTTCGCGCGCTCGATGCGACCCGGGTCTCTTCCAGGGACCGCCGCGGCGAGCTCGCCCGCCTCGTAGAGGACGCGGGCGCGCGCGCGCTGGAGCTTGCCGCTCGACGTCTTCGGCAGCGCGCCGGGCGGCAGCGCGACGACGTCGTCGAGGGTGAGCCCGATGCCCTCCTGCACCACCTTGCGCACGGCGTGCATCGCGCTCTGCGCGCGCGCCGGGTCGACCACGCCGCGCGTCGCCTCCTGGAGCTCGAAGGCGATCACCACGCGCTCGCGATCGGCCTCGATCCCCTTGGGATCGCGCGCGCCGAACGCGACGACGCTCCCCTTGCGGACGCCCGCGACCTTGGCGGCCTCCCACTCCATGTCCTGCGGGTAGTAGTTCCGGCCGTTGACGATGATGACCTCCTTCGAGCGGCCGCAGATGTAGAGCTCGCCGTCGTGGAGGAAGCCGAGGTCGCCGGTCTTCAGGTACCCGAAGGAGAACGCGTCGCGCGTGCGCTCCTCGTCCTGCCAGTAGCTGCGCATGACGCTCGGCCCGCTCACGCGGATCTCGCCGACGGTGTCCTCGGGGAGCGGCTCGCCGTCGGGGTCGTCGGCGGGGAAGATCCGCACCGAGTGCTCCGGGAACTCGGGGCCGCACGACGCGAGGCGCACCGCGTGCTCGTCCGCGTCGCCCACCGGCTTCGCGACGCCGGTCTCCCAGAGCGTCGGCCCGTCGATGCTCAGCGTCTTCATCCCGCGGCCGAGCGGGCTGAAGGCGATCGCGAGCGACGCCTCGGCCATGCCGTACGACGGGAGGAGCGCCTGCCTTCGGAAACCCTGGGGGCCGAACGTCTCGGCGAAGCTCTCGAGCGTCTCGGGGCGGATCGGCTCCGCACCGCACCCGGCGACGCGCCACGACGACAGGTCGATCCCGTCGAGGTCCTTCTCGCGGATCCGTTTCAGGCAGAGCGCGTAGGCGAAGTTCGGCGCGAACGAGATCGTCCCCTTGTGGCGCGTGAACGCCTGGAACCACGAGATCGGCCGCTTCAGGAAGAGGAGCGGCGACATGAAGACGACCGGGATCCGGACCATCACCGGCGCGATGACGAAGCCGATGAGCCCCATGTCGTGATAGAGCGGCAGCCACGATATCCCGATATCGTCGTCGCGCATCGCGAGGCCGTCTTGCATGATGCACCGGACGTTCGCCGCGAGGTTCGCGTGCGTGAGGACGACGCCCTTGGGGCGCGACGTCGACCCGCTCGTGAACTGGAGGAACGCCGGATCGTCGAGGGTGATCTTCTCCGGCTTGAGCCCCTCCATCGACTCGCGGATCGCCTCCACCGCGACGACCTGCTGGAGCTCGGGACACGCCGCCTGCACGGTGCCGAGGAGCCGCTTGATCTTGCTCGGCGTGACGAGCGCGCGCGCGCCGCTCTTCGCGACGATGTGGCGGGTGTTGTCGAGGTACGCCTGGAGCTCGCCGAGGCCGAGGGGAGGGTAGATGGGGACGGGGATGATCCCGGCGCGGATCGCCCCGAAGAAGCAGAGGACGAAGTCCTCGTTCGCCGGGAGGATGAGCGCGACGCGGTCGCCCTTGCGCAGCCCGAGCGCCTGGAGCGCGCCGCCGTAGCGGGCGCTCGCGCGCTCGATCGCCTGGTACGAGAACGACGCTTCGCTCGTCTCGGTGACGCCTCGCGTGCCGGGCACGCCCGCGTCGGGCACGAAGCGGAAGCCGCGGGTCGGGTCGCTCTTCGCGGCGTCTTCGACGGCCTGGGCGATGGTCCGGGGGGGGGGGCCGACGAGCATGGTCAAGAGTCGCATTTACCAGAGCCGCGCTCATGAACCAACAGCGCAGGGAAAGGTCGTACACGCATCGTGCCCGCGGGCGTCCCTCCACGACCTTTTGACAGCGATGACGGTGGCCCGCGATACTCCGCCCATGCCGCTCATCGAGACGGAGGAGGCCGCACGTCGCCTCGCCCGTGCCATCGCCAGCGATCTCTCCCTCTACAACGAGGACAAGATCGTCAATGGAATCACCCACGACAACCTCTTCGACGCCCTCTCGGAGGAGATCGAGGAGGGGCGCGCGCTCTTCAAGCGCCGCGTCTCGCCGGATCTCTACCCCCGAAATTTCTACGATCGCGCCCTCGTCGACATCCTCGTCAAAGCCAAAGGGCATATTAAATCGAAGATCTGGTGATCGCGGTCCCGCGCGACGCCTCGGGGATGCGGGTCGACCGCTTCCTCGCGGGGGCGCTCGCGCACCTCGACGATCCGCCGTCGCGCGCCACGCTGCAGCGGTGGATCGAAGAGGGCTTCGTCACGGCCGGCGGGCGCGCGTGCCGATCGGCCGACAAGGTCAAGCCGGGCGGCGAGCTGCGCGTGCGCTTCGGCGCCGCGCCGCCCGCGACCACGGCGCGCCCCGAGGAGGGGATCGCCTTCCGGGTCCTCCACGTCGACGACGACGTCATCGTCGTCGACAAGCCGGCCGGGCTCGTCGTCCACCCGGCGCGCGGCCACGCGGGCGGGACGCTGGTGAACGGGCTCCTCGCGCTCGGCGTGTTCGACGATCCGCGCGCCGCCGCCGACGCGCAGGACCGCGAAGGGCACCTGCGCCCCGGGATCGTGCACCGGCTCGACCGCGGGACGAGCGGCGTGATGGTGGTCGCGCGGACGGCGCGCGCCCGCGAGGCGCTGAAGGCGCAGTTCGCCGAGCACACGATCCTCCGCGAGTACCAGGCGATCGCCGTCGGGGGCGTCGCGGCGCGCACCTTCGACACGCTCCACGGGCGCCACCCGACGGACCGGCTCAAGTTCACGGCGCGCGTCCGCACCGGCAAGCGCGCCGTCACGCACGTCCGCGTCCTCGAGGCGCTCCACGGGTGCACCCACGTCGCGTGCCGGCTCGAGACCGGGCGCACCCACCAGATCCGCGTCCACCTGGCGGAGGCGGGCGCGCCGATCCTCGGCGATCCGCTCTACGGCTCGACGCCGCGCGACCCGCGCGTGCGCGCCGCGGCGTCGGACCTCGGGCACCAGGCGCTCCACGCGCGCCTCCTCGGCTTCGTCCACCCGAGGAGCGGCGCGCCCCTCCGCTTCGAGACGGCGCCCCCCGCCGACTTCCTCCGCGCCCTCGCGTCGCTGCGCGACGCGGTGACGTGACGCCCGCGTCGCCGCGCGACGCGGTTATTGGAGCAGCCGCGGGAAGCGGCGCTTGAGCAGCGAGAGCGCGACGAAGCCGACGACCACCGCGAACCAGAGGGTCGCGAAGCGGACGAGGATCATCGCGGCGGTGCTCGTGGCCTCGCCGACGTGGCCGAGCTCCATCATCTGCCCCTGGAGCGCGCTCTCGGTGACGCCGAGGCCGCCGGGGACCGGGACGAGCGCGCCGGCGAGGGTGCTCGTCGCGTAGAAGAACATGCAGAGAGGGACGCTGGTGGTCTCGCCGAAGCCGCGCAGGATGACCCAGAGCGAGAGGCACTCGAACGCCCACGCGACGATCGACAGGAGCGTCGGGACGGCGAGGTTCTTCGGGCGCACCAGGGTCGCGAGGCTCTCGTACGCGTCGTGGAGCTTCGGGCCGACCTTGCCCATCTTCCCGGGCATCCGCTCGACCAGGCCGATGATCGCGAGCGACAGCTTGCGCGAGGCGACGACGACGAGGAGCGTCCCGACCAGCGCCGCGCCGGCGCCGGCCCAGACGAGCCCGCCGGAGAACCCGAGCGAGCCGACGACGATGAGGACGATGACGCCGATGAGATCGGTGACGCGCTCGGCGACGACGATCGGCGCGGTGCGCGCGATCGGCACGCCGTGCGTGTCGTGGAGGACGAGGGACTTGAACACCTCGCCGACCTTGCCGGGGGTCACGGTGAGGACGAACCCGGAGAGGAACGTGTAGAAGCTCTCGAGCTTGGGCACGCCGCGGATGTCGAGGCGCGCGAGGTAGAACTCCCACTTCAGGAAGCGCAGGACGTAGTTGCCGAAGGCGAGCGAGCACGCGAGCGCGAACGCGCTCCACTCGAACCGCGCGAGCCCTTCGCCGATCTTGTCGACCCCGCGGTACACGGCGAACGCGCCGTAGACGGCGACGCCGAGGAGCATCACGCCGAGGATGCGGCCGATGGGGACGCGGCTCGCGCCCTTCGCGTCCTTCGCGGCGGAGCCCGTCGCGCTCACGCGCCGCCCCGGCGCCGGAGCCGGCGGAGCACGCCGGCGCGCGCCGCCGCGTAGAGCGCCGCGAAGGCGATCGCCGCGGCCATCACCAGCCAGAGCGCCCAGCTCGGCGCCTCCCAGATGCCCCGGGCGATGCCCGGGTCGGGCCGGCGCACGATCTCCGCCGGCTGGGTAAGCTCCGCCGGCTCGACGCGGCTCGATCCGGCGGGCGCCGCCGACGCCGCGGCCGCCGCGTTCGCGCCGTCCGCGACGCGGGCGAGCGCGAGACGACGAGGGGGCGAGCCGTCGAGCACGCGAGCCATGTACACGTCCCGCCGTCTCCCGGCAATCCCAGCGGCGGAGCCTCGGAACGGTACGACGAGCTTGTCGCTGCTCCGACAAGCTCCTAGCGTGCGCGACCGTGTCCGAGCCCGACGCCACCGTGTCCGATCCCGAGCTGCTCGAGAAGGCGAGCGCCGCCAGCAAGGCGTTGAAGCAAGCGATCGGCGGCAAGGTCGTCGGTCAAGAGCAGGTCATCGACCTGATGCTCATCGGCCTCCTGGCGCGCGGCCACGCGCTGCTCGTCGGCGTGCCCGGGCTCGCCAAGACGCTCCTCGTGGCGTCGCTCGCCGAGGCGCTCGACCTCGGGTTCGGGCGCGTGCAGTTTACACCCGACCTGCTCCCGGCCGACATCACCGGCACCGACGTGCTCCAGGAGGAAGAGGACGCGAACGGGCAGCTCCGGCGGCGCCTGCGCTTCTTGCCCGGGCCGATCTTCCACAACCTGGTCCTCGCCGACGAGATCAACCGCACGCCGCCGAAGACGCAGGCCGCGCTCCTCCAGGCGATGCAGGAGCGGCGCGTGACCGTCGGCACGACGACGCACCCGCTGCCCGATCCGTTCCAGGTGTTCGCGACGCGCAACCCCATCGAGCAAGAGGGGACGTACCCGCTGCCCGAGGCGCAGCTCGATCGCTTCCTCCTCGAGATCCACATCGACTATCCGTCGGAGGTGGAGGAGCGCGAGATCGCGCGCCGCACGACCAGCGCCGAGCTGGGCGAGGTGCCGCGCGTCCTCGACGCGGACGACGTGCGACACCTCCAGGCGCTCGTGCCGCGGATCCCCGTCACCGACGACGCGATCGACTTCGCCGTCGCGCTCGGGCGCGCCACGCGGCCGCCGTCGGCGCGCGCCGGGGGGCCGCCGGCGCCGAGCGGCCGAGGCAAGCGCGGGGGCGACGTGAGCGAGGTGGCCGAGTACGTCCGGTTCGGCGCCGGGCCCCGCGGATCGCAGGCGCTCGTCCTCGCGGCGAAGGCGCGCGCGGCGCTCCTCGGCGAAGCGGCGGCCGACATCGAGGACGTGCGCGCGCTGGTCGTCCCCGTGCTCCGTCACCGCCTCGTCCTGAGCTACCGCGCCGAGGCGGAGGGGGTGCACGACGTGGACGTCCTCGAGAAAGTCGTCGCCGCGTGCTCGAAATAGCTGGTAAAAGCCTGATTCGTAGGCAAAATTGACACAGAAAATGGCCGAGCGTGCGCCTCCGAGCCCCGTCGAGGCGAAGGAGGTTCCCGCGGCGGCCCCTTCGCGGACCAAGAAGGACTCCTTGATCCCGAAGGAGGCGCCGGCGAAGGAGCGCGGCGAGCCCCGTCCCGACAAGGGCGACCGCGTCGAACCGGGCGCGGCGCCGGGAGCCGCGGCGCAGGTCGGCGCCGCGAGCGCCGCGCCGCCGGTCGGCGCGAGCCACGCGAACGGCGCCACGCCGAGCGCGACGAGCGGGGGCACGAACGACGCGTCGCCGAGCGGCGCCGCGTCCGACGACGAGCCGATGCCGTCGCTCCCGCCGCTCCCCGCGGCCGGGCCGTGGCGGAGCTACAAGGAGATCGTGTCGCAGCTCGCCCAGAGGATCGTGGAGGGGCAGCGGCCGATCCGGGTGCTCCAGGCGGTGCGCTGGGAGAACGCGATCGAGGAGCAGTTCCTGAAGGCGAGGGGGCGCGAGCTCCCCAAGATCGACGCGGCGTACTACCAGTCCGTCGACCTCGGCTTCGAGCCGCGCGCGAAGGTCGAGGAGTTCGAGGCGATCGCCCGCGACATCGACGCCGAGTTCGGCGACACGGACGCCATCGGGCAGATCATGCGCGCGACCGCGCTCGAGTACCGCGACGTCGTGCGGATGCTCGAGGCGCGCGGGACGGCCCACTTCTACGGCTTCTCGCGCAAGCTCTACGGGTCGCCGAAGGACAAGTTCCCCGACGGCAAGTCGACCGTGCGCGACCTCGGGCACCTCCTCTACGAGATCCTCACGAACATCGACGAGAACGTGCTGGGCCCGCCGGCCGAGCGCACGCTCACGTCCACCGAGTGCGCCGCCGAGCTCAACGATCGCTTCGCGCGCTACTTCCACGACACCACCGTCCGCGTGCACGCCGACGACAGCATCCTCGCCGACGCGGCGGCCGGGAACGACTACGTGAAGGTGCGGACGGGCGCCAAGTTCTCGTCGCGCGACATCGACATCCTCGAGGTGCACGAGGGCTGGGTGCACGTCGCGACGTCGCTCAACGGGCAGGCGCAGACCGTCGCGCGCTGGCTCGGGAAGGGGCCGCCCCGCACCGCCGCGGTGCAGGAGGGGCTCGCCGCGCTCCTCGAGATCTTCACGTTCCGCACGTACCCGCGCCGCGCGCGGAGGCTGAACGATCGCGTCCTCGCGGTCGACAAGGCCGAGGACGGCGCGAGCTTCATCGAGGTCTTCGAGTGGTTTCGCACCGAGGGCTACGACGAGGAGGAGTGCTTCCACAACACGCGCCGGATCTTCCGCGGCGGGTGCGTCGAGGGCGGCGCGCCGTTCACGAAGGACGCCTGCTACTGCAAGGGGATCGTCCTCAACTACGCGTTCATCAGGAGCGCCATCCAGCACAATCGGGCCGATCTGATCCCGTACCTCTTCGTCGGCAAGGTCGCGCACGAGGACGTCCCGGTGCTCGCGTACCGCGCGAACGACGGCACGGTGAAGCCGCCGCGCTATCTCCCGTCGATGTTCCGCGACCTCAACGGCCTCGCGATCTGGATGGCGTACTCGACGTTCTTCAGCCGCCTCGGCGCGGGCCCGATCGCCGACCACTACGCGCGGCTCTTCGCGCGGACGGGGTAGCCGCACCGGGTAGGCGACCGCCGCTCGCGTCTCGTCGAGCCGAGCGCGGCCGCTCTCCGGCGCGCGATGGTCGCGCGCGCCGGGCGTGACGAGCGGGCGCGCTGGGCTCGCACCCGTCGCGACGCCCGTCGCTCTTCCGTACGTCGATACGTGGTCAATACGTCG
>Ga0105247_10001595_pt1 | contig 16052 bp, 14 predicted proteins | sample KBSS24metaG_FD_81519 | JGI IMG/M metagenome (GOLD analysis project Ga0105247, IMG submission 81519) | Switchgrass rhizosphere microbial communities from Kellogg Biological Station, Michigan, USA - KBS S2-4 metaG | ecosystem: Host-associated > Plants > Roots > Rhizosphere > Soil | place...
GCGGCGAGTCCGGCCACGACTTGCGTGTACAGCAGCAGTCGTCGTCGATCGATTCGATCGGCAAAGACGCCGCCGAGCAGTGTTAGGACAAAACCGGGCGCAGTCGCCATGAACGCGTCGAGCCCGAGCCAGAACGGCGAGTTGGTCAACTGCAACACGAGCCAGCCCTGCGCGACCGCCTGCATCCACGTCCCGACATTCGAGAGAAAAGCGCCAGTCCAGAAGAGACGATAATTACGATGTGAAAGCGCGCGGAACATTCCGCTGCGATGTTTTTTTGCGAGGACTGGTGTTGCTTCGAGCGTGTCGCTGGGTTTCACTTTTGTGCTTTTTGTGCCTTTTTGTGGCGCAATGACATGCCGGTGCCGCCGCGGCGGGCGGCGACGATTTCGGCCATGATGGCGAGGGCGACCTCTTCGGGACTGACGGCGCCGATGTCGAGGCCGATCGGGGCGTGAATCCTTCCGAGTTGCTCCTCCGAAACCCCCGCGTCGCGCAGTCGCTTGATCACGATCGACGTACGGCGCTTGCTGCCGATCAGACCGAGGTAGTCAGGGTTCGTTTCCACTGCAATGTGCATGCACTGTTCGTCTTCGTTGTGACCTCTCGTCACGACCGCCACTGACACACCACGACCATTTCCCACCGCTTTACGCACCGCTGAGCTCCAATCGTCTGCCACTAACAACTCGATCTCTTCCTCAGGAAAGCGTTCGCGTTTGAGAAACTCGGCACGGTCGTCGATCAAGGTCGTGTGATAGCCGGTGAATGCAGCCAGTCGCGCCAGTGATGCGCCAACGTGTCCGGCGCCGCAAACAACGAGACGCGGCGCGGGTTGCAGTCGTTCAAACAGGAGCGACGTCTCAGCGACAGTGAACATGCGCGTTTCTTCGCGTGAGTTGAGAAACTCTGCCGCCTTTTCGACTACCCACGAATCGAGCGCCGGATCCTCGAGGCTTCCGGCAATGCCGTTCTCGTGGACCAACAGCTTTGCTCCAATCGATCCAGGCCCGCTCACGTGTGTGACGATGAGCGCGATCTCACCGCGTTCCAGTATTTGCTCAATCATCTTCGTAACGGAAGATGTTTGATTGCTTGTCTCGGTCATCGATGTTGTTTATTTCGAGAGTTTCGGCTTCGCGAAGCCGGCTGCAGACGCGGCCCGGCGCACGAGCCAGAGCGGTCCGACCAGAAGATAGACGGGATTTTTGAAGAAGGCCGGTTGATTTCCCTCGATCGCGTGTCCGACAAACTGCAAAACCCAGCCGGCGATGAACAACGCCAGCGCCCAGCGCCAGTTGAACAAGAAAAGCGGCAGGGAGATAACGATCAACGGAATCCCGATGCTGTGCGAGAGACGATTCAGCGGATGCTGGTGTTTGGCTTTGTAGTTTGCGAGGAAATCTTGTGACATCAGGTTAATTACCCAATACCTCTACAAAAATATCCATCGTGCCGCCGCAAACCATTCCCTCTTCACTCGCCTCGTCGGCGGTGAGCGAGAAGTGGTGCAGCCGCGATTCACCTGAGCGCATGGCTGACTTCGCCTCGGCCCAAACCTCGGCCTCGATGCAACCGCCGCCCACCGTTCCCGCGACTTCGCCGTTTTGAAAGAAAAGCATTTTCGCGCCGCGCTGCTGCGGGGTCGAGCCCCGCGTATGTGCGACAGTGGCCACGACGACACGCTCGCCACGGTCGTTAGCCTCATTGATCAAGCGATACAAATCACGTTGCGGGATAGTGGACATGGAACTTTGTGCTTCTTCGTTCGTGTTTTCTGCTGGAGAGTCTACGTCACCGCGACTAAAGAACAAAATATGAGCCGGGTGAAGCAGGCATGGCCCACTTTTCTCTTGCCTGCAAATTACTTTGTATTGTAAAGTCGCACAGCATTCCCTTGCCAGACAGGAGAGGACGATGGAAGAAGAGCGGCAGTACCAGCCCGTACAGCAGCAGTACAATCCCGGCCCGCCGTACAACCCGGGCCCGAACCGGTTCACATTCTTCGCCGGCGTGATCATGCCGGCTCTATCGATCACGGTTGAAGCTACCACTCACATCTGCGCCGACACCTTCTTCGATCCGATACCGACAGCCTGGCACCTCCTGCTCGTGATCTTTGTGCCGCTTGCGCAGCTTCAAGTCTGGTTTGCGATTCGCAGGCGCACTCCCGAGCGTCTCGCGCTCGCCGGTTTTCTCAACGCCGTCACGATCGGGATCTCGATCTTCTACGCGATCGTTTATCTGCCGCTCGTCCCGCTCGCACTGTTTGCGCTGCTGTTTGGTCTTGGCGTGTTGCCGCTGGCTCCATTTTTATCGCTACTCGCCAGTTTGATCATGCGTCATCAACTGAAACGCGTCGCGGCCACCACGCCGGGACGCAGTTTCGCCCTCAAAGCAAAAGGTCTACTCGCGGGTCTGGCATTTACGGCCGCGGTCATAGGAATGGTCGAGTTACCAGCGACGCTGACAACCTACGGGTTATACATGGCGACCGCATCGTCGCCGCAAACGCAAGCCGATGGGATTCGCTTTTTGCGCAAGTACGGCAACAAGCAAGCATTGCTGCGAGCTTGCTACAATCGAACCGGTTGGGGCACCGATAGGATCGGTGCTTCATTCAAAATAAAAGATCCCATTTCGCCGGAAGAAGCTCAGAAAATCTATTACCGCGTGACTGGCGAAACCTTCGACGGGTCTATTCCCCCGCAATACGCCGGCGTGAACCTGGTCCAACGAGACACGATCGACTTCGATGACAATCAGGGCGGCGAGCAGGTCGGCGCCGGCAAGTTAGCAGGACTGTCACTCACGAGCTCGAATCTCGACGGTACGATGGATGCCAATGGCGGCGTTGGCTACATAGAATGGACGCTCACCTTTCGAAACGATTCTGATGTGCAACGAGAAGCACGCGCGGAAGTGCAACTGCCACCGGGCGGCGTCGTGTCGCGCTTGACGTTGTGGGTGAACGGTAAGGAGCGCGAAGCGGCGTTTGCCGGACGTGGCCAGGTTAGAGATGCTTATCAAAAAGTCGCGATTCGACAGCGGCGCGATCCCGTCCTCATCACGACTGCGGGACGCGATCGAGTGCTGGTCCAGTGCTTCCCTGTGCAACCGAACAAAGGCGAGATGAAGATTCGCTTTGGGATCACGCTGCCGCTCGTGCTCGAAGATGAGACGAATGCAAAGTTGTTGCTGCCACACTTCGTTTTTAGAAACTTCGACATTCCCGAGAATGTTAAGCACGCAGTTTCGATCAAAGGGAATACTGCGATGTGGCCGTTCAACGGCCGGTTTACGGCCAGCCGTAGTGCAGACGTTTTCGGCGCGGCCGGTATGATCGATGACGATACGCTATCCAGCTCCAGCTCCTGCATCACGTTGAATCGCTACGGCGCAAAAGAGATCTGGAGCAAAGATCCGTTCAATCCGGGATTTGTTATCACCCAATCGGTAACGGAGCATACGCCGGCTCACTTGCAGCGCATCGTTCTCGTGGTCGATACCTCCGAAACCATGCGGAGTTACATTGAAGACATCCGCGTTGCGATCAGCTCACTGCCGCCCGACTTTGATGTGAAACTCATCCTGACTGATGCTGATGGTTTTGCCGATAGCATAGCGTTCACCGATTTATCTGGTCAGAGTGCAAAAATAATGCTCTTTATTTTGCAGCATGCAACATTTGCGGGTGGCGCAGATAACACACCGGCGCTACTCAAAGGCTGGGATGTTGCCGCACAAAAACCCGGCAACAACGCGATCGTCTGGATTCACAGTCCGCAACGTATGCTGCTCACGCCTGTGGATGAGCTCAGAAAACGCTGGGAGCAGCGTCCCTATGGACCAACACTGTATTCCGTTCAAACCACCGGGGGCTCCGATGAAGTCGAGAAGAAGCTCGACGGAATCGACGAGGTGAAGCCCGTCGCGCGCACCGGGCTGTTAGGAACCGATCTTAAAAACCTGTTCGCGCAACTCACCGGACAAGTGAAAACCTTCAGGTTCGCGAGATCCAGCAAGAAGTCCGACAAACACTCATTTGGAGCCGTTGAAACTTCTGATCATCTCGCGAGGCTCTGGGCCAGTGACGAAGTCGCGCGAATCCTGGCTCCGCATGATGAGTCGTTGACTGACGAAGCAACGGCGCTCGCGGTGCGTTATCAACTCGTGACGCCGGTGAGCGGTGCAGTTGTTCTCGAGACGGCGGAGCAATATCGAGCTTCCGGTCTCGAGCCAGTCGATGCTGGAACCGTACCGACGATTCCGGAACCGGGGATGGTTGCGTTGTTGATCGTGGCGGGTGCATTCATGATCTGGCTCATGTACATGAAGTATCGCAAACAAGGTCGCGGTAGCTGCACCGTATGAAGCGACTGTTATTGATCCTTGGTTTACAGGTGATCGCGTTTTGGGACGTGTGGCGTTGGTACGTCTCGCGTGCTGTTTACTCATGGGATCAACCGTGGGGCGTGATTGCACTAGTCGCTGCGATCGTGTTCTTACTCGCATCGCGCCAGCCCTGGCCGCAAACAGATCGTTCACTGTTGCTACCAACATTGCTCGTAATCTTTTACGTCGCGACATATATGTCTTTTGGACCACTCGCGCGAGCCACAGTCGCATTCACTGCGCTGGCTGTGACGACGAGCTCACTGCGTTTTGGAAAGTCTTTCCATCCGGGCTTGTTTGGTCTGCTTTATCTCTCGTTGCCCACACTGCCAACATTGCAATTCTTCGGCGGTTATCCGCTGCGAGTCGTGGTGGCAGAGTTAACCGCGCCGGTTCTGCGCCTGAGTGGCTTTGCAGTGATTCCGGAAGGAACGTGTTTGAACTGGGCGGGCCGGATGATCTGGATCGACGCGCCGTGCAGCGGGATCAAGATGATGTGGGTTGGACTGTTTCTAACTTTCGTGGTGTTGTGTCTGTATGAATTGCCGATGCTGAAGACGCTGTTGCTGTTGCCGCTCGTGGGCGTCGTGATCATGTTGACGAACGTCTTTCGAGCGGTGGCGTTGTTTTATATCGAGGCCGGTGTTTTGAACACGCCTTCGTGGGGCCATGAATACGCTGGGGTGATTGCGTTCGTGTTGGAAGCGGCGGGAATCATCGCCCTCGTGTTGCTGCTGAGAAGAAGGAATGTATGCGTCGTAGCTACGCCTGCTACCTAGTCGCGTGTGTGATAGCGGCATGGACGCCGTTTGTGACTGCGCGTTTTGAGTCTCCGGCAACGAGCGCGGAAGTGACGCCGTTTCCGGGTTGGTCCAGCACGTTTGAAGGCAAGCCGTTGACGCAGTTGCCGCTCAAAGAGATGGAGAGAACGTTTGCGGCTGGCTTTCCCGGGCGGATTATGCGGTTCAGTGATGGTGAGCGCGAAATCATCGTGCGCTGGGTTACTGAGGCTACACGAATGCTGCATCCCTCGTCTGATTGTTTCCAGGGACTTGGTTACACGGTGAAGCCACTCGCGGCGCATCGCGATCAGAATGGATCGTTGTGGGCCAGCTTCGCCGCTACGAAAGGCGACGAGCGTTTGCTTGTACGCGAACGAATCATTTCTGATTCCGGTGAAACGTGGACTGACGTTTCGGCGTGGTACTGGTCGGCGCTGCGTCACGAAGGCAGCGGCTCATGGTGGGCGATAACAGTAGCTCAGAAAGAGCGCTGAGATCTATTATGTGCCACCTATGAAAAAGCTTGCTTCCATTACGCTCCTACTTTTGCTCGCGACCACTGTTTCGGCTCAAACCGCGCCCGATGCCGCCGAGCTTACGAAACTGCTGAACGACTTTCTCGCCGGCGCTTCACGCAACGACGTCGCCGTTCACGAGCGCTTCTGGGCCGACGACCTGATCTACACGCGTTCGGCTGGCCGTCGTGTAAACAAGGCCGAGGTGATGCACGACGTGCGTTCCACGCCCGCGCCGAAACCAACCGATCCCAAAACGATCTACACTGCTGAAGACATTCGCATTCAACAGTACGGCGACACGGCAGTCGTCGCTTTCCGCCTCGTCGCAACGACAGAGGGGCACGTTGCGAATCTGCTCAATAGTGGCACGTTCGTGAAACGCAATGGCAAGTGGCAGGTAGTTAACTGGCAGTCGACGCGCATGCCGCGAACGGAAGCGGAGAGCAAGAGCGAAGTCGCAACAGCGGACGCGGCGCTCCACGACGCAATCGTGTCCGCGGACATCGACAAACTCTCTGCGCTAACTGATTCAACGTTCGTCTGGACACACGGATCGACGCAGACGACACGTCAGCAGTTGTTGGACGATCTGCGAGCGAAGAAGGTGAAGTATGGAAAGCCCGATCCGGCTAAGGTGAGTATTTCAGTTTACGGCGACACCGCTATTGTGCGCGGCGAATCTTACACGCTGATCTTTATCAACCAACTAGGCGTCTGGCGCGCCGTCTCCCTCCACACCAGCACCTAGACAGAACTAGTCAGAAAGAATAAAGCAAGTAGGAATAGAACCAGTAGGAATAGAGCAAGTAGGAAATGAACAAGTCAGGAAGAGGGGCTTGCCCCCGCTCGTCCAATCCAAGCAACGGCGGGGGCAAGCCCCTCTTCCTGACTTGTTCATGTCCTACTTGTTCTTCTTCCTGACTTGTTCTATTCCTACTTGTTCATTTCCTACTTGTTCTTCTTCCTGACTTGTTCATTTCCTACTGGTTCTTCTTCCTGACTTGTTCATTTCCTACTGGTTCTTCTTCCTGACTAGCTCTTCCTTCTGACTTCTATTCCTCGTTGTTCTATTCTTCCTGACTCTCTATTTCGTGAACTCTCTTTTTGTGTTTTTGTGCCTTTTTGTGGCTAAAAATTCTTACGGTTTGCGTGGCCGCGCCGGTGCCTCAGCAGGCTGCGCATCCATCTGCGCACGGCGCTGATCGAGTTTCGCTCGCAAATTGTCGACCTCCGCGTCTGCATTCGCAACCGCGACTTCCAATCGCGACCGGCTGGTTTCCGCAAGTGTCAACTGCGCCTGAGTTCTTCCTCTTTCACTCTCAAGCTGCTTCCTGCGCGTGTCGCGAGCCACTTCCGGACGCGTGCTCCCATAACCCTGTGTGGCAGCTTCGATGTTCTCCGGCCGTAACGCATACTCAATCTGCTCGAGCTTCGCTTCGAAATCAGCAATCTTGCCCTGGACGTCCATCAACTGCCCGCGCAACTGCTCCGCGCGCTGTTCAGCACGAGTCAGTCGCTCCATATCGAGCTGGTAGCGGTCGTCCTCCTGCATCGACGTAAGCTTGTTGTTCAGCCTGTTGACCTGGTTCGTCAGGTCCTTGATCGTCGACGACGTTTCGTCCTCTTCAGCCGGAGCCGGAGCGGTGACTTTCGGTTTCCAGCCCGGGAGGTTTTCTGACGAAGAATCCTTGGCCGCCGGATCAGCGGTGCTGATGATCTTCACATCGCCGGTATCAGCAGGAGTCTTGGTACCGTCCGGAGGCGCGATCGTCGGATTCGTAATGACTGGCTTGGGGGCTGCCTTTCGCGTACGCTTTTTCCGCCGCGTCTGCGCATCACCTTCGACGAGGCAGAAGCTCACGATCAGGCAGGCGGCGATGAGGATTTTGACGTAATTGCGAATCCAAACAGGCATTGTGGTGCTCCTTTTCAGTCCTGCCCTAAGATACTCCCGGTATCAAGATGCCATCAAGCTCCGGGCAGATGCTTCACGGCTTCCACGTCAGTTTCCTGCTCTTGTTCCAGCAAATATCAGCAGAATTTCGCTATTCTCGCCGCGCGACCACCTCATAAAGCGCATTCTTGAAAAACACGCGTTTCAGCCTGTCGCCAACGTGCCGCGGCGGCTGCTTACGCGCCCGCGCCCGCGCTTCGTCCACATTACTCTTCGCGCTCAAAATCTCTAATGGCAGCCCGTCAAACAACCGTTGCGCGGCTTCGACAGTGAGGTGTGTGGTGTGATCAGCAAACGGCCCGACCTCATACGGCACGCCCATGGCTCTCCAGCTCGAATGCACGCCAGCCGCAACCGCATACACCGGATGATGAACATTCACCGTGAAATACAGCAGGCCTCCCGGAACGAGGATCCGAGTTAGCTCGCGCACGATTCGCGCGGGCGATTCCGCATGGTCAACCACGTTGTCACAGATCACGACGTCGAAACTCCGATCGCCAAACGGCAACGACTCGCCCACCGCAGCGATCGTCTGAGCAGAACTCTGCCAGCGCGGAAAGAGGCTTCGATAACTAACGGCGAGCGGATCGACTCCGATCCCATGTTGCGAACCGAAGTAGAAGATCAGCCCGTGCGCACCGCTGCCGACTTCAATCACACGCGCATCCGAGTTGATCGGCTGAAACGCCTCGAGAGTGTCGCGCACACGTCGCGACGATTGAATCATCGCGCTGATGACCTCTTCTTCGCGCCCGCGCACGTGTTCTGCCTTACGTTGCTGATAAGCAAGCTGGCGTTCAAGCGCCCGCTGCGCAAGTCTCCTTCGCGTGGACTCTCCCCAACTCATTTTTGTGCTTTTTGTGGCTAAAACGGCTGTACTTTGAAACTGATATTCGCGGCGGGCGCGGCATTCGTCAGCGCATCGATGCGAATCAGTTGCGCACCGGCAACGGCATACTCGCGCACGTTTTCAGGCGAGATCTTTCCATCGCACTCGATCGTGATCGTGTTCGACAATTCGCGCCCGATCGACGCCAGGCGCGCAAACTCCTTCGCGTCGAGATCCTCGATCACGAGCACATCGGCGCCGGCGTTTATCGCTTCACGAACATCGTTCTCATTCGAGACTTGCACCGCGACTTTATGCAGGTAACCCAGCTTCTCTTTCGCGCTCTTCACCGCGCCCGCAACGCTGCCGAGAATCGAAATGTGATTCGACGTCACCACCACACCATCGTCCAAACCAAACCTGCTGTTGAAACCACCGCCGAGCTCGACCGCGTATCGCTCGAGTGGACGCAGTCCCGGCGTAGTCGCGCGCGAGTCCGTAATCTGAGCGCCAGTGCCTTCGACTGCGTTCACGTACGCGTTCGTGAGCGTCGCGATACCAGAGAGTCGTTGTAAAAGATTCAGCGCTACACGTTCGGCAGAGATCAGCACGTCTGCAAACCCGACCATGCGCGCGATCACTTTTCCCGTCTCGACCACTTCACCATCCGAAACGAATGCTTCGAGCTGCTGCTGCGAGTCGAGTGTCAAAAACACTTCCTCCGCGGCTTCGAGGCCTGCAACGATCATGTTTTCGCCCGCGACAAAACGAGCGCGAGCCCGCGTGTTGCGGGCGATGATCGACTGCGTGGTGATGTCGCCACGTCCGAGATCTTCGCGCAGGAAGAGACTGATTTGTGAGTAGAGAGCGCCTTCGTCGATCCAGTTCATTGGAGGTTCTCGACTGTCTGCTGGAGTTGTGACGACTGTTGCGCGATGGCGGCGATGCGCTCGCGCACTTCATTTACTCGCTCGACTGGCGCGCGCGACACGAAGTTTGGATTGCTGAGTTGCGCTTCGAGCTTGGCGGCTTCGGCTTGGAGTTTCTCCTGTTCGCGTTGCAAACGACGACGCTCTTGTTCGAAGTCAATCAAACCTTCGAGCGGCACCGCGAGCTCCGCACCGCCAGCCAGCACAGCGCGAGCCGACGCTTTCGGAGCATCGAGTCGGTCAATCACGGAAACTTCAGAAGCACGAACGAGACGCGAGATCTGTTCGCTCGCTGCTGAGAAAACGTGACGCAGGTTCTCCTCAGGAGCGGCGACGACGATCGGAATTCGCTCCGCAGGCTTGATGTTCATCTCAGAGCGAATGTTGCGCACACGCGAGATCAGCTCGATGATCGCCTGCATCTCCGATTCTGCAACTTCGTCGATCAGGTTTGACGCACCTTCGGGATATGCGGTCAGCATCACTGTCGGCTCCGCGCCTTGATACGCTGCATGCAAACGCTTGTCGCCTGGCAAACGCTGCCACAACTCCTCAGTGATGTAAGGCATGAAAGGGTGTAACAATCGCAGTGCCTGTTCGAGCACGGTTAAGAGACGCGTGCGCGCTTCTGTGCGTGCGTCGCTCGGCTGTTCCGCCGTCACGTCGGCTTTGGCGAGCTCGATGTACCAGTCGCAAAAATCGTCCCAGAAGAAGTGATACAGCGTCTGCACGGCGCCGTGAAACTCGTAAGAATTGATTGCTGCATTGAGATCGCGGGCCGTTTTGTTCAATCGCGAAACGATCCATCGATCGTGCAGCGCCGTGCTCTGCTCGAGTATCTCCGGTTTAACTTCCGCGCCTTCCGAGTTGAGCAAACAAAAGCGCGCCGCGTTCCAGATCTTGTTGGCGAAGTTACGATACGATTCGACTTGTTTCTCGTTCCAGCGGGTGTCAGTGCTGCCGACTTGCGCGAGTGTGAGTCGCGTCGCATCGACGCCGAACTTGTCGAACACATCGATCGGATCGACGCCGTTCATCTTCGTCTTCGACATACGCTGGCCCTGCGCGTCGAGAATCGTTCCGGTGATGAAGACGTCGGCGAACGTCTCCTTGCCGATAAACTTCATGCCCATCATCACCATACGCGAAACCCACAGGAAGATGATGTCGCGGGCGGTCACGAGCACCGAAGTCGGGTAGAACGTTCGCAGATCGTTAGTGTCGGCAGGCCAACCGAGTGTCGAGAACGGCCAGAGCGCAGACGAGAACCACGTGTCGAGCACGTCCGGATCCTGCGTGAGCTCACTCGTGCCGGCTTTTGCGCGTGCTTCTTCTTCAGATCTGGCAACGATGACGTCGCCGCCCGGCGTGTACCAGGCGGGAATCTGATGTCCCCACCAGAGCTGTCGCGAGATGGTCCAGTCGCGCAGGTTCTCGAGCCAGTCAGTGTAAACCTTCTTGTAAGGCGTTTCGGGAAAGAACTTCGGTTTGTCTTCGCGCGACATCAAACCGAGCGCGAGATCGCGTAGCTGGTCCATCTTCATGAACCACTGTGTTGAGATCAGAGGCTCGATGACCGTCTTGCAGCGTTCGCATTTGGAGATTGAAAAGTCGTAATCAACAACTTTGTCGAGGAGTCCGAGGGCAGCGAAATCATCAACAACCTTCTCGCGCGCCTTGTAACGATCCATGCCGAGGAAGTCAGCCCCCGCGTCAGCAGTCATCTTCGCGTGACTGTCGATCACGACTACCTGTGGCAGGTTGTGACGCAGGCCCATCTCGTAGTCATTCGGATCGTGTGCGGGAGTGATCTTCACCGCGCCGGTACCAAATTCCGGATCGACGTACTCGTCAGCAATGATCGGAATCTCGCGGCCGGTGAGTGGCAGCATGATCGTCTGGCCCACGAGCTCGCGAAAACGATCGTCGCTGGGGTTAACGGCCACGGCCGTATCGCCGAGCATCGTTTCGGGTCGCGTAGTGGCGACGGTTACACGCTCGTCGCTGTTCTTGATCGGATACTGAAGGTAATAAAGCTTTCCGGCTTGCGGCAGCTTCTCGACTTCGAGATCCGAGAGCACCGTCTGGTCCTGCGGACACCAGTTAACGATGCGGTTGCCGCGATAGATCAGACCGTCGTCGTAGAGACGCACAAACACTTCGCGAACGACACGCGAAAGGTCTTCGTCCATCGTGAACTTCTCGCGCGACCAGTCGACGGACGCACCTTCGCGGCGCATCTGTACGGTGATCTGTCCGCCCGATTCGCGTTTCCATTGCCAAACACGTTCGACAAACTTCTCGCGTCCGAGATCGTGGCGCGACTTCCCTTCCTTCTTCAGCGCGCGCGAGACCATTAGCTGCGTGGAGATGCCGGCGTGATCCATTCCCGGAAGCCAGAGCGTGCGATAGCCGCACATTCGTTTGTGGCGCGTCATGACGTCCATGAGCGTGTGCTGTAGCGCATGGCCCATGTGCAGCGAGCCCGTGACGTTCGGGGGCGGAATCACAATGCTGAACACCGGCGCGCCCGGATCTTTGTTGATTTCCGGCGCAAAATACCCATTCTTCTCCCACCGTTCGTAATGGTGCTGCTCTGCCTCTTTGGGGTCGTACTGTTTGGGGATCTCCATGCGTAACTCTGTGCGTATTGGGATGAAAACGAAAAGCAACAGTCTACGCTAGAGCATGCGGAAAGTTCAAAACAGCGTGGATCTGTTAAAGCAAAGGTCAGCAGTTGCAACTTGGATCGGGTCAGTACCACCTCGCGGTAGCGGGTGGGTGCGCAGCCCTTACGCCTGCTGCCGGGTCAGTTACCGCAAGGCTACGCACCCACCCGCTACCGCGAGGTGGTACTGACCCGATCCAACATAGCTCGCCTACTGTTTAAGGCGAAACTTGAGGTCACACAATTTGTGACCTCAAACGAAAGCAGGTGACCCAAACGAGTCACCTGCTGATTAAATCGAATTTGAAATAATCTTACTTCGCCTGCTTCTCAAGTTGCTGCTTGATCAACAATTCCGCCAGATCCGGGACTACTTCCCACGCGATCTCGCGCACCACTTTGTCCGACATCAACTCAACCACACGGCGCGCGATCACGTCGATCATCTCGGGAGTGAGTTGACCGGAGGTAACAGCAGGTGAACTCGCAACGGGAGTAGCAACCGGTTCGGGTTCGGCGACAACCGGCTCCGGTTCGGCAACCGCAACCTCCTGCATCTCAGACGCAAACTCCTGCGTGTCTGCAAACGAAGAGTGAACCTGGGGCTGGTAAGTCGACTCGTACGCACTCGCCGCCGCAACCGCTTCCTTCACTTGGGGCTCAACGAACGTCCGCATCGCCGGCGTGGCCGTATGAGCAGGAGCGGGCTCGTCATCGAGGTCCAATACAAAATCGTCATCTCCACTCGCGTGCACTGGCTCAAACTCGCCAATGTCCAACAGCACGTCTGAATCGCTCGGTGAATCGTCGCGCCTCTCGGTTGTCATTGTCTCCTCACGTGGTAACGATTCCGTTGCGGCAACCGGCTGTTCCACCTTCTGTTCGTGGTCTATCAACGCCTGTTCGAGCGGCAATGTATCCGCCGTCGTGACTTCCAACTCGTAAGTATCCATCAACTCTTCCTCGGGCTCTTCGACCTTCGGAAGTTCTGCGGTTGGATGCTCTTTATCGACAGGCGGGCTTGTCACCAGGGCTCCCACCCTGTCGATCAGTCGTCGAATTGATTGAAATGGTTTGGTCAAAATGTCATCCGCGCCAACTCTGCGCGCCTCCGCTTCGTCGAACGGCTCAAACGAGCCCACGAGTAGCACTACTGGGATGTGTTTCAGCTTCTCGTTTGTTTTGACGTATTCGCAGACCTCGTAGCCGTTGCGAGCCGGCATAAAGACGTCTGCCAGAACTATGTCGGGTTGCACCTCCAGGAGCTGATCAATGGCGTCCTGGCCGTTGCCGAAAGTCACGACTCGCACACCTTCGTCAGCGAACGTAAGGTCGATAACTTTCTGAATGGTGGCCGAATCGTCGGCAAGTAGGAGTTTGCGTCCAGCTAGCAAAGCTAATCCCTTTAGCTGAATTGCACCATCGGCGGGGCCTAGTGCATATGCACGGATGGCGCGGGCAAGTCGAAACGAAGCGGGCCTCAGGAATAAGGCCCGGTAGAAAACCTAACACCCGGGATAAGCGGCAGTCAAGAGTTTGTTTTAGGCGGCTTTGGCTAAGGACCGGAGACCACAACGTCGTCCGGTGTGTTGGGTTTGCCGTCGGGGCCGAGGGAGCGTAGGGAATAATGGTCCGGCTGGCCTTCGTATTTGTACGGCCGGTGCCACGGATCGACACGAATCACGCGCGGCAAATAATGCGGGCTGAGGTGATCGATCAGTACCGATTCGCTGTCAGAAACAACAAACGAACCACGTTCGCGGCGGAAGTCGCCGAGGGCCTTGGCGATAGTTGAAAGCTCGTCAGTAGCAGCGGAGCGCTTAACCTGATCGATCGCAGTCGCAAGACCACTGACGTTTACCCAATCACGATTACCACTCTTAAACTCTGCAACACGCCAACTTTTCCCTTCACGCGTCAGACGAAAGTCTGCTCGAACAAACGCAGTCACCAGCGCGGTCGACTCCGATCCAATCGACAACCCAAACGGCGAGATCTCGTTGATCCTCACATCATCGGAAGGCAGCGCAACCCCAAACAGAGCCGCAACCAAACATCGCGCACGCTTAGTCGTCAACTCCGTCTCTGACTTACTTCGCGCAAACTCAGAAGGCGCATCACACTTACCGGCCGGCAACTGAGCCCCAGCCGCACGCGCCATCACTTCCAACTGCTCCCAACGATCGGGCGCCGTTCTGATCTCGCGCAACTGCCAGTGTCCTTCGCTCAATCGCAGTCGAAAGACCGTTTGAATCTCCGCATTAACTTCAGCACTCTCAGCCCCCGTCGATCGAATCGACTGAACGCGAACAGCATCGCCAGGCAGAGACCAACCGAGCATCGTCTGGATCACTTTGCGAGCATTTTTTTGACTGATATCGGCGCGCGCCTCAATGTTTCCTAAAATTAAAAACACGCCACAAAAAAGCACAAAAAACACAAAAGCCTTTGCTGACTCTTTTTGTGTTTTTTGTGCCTTTTCGTGGCTAAAATTTCGTGGCAGCATTACGAGTCGGCAGTCTTCTTACCAATCAACATCTGCAACATGATCTGTAGCTGCGCAGTCGTGAACGGCTTCGGCAGAAACACGACCGCGCCCGCTGAGAAACTATCAGACGAGAGCTTCGGATCCTGTTCGGCAGTCATCATCATCACCGGAATCCGTTTCAACCGCTCTTCCGATTTCATGAAGCGCACCAGCTCAGGTCCGGAAATGTGCGGCATGACGACGTCGAGAATCGCGGCAGTAAAATTCGGATCCGCCTGCAGGATCTTGTAAGCCTCGCGCCCGTCACGCGCCATCACGACGTTGAAGTTTTCTTTCTCGAGAATCGTTGCGATCAGACGAAGGATGGCAGGATCGTCATCAGCGACGAGCATGCGCCGGTTATCGTTCGTAAGGGTGTCGTTGTTCTCCATGTGAGTGTTCTCTTGTTTCAAATTTCCACTGCGCGACCACTCTCACCAGCCTGCATGGAAAGATCCGCCGCGAGTTTGATTGCAGCCACCATACTCGAATGCTCGGCGAGTCCTTTGCCGGCGATGTCGAACGCGGTGCCGTGGTCCACCGAAGTTCTGATGAACGGCAGTCCGAGGGTTACGTTCACAGCCTCGCCAAACGACAAACACTTTACCGGAATCATCGCCTGATCGTGATAACAGGCGACCACTGCATCGAACTCACCGCGCGAGGCTCGCAGGAAAACCGTGTCTGCCGAGAACGGCCCCTGTACATTTATATCATCAATCCGGCGTGAAGCTTCGATCGCGGGCATGATCTCCGACGCTTCTTCCACTCCAAAGAGCCCGCCTTCAGCACCGTGCGGATTCAACGCCGCGACCGCAAGCCGCGGGCGCTCGATGCCCCAACGCTGCAGCTCGCGATGAGCAAGACTGATCACTTTCACGAGGCGATCGCGTTCGACCATCCGGATCGCTTCGGCCAGCGGAACGTGTGTCGACAAGAGAACAATGCGCAGGTTTGCAGCGACAAACGCCATCGCATATTCCTCGGCGCCAGTGAGATGAGCCAGAAACTCCGTGTGACCAGGAAAACTGTAACCGCCGAGAAACAGCGCGCGCTTGTTGATCGGCGCGGTCGCTATCGCATCGATGCTGCCCGCCGCACACAACTCGACCGCTGCTTCGATGTAACCAGCCGCAGCTTTTCCGGCCGCGCCCGACTCGATGCCTGGCTCAATCGAACCACTGATGTTATCGAGGTGATAGATGACGGGTTCGGAGAGATCATCCGGAAACGACTCTTCGTAGCGAATGATGTCGTAACCGGACTGCAGATCAAGAGTGCGTGCCGTGTGGGCCAGCAATTGAGCATCGCCGATTATGACCGGCACGCAAACTCGTCTGATTTCTTCTTCGGCGACAGCTTTCAGAACAACTTCCGGCCCGATGCCGGCAGGGTCTCCCATCGTGATGCCGATGCGCGGCAAAACTCGCCTCGGTCGAGGTCCCGA
>Ga0105247_10001601_pt1 | contig 16023 bp, 13 predicted proteins | sample KBSS24metaG_FD_81519 | JGI IMG/M metagenome (GOLD analysis project Ga0105247, IMG submission 81519) | Switchgrass rhizosphere microbial communities from Kellogg Biological Station, Michigan, USA - KBS S2-4 metaG | ecosystem: Host-associated > Plants > Roots > Rhizosphere > Soil | place...
CGGGAGCTATTCCTTCATTTCAACGTTTACAATTAGTAAAAGAATTAAAGCAGCAAGGATTTTTAGTTGGGGTAAATGCTATCCCGTTGCTTCCTTATATTTCAGATATAGAGGAAGAAATTGAACGGATCATTGCTACGGCTAAAGAACACCTGGCCGATTATATTTTGATTGGCGGTTTAACTCTGTTTGGAGAAGGAAAGGCAGATAGTAAAACACTTTTTTATAAGTTTCTTGAAAGATATGATGCATCTCTTTTGCCAAAATACCAACAACTATATGGTTCAAATTTTTACGCTCCATTCTCCTATCAAAATGAATTGAAGAAAAAGGCTCAGATTCTTTGTAAAAAATATTCTATAAGAAACAGTATCCTGGAATAATGTCAAAACAATTAAAAGAAATACAAAGAATATTAAAGACAAAGGCCGATAAAAACAATATACCTTTTTATGAAAAGATGGTGCCGGGCAAGCAAAAAATTTATGGAGTAAAAACGCCTGAGCTGAATTTAATAGTGAGTCAATACAAAGTTTACTCATTTGCTCTCGCAGAAGAACTATGGCATTCCGGCGCATTGGAAGAAAAAATAATTGCCATAAAAATTTTAGAGAAGACCGGGAAAAAAGATCCAGAAAGATTGCTACAATTGTTCAGGCAGTTTTCAAAAACAATTGATAACTGGGCTGTATGCGATGGCCTGGGAATGCAATTTCTTCGTGGCATTGTAAAGACACATGCAGATGAAATATTTGCGACTGCCAATGAATTCAATCATTCAAAAGATCCATGGCAAAGAAGATTATCACTGGTAATGGTGGAATGGTACACAAGAAAAAAGGAATATCACGATCAAATAAAAAAGCTGGTAAAAAGTCTTGAAAACGACAATGAATACTATGTAAAGAAATCAGTAGTATGGATAAATAAGAATTTCAAAAAAGGAAAGTAGCCATTTCATAAAAAGAAAAGTCCCGACCACAACATCGGGACTTCCTGCTTTTATCGGCTTATGCTATTCAACACTATGGTAAAGTTATCAGTCTTGTATTGGCACCAGCATTCCATGTTAGCAATGCTTTGTTATCGCAATCACCATTATTTGGTGCACCATAATCAAGGAACAATACCCTGTCATTGATCTTTACTTTCAAAGTACCATTGCTTATCCAGGGGCAAGCAACTTTTTTGATCAATGGTGATTCTGTGTTTAGTACAACAGTAACACCATTGTTATATTCAGTCTTTGATCTTCCTTCAATACTATAAATATCATCCCGGACAATTCGTGTAGAACCACCTTCAATTTGTTTTACATACTTAAGACTTTCGTAGCTATATCCTCTTCCGTTTGGCAGGGTTACTTTACCGCCAGTTACTTGTACGGTGAATTTGATATTTCCATTTTCACTAAGGTTGCTCACGGTTTTTGTACCTTCTATATGTGCACGGTTAAGATAAAAATCACGCAATGTAATTGTAAGAACAGAACCGCTATGACGGATAGGGCCGGTTAGATAAAGAATGATCGCACCTTTACGGAATTTTCCATCTGCACATAAACAGCCATCACCAAAATCTATTGTAACGGTTTTAGGATAAGTGCTATCATTTGGAGTTACGGTAATGGTAGCACAAATACCGATACGCAAACGGAGCTCTTCAAACAATGGATGAAATCCATCAGTACGACCATTGGGAGTACTGGCTACGCCTTCTTCTTCGGCTGCGGTCATACTTACATCTTCCACATCATCAAAGCTGGCTTCGGTTTGTGTACTTTCATCAGAATAAGTTGCAGCTTGTTCTTCTGAAATGGCTTGATTTGTCGTTAAACTGTTTTCTTTTTGACAAGAAAAAAGGATCAATGCAAAGAACACTGCAAAGGCAGCGATTGAGATCCGGTTAATTGAGAAAGTTTTCATGGCTATACTAGTTTTTTGGGTTCAGAATTATTAACGCAACATTGGAACTGGCAGGAGAAAGAAAGTTTAAAGACCAATAAAATAATTTATTTTCCGCTTTGAATGAGACTTATCATACGTTATATACGGGAGTACTTTTACGAGGTCGATCAAAGAGTATTGACATTTGTTTCCATACTTACTGAGGCAATGATCTTTTTGAATTATCATTATAAGATCGATGATTACATCAGTCATCATCATTCAATTGCTTACAATTTTATCGCCAGGTATATTATTTTCTTTATTGCCTTTGCAGTACCGTATATTTTTTATCATTTTATAAATAAGACCGACTATACCCGTGACTTTTTATTCCTGTTATTTATTTTTATTGCGCCAGCCATCTTTTCCTTGAAAATTGCATTGAACATTCCTTTTCACTTCTCTGATAATATAAACTGGAATGAATACTGGAATACTATTTTTTATTGGCCATTACGTCTCACGATAACTGCCACCATTCTTTTTGTCATCTGGAAGCTGGTTGATAATGATCAGCCATTTTATGGTCTTAAAATAAAAAAAATCAATTGGAAGCCGTATTGGTTAATGTTGCTTATCATGGTGCCTTTAATAGCTCTTGCATCAACACAACATGATTTTCTTGCAATGTATCCAAAGCTAAAACTCATAGGGAGTGTATATAATGAGCCCGGCCTTCATTGGTGGCATAAACTATTATTTGAGCTTTCTTATGGAAGCGATTTCATTACAATTGAACTTTTTTTTCGTGGGTTTCTCGTTCTTGCCTTTATAAAATGGGCAGGGAAGGATGCGATACTTCCGATGGCTTGTTTTTATTGCACCATTCATTTCGGAAAACCTTTGGCTGAATGTATCACTTCTTATTTTGGAGGAATAATATTGGGCATCATTGTTTATTATACCCGATCTATTCTTGGAGGTTTAATGGTTCATTTGGGTATTGCATGGCTGATGGAAATAGGTGGATATATTGGGAATGCTTTACAGAAATAAAAAACACTACAAGCCTGTAAGCCGGATTCTGTCCCGATAAATCGGGGCTATCATTTATCTATGCTGACAATTACTCATCAGCATTAATCTGCCTACCCTGTATCGTGTTCTCCTTTCGGAGATTTTGAACGAGCAGTTCTCAAACGATACTATACGTGGCATTTCAGCATGCAAGGTTTACCCGAATATATGATCACTCATACAGACTGTGAGCTCTTACCTCACATTTTCACCCTTACCCGAAGGCAGTTATTTTCTGTGGCACTATCTGTTATCCTGATCACTCAGGACACCCGGCTCTTCACCGGTGCATTGCTCTTTGCTGTCCGGACTTTCCTCCTTTGAAATAAACAAAAGCGATAGCCCGGCTTGTAGCGAAAAGCAAAAATAAACGTTTTCACTACTGTGTTTGATTAAAAAAAACACATAAAAACTAAAATGCCCCGTAAAAAACAGGGCATTTTTATAAGCAGTGGATTTTCTTTATTTACCGTAACTCAATTTCATTTCTACTCTTCTGTTTTTTTCGCGGCCAGCAGCAGTGCTATTATCTGCAATAGGAGAAGTTTCACCGTGACCAGCTGACGTTATGCGACTTTCTTCAATTCCTTTACTTACGAAATATTTTTTGACAGCACCTGCACGATTATCGCTAAGCGTTTGATTAAATTCATCGCTGCCTACATTGTCTGTATGGCCATCAATTGCTAAATTAAGTTCAGGATTATCTTTTAATATTTTCACTACTTCATCCAGGCCTTTGTATGATTTGGGAAGTAATTTATAACTACCGGTAACAAACAAAATATTATTAGCAGCATAATCCACTTTCTTTTTCACTTCCTCTGTTACAGCCGGACATCCCTGGTTTTCTTTCGTGCCTGCTACATTAGGGCACTTATCTTCCTCATCATTTACACCGTCTCCATCAGTATCAGGTACCGGGCAACCCTGGTACCGTGCAACTCCTGGTACATCTTTACATTTGTCTTCTTCATCATTAATGCCATCTTTATCAGTATCTGGTATTGGACAACCCTGGTAACGTGCAACTCCTGGTACATCTTTACATTTATCATCATCATCATTAATACCATCTTTATCGGTATCAGGTACAGGACAGCCATCATATCTTAAAACTCCCGGCACTGTGGGGCATTTGTCTTTATCGTCAGTAATGCCATCGCTATCTGTGTCTACCGGAGTTGGTGGTGGTGGCGGTGGAATTATTTTAGGTTCTTTTTTCTTACCTATTACTCCTGCTATACCAATACTGTGTTGAAAATGATAACTGGCAGTGGCTGTAGTTATAGGTACCCTGTATTCTGAATTAATAAAAAAATGAGCCTCATCAAAAATGTTTACTTTAAGCCCCACTCCCAATGGAATAAAAGCGCCATAATAAACACTGTATTTATGTGCCCCTATACCTGCAATAAAATAAGGTTGAACCCAATACTTCTCAGAAGTCAATTTAAAATTTGCCACTGCAGTAGCTTCCAATAAAAATCTTTGATCTGAAATAACCCTATCCTTCATGGGATAAGATTCAAAAGATCCCTCAACAGATGCTGCAAGATCCAAATGCTTTTTCAATCCTTTAAAGTATGTTATTGCTATCCCCGGGGACATCTCACTTAATTTTGCCCATTTTTTATCCCTAAGTACCGCATTCAAAGATGTACTACGTATCCTGCTGGCTGTGGTAAAATCATTGAGAAAAAAACTTATTCCAAGTGCCGGAATTCTAACATCATCATCCTGGGCATAAGAATGGGGTATTAACAAACAGAAAAGAAGAGAAGCAAGTAGGATCTTCTTCATAAACAGAGTTTTGATTTAAACAAAACAAAAATAGCTGGTAAGTTCAACATCCTAAAATAAATTATTTGTCAATTAATAACCTTGCTTGCATACATTCTTTATCCCCAAATGTTCCACTTTCCTTAAATCAAAAATTTATTTATTTGCAAAATACCTTTCCCGAAGCCATTTGTCTTCCCCATAAATGTCATCGTAAAAGATAATATTTCCATTATTACCATCAGCTGTGAAGTAACGAATGAATAAAGGTATTCTACTACGCACCGGTATGCTGTGTTTTTCTTTTCTCGTCAACCATGAATGTAAGGAATCTGTTTTTATATAATTACGACCGGAAGAAGCAAGACTGTCATTTTTTAAAATATAATTTGCCAATGATTGCCAATCCTGAACACGAACACATCCATGACTCAATGCCCGGGAAGATTGAGAGAACAGATAGCGCTGATTTGTATCATGGAGGTATACTGAATATTTATTATTGAAATTAAATTTTAAAATCCCCAACGCATTATCATCACCACTACCTTGCACTACCTTATAAGGAATACCCTTGCTATACTTTGACCAGGTAACTGTATAAGGATCTACTTCATTTCCTTCACCATCTACCAAACTAAATCCTTTGCGGGCAAGATAACCAGGGTTCTTCTTTACAGCCGGTAATATTTCTTTTACTATAATGCTTGTCGGTACTGTCCATTGAGGATAAGTGATCATTTCGGATATTGCGCTTGAAAGCTGAGGTGTTCTTGTAAGTGGTTTACCACAAACTATCCTGGATAAAACTTCTACGGTATCCTTATTAATTAATTGCATATAAAAACCCGGTAAGTTTACCCAGATGAATTTATCCGGCATTTTTTCAGGCAGCATTTTATACTTATCCATTGAAATAGCAATGCGGATAAACTTTTCACGATCTGAAAGATTAAGCATCCGCAACGTGGTTGACCCGACTTTACCATCTGCAGTAATTCCTTTTTTTAATTGAAATTTTTTTATTGCCGCAGCGATATGTAGTGAATCAGCTGCGATGCTGTCTGTTGCAAGAAAGCCACCTTCATACAAACGGGTTTGTAAAGATTTTTTAAAAGAAGAGGAATCTTTCAGTTCAGGCACCACAGTATATATTTTATTATCAGCGCTATCAAGAAATTTCCTGATACCTTCTTTCAACAACTTATAGCCTCGTTGCTTTGGTTCTAAAAGGGAAACTAATTTCGATACAGATCCGTTTTTTTGTAAAAAGTCAAACTGGTATTGATAAAATTCATCGCTCAATACAGAATCTTTTCTGAGGGTAACACTATCCTGGGGTAATCTTCCCAGCTTTATATCTTTTAATAGTTGAATAAATGCATCAGTAAGCATTACATCTGCCCTTGCCCATAATGATGCATCTTTACGGTCAGCTTTTACTGCACTATCTTTAAAAAAATCAAACCGAATTGTTTTTAATTCTTTATAATGATAATCTTCGGGGAATAACCCAAAAAGTTGTGCATCATTGATAAAATTGTATAACGAATCTCCTAATGGAAGCCATCGTTGTTCTTTACTCCAGGCAGCCTGGTAATTATTCTTTTCATAGATCATCTGCACTAAAGAAGCTTGTGAAAGAAGTTTATTGTCCTTTAATGCAAGCTCAACATAATCGTGAATCAGATCAGGGGCTTTTTGCTGCATTTCCTGCGGAGTATTGACAATAGTAGTACCGGGCTTTTTGTTTTTACTCTTGCAAGATGCAAACAAAAGCAGGGAAGTTATAAAAAGAAAGAAATATCTATTAGTGATCATAATGTGTGGCTGTGCAGGTACATACACTAATTTCCAAAGAATAAAAGCTGTATGCGAGGCAAATTTAGTAAAGGTTTTTGCATGAAGACCCTAACAAAAGTTATTTTCTCAACATTGATCGTTTTCGGCGTAACAATGAATCGATACAGGGCAGGTTTGCAGTGCGGATGATAGATTAAAAAACTAAAAAAAAATTAAGACAAAACCCTTTTTATTCTTTGCTCTAACAACATAAAATCAACTAGCACCAGTGCTGTTACCGCTTCAACGATAACAGGTGCTCTTAATGCAACGCAAAGATCATGGCGACCTTTTATTGAAAATTTCTCTACCTGCTCAGTATCCCAGTTAAGACTTTCCTGTTCTTTCGGAGTTGATGATGTTGGTTTGATAGCAATCCGAAAGATTAATTCATTTCCATTAGTTATTCCGCCAACCACCCCACCCGCATGATTGGTTTTTGTTTTACCTCCCATCTCCATAATTGCATCATTATGTTCGCTTCCAAACATTTTTGCCGCAGCAAAACCGGTCCCGAATTCAATGCCTCTTACGGCTGGTATAGAAAAAATAATATTAGCGAGAGATGCTTCGACAGATTCAAAGTAAGGTTCTCCTAATCCAACAGGCAAACCATTTACTTTACACTCAATGATGCCACCGACTGAATCTTTTGCATCAATTGCTCTTTGCAATCCTTTTTCTACGTCTTTATCCCCACCGACTTCTGTAACAGCTGCATGAATAATAATTCCATTCATCAGCTTCTTTGCTATCGCCCCAGCAGCAACAATACCTGCTGTTAATCTCGCACTGAAATGTCCTCCACCACGGTAGTCTTCATTGCCTCCAAATTTCTGATGTGCCACCCAATCTGCATGCCCTGGTCTTGGAATGCTTCTTTGTTTATTATAATCTTCGCTTCTTGTATTTTTATTTTCAAATAGAATAGTGATAGGGAAACCTGTTGTCTTTCCATTAAAAATTCCACTCTTGAATATTGGATAGTCTTCTTCCTGTCTTGGCGTAGTTCCTTTTTGCTTGCCCCCTTTTCTTCTTTCAAGATCTGCCGATAAATCTTCTGCTGATAGTGATAAGCCAGCAGGACAACCATCAATTGTAATTCCTACACATTCACCATGTGATTCCCCAAAGATTGAAATACGAAATATGCGGCCAAAACTATTCATACATTAATCAAATATACCTTCAATACCTTTTACAGAAAATTGATTGTCGACAGTAGCTCCTAATTTTTTTAAATCATCATAAAAATCCGGGTAGGATTTATTTACTGCCTGTGCTTCTTCTATTACCATTTCGCTATTAGCTTTCAAACCTGCCACAGCGCATGCCATTGCTATACGATGATCATGATGTGAATGTACATCGGCGCCTTTTACAATACCATTTCCCTGGATAAGCATTTCATCTCTTTCCAGTTTGATCAATACTCCCATCTTATCAAATTCATCCTGCAGGGTCAATGCACGGTTACTTTCTTTATGTACCAGCCTGTGTACTCCTCTGATCGTGGTTCTTCCTTTACAATGAGCCGCCAAAGCAACCAATGGTGGAAAAAGATCGGGACAATCGGTCGCATCAAATACAAAACCTTTCATTTCAGCAGGATGAAGTTTAATTCCTTTTGCTTCCATAGCAATTCCTGCATTGGCTGACATCAACGCATCAACAATTGCTTTATCAGCTTGTGTGGAAGTGAGATCCAATCCTCTCACTGTTATCGGCCCCGCAATAGCACCGGCAACTAAAAGGAATGCTCCGCCGCTCCAGTCACCCTCTACTGTATATTCGTGAGTAGTGAGGTGGGAGGTGCGAAGTGAATTATTGAAATAAAATTCCTCATAATTTTTATTTTCAGGAACGTTCATTCCGAATTGCTTCATTACGTCCAATGTAAGATCAATATATGGTTTGCTTTTAAGATCGTTGACTTTAATGGAAACATCTTTTGCATCAGCGGCTGCATATGCTAATAACAACCCTGTTAAGAATTGTGAACTCAATGATCCATCAACTTCAATATTCGAAGGGGTTAATGGACCTTGAACAATCATTGGCAATTTGCCATCGTTGCTTTTGATTCTTACACTAAGCTTTGGCAATATCTTATCAAAGAAATCCATAGGTCTTGTCATCAAACTACCTGAACCGTTTATTGTAATTTCTTTATCGCTCAAGGCCACTAAAGGAGTGAACATTCTTATACTTAAACCACTTTCACCGCAATTGATCTCATTTGAAATTGGAGAAATTCCCTGACTCTGAACTCTCAACTCTGAACTCTCAACTTCAATTGAAGCTCCCAACTTCTGAATAATATCCATCGCTGCTTTATCATCATTGCTATGCCCGGGATTATGAATGGTTATTGTTCCTTTTGATAGCAATCCCGCTGCACAGGCTCTTTGCATTGAACTCTTTGAAGCCGGTGCCTGTATGGTACCTGATAATTTGGATGGATGTATTGTGACTTTCACTTTATAAACTATTAATAATTTGTTCTAATGTTTTTAATTCGATCTGTTTTATTACCCCCCTACCTATCTTTTCAAGCAACACATAATTCATATCTTTTCTTTCCCGCTTCTTATCCATCTTTAATACATCAAATACTTTTTGCTTATCAAATTCAGCATGAGTAGGGAGATTGTATCTTTCTAAAACATTTATTACACGTCCTGCTTCTTTAAATCCAGTCAGTTGTTCAGAGATATGAGAAGCATAAGTCATTCCAATAGAAATAGCCTGCCCATGTGATAACTCATATTGATTCTCCAATGCATGACCTAATGTATGTCCGAAGTTCAACAACCTTCTTTCGCCTTTCTCAAATTCATCAGCCTGCACCACTTTTGTTTTAATGATTGCATTTCGCTGTATCAATTCGCAAACAGATTTTTTTCTGCCCTGGTATTTTTTATAAGAACTTGTTTCTAACTCTTTGAACATAGCAGCATCCTTAATGCATGCATGTTTTATGATCTCTGCAAAACCATTCTCCCATTCGCTTTGTGGTAATGTATTCAGGAAAATAAGATCATGCAAAATGAATTTGGGCTGACGGATAATGCCTACCATGTTCTTATATACTCCCACATCAATTCCATTCTTGCCTCCTATTGAAGCATCTACCATAGCTAGGATAGAAGTTGGAATAAATCCAAATGGAATACCCCGCATATACACAGAAGCAACATAACCGGTAATATCAGTGACCACCCCTCCTCCTACCCCGATCAGAGTTGTTTTGCGATCCGCTTCAAATTCTATTAATTGTTCAATAACGGAATCAACTGTTTCCTGCACTTTATAATCTTCACCTGCTTTGAGTACAATTGTATTCCAGCCTTTAAATCTTTTTGTATGATAACTGTAAACATTTTCATCTGTAATGATGACAGAACTCTTCTGATCAACTATCTCTTTGAGGTGTGAAATACCATAAGCGAGATAATAATCAACCGATGAATTGGAAAATTTATAAGTAAAATGTTTCATGTCTGCCCGTAAAATGGAATATGAATTTCATTGTTGAATAGAATTACTGCAGTTGAAGTGTGCGACGCAACAGAAGATGATCAGGGAACCGAAGCTGGCAAACAACAAACTAAAAACTATAAACCCAAACTTTCTATGCATCCAATATCTTCTTCTGATGATTGATACTTTCCATGTGCACCGCATCAAAATACTTTGTGATGAATTCTTTGCTCAATCCGGCCTTCTCTCCTTTTGTAACAGCTCTTTCAATGATCTCATTCCATCGATTGGTTTGCAGGATCGTAATGTTGTTGCTCTTTTTATATTCACCGATCTTCTCTGCTATTTTCATACGGTGACTTAATAACTGCATCAATTCATCATCAAGATGATTGATCTGCTGGCGCAATTTCTCCAATGCGGCATGATACTCCGGAGAGTTTACATCTTCTTTTCTCCAAATGATCTTATCCAGCATTTCGCTCAACGTTTCAGGAGTTACCTGTTGCTTCGCATCGCTCCATGCATTATCAGGATCGATATGGCTTTCGATCATTAAACCATCATAGTCAAGATCGATGGCCCGCTGCATTACATCAATCAAAATATCACGGCGGCCACATATATGCGAGGGATCATTGATCATCATTACTTCGGGATTGCGGCGTTTCATTTCAATAGCCAGTGTCCACATTGGCGCATTGCGATATTCTGTATTGCCGTAAGAACTAAAACCACGATGTATCAAACCAATCTGTTTGATACCTGCACGGGCAACACGTTCCAACGCACCCGTCCATAATTCAAGATCAGGGTTTACAGGATTCTTTATCAGCACCGGCACATCAACACCACGTAATGCATCGGCGAGTTCCTGTACACTGAAAGGGTTTACCGTCGTGCGGGCACCGATCCACAATGCATCAATATCAAAATGCAAAGCATCTTCTAATTGCTTGGCAGTTGCTACTTCCACAGTTACGGGAAGACCAGTCAACTTCTTTGCCTGTTGCAACCAGGGTAATCCCTTGGTGCCAACACCTTCGAAGCCGCCGGGTTTGGTTCTCGGTTTCCAGATGCCTGCACGCAACATATCTATTTTGCCTGTTGCTGCTAATCGTTGCGCTGTTTGTAATACTTGTTCTTCGGTTTCAGCGCTGCATGGCCCGCTGATGATTAGGGGTCGTTTAGCCCACGCCTTCTGTACAGTTGAGCTTGTTGTTTGTTCTGCTGTTTGCATATTCAAGGTTGATTTGTAAAGTTAAGCTCATCTTCTAAGGAGAGTATGAGCATTTTATTATTTTATTTATGTTGTCATCGACATTGCTACTATCATCGTCCCTTGCGTCGCACACTTCATCGTTCGGTAATTCTATTCAGCTTTTAATAATTTATCAATGATTGGTTTTGCATTTAAATACATATCGTTTTTATTTTTTTCATTCGTAAAACCACCCGGCCATACTTCTTTTATTTTACCCGTTTTATCAAATATAAAAGTTTTAGGATAGCCTGATCCGCCAAACGAATCAATAACAGATTTAGCATCTGATACTATGCTAAAATCAAACTTGTATTTTGGGAAGAAATCACTGTTTAATCTTGTCAAAGTTTCAAAAGTTATTGCCAGGAATACAACATTTTTATTTTTATATTCTTCAACCATTTGATTTAAATAAGGTAGTTCAGCAATGCAAGGATAACAATCTATCATCCAAAAATCAATTACCAAGACTTTACCTCGCAATTTTTGGGTTTCTATTTTTTCTCCCGAAATGGTTGTAACAGAAAAATCAGGTATCTGTTTTCCTAGCACACAATCATGCCATTCTGCAAATAGTTTGCTCACATTATTAGGCCCTTTAAAAAAAACAGTATCGCTCATATTTAGAAACTCTTTTTCAGCACATATGATTAAGTCATTTTGCGCAAAGAAAATTTGTTTAACAAAAGAAATACCGATATGGCAACTATATACTTCACAAAACTATTTTATTATTCTCCTGATCTTATTAGCATTCTCAATCAATTCCAATAAATACTCCTCATTCTCTTTTTCCAAACATGCTTTAAATTTTCTCAACTGCGAAATATGTTCATTCAATACATCTAAAATATTTTCCCGGTTCTGCATAAAGATCGGGACCCACATGGCTGGATTACTCTTTGCTAACCGCACAGTACTTTCAAAACCTGCAGAAGCCAACTCAAAAATGGCATTCTCTTCTCTTTCTTTTTCCAAAACTGTATTTGCTAATGCAAACGACGTGATATGTGATATATGACTGATATACGCCGTGTGCATATCATGATCTGCGGCATTCATATATATGATATGCATGCCCAGCTCACGATAGATTTTTTCTATTGTATCCACAGCATCCTTATCTGATTTTTCTTTTTCGCATATCACACAGGCACGACCAATGAAAGCATCTTTCACGGCTGCTTCGGGGCCGCTGTACTCCGTTCCCCACATCGGGTGTGTTGCAACAAATCTTTTTCTCATCGGGTGACTATTCAGCGCTTCACACAATACTTGTTTTGTTGAACCAGCATCTGCAACAATTTGTTTATCTGTGATCAGATCCATGATCGTTTTCATTACAGGCAGCGTTGTATCAACAGGTATAGCCACATAGATCAGGTCAGCCTTTTTTACTGCTTCTTCCAGTGGCAATGCTTCATCAATTAATCTAAGTTCCAATGCTTTTTTAGCGCTGGCTTCCGTTCTGCTCACACCAATAATATGTTTGGCAAGCCCCTTGTCTTTTAATCCTAAAGCAAAGGATCCACTTATAAGACCAACCCCTACTATGGTAACATTATCGAACATTTTGACTTTTTACTTTTGACTTACTTTAATTCTCTCAATACTTTCAGCAATCTTTTCCTCCGTGCTGCATAAACTTACTCTCACATATTTTTTACCGGCGCTGCCAAAAATCCCGCCGGGTGTAATAAAAACATTTGATTGATATAATATTTCATCACTTAACTCATAACAATCTTTATACCTGACAGGGACTTTTGCCCACACAAATAAACCAGCCTGCTCTTTCGAGTATTTACATTTCAACATATCCAATAATTCAAAAACTTTTTCTCTTCTTGCCTTGTAAATCTCATTTACTTCATCATGCCATTCTTTTCCCAATGTCAATGCCTTTGCAGCTGCTAATTGCACAGGCAAAAACATTCCACTATCCATGTTGCTTTTAAATCGCAGCACTTCTTCTATTCTTTCTTTTGCTCCGCATAGCATCCCTACTCTCCATCCAGCCATATTATGCGATTTGCTTAATGAATTCAATTCAATCACATAATCCTTTGCACCATCAATACTTAATAAACTCATTGGATCTTCATTCAAAATAAAACTATAAGGGTTATCATGAATGATAAGAATATTATTTTCCTTTCCAAATACTATCAACTTTTCAAATAATTCTTTTGAAGGCAATTGACCTGTTGGCATTTGCGGATAATTTACAAACATCAATTTCACCTTCTTCAAATTAGTTTTTGAAAGCTTTGCAAAATCGGGTTGGTAATTATTTTTTTCTTTCAGATCATACTCGACGCATTTTCCTCCTGCAAGCTTAACCGCACTTGTATATGTTGGATAGCCGGGATTTGGAACTAATGCTTTATCTCCTTTATTCAAATAGGTCATACAAATATGCATGATACCTTCCTTGCTTCCGATCAATGGTAATATTTCTGCTTCTGCATTCAATTCTACGTCATACCATTTCTTATACCATTCACTGATTGCTTTTCTTAACACAGGCGATCCTTTGTACGATTGATACCCATGAACATTTGGTTTTGCAGCTTCTTCCTGCAAAACTTTTATCACATCATGATGCGGCGGCATATCTGGACTACCGATACCAAGATTAATGACATTTTTGCCTTCTTTATTCATGCCATCGATCTCTCTCAACTTCTGAGAAAAATAGTATTCACCAATACCTTCTAATCTTTTAGCTACTTCCATAATCCTCTTTTATATACTCCGTAAATTTTTATTTGAGCCGTCAATGGTTTTATTTCTTCTATTACTTTATTGAATTGTTCGGATGAATCAAATTCCATATCTGCATGAAAACTATATTTGAAATCACTACCCGGTATAGGAAAGCTTTGCAGCTTACTTAAATTAATTCCTCCTTCTGCAATTCTTGTAAGCACTTTGGCGAGACTGCCTCTTGAATGATCTGTATGAAAATTTACTGAAGCTTTATCTGCATTTTCAACATTCATTGCTTCATCTTCTCTTTGCAATATTAAAAACCGGGTATAATTATTTTTTAGTGTATGAATATTAGGCGCTATAACATTGAGGTTAAACAGGTCTGCGGCAAGTTTACTTGCAATAGCGGCAATATGTTTGCTTTTATGCTGATGAATATGTTTGGCACTAAGTGCAGTATCATCAGTTTCTACCAACTTCCATTTGTATTTGTCCAAAAAATCATGGCATTGCTGTATCGCCATTGTATGTGAATGCACTTCTTTTATGTCATCCAGTTTTACTCCATGATTAACCAATAAGTTTTGCTTAATATGCAGATAAACTTCTCCAATAATCTTCAGACTGGATTTCTGTAAAAGATTATAATTAGCGAGTATGCTTCCCGCAATGGAGTTTTCAATAGCCATTACGCCGCCATCGCTTTCCTTTTTACCCGAAGCAATTTTAATTACATCACGAAATGTAGCACACGGAATCACTTCAACATTTTTTCCAAAAAATTGTCTTGCCGCTTCCTGGTGAAAGCTGCCTTCATAACCTTGTATTGAAACTCTTGTTGCCATAACGCAAAAAAAATCCCGGCCTGTCTGGCCGGGACTCTTATGTTGATTTTAGTTGTTTTGCTTATTTAACTTTCAACAAAAGCATTCCCGGCTTTATTCTAAAATAAAAGAAGTAAAAATAAAACCAACGATATGCTTTTGAAATTGTCATGCTGAAACAAATATAAACTGCCTAGTGTATTAATCCAATTATTTATTCAACTATTTTCCGCGGGCACCGGACTCAGCATCATTCATTCTTATTTTTCTGCCTTTATAACTTTTGCCATCAATGGCTTTTATCATTTTCTTTGCGGCACCGCCTTCTATCTCGATCCAGCTATTCATTTCTTTCATGTCAATACGTCCCAGCACTTCTTTATTCAGGTCGCTCATGTCTAATATGAATTGCAGAAAACTGGCTTTATAAAAGCCATCCTTGGTCCCGAGATTAACGAACAAGCGTTGGTAACTTCCGTTTCTTCCAAAATCTCTTCCTTTAGTATCCCTGCCTGCTGGTCGTTCTATTCGTTCCCTGCGATCTGTTCTTTTTTCTTCACGCATGTTAAGGTCGGCAGCATTTTCGTAGTATTTTAAAAACCGGTCAAACTCAAGCGCTGCTACTCTCTGCAGTATTTCTTCTTTTTCTACGGCAGCAAATTTTTCTTTCAGTGCCGGCAAATAAGTTTCATAATCTCCGTGACTAATATCAGCCCCCAACATCTTATCAATAAAATGAAAGAATTGTTTGCGACAAACATCTTTTCCACTTGGTATGTCCATTTTATGAACACGGGCATTCAATAATCTTTCTATTTGCCTCAGGCGATAAATTTCCTTGGGAGTAACGATGGAAATTGAAATACCACTCTTGCCTGCCCTGCCTGTACGGCCGCTACGATGAGTATAGACTTCCGTATCGTCGGGTAATTCATAATTGATAACATGGGTGATACCCTGTACATCAATACCGCGGGCTGCTACATCTGTTGCTATCAACAATTGGATGCTCCTGTCTCTAAAAAGCCCCATTACTTTATCTCTTTGCTGTTGAGTCAGGTCACCATGTATCGCCTCTATATCATACCCTTCTCTTGTCAATTGTTCGGTAATACCCTGAGCATCGGCATTGGTTCTTGTCAATACG
>Ga0105247_10001603_pt1 | contig 16016 bp, 12 predicted proteins | sample KBSS24metaG_FD_81519 | JGI IMG/M metagenome (GOLD analysis project Ga0105247, IMG submission 81519) | Switchgrass rhizosphere microbial communities from Kellogg Biological Station, Michigan, USA - KBS S2-4 metaG | ecosystem: Host-associated > Plants > Roots > Rhizosphere > Soil | place...
CGCGTGTTCAACCGCCATCACCCGTTCGCGCAGACCCTGGACTCGACCGAGACGCAGGTCTCGGCGGGCCTGCTCCGGCAGCCGCCGCCCGCGCGCGGCGAGGTCCCGGCGGGCGCGGCGAGCGACGTCGCGTCGTCCGCGGAGCGCGCGATCGAGAGCGTCCCGCTCCGGAACCTCCCCGCCAAGGAGCTCCTCGACGGCCCGCCCGACGACCCGATCGTCTCGTCGACCCCGCCCGGCACGGCGCTCCTCCCGCTCCACATGCGCCCGCAGCCGCTGCCGGGCGGAGCCGCCTCGCCGTTCTATTCGGCCGCGACGTTTCCGACCGACGCGCAAGGCCAGCTCGGCCCCGCGCCCGGCGGGTCGGCGGCCTACCCGTTCATCGTGCCGCGCCCCGCCGCGCCCGCGCCCCTGTCGGAGCCGCCGCGCGCGCGATCGTCCGGCGTCTTCATCGCCGTCGCCGTGTTCGTCGTGCTCGCCGTGATCGGCGTGGCGCTGGCGATTTACATGGCGAAGCTGCGCGGGCACTGACGCGTCGAGGCGCGCGCCGCTGTGAGCGCGGCCGTTCAGCTCCGCCTTACCAGAGAGAGACCTGCGCCCGCGCATTTGACGACGAGGTGTCCCACCGCTAGACCCCGCGGGTGACCGACGGCCGAAGTCGCAAGTCCGAGCCCGCGAGCTCCCGGCCGCCGCCGCCGTCGTCGCTGACGCGTTGCTGGGACCGGGCGCGCTGGCACGTCTCGGCGCCGTCGTTCCCGCAGGAGCTCGGCGAAGCCGGCGCGTCGGCGCACATCGGCGCGCTCCTCGGCTTCCTCGACGACCGCGGGCTCCTCACCGCCGCGGGCAAGCGCGAGCTGAAGACGGGCGCGGCGAGCGTGTGCGAGTCGCACGTGCGGCCGGCGGCGCGCGCGTTCCTCGACGAGGCGTACGACGCGTACCTCGCGCGGACCCGGTACGGCGAGCCGCCGCCGATCGCGTGGGTGATCGAGGCGTTTCGGTCCTACGAGGACCGGTTCGATCTCGCGCGCCGCGTCCAGGTGGATCCGTTCACGGCGCTCGTCGCGCGGACCGAGGGCCGCACGCTGGACGACGTGCTGTGGGAGGTGCGCGGCGACGAGGCGCACCTCGCCGCGATCGAGGCGGCGCTCGCGTTCGTCCCCGCCGGGCACCGCCCGCTCGTCGACGCGACGATCGCGCTAAACCGGAGCGATCCGCTCGGCGTGGCGCGCCGTCACGCGGATCCCGCGCTCGTCCTGCACGCGCTCCGATACCTCACGCGAGAGCGCCGCGTCGAGTTCGGGCTCCGCGCGGCCGCGATCCTCGCGGTGCGCCTCGATCTGCCCCCGCCGGACGGGGCGCCGCGAGAGCGGCTCGTCGCGCTCGGCGTCGCGCTGGATCTCGCGACGGGGGACCCGGCCGCCGAGCTCGCCGCGTGGCGCCGCGTCCCGCGCCGCGATCAGGCGCGGCTCGAGAGCGCATGGAGCGCGCTCGCCTCTGGCACCGACGAGGAGCGGGAGCTCGCGCGCGCCGTCTCCTTCGCGCCCGCGCACGCGAAGGCGAAGCCGGCCGCGAGCGAAGCGCGCCTCGCCGTCGCGTCGCGCAAGAAGCGGTAAGAGCCGCCTCCCCGTCGCGTCGCGCGAGGAGCGGTAGGAGCCGTCGCGCGCCAAGGAGCGGTGAGGGTCCGTTCTCGGGGATCGTGGGATGACGGCGCACGCGGCGCGCGCGTGCGCCGGCGACGACGATCCCCGGGCTTCGAGGCGCCGTCGCGCGGCGCGCGGCCTCGTTACTCGTCCATTCATCTCCTCGCTCGTCGACGACGATGAAGGTGACGCGGGGCGACGGATCCCGCGGCTACGAATCCCATGAGATTCCTTGCTCGGGCTCGGTCCGTCGGTTAACCCGTGGACCACGAATGCCTACGCGGGGTGGGAGCGACTCGGCTCGTTGGCGCCTTTCCCTTGCCGCGTTCGCGGCGGCTCTCGCCTTCGGCGCGCTGAACTGCGGCGGGGGTGACGACGCGTCGAGCGCGCCCGCGTGCTCTTCGTCGGCCGAATGCGGCGACGGCGCGTGCGCGAACGGCCGCTGCGTCCCGCGCGACGCGGGCGGAGGCGACGGCGCCGCGCCGGACGGGAGCGGCGCGAGCGACGGCGGCGCGGTCGACGACGCGACCTCGGCCGACGCGACGGGGTCGTCCGACGCGACGGCGGGCGACGGCGGCGCGAGCGACTCGGGCGCGAGCGACGCGACGACCGGCGACGGCGCCATCGACGGCGGCGGCGCGATCGACGGCGGCGGCGACGGCGGCGAGGACGACGGTGACGGCTCCGTGTCGATCGGCCTCGGGCACCTCACGCTCGCCCCTTCGTCCGGGTCGACGAGCGCCAGCGCCGGCGCCGCCACGCCGACGCTCGCCTTCGCGCTGGGGAACGACGGCCTCTCCGCGCTGACGTTCGGCGTGACGTGCGCGGGCGCCGTCGCGACGCCTTCCTCGGGCGCGATCCAGATCGGCGCCTCGACGACGATCTCCCTCGCGCTCCCGACGTTCACGACGCCGGGGACGCGCAGCGCGACGTGCACGGTGAGCACCGCGGACGGCGCGTCGACGCCGCTCTCGTACACCGGGACCATCGTCGTCGGCCCCGACGTCACGCCGCCGACGGTGACGCTCGACGCGCCGTCCTCGCTCGCGACCCTCGCCGGCACGGCGTCGCTCCAGGCGACCGCGAGCGACGCGGTCGGCGTCGCGCTCGTCGACTTCATCGTCGACGGCGTCTCGGTCGCGTCCGCCACCTCCGCGCCGTACGCCGCGGGGTGGGACACGCTCGGGATCGCGAACGGCGCGCACACGATCGCGGCGCGCGCGCGCGACGCGGCGGGGAACACGGGCGTCTCGGGCGCCGTGCAGGTGACGGTGGCGAACCGCGGATTTCTGACGCTCACGCCGCCGTCGGCGTCGATGAGCGCGACGGCGCGGAAGCCCACGCCGAGCGTCTCGTTCACGCTGGGGAACGCGCGCCCGGCGCCGCTCACCTACGCGATCTCGTGCAGCGGCGCGACGCCGACCCCGGCGAGCGGCACCATCCTCGGCTACGGCGCCGCGCCCATCACCGTCGCGCTCCCCACGTTCACGACGACGGGCACGAAGACCGCGACGTGCACCGCCACGACCAGCGACGGCGACGGCGGGCCGCTCGGCTTCATCGCGACGGTCGACGTGACGGCCGGGGCCGACACCACGGCGCCGCTCGTGACCGTGACGGCCCCCGCGCCGAACGCGACCGTGTCCGGGTCGGTCGCGATCGCGGCGAACGCGACCGACGACGTGGCGGTCACGACCGTCGACTTCCTCGTCGACGGCGCGGTCGTGGGGACCTCGTCCACGGCGCCGTACGGCGCCACCTGGAACGCGACGCAGACGACCAACGGCGCGCACACGATCACCGCGAAGGCGCACGACGGCGCGGGCAACGTCGGGACGTCGTCGCCGGTCGCCGTGACGGTCGCGAACGGCCACCTCACGCTCACGCCGACGACCGCGACCATCGCCGCGACGGTGAACCAGCCGACGCCGGGCACGAGCTTCACGCTCGGGAACAACGGCGCGGGATCGCTCGCGTACACCGTCGCCTGCGCGGGCGCGACGCCCGGCTCCACCACGGGGACGATCGCCGCGGGGGCGACGCTCCCGATCGCCGTCGCCCTCCCGACGTTCACGTCGGCCGGCGCGAAGACCGCGAGCTGCACCGCGAGCACGTCGAACGGATCGGGCGGCCCGCTGTCGTTCACGGCGACGATCAACGTCTCGGGCGGCACGATCGCGATCGCGCGCCCCGCCGCCGGCGCGAAGGTGTGCGCGCGGATCCTCCTCGAATCGACCCCGCTCAGCGGGTCGATCGTCCAGGTGCGGTACGCGCTCGACGGCGCGACGCTCGGGGCGTCGCCGGTCGCTCCGGCGTTCCACTTCATGTGGGACTCGACGACGACCGTCAACGGCGCGCACACGATCTCCGCGACCGGCCTCGACGGCTCGGGCGCGGCGGTCGGGGGCTCCGCGTCGTCGTCGATCACCGTCGGCAACGGCGACAACTCCAGCGGCGCGTGCACGAGCCTGCACCTCACGATGGGCGTGCCGGACACGATCTCGACGCACGTCTCGTCGAACGTCACCCACTACCTGATGAACAAACATCAGTACTCGCACTCGTACAGCGGCGCGCACAAGGCGCCGAACTGGGTCGCGTGGGAGCTCGACGACGGGTGGGACTTCGGCTCGGGGCGCACCAACAACTTCCGCGCCGACGACACGCTCCCGACGAACATCCCGCAGGCGTCGCTCAACGACTACAGCGAGCCGGTGTACGACCGCGGCCACATGTGCCCGTCGGCCGATCGCGAGACCAACGACCCGGCCGACAACAGCGCCACGTTCTACCTGACGAACATGGTCCCGCAGGCGCCGAAGAACAACCAGCAGACCTGGGCGACGCTCGAGGACGAGACGCGCACGCTGGCGAGCGGCGCCAAGGCGGCGTTCATCTACTCGGGCCCGCTCTACGAGTGGCGCGCCGCGACGCCGACGACGCTCGGCGCGAGCGGCGGCGTCGACATCCCGACCGCCACGTGGAAGGTGCTGGTCCTGGTCGACGAGATCGGGATGGGGCCGCTCGACATGACGACCGACCCGCTCCACACGCGCGTCATCTCGATCGTCGTGCCGAACTGCTGGGGGACCGACTCGTCCACCCCCGAGTGGCACCCCGGGTGCCCGTACACGCAGCCCCCCGGCGCGAACTGGCGATCGTTCTGCACGCCGGCGCGCACCATCGAGTCGCGCGCCGGCTTGAACTTCTTCTCCGACGCCCCGAAGGCGGTGCAGGACGCCGTCGAGACGCAGATCGACGCGGCCTGCGCCGGCGTCGGGCCGGGCTGAACCCGCGCATCGGTCGGATCATGAAGCGTGGCCGAGCGTCCGGCGGTGCTCGCCGCCGGGGCGGAGCGACGCCGGATCGAGCCTCGGCCGGATCAGGGGAACGTGCCGAGCTTCTGGCAGCCGTCGACGTAGACCTTGCCCGCGCGCGTGTCGTTCGGCACGAACACCTGGTTCTCGGCCGACGCCGCGTAGTGGACGTGGTCCGCGCAGTCGGCGCTCTGCCCCGGGCCGACGACGAAGCGGGCGCCCGCCTTGATCGTGCACGAAGAGACGGTGTCGAGCGTGCTCCACTCCGGGCAGATGTCGTTCGCCTCGCGGTACTTGGCGACCGGGCCGGTGGGGCGATCGAACGACCACCACCCGCCGATCTCCGTGTACGCCTTCGCCGCGGTCCACACGCGATACACCTTGATGGGCGCGGTCGCCTCGAACACCTTGCCGGTGCAGAGCTTGCCCTGACCCGGATCGGCGATCGCGCTCTTCAGGAGCGCGGCGTCCTCCACCTCGCGGGCGCCGGCCGGCGCGGCGCGCACCGTCCCGACGCACGCCGCGCCCGTCGTCGGCGCGGGCGGCGGCGTCTGCGCGGCCGGCGGCGTCTGCGCCGGGGGGGCGGCGGTCGGCGCCGCGGGGACGCTCGAGGCGGGCGGGACGGGCGTCGGGGTCGACTCGGGGCTCGCGGCCGGCGGCGGCGATCCGCAGCCGGCGAAGAGCCCCACTCCCACGAGCACCAGCGCACCGATATGGCTTCCAACGAGATGATTCGGCATTCGGCGTGTCCCTCCGCGACGTGAGCTGCTCGATGGTCCGCGGGTCGAGCCCAGGGAAGCGAGCGCCGGGGGCGATCCGACTCTCGCGCCTCGAAGGAATCGCGCAATCACCCCGCGGGGGGATCGCCGACGTCCCCGTCTTGCCGGATCACCAGTCGGGGAGCTTCTGCTCTTCGCACATGCGCTTCCAGCTCGGACGCGCCTTGATGTGGGTCGCGAGCGCGTTCAAGGCGGGCCACTGGGTCGCCGGCTTCGGCATCCCGCGCGACCAGCGCATCAACATCGTGACGTAGAAATCGCACGTCGACGGCGTGTCCCCGAGCATGTACGGGCCGTTCGCCGTGAGGTGCGCGCTCACGCGGTTCCACGACGCCTCGATCCGCCGCCACGCGACGGCCTTCACCGTCTCGGCCTCGGCCTCGGATGCGTCGAAGTCCTTCGGGTTGAACCACTCGCGGAACGACGGCTGGATCGAGTTCGCGATGTGGAACATCCACTGCACGTACGCCGGGCGGAGCGGCGAGCCCACGGGCGGCGCGAGCTTCGCCTCGGGGTGCCGCTCGGCCAGGAGGAGCAGCATCGCCGAGCACTCGAAATAGGGACGATCGTCCAAAAGGAGGGTCGGGACGACGCCGTTCGGATTGAGCTTCAGATACTCGGGCGTCTTGTGCTCCCGCGCGGCCAGATCGACCGTGCGCAGCTCGAACGGCGCGCCGGTCTCGATCAAGGATTGATGCACCACCATTGCAGCGGACCCAGGCGAATAATAGAGCGCGTACATGCGATGAAGCCTACGCGGGCGCGCCTCCCGAGTACACGCGCTCCTACGCGCGCCGTGCATCGATGGCGTCGCATGTGCGCGCGAAGGCGACGCGTCACGAGGCGTCAGCGCTGCATGAAGAACTTCATCAGGACGATCGCCGCCGCGGCGCCGAAGACGAGGCAGCCGACGGCGACGCTCCCCAGGAGGAGGATCTGGCTACCTCTCTTCTTCGCCCGGGCCGGCGCGCGCCCTTCGAGGATCGCCACGGCGCTCGTGGTCTTTGGGGCGAGCGGCGTCGAGATCGACGACGACGCCGGCGCCGGCGCCATCGCGGGCGCCGCGGGGTGCGGCACGGGCGCGGCGGGGGCGAGGCTCGCGGGGAGCTCCGTCGCGCCGTTGAGCACGGCCTGCATCGCCGCGCCGAAATCGGCGGCCGAGGCGAACCGCTCCTCCGGCTTCTTCGCGAGCGCCCGGTCCATCACGCGATCCAGGAGCGGCGGGAACGCCTTCCCCGGGACGCGCTCGGACAGCGTGATCGGCTTCCCGGAGACGTGGAGCTGGAGGTACTCCATCGCGCCCTTCGCCTCGAACGGCAGCTTGCCGGTGAGGACCTCGTAGAGGATGACGGCGAGCGAGTAGATGTCGCTCTCCGGGCCGAGCGTCTTGCCCTGCGCCTGCTCGGGGCTCATGAACTCCGGCGTGCCGAAGACCATCCCCTCTTGCGTCAAGATGAGCGAGCCGGGGCGCATCTCGCGCTCGGTCACCTTCGCGAGGCCGAAATCGAGCACCTTCGGGTAGTCGCGCATGCCGCCCTGGTGGCTCAAGAAGATGTTCTCGGGCTTGAGATCGCGGTGGACGATCCCGGCGCGGTGCGCCTCTTCGAGCGCGCCGCACACCGAGATGAGCACCGGCAGCGCGCGGTCCATCGGCAGCGGCCCCTCGGCTCGAACCGTCTGGTTCAAGTTCTTTCCTTCGAGGAACTCCATCACGATGTAGAGCGACGAGTCCTCCGGCAGCTCGCCGAAGAGGAAGACCTTGACCGTGTTCGGGTGGGTCAGGTGGCTCATCGCGCGCGCCTCGCGGCGGAAGCGCGACACGAGGTCCTTGCGGTTCGTCAGCTTGGGGTGAAGGATCTTCACCGCCACCATCCGGTTCATCTCCGGCTGGAGCGCCTTGTAGACCGCACCCATCCCGCCCGTGCCGATCTTCTGCAGGATCTGGAACTGCCCGTTCAGGATGTCGCGACCGATGAACGGATCCTGTGGGCGCATGGGGAGCGCCGAAAATATCTCCATCCGCCGCGCCGCGTCGCATGATCATTTCGCTCGAGAGCCCGCTCCTCGCCCGCGCCGGCTTTTTCCACGGCTTTTCGACCAGCGCGGTCGACCTCGCGCTCGACGCGCCCGGATACGCCGAGCGGGTGGCGCGCTTCCTCGCCGGCGCGAAGATCCCGGCGTCCAGCGCGCGCCAGCTCCGCCAGGTGCACGGCGCGAGCGTCGTCCGCGCCGCGCGCGAACCAGGCGAGCGACGCGACCCCGTCGGGGCCCCGCGCGGCGAGCACGACGCGATCGGCGAAGGGGACGCCCTCGTGAGCGCCGACGTCGCGATCGGCGTGCGCGTCGCCGACTGCGCGCCGATCCTCGTCGGGCGCCTGGACGACGGCGCGGTCGCGGCGATCCACGCCGGGTGGCGCGGGATCGTCGCCGGCGTCGTCGGCGCGGCGCTCGCCGAGCTCGGCCCGGGCGAGCGCGTCGCGGCGATCGGGCCGTGCATCGGCGCGTGCTGCTTCGAGGTCGACGCGGACGTGGGCGATCGGATCGCGTCGGCGTCCGATCACCCGCCGTCGATCGCGCGCCGCGACGGGGCGAAGGCGTACGTCGATCTGCGCGCCGCCGCCCGCGCGCAGCTCCGCGCCGCGGGGCTCGCCGACGCGGACATCGACGACGTCCCCGGGTGCACGCGCTGCGACGCGGCGCGCCGCTTCTTCTCGTTCCGGCGCGACGGGGCGCGCGCGGGCCGCCACCTCGCGGCGATCGCGCCGCGCTGATCGGCCCACCGCCGCCGCGCGCGGGCCGCGCTTCGCCCCGCGCGCCGATCAGTCCAGGCCGGTGCGCATCAAGACGTACTTCGCGGTGACCCGGCCGAGGTCGTGCGCCGCGTCGCGGAGGCGGCCGCCGCTGGACGGGTTCGTCATGGACGCGGGGATCTTCGACGAGATGGCGATCTCGTCGAGGAGCGTCTGCTTGTCGTCGAAGATCTGCACCGTGACGCTCACCCGCGACGCGCCCGCCGCCACGCCGACGTAGAAGCCGGGCTCGAGGAACGTGATGTGCGGCTTCACGATGAAGACGCCCGCGCCGGGCGCCGCGACGCGCACCGGCCCCTTCGCGTCGTCGAAGCCGTTCATGAACGCCTCGGCCATGCCCGCCTTGTCGCCCTGGAAGCTCGCCTGCTGCTCCGGGTCCTTGCCGCCGAGGTACTCCGCCTCGCTCTTTTCGCCGACGACGAGCCCGGTGAAGTCCACCTTGTCGACGTTGAACGCCGACGAGCCGTTGAACGGGGCGGGGCTCGCCTGGCGCACGATCACCCATCGCGGGCCGCAGCCGGCGCCGAAGGCGAGGCAGACGAGGAGGAGCAAGGTGAGCGCGAGCGACGACGGCGGTCGGGGCACGGAGCGAAGGAGGGGCATCCCCCGAGCGTAGGCGACCTCGGCCCCGCCGTGGCCTGCGTCACGCGAGAGGGCGCGTCGCCCGCGTCTTTCGGCGCGCGCGCGGACGGCGCGGCTTGCGCGACCGGGAGCCGGCGTCGTATTTCCTCGGGCATGATGAAGGGAGCGCTCGAGGACATCACCAAGGCGGTCGGGCACACGCCGATCGTGCGCCTGAATCGCGTCACGCACGGCCTCGCCGCCGAGATCTACGTGAAGTGCGAGTTCTTGAACCCGGGCGGCAGCCACAAGGATCGCCTCGCCGCGAACCTCCTGCGCCGCGCCGAGGAGGCGGGGCTGAAGCCGGGCGGCACGATCGTCGAGGCGACCAGCGGGAACACCGGCGCGTCGCTGGCGCTCCTCGCCGCGGTGCGCGGCTACAAATGCATCTTCATCATGCCGGACAAGATGAGCCAGGAGAAGATCGCGAACCTGCGCGCGTTCGGCGCGAAGGTCGTCGTCTGTCCCACCGCCGTCGACGCCGACGACCCGCGCAGCTATTACAAAGTATCGCGCCGCCTCGCCGACGAGACGCCGAACAGCTTCTACGCGAATCAATACCACAACCCGGCGAACCCCGAGGCGCACTACCTGTCGAGCGCGCCCGAGATCTGGGAGCAGACGCAGGGCGATTTCGACGTGTTCGTGGCCGGCATGGGCACGGGCGGCACGATCAGCGGGTGCGGCAAATATTTCAAAGAGAAGAACCCCGATATCCAGCTCGTCGGCGTCGATCCGGTCGGCTCGCTCTATTACGACTTCGTCAAGTCGGGGCGGATCACCAAGCCGTTCTCGTACAAGGTCGAGGGCATCGGCGAGGACTTCTTCCCGACCACGATGAACCTCAAGATCCTGGACGACGTCGTGCGCGTCGACGACAAGGAGTGCTTCTCCATGACGCGCGATCTGACGCGCCTCGAGGGGCTCTTCGTCGGCGGGTCGGGCGGCGCCGCGGTGGCCGGCGCGATCAAGTACGCGCAGGGGCGGAACAAGAAGGAGAAGATCCTGGTCTTCTTGTGCGACGCCGGCCAGAAGTACGTCTCCAAGATCTTCAACGACGACTGGATGCGCGAGAACGGCTTCTTGGACGACCAGCCCGGCCTCGGGACGGTGCGCGAGCTGCTCGCGTCGGGATCCAAGAAGAAGATCGTCACCGCGCGGCCCACGTCCACGGTGCGCGAGGTGATCGACACGCTCAAGTCGCTCGGCATCAGCCAGCTCCCGGTGGTCGAGAACGGCAAGCTCGCCGGGATCGTGGCCGAGGTCGACCTCCTGCGCCACCTCGTCACGGGCGCGAAGACGCTCGACTCCGAGGTGGGCGAGCTGGTCGAGAGCGACTACGCGACGGTCACCCCCGACACGAAGATCGAGCTCCTCCAGGGCGTCCTCGCCGACGCGAAGGTCGCGATCGCGGTCGACGATCAGGAGGTGGTCGTGGGCATCGTGACGAAGATCGATCTGATCGACTTCCTGGCGAAGGCCGCGACCCAGGCCGACGTCGCGGCGCGCGCGCCCGACCCCGCCGCGTAGCCCGCGACCAGGGTCGCGGCCGCGGTCAACGCGATCGCCGCGCCGCGGCGAGCATCCACGGGATCCCGATCACGGCGAGGAGCGCCAGGGTCGCGGGTCCCGTGAACGTCTCGTGGCGCGCGATCGCCGCGGCGAGCCGCGCGACGCTGGCGATCCACAGCACCGAGAGCGCCGGCACGAGCTCGCGGTCCTGCGCCGGCCGCCCGTCGTGGCGCGCCGAACCGCGCGGCGCGGGATCTCGGTACGGAGAGGGATCCCTCATCGACACGCTTCATGGTGCGCCGCGGCCCGATCAAGAAGACGTAAAGACGGCCTCGGCGGGCATCAGGAAATCGTCAAGGCGGGCTCGCCAGGGGCCCGGCCGGGGACCAGGCGAACCGCGTCGGGCCCGCCGCGCCTCGGGCGCGCGTCCCGACGTCGCGCGAGCTCGACGAGGCTCAGCGTCGTTGCATAAGACCGTTCGATGCCAGCGCGTAAATCGGGTGTCTCGTCCCGAGTTACATTTCGGCAGGTGAGTCGCCGCTGATATCGAAGTGCGGTGATCTCGACCAGGCCCGCTCACGTCACGGCGTGTCATTCGCGTTGCTCGTCGTAAATCTCGTTCGAGATCCGCTGGTTGTCGCGCGGCGTCGCGCCGCGCGCGAGCCGTTTTTGAGTATGTGGTCCCTTCGGATAAAAACGAAATATCGTCCGAACGCGGCCCCTTCGCGAAAATCGCTATTGCGATAAGAAACGCCGGGCGGTACTTGCTGCGACCACCCGGCCATAGCGGCCGATACGCGAGGATTTGTCATGCGCAAAATCGTTTTGATTGCGTTCGGTGTTCTGGCGTCCGCCTGCGGCGGCTCCGAAGGTCCGGTCGATACCGACTCCACGCCGTCGACGACGTCGGAGGCCCTCGGCGTCGAGCACGCCCACGCGGCCGTCTGCGCCGAGGCGCCCGTCGGCTTCGCCCACTGCCACGCCCGCGCTCGCGTCGACGCCACGGGGAAGATGGAGCTCCGCGCCGACCTCCACCCCGACGCGACGGTCTCCGGCTTCGGCCCGGCCGACCTGAAGTCGGCGTACGCGCTCCCGGCCTCGCCGAACGGCAGCCCCACGATCGCGATCGTCGACGCGTTCGGCTATCCGAACGCCGAGACGGACATGGCGACGTACCGCGCGCAGTTCGGCCTCCCGGCGTGCACGTCGGCGACCGGGTGCTTCCGGAAGGTGAACCAGAACGGCGCGACGTCGCCGCTCCCCGCCACCGACACCGGCTGGTCGCAGGAGACGGCGCTCGACCTCGACATGGCGAGCGCGATCTGCCCGACCTGCAAGATCATCCTCGTCGAGGCGAGCTCGGCGAGCTTCAACGACCTCGCGGCCGCCGTGAACCGCGCGGCGGCGATGGGCGCGACGACGATCAGCAACAGCTACGGCGGGACCGAGTCGTCGAGCGGCCTCTCGTTCGACTCGGCGTACACCCACTCGGGCATCGCGATCACCGTCAGCTCCGGCGACAGCGGCTTCGGCGTCGAGTACCCGGCGTCCTCGGCCCACGTCACCGCCGTCGGCGGCACGCACCTCGTTCGCTCCAGCACGACGCGCGGCTGGACGGAGACCGTGTGGAGCGGCGCCGGCGCCGGCTGCAGCGGCCTCGTCGCGAAGCCCTCGTGGCAGCACGACGCGAGCTGCACGCGGCGCACCGTGGCCGACGTCTCGGCCGTCGCCGACCCGAACACCGGCGTCGCGGTCCGCTGGACCAGCGGCGCGAGCGGTGGTTGGGGCGTCTTCGGCGGCACCAGCGTCGCCGCCCCGATCATCGCGGGGGTCTACGCGCTCGCGAACAACTTCGCCGGCACGGCGACCCCCGCGTCCATCGCATACGCGAACACCGCCTGCTTCAACGACGTCACGTCGGGCTCCGACGGGTCGTGCGGCAGCACGTACCTCTGCACGGGCAAGACCGGCTACGACGGGCCGACCGGCCTCGGCACCCCGAAGGGCCTCTGCGGCTTCTGATCGCGTCGCGGTAGCCGCCACGCGCGCGCCGCCGCGCCCCGCTCCGAGCGAGGCGCGACGGTCGTGCCTTTGGGGCCGCGAACCGCGGCGCGTCCGGCATCGTCGAGCGTTCGGTTCGTTGATATTTCATTGAGCGCACACGCGCCGAGCGCCTGCTCGTCGGGTCGCAGCGCACACGAGCCTTCGTCGCCGCGGGAATTCGAAATTGGCCAATCGACTCAATCGCAGTTCGAGCCACCGCCGCGCCGATGGGGGGGGTCAGTCCCGTGACCGCTGGCGATGCGCTGCTGTTCGCGGGCAATGATTGGTTTAAAACGTGATCATTCGCCGAGTACCGGGCGCGCAGGGGCGCGCCGCGCGTGGTCGGCGAGGCTTCCAAAACGGAAGCGAAATAATATATAAAATAGAATTTCGATTAATTGTGGTTGTCCGACCCATATTCGAGAGCTAGGAACACCGGCCCGGCCACTCTCGGCCGTTTCACCAGGTGGTGTTCATGCGCAAGATCGTTTTGCTCGCGTTCGGAGTTTTCGCTACCGCTTGCAGCAGCGCCGAAGGGCCGGTCGACACGTCCGCGGCGCAATCCTCGGAGGCGCTCGGCGCCGAGCGCTCCCACGTCGCCGTCTGCGCCGACGCAAGCCCCGGAACCGCGCGCTGCCATGCGCGCGCCCGCACCGATTCGAACGGACAGATCGAGACGCGCGATCAGCTCACCCCGAACGCGACCGTCTCCGGCTTCGGCCCCGCGGATCTCCAGTCGGCGTACAACCTCCCGTCGGCGACCGCCGGCGCCGGACAGGTGATCGGCATCGTCGACGCCTTCGGCTACCCGAACGCCGAGACCGACCTCGCGACCTACCGCACGCAGTTCGGCCTCCCGCCGTGCACCACGGCGAACGGCTGCTTCCGGAAGGTGAACCAGACCGGCGGCACGTCGTTCCCGCGCACCGACAGCGGTTGGTCGGAGGAGCAGGCGCTCGACGTCGACATGGCGAGCGCGATCTGCCCGAACTGCAAGATCCTCCTCGTCCAGGCGAGCTCGGCGAGCTTCTCGGATCTCGCGGCCGCCGTGAACGAAGCGGCGGCGCTCGGCGCGACGGTCATCAGCAACAGCTACGGCGGCGGCGAGTCGTCGAGCGGCCTCACCTTCGAGTCGGCGTACAACCACCCGGGCATCCCGGTCACGGTGAGCTCCGGCGACAGCGGCTTCGGCGTCGAGTTCCCGGCGTCCTCGCGCTTCGTCACCGCCGTCGGCGGCACGCACCTCGTTCGCTCCAGCACGACGCGCGGCTGGACGGAGACCGTGTGGAGCGGCGCGGGTTCGGGGTGCAGCGGCCTCATTCCGAAGCCGTCGTGGCAGACCGATACGGGCTGCGCGAACCGCACCGTCGCCGACGTCTCGGCCGTCGCCGACCCGAACACGGGCGTCGCGGTCCGCTGGACGAGCAAGGCCTCCGGCGGCTGGCTCGTCTTCGGCGGCACGAGCGTCGCCGCGCCGATCATCGCGGCGGTGTACGCGCTCGCCGGCAACGGCGCGGCGCCGTCGTTCCCGTACGCGCACGCGAGCTCGTTCAACGACGTGACGTCCGGCTCCAACGGGAGCTGCAGCGGCTCGTACCTCTGCACCGGCACCGCCGGCTTCGACGGTCCGACCGGCCTCGGCACGCCGAACGGCACCGGCGGCTTCTGAGCGCTCCGTCACCGTAACCGCAGCGCCCGACCGCCGTGCTCGCTCCTCGCGTGCGCGGCGGTCGCGCTTTGTGGGTCGCTTCGAGGGCAGGGCTCCCCGCGTCCCGGCGGTCCGCTCCGCGCCGTCCGAGCTCCCGCGCCGCCCGCGTTCGCGAGCCGCGCGAGCGCGCCGGCGCGCTACGATCCGCGCGATCGGAGGTCTCATGGCGGAGCACCACGCGAGCGTGACGTGGCGGCGCGGTGACGCGGCGTTCGTCGACAACAAATACAGCCGCGCGCACGAGTGGCGGTTCGACGGCGGCGCCACCGTCCTGGGCTCGTCGTCGCCGCACAACGTCCGCGTCCCGTACTCGGATCCCGCGGGGGTGGACCCGGAGGAGGCGTTCGTCGCGTCGGTCGCGAGCTGCCACATGCTGTGGTTCCTCGGCATCGCCGCGAGCAAGCGCGTCCTCGTCGACAGCTACGAGGACGACGCGGTCGGCGTGCTGGAGGCCGACGCGGCCGGCAAGATGGCGATCACGCGGGTCGTCCTCCGCCCGCGCGTCGTCCTCGGCGGGGGCTCGCGGCTGACGGACGCGGAGGTGATGCAGATCCACCACGAGGCGCACGAGGAGTGCTTCGTCGCGAACTCGGTCCGCTCGGAGATCGTCATCGAGCCGCGAGGGCCCGCGGGGGCGGGCTAGCCGCCGCCGGGCCCGGCGCCCGCGCGACCGCGCCGCGTGCTCGATCTATGGAGTGTTCGCCAATCCGTTGGCACCGGGCGAGACGCGCGCGACGCGCCCGGCTACGCTGCCCGCGATGTTCGGTCTCCTCGGGACGCGGCCGCATTTCCGACGCCTCTGGGTGGCCGGCGCGGTCTCGCTGATCGGGGACTGGCTCAGCTTCGTCGCGATCAGCCTCCTCACGATGCGGCAAGAGAAGGGCGCGCTGGGCCTCGGCGTGATGTTCACGCTGACGCTGATGCCGCGCGCGATCATGGCGCCGTTCGCCGGCGTGCTCGCCGATCGGATCGATCGCAGGAAGATCTTGATCGGCGCGAGCCTGGTCCAGGCGGCGCTCACCGCGGCGATGGTCGCGGCGGCCGCGTCGGCGAGCATCTCTGCGATCTTCGCGCTCGTCCTCTTCCGCGCCGCGGCGGGGGCGCTCGCGGCCCCGGCCGAGGCCGCGTCGATCCCGCGGGTCGTCGAAGAGGGCGAGATCCCGGCGGCCAACGCGCTCCTGTCGTCCATGTGGAGCATGTCGTTCATCTTCGGGATGGCGCTCGGCGGCGTGCTCGCGCAGCTCGGTCCGACGCTCGCGATCGCCCTCGACGGCGTCACGTTCCTCGCCTCGGCGGCGCTCGTCTCGCGCCTGCCGCCGCTCGTCCCGTCGGGCGCGGACGACCCGGCGCGCGCGGCGACGCGCGGCCCGTCGCTCGCGCGGATCGCCGCCGACGTGCGCGAGGCGTGGCGGTACGCGGTCGCGCGCCCGGAGCTCCTGCGCGCGCTCTTCGCGAAGTCGCTCCTCGCGCTCGCGACGACGACGGCGTGGGTCGTCTTGAACGTCGTCGCGGGGAGCGAGAGCCTCGGCCCGGCGGGGCTCGCGCTCGGCGCGCTCCAGGCGGTGCGCGGCATCGGCACCGGCGTC
>Ga0105247_10001606_pt1 | contig 16002 bp, 12 predicted proteins | sample KBSS24metaG_FD_81519 | JGI IMG/M metagenome (GOLD analysis project Ga0105247, IMG submission 81519) | Switchgrass rhizosphere microbial communities from Kellogg Biological Station, Michigan, USA - KBS S2-4 metaG | ecosystem: Host-associated > Plants > Roots > Rhizosphere > Soil | place...
CCGAGCGCCGCGTTCAGCGCGTGCGCGAGGGCGTGAAGACGCGCCGGCTGGCGCGTCCCGACGACGATCAGCGCGCGCCCGCGGTTCGCGAGGATCTCCTTCGCGACGGACTTCACCCAGGGATCGGGGATGCCGTCGGTCGAGGCGTCGCCGAGGGCGCCGCGCACCGGGCCGAGCTCGAGCCCGGCGGTCGCGAGCTCCTTCGCGAGGAGGCGCGCGTAGCGCTCGACGTCGCGCGCGCGGACGCGGAGGCGGTGGTCGGCGTTCGCGCCGGTGGTCGAGTGCGTGGACTCGACCATGTACAGCCGGCTCATCGTGTCGCTCGGCTCGCGCAGCCGGCGGCCGTCGGCGAACGACCGCATCGCGCGGACCGCGCCCGGCTCGGTCTGCAAGAAATCGCAGTCGAGCGACACGATGACGCGCGCTCGCGCGTAGTCGTAGTTCGCGTGCATCGGCTGGCCGAACGCGAGCCGCGCGCCCTCCCGCGTGTTCGAGTCGCTCGCCGCCGACCACGTGTGGAACCGCGCCTGCGAGAAGCGCTGGCGCACCTGGTCGCGGAGGCGGACGAACGTCGGGCTGTTGGTCGGCGCGGCGAGGACGCGCATCTTCGCGCCCGCGTCGGCCTCGGTCGTCTCCATGAGGAGCTCGAACGCCTTCTCGAACTCCTCGTATTTCACGGCCTTGCCGCCCTGGGCGGGCGACGTCGAGCGATCGGGATCGTAGAGGTCGAGGATCGACGCCTGCGCGAGCAGGTCGGCCGCGCCCTTGCTCGCCGGGTGATCGGGGTTCCCCTCGACCTTGGTCGGGCGCCCCTCGTGGCTCTCGACGAGCAGGCCGAGCGCCTCGCCGCGCTGGTTCACGACCGTCGCATAGTGGCTCGGGATCCCGGGGATCGTGTACTCGGGCGATCGCGTGTACGGCGCGATCTTCTCGACCGGCCGCCGCACGCACCCGTCGAGGCCGAGGAGCGCGGTCATCGCGGCCCCGACCTTCACGAACCCGCGCCGCGACACCTGCGCGACGATCCCGTTCGGGAGCTCTCCGTCCGACAGATCGCTCAAGAGCGACGCGGCGTCGCCCGCCGCGGGACGTGACGCGAGGTCCGCGACGCCCTCGAAGGGCGCCGCGTCCGGCGAGACGCCGAGCGGGAACTCCGCCTCCTTCATGGCCTGCAGGCCGTCGCTCGAACGCTTCTCTTCGAGGCTCTTCCAGAACACCGCGCCGCCGTCTTCGGCGTTCGCGAGCTCGTAAGGCTGACGCTTCATCGGTGGCACCCCGAGCAGTGCTGAGGAGGGTTCACGGCCGGCGGCTGCCAGCCCGGGGGCGCGTTTTCGGGGCGCCAGTCCATGTTCGTGATCTGGTCTTTCGGGCGGAGGTTCGGCGTGGGATCGCGGTGGCACTCGAGGCACCATCCCATGCTGATCGGCTTGTCCAGCCGCACGACGTCCATCTGATCGATCCGCCCGTGGCACGTCGAGCAGCCGACGCCGGCCGCGAGGTGCGCGGAGTGATCGAAGAACGCGTGCTCCGGGAGCTTGTGGACCTTCACCCACTCGATCGGCGCGCCGCTCGCCCAGCTCGCGCGCACGTTGGCGAGCCGCGCGGAGTCGGTCTTCACGACCGAGTGACACCCCATGCAGGTCTGCGTGGCCGGGATCATCGCGTGCGCGGAGCGCTCGATGTTGGCGTGGCAGTACCGGCAATCGATCCCGAGCTGCCCCGCGTGCAGGCGGTGGCTGTACGGGACCGGCTGGATCGGCGCGTAGCCGACCTGCAGGTTCTTCGGTGAGAAGTAGTACCAGAAGACGAACACGACGCCGACCAGCGCGCCCGTCAGGCCGACGGCGGCGATGACGGGGAGCTTGTTGAGCGCTCGGGGGAAGAGTTGCATGGAGGTCCTGACCGGGGGAGCAGAAGAGCGGGCAGACAGCGCCTTGGCAGCGTCGACTTTCCGCGCGGCAAGGCTTGGAATCCGGGGCCCTTATAGGGGAACGAGCCAGGGGCGCACAACCCCTTGCTGGTCAGCTTCGAAACCGCGCAATTCTTTCGTTTCTCGGCAGGTTGCCGTGGACGATCGAGACGCGCGCGCGCGCGCCGAGCGAGGCCCGTGATACCGGGACCCGACCGGCGCGGATCACCGCCCGGCCCTCAGCGCCGCGCGTCGATGACGAGCATCGCGAAGAGCATCACCAAGTACACGATCGAATAAGCGAAGAGGGAGCGGGCCCAGCGGCGGATCGTGTCGGGCGTGGCGCGCAGACCGAGCGATCCCCACGCCAGAAAGACGCAGCCGAGGACGAACGCTGCGACGAGGTACGCGCGGCCCGACACGCCGAGCGGGAAGACCAGGAGCGTCGATGCGACCAGCGCGCCGGTGTAGCTGACGATGCTCTGCTTGGTCGCCTCGTCCCCCATGACGTTCGGCATCACGTGGAGTCCGGCGCGAGCGTAGTCGTCTTTGCGGAAGAGCGCGATCGCGAGAAAGTGCGGAATCTGCCAAAAGAAGAGGATCGCGAAGAGCGCGAGCCCGCCCGCCTCCACCCGCCCGGTGGCCGCCGTCCACCCCATGAGCGGAGGGATCGCGCCGGGGACCGCGCCGACGAGGAGGGCGACGTGCGACCTCTGCTTCATCGGCGTGTAGGCGAGGACGTAGCTGACGTTCGCGAGGACGGCGAGGAGCGCGGTCGCGGCGTTCACGCCGATGGCGAGGATAGGGACCGACGCGGTCGAGAGCGCCACGCCGAACCACAGCGCCGACCGCGGCGCCATGCGCCCGGCGGGGAGCGGCCGGTTCTTCGTGCGCGCCATGCGCCCGTCGATGTCGCGCTCGATGTACATGTTGAGCGCGTTCGCGCCCGACACCACGAGCGCCGTCCCGACGAGGAAGGCGATCCACTCGAGCGTCGAGAGGCGCGCCGGCGCCGCGAGCGCCGAGGTGCGCGCGAGCCACGCGCCGCCCGCCGCCGTCACGAGCACCATGAACGTGATGCGCGGCTTCGTGAGCGCCACGAAGTCAGCAGCCTGCGCCGCATAGGCGCGCCTGGCTTCGAGGAAGCCGCCTTCGAGCTGGGTCATCGGGTCGGGGACGCTATAGGAAGATCGCATCGAGCCGTCAAGCAGCGGGAGCGCGATCCACAGCGTGGTTATCGCGAGAAGACGAAGTTGTTCAACCCGGCGACGACGACGCCGATCAGGCTCTCGCCGGCGATGAGCCCCGACGCGACCGGGAGCAGGAACGCGCCGGCGTTCCCCTTGGCGCGCGCCTCCCACGCCTTCGCCAGCGCCGCGCCGAGCAGCATCGACAGGACCGACGGGAACGGGAGCAGGAGGCCGAGCCCGAGGCCGGTGGGCGAGGGGAGAAAACGCCGCGCTCGCGGGAAGCTCGCCTCCGCCACCGCGAGCGCCACGCCGGCGGCGAGGCCCGCGGCGAGCCCGATCCGCGCGAGCGGGTGCAGGCTCTCGACGCCGTCGCGCAGGACCAGCGCGAGCACCTTCCACTGCTGCGCGCTCGGCGCGGCGAAGCGCGGCTCTTCGCCCCCTTCGCCGGCGAAGACGCGCGCGTCGGGGACCAGGAGCGTGTAAGCGAGGCAGCTCGCGATGGTCCCGGTGAAGGAGCCGGCGAGCTGCGCGAGGAACTGGCTCCGCGGCCGCGCGCCGAGGAGGTGCCCGGCCTTGAGGTCGGTCAACAGCTCCGACGCGGCGATCGACGCGCCCGACGTGATGCTCGCGGTCACCACGCTCGCCGTCGCGCTCTGCGGGATGAGGACGCCGTACGTGAGCTGCGTCAGCTTGCCCATCGCGCTCGAGGCGGAGAGGTCCGTCTCGCCCACGGTGCGGCAGGACACGATCGCGAAGAGCGACCCGAGCGCGACGGCGAGCGCGCCGTACGCCGGCGGGACGCCGAAGCTACGCCACGCCAGGAGGACGATCGCGCCGCCGGAGAGGATCGTGCCCGCCGCGAACCAGGACGCCGGCACCTCGAGGCGCGCCGCGCGAGGATCGAGCGCCGCGCGCCGCCGCGGGACCAACGCGGCCAGCGCGCTCGCGAACGATCGCCACCGGTACGCGATCGTCGTGAGCGCCGACGCCGCGAGGAGCGGGGCGCCGAACCAGACGCCGATGTCGCGCCACGCCGTGGCGAGCGACGCGGTCGCGGCGACCGCCGCGCCGCCCGGGCTCCGCCACGTCCACGCGAGCGCGGCCGGGGCGATCGCGAACGCGAGGACGAGGCCGCCCGCGAGCATGCTGACGGTCACGCGCAGCCCGACGAGCGCGCCGGCGCCGACCAGGACGAGGCCGTGATCGAGCTTGATCCCGAGGTCGGACAGGCGATAGGCGCGCGCGCCGACGTGCACGCGAGGCAGGACGTCGAACAGGGGAGACGACGCCGGGAGGAGCGCGCGTCGCGTCGCCCGGCCCGCCGCGTCGAGCGAAGGGACGATCCGGACCTCGCGGAGGAGGCCCACCGCCGCCGCGATCGCCCCGGCGCCGAAGAGCGCGCGCGCGCGCGGCGCGGCGTCCTCGCCGCGGCTGTGGAAGCCGTAGAGCATCGTCGCCACCGCCGTCCCCGACGGGAACGGCAGGCGCTCTTCGTGGATGAAGCTCCGCTTGAGTGGGACCGCGAGCGTCACGCCGAGCGCGGCGAGGCACGACACCCACGCCGCCATCAGGAGCCACGGCAGCTTCGTCCCGCCCGGGCTCGCCTCGGTCACCGACAAGAGCAGGAGCGCCGGGATCCCGCGGAGGAGCGGCTCGCCCGTCGAGTACCCCGCCGCCGCCGCCGTCGACTGCATGCAGTTGCTCTCGAGGAGCGTCATCGGCCGCTTCACGATCCCCGCGCGGTGGAGCGCGCTCCAGATCGTGAACGAGAGGATCGACGACGTGAGCCCGACCCCGATGACCCACCCCGTCAGGAGCCCGAGGTACAGATTCGTGAACGAGAGGAAAAAACCGAGCAGCGCGCCGGTCCCGACGGATCGCCACGTGAGCTGCGGGAGATGCGCGCGCCGCGCCGCGACGGCGTACCACGCGCCGTCGTCGAGCGTCTCCATCACCGCCGGCTCGACGTCGTCGTCGCCTCCGGGCGGGTGGGGCGCGGGCGAAGGGGACGGGGGCGCCGCGCCGTCGTTCGGCGCGTCGCCGAGCGTCGCCGGAGCGTCCCCCGGCCGGCGCATGCCGGCGATAGTACGATCTCGGGCGGCGTCCGCGCGACGGATCGTCGGCGCCGCGCGCGCCGCGGACCGCGCGCCGCGGACCCGCGCGCCGCGGACGATGTGCGCCCACGCGAGCGGCGCGGCGCGGGCGCCGGCCCGTCTTCTCACGGTGCGCCCGTTGCGATACGCACGGTCGATGGGGATCGAGCCGATGCGTCGCGTGGCGGTGTTCTCCGGCTCGCGCAGCGGCGCGCGCGCCGCGTACCTGTCGGCCGCGACGGCGCTCGGCGAGGAGCTCGCGCGCCGCGCCGTCGGCCTCGTCTACGGCGGCGCGAGCGTCGGGTTGATGGGCGCGGCGGCCGACGCGGTGCTGCGCGCCGGGGGCGAGGTGATCGGCGTGATCCCCGCGTCGCTCCGCGACCGGGAGCTCGCCCACCTCGGGCTCACCGAGCTCCACGTCGTCGAGTCGATGCACGAGCGCAAGGCGCTCATGAGCGAGCGCGCCGACGGGTACATCGCGCTCCCCGGCGGCTTCGGCACGTTCGACGAGCTGTTCGAGGTGCTCACGTGGGCCCAGCTCGGGATGCACCGGAAGCCGATCGGGCTGCTCGACGTCGAGGGGTACTTCGACCCGCTCGTCGCGATGGTGACGCACGCCGTGGCCGAGGGGTTCGTCCTCGCCGACCACGCGCGCCTCCTGGTGGTCGAGCGCGACGCGCCGCGCCTCCTCGACGCGATGGCCGCGTTCGAGCCCCCGCCGCTCGGACAAAAATGGGCGAAGCGCGCGCCGTCGGGGTCGACGTGAGCTTTACAGGATCGCGCCGAAGCGCCATCCTGCCGCCGATGCGCCGCCCGCTCGCCCTCGCCGGACCGTTCGTCGCGCTGCTGCTGGCGGTCGCGCTCTCCTCGTCGGCTTGCTTCAAGAAGAAGCAGCCCGATCCGATCGCCGACGCGCCCGACACCGCCGACGCCGCGGCGAGCGCGGACAAGCCGGCGCGCGTCGTCCCCGACGCGGTGAACGCGAAGGAGATCGCCCGCTTCGGCGACGAGATCGCGCTCGAGCCCGAGGACGGCAAGGTCGAAGCGTTCGCCATCGCCAACAAGGGCCCGGCGAGCCCCGAGCATGTCGCCCCGCTGAAGCGCGGCGCGCAGGTGACGAAGATCGCGAAGCGCGCCGAGTTCGTCCTCGTCACGTTCCAGAACCCGCGCGTCGCGTCCGAGCGCCTCGCCGGCTGGATCCCGGCGAGCTCGTTCTCGGCCATCCAGGGCGTCGCCTCGTCGCAGGCGGCCGCCGGCGCCGCGCCCGCCGCCGTGGCCCGCCCCGCCGCGGTCGCCGCCGCTCCGGCGAGCGGAGCCTAGTCGGCGCGCCGCCCCGGGGCGCCGCCGATCGGCCCGCTGAAGGTGGGCGACAAGATCGAGGTCGAGTGGCACGGCTCGAACTGGCCCGCCACCGTCATCGCCGTCGAGCCGAAGAGCCGGGTGAAGATCCACTACGACGGCTTCGGCGACGAGTGGGACGAGTCGCTCGGCCCGGACCGCATCATCGCGCGCCGCTGACGTCGTCGGGCGCGTTCATCGCGCGTGTCCATCGCGCGCGTTTCATCGCGCGACCGGCGCGGTGGCGGTCGCCATCTCCGTGATCTGAAGTCGCTCCACCAGCGGGCCGAGGCGCACGGCGTCCCCCTGCACCTGGATCTTCGCCATCGCGCGGATGAAGTACGGAGGCAAGTTGCGGAAGAGGAGGCGGACCGACACGCTCGCCGCGGTCCTCGCGACGCCGGGGAACGCATAGCCGAAGTCCTTGTGCGCGAGGATCGGGATCGTCCCCAGCGGCGTCTTGTCGGAGGGGCGCGTGCGCGTCGCCGGGCCGCCGGTGATGAACTGGAGGAACGTCTCTTTGCTGTCGGGGGCGGCGAGGACCGCCGGCTCGCCGCGATCGTTCTTCCCGTTCGCCACGATCTTGTCGACCAGCTTCAACTGGATGTTCACGAGCTGCGGATCGGGCTCGGCGCAGCCGACGGTGTCCTTCGAGAGCGGGTTCTTCGGGTCGCCCACGGTCTCGTTGTCGCAAAGGTCGTCGCTCGCCTTCGCCAGGCGCCCCGACGACGCGAGCACCGCGCCGGCCGCGTCGAGCACCGACACCTCGAGCCACATCTGCCGCGCGAAGGCGAAGCCCGTGGGGAGGTTGTGGCCGGAGAGGTTCTCGATCCGCACGCGGAGCGTCACCGAGCCCCCCTCGATCGCCGGGGCGCCGCTGATCGTGAGGCGCGCGGCGCTCTTCAGCAGGCGATCGCGGAGCGGGCGCTGCGGGTCGCGCGCCTTCACCGTGTCGAGCGGGTAGTCGACGCCCACGAACCCGTGATCGTGCACCTCGCGCGGCGGCGCGTCGAAGTCCTGATCGAGCGGCACGTCGGCGCCGTTCGCCGCGCGCTGCACCTTCGCCATGACCGGCATGTGGCACGTGACGCAGTCGCCGCCGCCGCCCGCCGCCTTGTACTCCTTGAACTCGTCGTAGGTCGTCTGCAGGACGAGATCCTGCCCTTTGACGATCTTGCCGTCGTCGTTCCTGTCGAGGTTCACGTCGTGGCACGCCGCGCAGAGCGTCGACGGATCCTTGAAGAGCGGCGCCTCGTCGCTCTTGTGGTACGCGTTCCCCACCGGCGATTTCAGCGGCCCGTAGAACGTCCGCCCCGGATCGAGATCGGCCTGGAACTTCGCGGTGAACCCGCCGCTCCCCGACGTCGGCGTGCCGCCGTGCTGGTGGCACGACGTACAGCTGATCCCGTGGTTCGTGATCTCGCCGCCCGCGAGCGGCAACGTGTCGTTCCCCGCCATCGCCGAGCCGGTGGGCGCGTGGCAGTTCACGCAGATGTATTTCGGATCGGGGGCCTGCGCGCCCGCCAGGCTGATGTGCGCGTCGAGGTTCGTCTGCGCGATCGTGAGCGGGCTCGTGAGCGCGTGCGCGTGCATCGACTCGGCCCACGAGTCGTAGATGGCGGTGTGGCACGCGCGGCAGTCCTCGGACGGCGCGTACGCGGCGAGCGGCCCGGTCGTGGCGGTGCCGACCGGCAGCGCGCGCGCCGGCAGATCGAGCGCGCCGAGGACGTGCGCGACGAGCGCGACGACGAAGAGGAGCGCCACGGGGACGTGCAGGACGCGCCACCCCTGGAGGAAGCGCGTGTATTTTGCCTGCATCTCCACGCGGCCGAGCGCGCGGCTCCGGCTCGCGGCGAGGCGCGCCACGTCCTCGAACGCGGCGCGCTCCTCCGCGGGGAGCGACGCCGCCGCTTGCATCACCTCGGCCGCCCCGCGCGCGCCGGCGAGGAGCCAGTCCTTGGCGCGGTGGAACGGCTCGGACTTGCCCGCGGCGAGCTTCTCGATCTCCGTCACCTGCTCCTCGGCGCGGCGGACGCTCCCCACCTTCGAGTAGTTCAGGATCTGCGGCGCGGCGAGCCCGGGGACGAACGCGTACGCGAGGCGCCACGCGATGCCGGTGAAGACGAGGAGCGCGAACAGGAAGAAGAGCACCTTGCCGCTCGTGAACGCGGCGCTCGTCAGCCCGAACCCGGCGTGGAGCGCCGCCGCGACGAGCGCGAGGAGCCCCGCGTACACGTGGACCCAGAGCCACGTCATCATCGTGGTCTTGCCGGCGCCGCGCTTGCGCACCGAGTACATCAGCGCGACGAACGCGAGCCCCACCGCGACCCCGGCGAACGTCAGCCCCGTCGCGGTGTAGCCGCGCGCGTTCCCGCTGAACCAGTACGCGTCGATCCCCTCGAGCGCGCCGGTGAAGACGAGCGCGAGCCACCCGGCCATCGCGAACGCAAGGAGCCCGGCGGCGAGGAGCCAGGGCCACTGCCGCTCGAAGAGGCGGACCGGGCGGAGGCGCGGCGCCTTCCGGCCCCCTCGCCCCGCGCGTCCCGCCGGCGCCCCCGCGTGCGCCGTCACGCGCCGCGCCTCCGCATCTCGAGGCCGACGAGGAGCTCGTCCTGCTGGAGCGCCTTCATCGGATCGACGCGGAACGCGGCGCCGACCGGGCACGCGGTGACGCACGCGTAGTCGTCGTACCCCGCGCACAGATCGCACTTGACCGCCTTGCGCGCGACGCTCGGCTCGAGGTCCTTCATCGCGCGCTCGCGATCGCGGCCGCCGCGGAGGAGATCCATCAGGCGGAAGAGGAAGCCCTCCTTCGGCGGATCGACCGGGTGCATGCTGATGTTGCCGTACGGACACCGCTGCGCGCACGCGCCGCAGCCGATGCAGTTGTCGTCGACGATCGTGATCTCGCCGCTCGGCAGGCGCACGATCCCGTTCACGCTGCACAGGAGGCACACGGGGTCCTCGCAGTGGCGGCACGCCGTGGGGAAGAGGAGGTTCTCGACCTGGAGGCCGCGGAGCTGGAGGCGCCCGTATTTGTGCCTCCGCCCGCACGCGTCGACGCACGACTGGCAGTTGGTGCAGATGTTCTGATCGACGACGAGCACCTCGTTGCCCGCCGCGAGCCCCTTCTCGACGAGCACCTCCATGCTCATCGCGACGCGCGTCGCGTCGCGCTTCCCGCCGGCCGGCGCGGGGCCGTACGCGATCGTCGCGCGCACGGTGTGCTCGACCTGGAGCGCGCCCGCCTCGAGCGCGGTGCGCGCCTGCGGGTACCGCGAGAGCACCTGGAAGAGGTGCGGCCCGGGGATGCGCACCACCTCGGCCCGGCCCGTCGCCTGGACGGTGTACGGGTGCGACGGCTCGTTGGCGAGGAGCGCGAACGCGCCGAAGACGTCGCCCTCCCGGAAGTAGACGAGGACGCGCTCGGTGTCGCCGGACTTCGCGCTCACGCGCAAGAAGCCGCTCCGCACGACGAACGCGTCGCTCGGGCGCGTCCCCTCGCGGATCACCGTCTCGCCGGCCTTCAGCGGGCGGAGCTCCGCGGCGCGGAACACCTCCTCGAGCGCCGCCTCCGGCAGGCCGCCGAGCACGTGCGGCATCCGCGCGTAGGTCCAGAGCGCGCGGCTCCGATAGAGCTCGTCCATGCGCGCCTGGAAGACCGGCGACGTGTCCATCAGCCGGCGCACCGCGGCCTTCGGCACCTCGATGACGACCGACGGCTCGCGCGCGTGCACCGTGTACGCCTCGGGCTGATCGGCGAGCACCGCCATCTCGCCGAAGAAGGACCCGGGGCCGAGGACGAGGACGTGGATGCGCTCGCCCCGCCACCCCGCCTGCGTCTGCTCGAGCGAGCCGTAGATGACGATGAAGAGGCGATCGAAGAACTCGCCCTCGCGGCACAGCACCTCGCCCGGCGCGAGCTGGCGGAGCGTCACCTTCAAGAGCAGGTGGCGCAGATCGGCGAAGTCGACGCTCTTGAACAGCGCGACGTCGAGGAGCTTCTGCGTCAGGTCGTCGAGCGTCCACGGCGACGGCGTCACCTGCTCGCGGACCTGCAGGAGGAGCGTGTAGTTGGGGATCGTGTCCTCTACCTTCATCTTGTTGTAGAGGACCATGTCGGCGCGGCTCAGATCGGCGGGGCATGCAGGGACGCACTGCCGGCACTGCGTGCACGCGCTGACGAAGTCGATGACCGCGGGGCTCGTGATGACGGGCAGGTGAACGGCGGCGTTGAGCTCGGCGATCATCACCTCGCTCGACTGCGGGAGCGGGCAGGCGAGCATGCAGTCGTTGCACCCGATGCACGCCATGACGTCGCGCTCGGCGATCTCGGCGACGGGGCGGCGCGACTCGTGGACGATCACGGCGTCGCCTCGAACAGGAGGGCCGCCTGCCCGACGACGAGGACGTCGCCGCTGGTGAGGCGGATGGGGGCCGGGCCGAGGCGGTGACCGCGGATCTGCGTCCCGGCGCGCGAGCCGAGGTCGCGGGCGTAGAACACGCCGTCGCCGCCGCGGACGATCTCGACGTGCTGCGGGGCCACCGTCGGATCGTGGAGGACCACCTGGCACGCGCCGGGCTGACTGCCGATCAGCATCCGGTCGGCCAGCTCGGCGATCGGCCCCGGCCCGTTCGCGAAGCGGACGGAGATCCGCGCGCGCCGGTGCGCGGGCGGCGGCGTCGCGGGATATCCAGCGTGCGCGGGCGGCGGCATGGCGGGATATCCAGCGTGCGCGGGCGGCGGCATGGCGGGATATCCAGCGTGCGCGGGCGGTGGCATGGCGGGGATCGCGGACGGGTGCGCGGAGCGCGCGGGCGGTGGCATGGCGGGGATCGCGGGAATACCGGCGATCGCGGCGGGGTGCGCGGAGCGCGCCGGCGGCGGCGTGGCGGGGATGGCAGGGATGGCGGAGGGGTGCGCGGAGCGTGACGGCATCGCGGGGATCGCCGACGGATGCGCGGGCGACGGCGTCGCGGGAGGCGCGGAGGGCGCGGGCGCGGCGACGGCCGAGGGCGGCGGCGCGGTCGAGAGCGGGCGCACCACCGCGGCGCGGAGCGCCTTCGTGGTGTACGCGAGGAGCACCTCGCCGAGCTGCACGACGTCTCCTTCCTGGAGCGGCGCCCACTGCCCGGCGGCGAGCGGCTGGCCGTTCTTGCGCGTGCCGGCGTGGCTCCGCGCGTCGGCGATCAGCCAGTTTGCCCCCTGCGCCTGCAGGACCGCGTGCCGCGCCGACACCGACGGATCGTCGAGGCGGATCGACGACGACGGATCGCTCCCGATGGAGCTCGTCGAGTCGGAGAGGGCGAACGACAGGCCGAGCGATTGCCCGGAGCGGACCTCGAAGTGCGGGCGTCCGTCCATGGACATCTCGATCGCCGACGGCGCGGCCTGCGACGCGGGGCCGCTCGCGCCGTCGATCCGCACGACGAACGTGGTGACGCCGATCCGCACGCTGTCGCCGTTCTTGAGGCGGACCGGCGCGCTCACCGGCACGCCGTTCACCCAGGTGCCGCCGTGGCTCCCGAGGTCGCGCACGTAGACGTCGTCGCCGTGGCGGCTGATCTGCGCGTGCACGTGGGACGCGTGCGCGTCGGCCACGCGGACCGCGCAGCTCGGGTCGCTCCCGAGGGTCGCGAGGAGGCCCTGGATCTCGACGCGACCGGCGGGGCCCTCGAGCGTGACGCGCGCCATCGCGACCGGCGCGCGCGCGACGATCGCCTGCGTCCCGTGGGCCGGCGCGGCGCGCCCCTTCGCCGCCGCGACCGGCGGCGCGCCCACGCTCGGCGGCGCGGCGCTCGCCGGGCTCGACGTCGGCCCCGGCGCGGCGAACGCCGACATCGGCGGGAGCTCGGAGAGGCTGATCGCCTGCGTGCCGCGCATCCGGCCGGGCGACGCGATCGTCCTCTGCGCCGCGCGCGGCTCCTCCTTCGGCTTCTCCATCACGGTGTTCGCCTGGAGCCAGCCGGGGAGATCGAAGGCCGGATCGAGGAGGTCGTTCTCGATCGCGCTCACGTCGACCTGCGCGTCGATGAGCTGCTTGTACAGGCGGCCGCGCTGCCGGACCTTCTCGCGCTTCTCGCCGAAGAGGAGCGCGCCGACGAGCTTGCCGTTCACGACCGAGAGGCGCCGGTACGAGATGCGCCCGGTGCGCTGCGGGAAGTCGACGATGTCGCGCGCGCCGGGCGGCGGCTTCGCGACGTCGCCGACCGCGGCGAGATCGAGGTCGTAGAGGCGCGTCGCCATGTAGAACGCGCCGGGCGCGTACGTCGCGGGCGGGCGCGCGGCGCCGGTCATGTTCATCGCCGCGGCGCGCCCCTGCACGCGCGCCGGCTCCCAGAGCTGCATGAGCGAGCCCTTGACCGCCGCGATGTCGCCCGCCGCGTACACGTTCGGTGCCGACGCGCGCATCGTCTCGTCGGTGAGGACGCCGCCGTTCTTCGCGAGCTCGATCCCCGAGGTGCGCAAGAAATCGCTGTTGCACGTGACGCCGATCGCGGCGGCGACGAGCTCGCACGGGATCTGCTCGCGGCTCTTGGTCATCGCGGCGGCGACGCGCCCGTCGCGCCCCGGGATCGCCGCGACGATCTCGTCGGCCATCCGCACGTCGACGCCCCCTTGCCGGAGGCGCGCGAGGAGGAGGTCCGACCCGACGGCGTCGAGCCGCCCCGGGAGGAACTTCGGCTCCCGGACGAACATCGTCACCTTGATGCCGCGGTGGTTTAGGCCGTGCGCCCACTCGAGCGCCAGGGGCCCGCCGCCGATCACGACCGCGCGCTGCAGGCCGCGGAGCTTGATCAGGTCCATCACGCGCCGGACGTCCTGCAGCGTGCGCATCGTCATCACGCCGGGGAGCCACGCCCCCTCGAACCGCGGCGCGTTGGCGCGCGATCCGGCCGCGAGGACGAGGCCGTCGTACGGGATCGCCGCGCCGCCCTGCGCGAGCCATAGCTGCGACCGCGCCGCGTCGACGCCGGCCACGCGCGCGAGGACGCGGTTCACTTGCGTGTCGGCGTAGAACGTCGGCGGCACCGCCCAGATCTGCTCTTCGCGGAGCTCACCGAGGAGGTAGTTCGTCAGCGCGGCGCGGAAGTACGCGGCGTGCGGGTCGTCCGAGAACATCGTCAGCGCGCAGCGCGGGTCGTTCGCGCGGAGGTGCTGCGCGGCCGTCGTGCCCGCGGCGCCGTCGCCGATGATGAGGTAATGTTTCCGGGACATTCGCGCGCGGATCTCCGGGCGCGGCGAGTATATCAATTCGGCCGCGTCAGCGAAGCGTCACGGACTTCGATATCCGTTCAGGAGGGCCGGAGAACGGCCCCACCTTGATCTTGAGATATTTGTCGCCGATACAGGTGCTGACGCGCGGATCGGCGAGCGGCCCGTCGGCGAAGAGCACCTCGCTCACCTTGCCGGTGCCGGCGAACACGATCGTGATCGCGTTGGTGCCGCGCGGCGCGCCGGTGACCGCGCAGCTCTGGATCTGATCGGTGGCCGCGTCGATCTGGCGTCGCGCGTCGGACCTGTCGAAGCCGCTCCGCGCGGTGCCCGTCGTGTCCGGCGCCGTGTCGCGGGTCGCGGCCGAGGGCGCGGAGGGGCCGTCGAGCGGCGCGTCGGCCTTCGGGCTCGCGCGCATGAACAGGACGAGCGCGCCGAAGGCGCCGCTCGCGCCGACGAAGAGCGCGATCCCGAGGATCCACAGCCACATCGAGCCCCCGCTGGACGGGCGCGGCGCCTGCGACGCCCGCCCGTACGGCGAAGGCGGCGGGATCGAGTGGCCGGTGTACGCGTTCGGCGGGAGCGGCGTGAAGCGGCCGTCGAGCGGCGCGGTGCACGACGGGCACTGGGTGAGGAACTTGGCGCGCGGGCCCTCCACCTTGGTCCCGCATCGGGGACATCGTCGCGCGCCGAGCCCGGGCTTCACCGGTCGAACTGTAGCCGACCTTCGGAGCGCTGTGGGGCCGCGGCGAGCGCGAAGCGGACCGAGCCGCCGATCCCCGTCGCGTACACGGCGCCCGCGTCGGCGCGGACGACCACCGCGATCACCGGATATCCGCCGGTGGTCGGGTGATCGGGGCCGAGGACGATGGGCGCGCCGGACGGCGGCACCTCGATCGCGCCGCGGACCATCGGCGAGGACCGCGAAGGCCGCGCGGCGGCCCCTCGCGCGAGGCGGAGCGAGGGCCCCTCGAGCCGCGCGCCGACCCGGTCGCTCGACGGCGAGACGCGGTAGGCGGCGCCGAGGAGCGCGTCGATCGCGCCCGGCTCGAAGCGATCGCGATCGGGCCCGGCGATCACGCGGATCGGCGGCGCGGGCTCGCGCGGCGGCTCCGCGTCGAGCGCGCGCGCCTCGGCGCCTTCGACGTCGTCGGCGATCGCGAGGCCGTCGCCCCGGCGGAGCGCGCGCCCTTCGTGGCCGCCCAGCCGGGCGACGAGCAGCGTCCCGCGTCCGCCCCAGGCGACGGGCACGTCGATCCCGCCGCGCGGGGCGACGTAGCGGGGGCGGCCCCCGTCCGAGGCGATCCGCGCGGACTCGCCGGGCTCGATCACGATCACGCGCCCGTCGTCGACGCCGATCGCGACGTCAGCGCGCGCCTCGTTCGCGAGCGCGATCGCGCCGATCAGCTCGACGCACGCCGCGCCGGGCGCGTTCCCCGCGGCGCGGTTCGCGCGCGCGAGCGCCTCGGGGACGAGCGCGCCGCCCGGGGGGAGCCCGCGGTGCATCCACCCGGGGCGCCCCTGATCCTGCACGGTGGCGAGCCCGGCGACCTTGACGACGCGGATCATGCCGGGACGAAGCGGACGCGGTCGCCCGCCTCGAGGGCGAACGGATCGAGGTCGAGGGCGCTCCCGAGGAGGTGCCAGCCGCCGGGCGAGTCGAACGGGTAGACCCCCGCGTACGGGCCGCCGATCGCGACGCTCCCGGCCGCGATCCGCGGGCGGGGGACCTCGCGACGCGGGAGGTGCAGGCGCGGATCGAGGCCGCGGAGATAGGCGAACCCGGGGAGGAAGCCGAGCATCGCGACGACGTAGTCCGAAGCGGCGTGTCGGGCGATCACCTCGTCGACCGCGAGCCCCGAGGCGCGGGCGACGTGGTCGAGGTCCGGGCCGTCGTAGCGCACGCCGATCGCGATCCACCTCGCCGCCTCGGCGACCGGCGGCTCGGCGGCCGCGCGCGCCATCGCCGCGCGCGCCTCGTCTCGCGACGCCTCGCCGTGGAAGTAGAGGCCGACGTCGTCCTCGGTCACGACGACGTCGGCGATCGCCGGCTCGCGCCGGAGCGCGCGGAGGAGCGCCGCGGCGTCGGAGCCGGCGGGGCGCGGCACCAGGATCGCGCCGTCGCCGAGCGCCCTCACCGGGGGCACCGGGCGCCCCCTCGCGTCGCGCCGGCGTCCCGGGCGCCGCGCCCCGCGGCGAGGCTCGCGCCGGGCACGGGCGTCACGCGAGGGCGGCGCGGACCGCGCGCGCGATCGC
>Ga0105247_10001616_pt1 | contig 15953 bp, 14 predicted proteins | sample KBSS24metaG_FD_81519 | JGI IMG/M metagenome (GOLD analysis project Ga0105247, IMG submission 81519) | Switchgrass rhizosphere microbial communities from Kellogg Biological Station, Michigan, USA - KBS S2-4 metaG | ecosystem: Host-associated > Plants > Roots > Rhizosphere > Soil | place...
GGCTACGAGATCGGGCGCGTACACCGGCGGCGGGTTTTGCGGCTCGACGGGCATAAGGTTCTTCGCGTGACGAGTGTAAGGCGTGTCGATCGTACTCGGCTTGACCAGTGTCACTGAAATCGGCGCGCCTTCTTCTTCAAGCTCGAGACGCAGTGCATCCGTGTAACCTTTGACGGCGTGTTTTGTTGCGCAGTAAGTGCCCTGGATCGGAATCGCCACATCTGAAAGGACGCTACCGACATTGATCAGCGCGCCGCCTCGTTGTCTTAGGTGAGCACAAGCGACCATCGATCCATGGACCACGCCCCAGTAATTCGTTTCGAATAGACGTCTGTGATCTGCAAGTGATTGGTCCAAAACCGGTCCATAGATCGAGACGCCCGCATTGTTGACCCACGTATCAAATCCCCCGAACCGTCGAATAGCTTCATCCGCAATCTTCTGCACGTCGTCAAACGTCCCCACATCCCCAACGACGTAGATCGCCTCACCGCCCTCCGCATTTATCTCGTCAGTGACCTGCCGGAGTGCCTCTTCATTCCGCGCATTGAGCACCACCCGCGCCCCACGTTTCGCAGCAAATCGGGCGGTAACAAGCCCGATGCCCGACGACGCACCCGTTATAACGATTACCTGTTCTGAGAGTTTTTTGAGTTTGATGTTCATCCGGATCCCCTGTGTTCGAGTGTAGAGGGTTCTTCGTGAGCAACTTCGTTGCCACGTCGATTTTGTTGGGATTTATGATGTGAAGACGAGAGGCTGTATGCGTCTAATACGCGCGTGACTTCGATGGGTGTAAAACCTTTGACAGGATTTTCAGGATTCACAGGATTTCAATTTCTGTAAATCCTGCAAATCCTGTAATCCTGTCAAAGGTTCTATCTTTCTTCTAACACTGACAGAATATTTCCTGCCGGATCTTTGAACCACGCGATCGTTGGACCATGTGGGCCACGAGCGATGCCGCGTTCGTCAGTCTTGATGTCGGGCAAGTCGTAATGTTCGAGCTTCACACCCAAGCCGGTGAGCTCGTCTACTGCTGCTTCAATGTCGTCCACTGCAAAATTCAGGACGGTGAAAGAGGCCGGGATATGGTTTGGTTTCGGATACAGGAAAACTGCGTTGTCGCCGGTATGAAGCTCGAGCCCCTCCGGTGTCTCGGAAACATCCAGCCCCAGCGTTTGACCGTAAAACTGTTTTGCTTTTTGCAAATCATTTACAGAAAAACTCGAGAATGACTTTGCTTCCTTGAACATGTTTGACGCTTTCTTTCTTCCTGGCGAAGTGCCTGCTTTTGCACTCATTAGAAGTCCCCTTTCAGTAAATATGTGATGTATTAAACACCGGAACCACTTACGAGTGTGTCGCAGTTATCGGATTTCATTATTACTTTTTGGTGGCATGCTCCCTTAGCTACTCGTTTTACGCGTTAGGGTACATGTAGAGGAACTCAAAGGAGGTGTTCCTGACATGCTTAATAATTATTCATACCAGGCGGCCCTCGCAGCGTCGGAAAGCATTCACTGGCGCGTTGAAGACATCATCGGAGGCGACAAACGTCTCAATTTCACGCAGCCTTTCATGCCGGAATCGCTGGCGAACACGGAGCCGCTAACGTTTCTTTCCAAAGAAGAGAAACGAATTCTTAATCAGATCAGAGGCAATGCTTACCTCTGTATCTTCGGACTCGTAGAAGAATTCATACTGCCATTCGTACTGGACCATGCTCGTCCACAGTTGCGCGGTGACGATTATCGCGTGCGCGCGCTGCTACGGTTTGCGAGTGAAGAAGCAAAACATATCCAGCTTTTCAAACGCTTTCGCACGGAATTTGAAGACGGATTTGGCACGATCTGCAACGTCATTGGACCACCAGACGCGATCGCAGCCGCGATCCTGGCTCACGATCCACTCGCGATAGCAATCACAACGCTGCACATCGAGTGGATGGTCCAAAGTCATTATCTCGACAGCATCAAGGACGACCAACAGCTCGATCCCCAGTTCAAGAGTTTGCTCAAACATCACTGGGTTGAAGAAGTGCAACATGCAAAGCTCGACACGTTGATGGTTGAAGCACTCGCGGCAGATCGCAGTGAAGAGCAGATCTTGAGCGCCGTCGAAGAGTATCTCGAGATCGGGGCGTTTCTCGACGGTGGGCTGCAGCAGCAAGTCGAGTTTGATCTCACTAGTTTCGAACAGGCGAGTGGTCGCAGGTTAACCGATACTGAGGCGAATGAATTTCGGCGCGTGCAAGTGCAGGGGAATCGTTGGACTTACCTCGGCAGCGGCATGACGCACGCAAGAGTGCTCGAGACGCTCGAGTCGTTGACGCCGAAGGCGCGACAGCGAGTGGAGAGCATTTCGCCGGCGTTTTGCTAGGTAGCTTTCAGCGGGGGCAAGCCCCTCTTCCTGACTTGTTCTCTTTGCTGGCGCTCAAGTAGGCAAAGAACAAGTCAGGAAGAGGGGCTTGCCCCCGCCGAATCTTGGATACAGGGTTAGGCTTTGGTCGCGCGAATGTGCAATGTCAAAACGACGTCATCGCGGATCAGATTGTCAGCGGCGCCCGCGTAGTTGATCCCGAAATCTTTCCGGTTGATGGAAAAACTACTCTCGACAGTCGCTGCATCCGGCGTCACATTGATCGTCGCCGGGAATGTGACCGCCTTCGTGACGCCGTGCAGCGTCAGGTTGCCAGTGACGGTGTGAGTCGCGCCGTTTTCGCCGCCAGGTTTGATCGCAGTCGAGACGAACTTCGCTTCGGGAAACTTCGCTACGTCGAAGAAGTCGGCGGTTTTCAAATGCTTCGTCAGATCCGGCGTATCGGTCGTGATCGAATCGGTCTTGATCGTGATACTCACCCGACTGGTTTCCGGATTACCCGAGTGGTCGATCTCTCCGGAGAAATCTCCAAACGAGCCGTTGTGATGGCCGGTAACTTTCGATCCGACAAACTCGTTCTTCGAATTCTGCGGTGTGATCAGATACTTCTGGCCCTGCGCCGCCGCAGGCGAAGCCACCTGCGCCGCTTCACCCGTTTTGGCCTTTGTTTTGTCAGCCGCGGGATCGTTGCAAGCGGTGAAAAATATCAACCCTGAGAGAATAGTAATCGCTAACCTTCTGCGCATCCTGTATTCCTCCTTTTAAAATGGCCGTTTAATTGCCGCAACCCTGCGATAGTATTCGTGAAAGTCTGATATTCGCCGACACCTGCGACACGCCGGCACGATAGATCTGCCAGCCGCGATCCTGCACATTCGATCGGCGCATCGTGTAACAACCGGCAAAGACGCGTTCGCTGCCATTGCGCAACGTGGACACTACGATAGCCGTAATTTCAGCATAGACACTGCCCGCCGCGCCTTCGACGCGCGCAGACGGCTCAACCAGCAAGCGCACCTGGTCCGTGTCGGCAAAACCGCGCGCGAATTGTTCGTACGAAGAAGGCGGCGAGTCCCAAAGACGAAAGGCGCGACGATAGTCACGCGCGTTGATAGCGCTGTAATACTCCGTGAGCGTTGCTACCGGATCGCTGCGGTCGTCGCGTGGTCCATCCTGCGGCTCCAAAGCTGAGCTGTCTATAAAATTCAGGACGCTGCGGCCGCGCTCGGAGAGAATCGTGAGCCGACGCGCGGAAAGACGAAACCTGTTTGCAGCGCCGAGCGTGGAGAGAAACCTCTGCTCCTGCTCATTTGCGTTCTGGTCCAAACACGCGCGTCTGGTGCTGACGAGCCGGCTGAACGAGATGTTGTCGCCACGCACCTGATAAGTGCCGCCGTAATTGTTGCAGCCTGTCGATCCACTCGCGCGGTTGTCTTCTGCAAACCTCAGCGTCACTGTCGTTCCCGCAACCACAGTGGTTTCGGAACCGGCTGGTCCGAGTGAAACCAGGCGCCAGTCGATGCCGGTGAGGACGCGCTGGTCCGTCGACATGGACCGGCCTGTTTGCCCGTAGGTCACGACTGAAAGACTGATCAAAGCCAGAACCAATCCCATGAAGCGCATATCTCTCACCTCCAACAACAGCGGGGGCAAGCCCCTCTTCCTGACTTGTTCTATCTAAGTTACCGCTATTGCAAAAGAATGTCGGCCACTTGCGTTACAATTGCGTGCATGTTGTATGACGTTGCCGTTATCGGCGCGGGCGTTTTTGGGACCTGGAGCGCTTATCAACTCAGGTTGGCTGGCGCGTCCGTGCTGTTGCTCGACGCTTACGGACCAGGAAACAGTCGCGCGAGCTCGGGTGGCGAGTCGCGGATTATTCGCCTGGGCTATGGACCAGATGAGATCTACTCGCGCTCGGCCCAACGCTCGCTTGCGCTCTGGCAGCAGCTCTTCGAAACGACTGAGCCACTGTTTCACAAAACGGGCGTGCTCTGGCTCGCTCGCGAACACGATGCCTACTGCGAGGCTACACTCGCGACCTTACAACGCCTCAGCGCAAACTTTGAACGACTGGACGAAGATGAACTAATACGGCGCTTTCCGCAACTCGAGCCTGGGCCAACAAAGTGGGCCATACTCGAACCGGATTCGGGTGTGCTGATGGCGCGACGTGCGGTGCAGGCAGTGGTGGCGCAGGCGAAACTGAATGCGGTTGAGTATGTTGAGGAGGCAATCGCGCCGCCGCGGGGAAAAATGGAGACGATCCGAACACTCTCGGGAAAAGAAATCAAAGCGGCTCAGTTTGTGTTTGCGTGTGGTCCATGGTTGCCGAAGCTGTTTCCTGAGCTGCTCGGTGAGTTGATTTATGTGACGAGACAGGAAGTGATCTTTGTCGGTATTCCGCCGGGAGATGATAGTTTTAGTCGCGGCGTGATGCCGGCGTGGATCGACTTCAATGATTTTGTTTATGGGTTACCGAATGTCGATGGTCGCGGTTTCAAGATCGCGATCGATGCGCATGGCGCGGAATTTGATCCGGATCAAGGGGAGCGAGTGGTTAGTGCTGATGGGTTGAAAGCGGTGCGTGAGTATCTCACGAAACGAGTGCCTCGGTTGGCGCGGGCGCCGGTGATGGAGACGCGCGTTTGCCAGTATGAGAACACGTCGAATGGTGATTTTCTGATTGATAGGCACCCGGAGTTTGAGAATGTTTGGATTGTTGGTGGCGGATCGGGGCACGGGTTCAAGCATGGGCCGGTCGTGGGCGAGTACGTGGCGCGGATGATTGGCGGTGATGGAGTACAGGAGAGGCGGTTTACGCTCGCGACTAAGGAGCGCGTCCAGCAACGAAAGGTATTTTAGACAGGATTTACAAAATTTACAGAATTGACAAGACTCATCGTGTTAATCCTGCAAATCCTGTAATCCTGTAAAATGCTCGCGTGAAAATCAGTGTCGCCATGTGTACTTACAACGGTGCGGAATTTCTCCCCGCACAGTTGCAAAGCATCGTCACGCAGTCGCGACCACCTGACGAAATCGTCATTTGCGACGACCGCTCCAGCGACGACACCCAAAGGATCCTCAAAAACTTTGCAACCGAATCCCCCGTTCCCATCAAGTTACATATCAACGATCAAAATCTCGGCAGCGTTAAGAACTTCGAACGCGCCATCACGCTCTGCACTGGCGACGTCATCGCGCTCAGCGATCAGGACGACGTGTGGCGTAATGACAAGCTGCAACTGTTCCAGACCGTACTTAACAACTCGCCATCGGCTGGCCTTGTGTTCTCCGACGCCGCGATCGTCGATGAGAATTTAAACCCACTCAACCGCAGAATGTGGGAAGAAGTCGGCTTCGACAACCACAAACGCAAGCTCGTCCGCACCGGCCGCGCGCTCGAAGTATTAATCACCGGCTGGACCGTCACGGGAGCGACGATGGCCTTTCGTTCATCCTTCGTGAAACTATCGCTACTGATTCCTGATGAAATAGCGATGATCCACGACGGCTGGATCGCGCTTACTATTGCGGCTGTCGCCGACGTCGTCGCGCTTGACGAGCCGCTGATCCAATATCGACAACACGCACAGCAACAGATCGGCGCCCCGGCCCGCAAAGAAGCCGATCCAGAACTGAGCGGTGTGCAGGCAATCGAGAGCGCTTTTCGTCGACGTAACAGCAGCGCTGACTTGCACAAGATCCTGGAAACGCTCGAGACGCGACTGATGGCCCAGGCAAGTGACTTCGACACGCGCAAAGCACTCTCGTTTGTCAGTGATTACGCGTTTCATCTGAACGTTCGCGCCAATTTGCCGCAACGGCGTCTGAATCGCGTGCCGAGCATTTTGCGCGAGCTTTTGAGCTTGCGTTATCACGAGTACGCGAACGGATTTAAGAGTGCCGCGAAGGATCTGGTATCTTAGGCCACAAAGAAGCACAATTTATTTCAGCCACAAAAGGGCATAAAACCACAAAAGAGAATTTCGATCTGTTTTGAATTACTGATGTCGTGTGACCTGTCGATAATTATTGTTAACTGGAACGGAGGGCGACTTCTCACTCGCTGCATCGAAACCGTCGTCAGTTCCGCGCCGAAAGCGACTTACGAGATCGTAATCGTCGACAACGCTTCAACAGACGACAGCCTTACCGATTTGCGCGCGAGCGAAATCGCGGCGCCAATGATCGATAGCGAACAGATCCGGATCATTCTAAACAATGAGAATCGCGGCTTCGGCGCAGCTAACAACCAGGCATTTGCGGTCATCGATTCACCGTACGTTTTTCTGCTCAACCTCGACACCGAAGTTCCGCCCGGCACGATCGACACGCTCATAGAGAAGCTCGAATCCGATCCGAAGATCGGCGCGTGTGGCCCGAAGATGCTGAATACCGACGGCTCAACGCAGACGAGCGTGTTCTTCAATCCGCCGTGCGTCTGGCACACGGTGATGTCGCAGCTTTGGCTTTATCGTTTGCTGCCGCGCCGTCTCAGAGGTGAGTTGTTACTGGGCTGGCATTGGAACCACGATCGCGAACGGTCGGTGCCGATGCTGGGTGGCGCGGCGATCCTGGCGCGGCGCGAGATGATCGAACAGGTGGGCGGCTTCAACGAGCGCTTTCACATGTATGCGGAAGACAACGAGTGGTGCTGGCGCATCACGAAGTCAAACTGGCGTTTGATGTTTGTGCCAGATGCCCTGCTCCTCCATCACGGCGCACAAAGCTCCGGGAAACGATGGTCTCATGCGGATCAGATCCGGGTGAGACTGCGAGCCGGATTCAACTTCGAAACCCAGGCGTTGCCGCGCTGGCGTCTCGCCGCAAACCAACTCGCAAACTACATTGTAGTAACGGTGCAGATCACAGGCCGCAAGCTGCTGGGGATCCAGCATCCCGAGTTACAGGTGATCAAAGAGATGCATCGCGAGCACTTGAAGCGCGCGCTCAGCAACCATCATTAAGGCTTGGCGGTGGCGTTGTAATCGTCGAGCAGCTTCTGCGCGCGAATACTCGGACTGATCAGGGCGAGCTTCTGCGACCAGTCGTAGCCACTGAAAACTCCCACCACTTCGGCCTCCGAGTTGTAAACCGGACTTCCCGAAAAGCCGTCGCGGCTATCGATCTTGACTGACCAATATTCCTGGTTGCCGAGCATGTAGTTGCCGTAAAAGCTGCCGTGGCTGACGACCTTATCGCCGTGAGGCCGCGCGATCAGAAACAGTGCGTCGTCTCTGTTTGGCGCCGTCTGGAACTTCGGGGCTTTGGCCGCTTTCGAGCTGCGACACATTTCGAGCAGAGCCAGATCTGCTTCTTTGTCGACCTTGATCACTTTCGCCCGGCAGCCGTCAACGAAGACTTTCACAGAAAGCTCATCATTCGCCTTGAAACCCAGCATCACTTTCTTGGTAGTGCTGAGATTGCCGGAGATTACGTGATAGGCAGTCATCACCAGACCATTGCCTACCAGGAAGCCGGTTGCGTACCCGTTGGGTCCGACATCGAACAGAACAGAAATCGCCTGTTCCAACGGGTTTTGCTCCTTCTTCGAGAACTCCAACTCCAGCGACAATGTATACCGCTCCTGTTGCTTGAGCAGCCTGTTTTGACCCTTATTACTGTCGGCCACACATACAGGTGCGAGCATAAGAATGGCGGCCATACAGGTAAGGCTGCAAAGCTTACTCTTCATCGTTGACCTCCGTTTAGGTACTAAAAATTTGACGGCTTAGTCCGTGTGGAGAACGAACAAAGCAAAACCAACTGTTTTGCGAAACTAGAAAGAATTGTCCGGGAACGAAGACCGGAGCATTTTAGGACTCAGTTTGAGAATAGGCAATGATTTTGCTGCGGCTATTTCGGAATTGTTCAGAATTGGTTCGGGGCGATGAATGAGAATTTCTCACGCAACGGCGCAACGAAAAGCCGCGCCGTTGCGCCGCTGCGTGAGAATTCTTCTTTAAGGACCAACAGACGCGGTCTTCTGTCTGGGTTCGTTAATGCGTGTGTAATCAGGGTGAAGATAGACCAGCCGCCCGCCAACGATCGTCGCCACCGCTGCGCCGTGCATCGCGCGACCGTGAAATGGCGTGTTGCGGCTTTTCGACTTTGAGCGACTCACATCGAAGATCCATTCGAGGTTTGGATCCAGAAGCGTTACGTCTGCATGCGCGTTCTGTTTCAACGATCCACGATCCGTGAGTCCGAAGATCCGCGCAGGATTCGTCGCACACATCTGCACGACTCTTTCGAGATCGATCAGCCCGGCGTGGACGAGATCGAACGCCAACCCGACCGCCGTCTCCAGTCCAGTAATCCCAAACGGCGCTTGATCAAACTCGAGCGCCTTTTCGTCGAGATGATGCGGCGCGTGATCCGTCGCGATTGCGTCAATCGTCCCGTCTTTCATCGCTTCGAGAACGGCGTCGACGTGTTCCATGCTCCGCAACGGCGGGCTCATCTTTGTGTTTGTGTCGTACTCAGCCACAGCTTCGTCCGTGAGCGTCCAGTGATGCGGCGTCACTTCGCAGGTGACATTCAATCCTTCATGCTTTGCTCGTCGCACTACTTCGAGCGCGCCGCGCGTTGAAACATGTGCGATGTGAACTTTGGCTTTCGTCAGTTTTGCAAGCACACAATCGCGCACGACATCGACGTCTTCAGCGGCGGCGGGCATGCCGCGCAGTCCAAGAATCAGCGACCAGCGTCCTTCATGCATCACGCCGCCCGCGCTCAGTGACTGATCCTGGCAGTGGTCCACCACCGTTAGATCGAAGCCCCGCGCGTATTCCATTGCTCGTCGCATCATCGCCGGAGTCGGTACAGAGCGGCCATCGTCAGACACTGCCACGATGCCGGCGTTCTTCATCTCGCCCATTTCCGCGAGCTCTTTTCCCTGGCTCCCCTTAGTGACTGCGCCGATCGGGAAAACGTTTGCGAGCTGCGCGGCGTGACCCTGGTCGATGATGAAACGCGTCACCGCAGGATTATCGTTCACGGGATCTGTGTTCGGCATCGCACAGATGCTGGTCCAACCACCTGCGACCGCCGCCGACGCTCCTGTTGCGATTGTCTCTTTATATTCCTGCCCCGGCTCGCGCAGGTGTGTGTGCAGGTCGATGAAACCCGGCGCGACGATCAAACCGGTAGCATCGATCACGTGCGTCTGTTCGGGAACCGGCTCACCGCGCTCGACCAGTCCGGCGATGCGCCCGTTTTCAATCAGCACGCCACGCCCGCCCGTATTGAGTTGCTGCGCGGGGTCGATCACATAACCATTTGCAATCAGCAGCTTCATTTTTCCTCTTCGTGTTCCACGTGACTGCCACCGGCCAGAAGGTAAAGCACTGCCATCCGCACCGCGACGCCGTTCGTCACCTGATCGAGAATCAGCGAGCGACTGCCGTCTGCAATCTCCGACGAGATCTCGACGCCACGATTCATAGGACCCGGATGCATCACGATCGCGTCGGGCGCCGCGCGTTCGAGATGTCGCGGTTGCAAGCCGTAGTGAACTGCGTATTCGCGCATCGACGGAAAGAACGCGTTGTCCTGACGCTCGCGCTGAATGCGCAGGATCATTACGACGTCCGCGCCCTCGATCGCGTCTTCAAAGTGTTTCTCGAGGCGCAGCCCGCTTTCGACGAGTTCGGCAAATTCGTCCGGCACGAGCGTGCCTGGACCACCGACACTCACGTGGGCGCCGAGTTTTGTGAGCAGGTAGATATTCGAGCGCGCCACACGCGAATGCAGGATGTCGCCGAGGATCGCGACTTTCAGACCTTCGATCCGGCCTTTGTGCTCGCGAATCGTGAGTGCGTCGAGCAGCGCCTGCGTGGGATGCTCATGACTGCCGTCACCTGCGTTTACAATCGGCGCGTTTGTCATGCGCGCGAGATGTTGTGGTGCGCCGGCCGACGAGTGACGAATGACGATGCAATCGGGCGCCATCGCTTCCAGGTTGCGCGCCGTGTCGAGCAGAGTCTCGCCTTTCGTGACGCTGGAAGTTGAGACACTGATGTTTATGGCGTCGGCCGACAGGCGTTTGGCGGCGATCTCGAAAGACGTTCTGGTGCGTGTTGACGACTCGAAGAAGAGGTTGATTACCGTGCGGCCCCGCAGCGCAGGCACCTTTTTAATGTCTCGTTTGGAAACTTCGCGAAAACTTTCGGCGGTATCGAGCAGGTGGGCAATCTCTCCGGCTTCAAGCTCGCGAATGCCCAGCAAGTGGCGGCGATTGAAAGTTGCTTCCATGTTTATCTGGCACAAAAAAAGCGGCCCGAGGCCGCTTTGTTAAGCCGTTTCTGACGGCCGCTCGACGATTACCACGCCTTCTTCCTCGTCAAACTCCTGAAGCATTACTTTGATGATCTCGCTCTTCTTTGTCGGCACGAGTTTGCCGATGTAATCCGCCTGGATGGGCAGCTCGCGATGTTCTTTGCCGCGATCGATCAGCACGGCGAGTTGCACGCGACGCGGGCGACCGAAGTCGATCAATTGATCGAGTGCGGCGCGAATCGTGCGACCGGTGTAAAGCACGTCGTCGATCAGAACGATGTTGCGGTTTTCGATGTCGCCGGGAAGATCTGTGCGATTGACGACAGGTTTCGCGCCGACAGTCGAGAGATCGTCGCGATAGAGTGTGATATCGAGAACGCCGACCGGCGGTCGATAGCCTTCGAGATCCGCGATTTTCTGCGCCATGCGCTCGGCGAGTGGGACGCCGCGACGCCTGATTCCGACAAGAAACAGGTCGCCGGCGCCGTGATTCTCTTCGACGATTTCGGATGACAGGCGCGCCAATGCTCTATTGATGCGCGGGCCATCCATGATGCGAGCCTTCTCTACAAAATCCATGTGCGCGGATACTAGCAAGAAGCGCTCGTTCCCGCAAATTTGTTTCACAGGATTTCCGACAGGATTACAGGATTAACAGGATTTACAACATAATCTTGTGTATCATGTAAATCCTGTAATCCTGTCTAACAATGGTCTACCGATCACTGGTACGCCCGCTTCTCTTCCGTCTCCCTGCTGAGACCGCTCACGAATTGGCTCTTCATTCTCTTTCGTTACTACCGGCGAGCTTAATCACCAAGCGCATCGACAATCCCGCGCTCAGTATCAAACGATTCGGTCTGACATTCCCGAATCCCATCGGACTCGCAGCGGGATTCGATAAAAACGGCATCGCGTTACAGCCACTCGCGGCCCTCGGTTTTGGTTTTATCGAAGCAGGAACGGTTACTTATCACGCACAGCCCGGCAATCCACGGCCTCGGCTCTTTCGACTCTCTGAAGATCAGGCATTGATAAATCGTGCGGGCTTCAACAACGAAGGCGCAGGCGCATTTGCGCGTCGAGTTGCGGAGCATCGACCTGACTGCGTACTCGGCGTCAGCATCGGTAAAAGCAAGATCACGCCACTCGAGAACGCGGTGGAAGATTATCTGGCGAGCTTCGAGCTCGTTTACGACGTCGCCGACTACATCGCGATAAACGTCAGCTCACCAAACACACCACAGCTACGCGAGCTACAGCAGTCGCAGCAACTCGAAGCTTTGCTCTCAGCGCTGCAAAGGCGGCGGCAAGAGTTGCAGAAGGATGTACCCCTGCTCGTAAAACTCTCGCCCGATCTCGAACGACGCGACCTCGAAAATACTGTTGAAGTCATCGAGCGCTTGAAGATCGACGGCATCATCGCGACTAACACGACTATCAGTCGCGACAACTTGCGAACTGACGCGAAGCGTGTGGCGGCGTGTGGTGAAGGTGGACTGAGCGGCAGACCTTTAAAGGACACGTCCACGCGGATGATCGCAACGCTGTATGAGCTAACCGGCGGACGCATTCCACTCATCGGCGTCGGCGGCATCTTCAACGCCGAAGACGCGTGGGAAAAGATCGCTGCGGGCGCAAGCCTCGTGCAGCTATACACAGGCTTCATCTACCAGGGACCACGCATCGTGCACCAGATTAACGAAGGTCTCGCAAAGATCCTCGAACGGGAAGGTTTCGCAAATCTCGAAGCCGCCGTGGGTTGTAGAGTAAGAGACTGGGAGAATTCTTGAAGAGGATTTTTCACGCAAAGGCGCAAAGGCGCAAAGAAGAATCACGAACGCCTTTGCGCCTTTGCGCCTTTGCGTGAAAATTTTTCTATGAACGAAAGGAGCCAAATGCCACCAAAAGATAAACTAATCATCGCACTCGACGTCGAAACAACCGCCACAGCCCTCGACCTCGTGAAACAACTCCACAGCGTCGCGGGTATGTTCAAGGTCGGCTCTCAACTCTTTACCGCCGCGGGCCCGCAAATCGTCCGCGATATCATCGCCCACGATTCGAAGGTATTCCTCGACCTGAAGTTTCACGACATCCCGCACCAGGTCGCCGGCGCCGCACGCTCCGCAGCCGAGCTCGGTGTCTCGTTATTCACGATTCACGCGAGCGGCGGTAGCGAGATGATGCGTCGCGCAGCCGATTCTGTTAACGAGGTTGCAGCGAAAACCGGCGCCCGTTCAAAGGTTCTCGCCATCAGCGTCCTCACCAGTATCGACGAAACCATACTCAAGCAAATCGGTGTAACATCAACTCCGGCAGAATCGGTGCTGCGACTGGTGAAGCTTGCCGAAGCGGCGGGCGTCGACGGCGTCGTCGCCTCACCACAGGAGATTGAATCTATTCGCCAGACAGTCTCGAATCCCGAGTTTCTTGTCGTCACACCCGGAATCCGGCCAGCGACAAATGAAAAGGGCGACCAAAAGCGCGTCGCCACGCCGGCGGCAGCAATCGCGGCCGGCGCCAGTTATCTCGTGGTCGGACGTCCAATCACCGGCGCGCCGGATCCCCTGGCCGCCGCCCAGGCAATCATCGCGGATATGGAACTGATCAATAAAGGTGGCGTGTAAAGTCTTGTGGCACAGTCAGTATTTGCCCAACTATCGATTTAAAACTATCATGCCACGGTGAATCGCAGCTTGAAACCCCCGTTCATTTCAACTCTAACCATCCTCTTTCTCGCACTCGTCTTTCCATTGGTTGCTCAGGAAAACGGCGGGCAAGTTCCGCTTTCGTTATCGACGGCGCCATATCGTGTCGGCGAGCGACTGACTTACAACGTCTCGTTTTCAAACTTTCCCGACGCCGCGCACGTCGAGGTCGAGATTATTTCGCGTGGCATGCACTTCGGCCGTGAAGCCATTCAACTCCGCGCTCACGTCGAAACAAACGGCGTGATTAACGTCGCGCTTTACGCCATAAACAACGACTACACCACGTATATCGATCCCGCGACGGGACTGCCGTTTCGCGTTGAAGAATCAGCCCGCGACGCGATCAGATCCGGCGATTCGGTGCAGGATTTTAGCCAGCCTGCTGGTAACGAAGCTATTCCGCCGAAACAACGTGGCTTTCCCGGGACGTACGATTTCCTCTCCGCTTTTTATCGCGCCCGCGCGCTGCCACTCGCTAGTGGCGGCGTCTATGACCTGTCCGTGCGTGGACAGGGAGTCGATTACCAGGCCGAGTTGAAAGTCGTCGGGCACGATACGATCAGAACCAACGTGGGATCGTTTCCGGCAATTGTCACGGAAGTGAAAGTCAACAATTCGCCGCTCCGGAACTTAAAAGTCTATTTCAGCGACGACGAACGACATGTGCCCGTGCTCATCACAGCGCGCGTGCGCTCCGGTGACCTGAAAGCCGAGCTCGCCGGCTCCGAGCTCGTCAAGCAGCCTGATGCAGCGCCAACTCCGACGCCCGCGATCGTCGTAGCGCCGGCTCCGACACCGGCGGCGCCGCCCGCATTGCCCGAAAATTTGCCGTTCAAGATCGGTGAGCAGCTCAACTACCAGGTGTTCATCGGTGGCAACAACACGCCACTCGGTCTCGCCACTTTTCAGGTGCGCGGGCGGCAGCGCTATTTCGATCGCGATGGTGTGTTTCTGAGTGTTAATGCGCAGACGACTGGAGCCGCCGCACAGCTCTTCGTGGCGAGAGATCAGGTCGAGTCGTACGTCGATCCGAAAACGTTGTTGCCGTTTCGCACGGTGCTGAACTTAGTGGAAGGTCGACGACGTTTGAACGAGACACTGACTTACGATCAGAACGTGGGCGCCGCGGTGCGCGACAACAGTATGAAACTCGATGTACCGGTGGGCACGCACGATTATGTGTCCTTTTTTTATGGGTTGCGCACGTTCAATCTCACGCCGAAAAAGCGAAACGCGGTCTCGGTGTTAGTCGAGAACAAACCGAAGACGTTGTTTGTCGAGGCGCTCAAGAAGGAAACGATTCAGTTAGGTAGTCGATCCGTTTCGGCGATCGCCTTGTCGATCACGAGTGACGATCCACAGCCTGACGTTTATCAATTGCGAATGTGGATCAGCGACGATCGCCAACGCCTGCCACTCCGCCTGACCTGCGTAACCAAACTCGGCCCCCTGCGCGCCGACCTTGCCATCCTCCCCACCACGCCACAGTAGCCACAAAGAAGAAGAAGTACACAAAAGGCACAAAAGTCACATAACAGATTACTCTCCAGGACGCTTAATTCCTTCACGGCGCGCGCTTCCTACGGGTTTTCTTTTATGTGGCTCTTGTGCCTTTTGTGTACTTCTTCTTTGGTCTTCTTCGTGGCTGAAATTGAAATCGGTTTTCAACTAAGCTATACTTCGTGGCCGTTATGCTGAACTCCTTCATCATCGTCATGCGTGAAGGCTTCGAGTCGTTCCTGCTCGTTGCCGTTATTCTCGCGTACCTGCGCAAATCAGGACAAAAGTGGCTGACTTCCTCCGTCTTTGTAGCAATCATTCTGGCCCTCGCAGCCAGCGCCGGGCTCGCTTATGTGCTCTACAGTGGCGTTAACGATGACACGGTCCAAAGCATGTTTGGCCCATTCATTGGCGGCTACATCAGCCAGTTCTTTGGGAATGAAGCGCTGCGTGAAGCGATCCTCGGCGCGCTCGCAGTCGTGATGGTCGGCACGCTCGTGATCCACATGTGGCGCCACGGTCCAAAAGTTCAGCAACGCATGCGCGAGAGGTTGAGCGCGGTTTCTTCGAAGAGTTCGCGGGTGGCGGCAGTTGCGGGTGTGTTTCTGTTTACGTTCCTGATGATCACGCGCGAGGGAATGGAAACAGCCCTCATGTTGATGCAGGTCAAAGATCCTAATCTGATCAGCGGCGCGTTGCTTGGGTTATTGGCGGCGATCGCATTTGCGTTTGGATGGGCCAGGTTTGGACATCTGATCAACATCAGACGCTTCTTTCAAGTCACCGGAATCTTTCTGCTGCTCTTTCTGGTCCAGGTCAGTATTTATACTTTCCACGAGTTCAGCGAAGCAGGATTACTGCCGAATAGTGAGTATCTTCACGCAGCGACTGAAAAATTTTCACCTGACGGGCTCTACGGCAAATGGTTCTCACCGATCATGATCGGGATTTGTGCGTTGTGGCTCCTCGGCGCGTGGCTGATCGATCGCAGGAAGACTACGCGGACAACATCTTCGCAAGCTCGCGTTTCAACAACTTCCCTGTCGGACCTTTCGGAATATCCTCAACGAA
>Ga0105247_10001619_pt1 | contig 15943 bp, 17 predicted proteins | sample KBSS24metaG_FD_81519 | JGI IMG/M metagenome (GOLD analysis project Ga0105247, IMG submission 81519) | Switchgrass rhizosphere microbial communities from Kellogg Biological Station, Michigan, USA - KBS S2-4 metaG | ecosystem: Host-associated > Plants > Roots > Rhizosphere > Soil | place...
CCAAAACACTGAGCCTCTTCGGACTCTCGCCGAGCTACGTCAAGTACCTCATCGACGGCCGCCCCATGGCGGACTATCCGGCGCTCTATAACGGCACGGACATCATCACCAGCATCAGCGGTATCCCCATGGAGCTGGTCGATCACATCGACATATTGCCCGGCGGGCAATCGTCCCTCTATGGCTCGGACGCCATCGCCGGTGTCGTCAATATCGTCATGAAGAAGAGGCTGGATGGCCCTATCGTCGATGCGCGATACGGCTGGTTCCAGGAGGGCGGCGGCGATGACAGCCGCCTGACGCTCGCCGATAGTTTCAGTTTCGGGAAAGTGACCCTGCTCGCCGGCGTGGAAGCGGCCAAGGTCACTCCCATATGGGGCTACCAGCGCGACCTGACGAAGCAGTACTTCACGGGGGGGAGCAGCCCGCAAGTGGCCGAGCGCGATTATCTGTTTCTGGCACAGACCAGCGGTGACTATGTTTTCCTCGATCCGAACAACTGCGCCAATGTCGCGGGTCAGTTCGAGGGCACGGTCAGGCGGCAGACCCGCCCGGGTAGAGGCGATTATTGCGGCACCACTCTGGCCGGCAACTACACCAGCGCGAACGGCGAGAATGACGTGCAGGGCTATGTGCATGGAACCATGGACATCAACCCCGCTCTGTCGCTCTATGCCGATCTGCTCGCCAGCCACAACGACACGAAGTACAACGTCAGCGCGGGCTATTACTCGACCGATATCGATTTCGGGGCCTACTACGATCCCACCATCGGCGATCTGACGACGGCGCAGCATGTGTTCTCGCCCGAAGAGGCGGGCAACATCAGGAATGACATGGACCGCGCGATCACCAACGCTTACTCCGCGACGCTCGGCGCGACCGGGCAGATCGGAAGCGGAGACTGGACGTATGACGCCGGTTTCACCTATACCAAACAGAAGCTGATCGAGCGGACGCACCTGCAGTTCACCACCGCCATCGAGAACTTCTTCGCATCGATCCTCGGCCCCCAGCTTGGTGTGGATCCGACCTACAACTCGTTTCCGATATTCAGCCCTGACTATGCCGCCTTTTACGCGCCCGTCACTCCGGCGCAGTACGCGAGCTTCAGCGGCCTGGCATCGACCTATTCGGATACCTGGGACTCGATGCTGCGGGCACAGCTGACGAATCCATCGCTGTTCAAGCTGCCGGCAGGCGATGCGGGAATCGCGCTCGCGGCCGAGTACGGCCGGCAGAGCTGGGACTATGCGCCCGACCCGCGCTATTTGAATGGCGAGACCTTCGCGTACACCTCGGTTGCGGGTAACGGCAACCGCAAGCGCTATGCCTTAACCAGCGAGCTGCGGGTGCCGGTGATCAAAATGCTCACGGCCACGGCCTCGGGCCGCTACGACGACTATCGCGTCTCGGGCGAGAACGTCGACAAGACCACTTACATGCTGGGGCTGGAGCTGCGTCCAATCCGCACCTTGCTGGTGCGAGGCCGGTATGGCACGGCGTTCAAGGCGCCCACGCTGTCGGATGAGTTCCAGGGAGAAAGCGGCTTCTATCAGCTGATCCCGGACTACTATCTGTGCGATCGGGGCGGCTTCACCAGCGCGAACATCACCGACTGCCCGCAGTACAACTATTACTTCGGCTCCACTGCCGGCAATCCGGCGCTCAAACCCATCAACGCCAAGGTGTGGGATACCGGCATCGTGTTCTCGCCGCTGCCGAACCTGTCGGCGGCCGTGGATTACTTCCATTGGGATATCGACAATGAGGTCACGGAGCAGGATTCCGATCAGCTGCTGCGCACCGAGGCGGCCTGCCGCGAAGGGGTGCTCGACATCGGCTCGCCCACCTGCGTGGCCGCGCTGTCGCAGGTCACCCGCGATGCCGGGGGCAACCTTGTCAGCTTCATCACCCCCAAGATCAATGTCGCCAATGAGACGCTCGATGCCATCACGGCGGAGGTGCATTACCGGCGGGATATCGGGGTGTTCGGCAACCTCGCATTCGAGCTCAACTATAACGACCTGCTGCATCACAAGTACCAGCAATTCCCCGGCGATGTGTTCCTCAATCTGCTGACGAATCCCTTCTGGAGCACGGAATTCAAGAGCAACGTCAACGCGTCGGTGACCTGGGATATCCGCCAGTTCAGCACCACGGTTTACGCCACGCGCCGCGGCAGCTCGCCAAACTACGTCTCTACCACCAGCCCGGATGGCTACGCCGTTCCCGGCGCGGGCAAGCTCGGCGCCTGGACGCTGTTCACCTTGAACGTGGGCTATGACTTCGCGCCCGGGCTGAATGTGTCGGCCACTGTGGACAACATTTTCAACAGGATGCCGCCGGTCGACCGCAGCTATCCGGGCAGTGCGGGAGGTTACTCGCTGCCAGCCTACAATGAGTTCAATTACAACGTATTCGGGCGGCAGTTCTTCATCGAGGCCTCGTATAAGCCTGGCCGGAGGTGAGGGTCGCTGGGGGTTCGAGCCCGGGGGATTATTGTCATCCCCCCGGGCAGGCGCATTTGACAAGCGACCGCCTGGCTCTTCAGAATGCGCGGCCTTTCCATCCGTCGCTTTGGACTGTCCGTGGCCAATACCGCTTCCGCCGAAAAAGCAGCCCGCCAGGCTGTTAAACACCGTGCCCGCAACGTAGCCCTGCGCTCCAAGATGCGCTCGGCGATCCGCAGCGTCGCTGCCGCCATCGAAGGCGGCAAAAAGGACGAGGCTCAGGCGAGCTACAAGGCGGCCATGCCGGTGATCGACGCATTGGTGAACAAGCAGATCGTCCATCGCAACAAGGCCGCCCGACACAAAAGCCGTCTGGCGGCCGGTATCCGCAAGATGCAGTAGTCGCCGGGCGGGCAGGCCCCGTCAGGCATTCGATAGGGAGATGCACCGATGAACAGCAAAGAGGCTATGGCTCGTCGTCCGACGCCCGCTCCGACGTTTACTTCTCCGGCTGCGCGGCGTCTGTTCGTGCTGCGGACGATGCGCGATCGCGCTCTGACTCCTCCGCCGCGCGCGTCCGCTCCTCCAAAAAGCTCATAACCGCCTCCGTCAACTCCTTCGCCCCCCGGCCAGTCACGCCGGAAATCAGGAACCAGGGACCACGCCAGCGCAACCGGCGCACAATGTCCTTGGCGCGCTTCTGCGCTTCCTTCTCGGGCAAAAGATCGCTTTTATTGATCACCAGCCAGCGCGGCTTGGCGGCCAGCTCCGGGCTGAATTTCTTGAGCTCGGCGACGATGGCCCGAGCGTCCTTGACCGGATCGGCATCCGGATCCGGGGGAGCCATGTCCACCAGGTGCAGCAGCACGTGGGTGCGCTGCAGGTGCCGCAGAAACTGCAGCCCCAGGCCTGCGCCCTCCGCCGCCCCCTCGATCAGGCCAGGAATATCCGCCATCACGAAACTGCGGTGCTCGCCCACCGACACCACTCCCAGGTTGGGATGCAGGGTGGTGAAGGGATAGTCGGCCACTTTGGGCTTGGCGGCCGAGACGGCGCGGATCAAGGTCGATTTGCCGGCATTGGGGAAGCCCAGCAGGCCTACATCGGCAATGAGTTTAAGCTCAAGCTCAAGCGTACGCTTCTCCCCCGGCAGCCCGGGGCCAAACTGGCGCGGTGCGCGATTCGTGCTGGACTTGAACCGAGTATTGCCCCATCCACCCTTGCCGCCATGGGCCACCAGCAAAACTTCGCCCTCGCGCACCAGATCCCCGAGCTCCTCCCCGGTATCGGATTCCCGGACTACGGTGCCGATGGGCACGGCGATGTAAAGGTCCTCTCCGCTACGTCCCGTGCAGCCGTTACCCGAGCCGCCCTCGCCGGATTTGGCCTTGTAGGTCCGCTCGATGCGAAAGTCCGCCAGTGTATTGATGCCCGGCACGGCCCGCAGGTAGACACTGCCGCCGTCGCCGCCGTCGCCGCCGTCGGGACCGCCGAAAGGCACGAACTTCTCGCGCCGGAAGCTCGTGCTGCCGCGGCCGCCGTTGCCGGCCTGTACCCTCAATCGCGCCTCATCGACGAATTTCATGCGGTCCCCAAACGAAAACCCCGGCCGTAGCCGGGGTCTCCTCGATACTTCAAATGCCGGCCGCGCTTAAGGGTTGCCGGGTACGATATTCACGTAGACGCGCTGATCGGCGCCCTTGCGCTTGAACTCCACGCGTCCGCCCACCTTGGCGAACAGAGTGTGGTCCACGCCCAGACCGACATTGACGCCCGGGCGCATCTGCGTGCCGCGCTGGCGCACGATGATGTTGCCGGGCAGAACCTGCTCGCCGCCGAAGCGCTTCACGCCCAGCCGTTTGGAATGCGAGTCGCGGCCGTTGCGAGTACTGCCGCCTGCCTTTTTATGCGCCATGACTGATACCCGTCACTTTGATCTCGGTGAATTTCTGCCGGTGGGTCTTCTGCCGCAGATAGTGCTTGCGGCGGCGGAATTTGACGATGACCACCTTGTCACCCTGGCCGTGCCGCACTACCGTGGCCGTGACCTTGCCGCCCTTGAGCAGCGGCTTGCCCAGCTTGACGTCCGCGCCCTCTCCCACGAGCAGCACCTCGCCGAACTCGACCGTGGCGCCCGGCTCCGCGTCGAGCTTCTCGACACGCAAGGTGACGTCGTTCGTGACCCGGTACTGCTTGCCACCGGTGGCGATAACCGCATACATCTTAGGGTGATCCAGAGGGTGAGGGCCGCGCATTCTACGGGCGGGGCAGGCCCCGGTCAAACGAAGTTTTTTAGAGTCCACACAGGCACTTACGATAGGATGCCTACCGTGACACTGAACGAAATCCGATCCTTGGTTCTTCCCGAGCTCGCCTCCCTGGACGAGGTGATCCGCGCGCGCCTGAAAAGCGCCGTGCCGCTGGTGGACCGCATCGCCGAGCACATTATCGCGGGCGGCGGGAAGCGCCTGCGACCGCTGCTGGTGGTACTGGCCGGCCGAGCCTGCGGCGCGAGCGGCCAGGCCCATATCGAGGCCGCCGCCTTCATCGAGTTCATCCATACCGCCACGCTGCTGCACGACGATGTCGTGGACGGCTCCGCCCTGCGCCGTGGACGCGACACCGCGAATGAGGTGTTCGGCAACCAGGCCAGTGTGCTGGTGGGCGATTTCGTCTACTCGCGCGCCTTTCAAATGATGGCTGGCTTAAAGTCGCAGCGCGTCATGGAGATCATGTCCGAAGCCACCAACACCATCGCCGAGGGCGAGGTGCTGCAGCTCATGAATGCGCGGGATCCCGACACCACCGAGCAGCGCTATCTGGAAGTCATCTATCGCAAGACGGCACGTTTGTTTGAGGCGGGCGCGGAAGTCGCCGCGGTCCTCTCGGGCAGTCCGCCCGCCCTGCAGCGCTCGCTCGCGGACTACGGACGCCATCTCGGCACGGCCTACCAGCTCGTGGACGACGTGCTCGACTACCGCTCCAATCCGGCCGAGCGCGGCAAGAATCTCGGCGATGACCTGGCCGAGGGCAAACCCACGCTGCCGCTGATCCATGCGCTCAAACACGGTACCGCGGAGCAGCGCGCGGCAATCCGCGAGGCCATCGAGAACGGCGGCCGGGCGAGGCTCGAGCCGGTGGTGGCCGCAATTGAAGCTACGGGCGGGCTCGATTACACGGTGACATTGGCGCAGCGGGAGGCGGACCGGGCACTGGCCGCTCTCGGCGCGCTGCCGGACTCGGCCTATCGGCGGGGGCTTGCGGCCCTGGCGCATTTCGCGGTGGCGCACACTACCTGAAAAGCAGTAAACTTCGCAGCCCTCGCCCCCAAATCGATTTCGGGATGTAGCTCAGCCTGGTAGAGCACTACGTTCGGGACGTAAAGCTGTCAAGTCCTGAAAAGCCTCCATTCCTCTTTTAGTACAAAGCCTTACGAGCAATCGGTTCGCGCTGCCGAACGGCGAAAATTGCGCTGGGGCCTCACTGGGGCCTCAGAGCTACCAGGCCCAATGAGTCGCGATATCCCGAGAGCTTGTGGTCGCGGCGAACAAGAATGGAAGTGGTCGGGATGAGAGGATTTGAACCTCCGACTCCCACGTCCCGAACGTGGTGCTCTACCAGGCTGAGCTACATCCCGAATTACGGCGGCACTAAAGGTCGGAAACCCGCATAACAGACCACACTGCAGGTCGAGAGGGAGACCTCAAGCGAGCGTGCGAGTCTACGGCATGGCACCAACGCGTTCAATTCGACGCTCGCCTCCCGCATCACGGAAGGGAAACCCGTTTCCTAGCCCCGCTACATAGCACTGCGGGACTTGGTCACCGTTAAACCCGCATCGAATAGTGGAGCGAGACCCCATTGAACGCGGACCGGTGTGTGCGCCGCGAATAGAGCCTCGGAATGGCAGCCATGGGGGCGTACTAAAGAGACCAGGGGTTGAGAAGTGTTTCTAAGGTCGCTGGTTCGGGTCCAGTCATCGCGACCACTAGTCATAAATTCAACGTCACCCCTACACGCACCCTTCCGAGTGCGGCGCAACATGACACTCCACATTAACAGAACGGGTTCCAGTACTCGCCTCGCCTAATTTTTGTTGCAAGAATGTCGTTCCCGCGAATGGGCAGCGCTGATTACTTAAGGACCCAGACGTCAATGCGGAAAGGACCAACATGCGGATTGCCGATCTACGCATAAGAAACTTTCGCGGCATCAGGGTCGGGCACATTCGCTTCGACCGTCATACCGTGCTCAGTGGCCCGAACAATTGTGGCAAGACCACCGTCATCGAAGCGCTTGCCCTCTTATTCGGTCGAGATCGAATGCTTCGGGCGCTTACCGAGCACGATTTCTACGGCGGCGATCCACAGCCCACTGACCGGATTCAGCTGGTAGCCACGATCGTTGACTTCGAAGGAGACGAGCCCGCCGAACACGCAGAATGGTTCAGAGAGGATCGCGGGATCATCAAGTGGTGGGACCCAGACACCGGCGCCACCTCAGCGACGCGTGATCAAGCCACCTGGCGGTTGGCATGTCAGCTTGGATTCTGCGCCAGGTTTGATCGCCCTTCCCTCGATGTAGAAACCATCCGCTACTTTCATGACGACGATTCCGTGTTGGACGTCTTCCTTGAGGATGTAGCGACTCCCGTCCCAAACCGCCTGATTCGAGACATCGGATTTTTTCTCGTCCCTGCAGGTCGGACATGGGATCGCGTGGTTTCTTTCGGTTCGGAGCTTTTCCGTCGCGTTGTCGCTTCGGGAGATGGACAGCCTGCTGAATCTGTCCTTGCAGAACGCGATCGTTTACGAGTTCCTATGCAACCACTTGAGGCCGATCAGCGGCTGCAGCCCATTATCGCCAGCTTGAATGCTGAGTTATCAGGATTCTTTCGCAGTGGGCCAACGCTGCATCTTCGTGTAACGGCTACCGACAGCGACGGCCTGCTCGATGCCGTCGTCCCGCACTATCGTCAAGCTGGTGCGGGAACAAACCTACCCGCCCGCAGGCACGGAACGGGTCTCATTTCGCTCCAGCATCTGCTCCTGCTGTTTCAGTTTGGTCGGCGCCGCGCGGCAGACGGCGAAGGATTTTGGATGGCCCTGGAGGAGCCAGAATTGCATGTCCCACCGCCTCTGCAGCGGCGGCTCGTTCATCGGATTCAGGCGTTGTCTACTCAGACTTTTGTATCGACCCATTCCCCGTTGGTGGCTGCGATGGCGGACCCGCAATCACTCATCATGCTGCGCAATGATAACGGAACACTCACCAGCACAGCACTGCTGAAAGGGCTACTGCCCTCTGACACGCCGAATGGTATACGCAAGCTCTTCCAAGGAAATCGAGCCGAGACGATCTCCGCCTTGATGTATGAGATTGTGCTCGTTCCAGAAGGTCGTATTGACTACGAATGGTTGAGACTACTAACCCGAGCCGTGGATCTACATCAAGGATGGCGTGCCGACGCAGAATGCCGGCTCGGATGCTACGTAGGTGTCGTTCCAACGCACGACGCCGCTGTCGAGATGACAGTTGCCACTCTCTCGCGTCTTCATCCAAACGTCACGGCGCTAGTCGATGGCGACGCAGCAGGACTCCACTACACTCAAATGCTGGCTGCTTCGGCAGCGCCTCCCGCTTTAACTCTGCGTTGGCCAGACGGATGGACGATCGAGGATGTAGTTGGCTGGCTGCTCGATGCCGACGCGGCGTCCGCCATTGCGGCGCTGGCGAACGCTGTTGCCCCCGCGCCGCAATCCGTGGCGGCGCTAGTGACACGTTTGAAATCCGAAGATCGAGGAACGCACGGGTTGAAACAGGATCACGTCGCTTACGAGGGGATCGCGGATGCGATCGGCTCGACTGACGCATGCTGCGATCGCGCGCGTGAATTGCTTAACGCATTGGCCGATACACTGCTCGGCGCCGAAAACAACCGCTTTACCATCACTGCTGGCCAAAACCCGCAAGTCAGAGTCTTTCGTCCGTGACTCTTTTTGCCGTTGAAGGCCCGGCCGGCAGTGGTAAGACGTGTCGACTTATGTCGCTACTGTCCGAAACGCTCGCCGAAAGGCCACTGAACGATGGGCAGAAGGTTCTAGCCCTCACATTCATGCATGGTGCCAGGCGGCGTCTCAATGAACGATTGCGCACCGTCGATCGACTCAGGGGACGGTTTGATTGCCTGACCATCGATAGTTTCGCCTGGAAACTGCTCAAGCGTTGGCGCTCGCTCGCCGGCGCCCTGACATTGAGACCCCCGCAGGACGATGACTTCGATGCACAGTGTGAAGGCGCTGGGGTACTACTGGAAAGGCCCGAAGTATGCCGATGGGTGAGCACGAGTTATCCGGTTGTGCTCGTGGATGAAGCCCAGGATCTGAAACCGCAGCGCTTGCGGATCATTAGGGCGGTGGAGCAAGCGACAAGATTGCTAGTTGCCGCCGATGAGTTTCAGTGCCTCGACACGGCACTGCGCCCCAATCCGTTTGTTGCCTGGATACACCAAGTGTGCCGGCCGCAGGTGCTGAACGAAATTCGCAGGACCGAAGTTCCGTGCCTTCTACAGGCTGCCGGTGCGCTGAGGCGAGGCGCAGTGCCAGTGGCTGAGCGGGATTTTCGAATCATCGCGGCTAGAGGAATCGCAATGGCCGCCGCATATCTCGCAAATGCGATTGCCTGGCGACGTGGGGGAAACGTTGCGATTATCACGCCTTCCTTGGCAGGCAATTTTTCCCGAGATGTCCTGGATCGTGTTTGCCATCAAGCTTGCGGAGCCCAAGGAAATGGACCCTATTCGATTCACTGGGATCGCTCTGACAACGAAGAAGTTGGAAGACTTCTGCGCGGACTTGAGTTAGCCGAGGGCAGCAGTCTCGATACCACCCTTACCGTACTTGCCAACCTTCCCCGATCAATGGCGGTACATGGAGCCTGCACGTGGGCAAAGTATCAGGCTCGCGCCGCTGGAAAAAGGACGTTTTGCCAGGCGGAAATCGAGGCGGCGGTGACTCGACACGTTGCCATGCAGCGGCAACGTTTCGGTATAGATCAGCATCCATTCACCGCAATGACCGTACAGCAAGCGAAAAATCGGGAGTTCGAAGGCGTAGTCGTCCTGTGGCCATTTACTGTTGGTGGTGACGCGGAGCAGAAGCGGAGACTGTTATACAACGCTATTACTCGTGCGAAGCGATGGTGCACAGTAATCGTCCAAAGCGATCAGTTGCTGGCAGGTGCACCGTTCCGTTGAACTCACGAGTGACAAAAAAGCACTGCTCCGGTCAAGTGCAGGTCGCCACGCCATCCGCCTGGCCGGCGACACAGGAGCGCTCGAACATCAGCAAAGACCCCGCCGCCTCGTCGACTTCAGGTCCGATCCGCTTGATGACTCGCGATGATTTGATCCAATGGGTACTCGCGGTGGGCATTTCATCCTCTTAACTGATGAGGCGTACTCATATGCGTCGGTCCTGATCGCGGTTCTATGCAAATTGTCATTAATCCCGACGCTGCCAATTCCAGGAAAGTCGTGCTATGCGAGCGAATCATTCACGAGACGTCGGCCGACTATCACCCCACTTATGTCGTCCTAGATCATGCTGACTATGCCGAACAACCAGAATTGTTGACGGAATTTCGCGATCTTGCTTTTGCTTGGAAGCGTAACGATCCTATTGAGAGAACGCCACACTATTTGCGTTTGCTCATGAATGAGACGAGCTGCGATTCGCTCATCTGGCTTTCCCATCGCGCGCTTGGTTTCGACGACAGGCTCTTCACCTGGCTTCTCGTTCACGAGCTGCGCCATGTGTATCAGTTTCGGATAGGTTACCAAACGAGTAATGTGAGAGCGGCGGTTGCCAATCTTAGACGGAAATCTGAGTTTCTCACGTTACCAGCCACCCTCTTCGCTCCTACAGAAATGGACAGCGAGCTGTACGCGTATCGCTACTGCAGGCGCTCATTCGAGGATGGAGACGGATTTACGCAATTTCAACGCAACACCGCGTTGCCACGATGTCCTGGCGAGCCATATTGGCGATTTCTCTCGGAGCTCGATGCAGCGATGCCGTGACGCCGCGTTGCCGAACCTCGGCCTTGACTTTGGACTTGCCCAGCAATCGCGCGTCGTGGGATTCGTAGCTCCCTGATGCCGCGAGGCTGCAGTCGCCGCAGTCTCGCTTTTTGGGGGTTGGGGGGTGCGCGCGCAGCACGCTCCCCTGCAAATGCCAACTCGTAGTCGCCAATCTTGCGCTTTCAGCCACTTTTCTTGACGTTTACACAGCGCAAAGGCCCTTACTCGCGCATAGCTGCGTTGCTAACGTCTCTTCGCGCGACCTCCAGCCCCGGCCTGCACCCCCGCGGTCCGCCGCAGGCTAGAGTCCCGCTTCCTGGAGGGCGGCACCTTCTCCGGAGCCGCCCTCGATTTTTCATCGCTGGCGAGCTCGTCAATATTTCTCTTCTGCGGCGACTTAGATGTGTCCGATCAAATAGGAGATGCAAACCATCTTTGAACTCGTGCATCTGCAACAAAGCAGTCTCGCTCGAATCGCACTGAATGTGCGGCACAGCATGCAATATCCTTCGTGGATATGGCCGTGTTCGGCTCCGTCGTGTTTCTGGTCGGTGTCGCGGTGCTCGCAGCGCTCGGGCGACTACCATGGCTTTTATGGGGCTGGTACCTCATCGCAAGCATCGTGACCTACGGCACCTACGCGGCCGACAAGGACGCCGCGGTGGAGGGCCGTTGGAGAGTCGCCAATTTGACGCTGCATGTGCTTGGGCTCATCGGCGGCTGGCCCGGTGCATGGATGGGACAGCAAGTTTTGCGGAATAAGAACAGGCAGCCTACCTTCCAGGTCATGCTGTTTCTGTCCATTTCTCTGCACCTTCTTCTGGTCAGCGGTCTCGCTTTTGCAGATCGGTCCGCGGGGTCTCGGCACCCTTCGCAACCCTCAACCACTCTGCTTTCTTTTCACAGCGAAAAAGCGCCCGGCTCTTGGGAGAGCCGGGCGAAGAAGAATCGCCATCAAGCGTCTTTGCGACGCGTCCAGATGAGATTGAATGATCCTCGATCGCCTTCAAATAGTCCCGCATTGACGGTCTCAGGGAAGGAAGGATCATCCAGAACGACCGAGAGGTAGGGACGGCCTTCAGCAGTCTTCTTTTCCCATGCGACTCCTATTTCCTCACCACCGCCGAGATAGAGTCGGAAGTCAGGCGAGTGCTCCGATTTTTTCTCGCAGGCAGCGATTCTCACGAGCTCGTAAATGCCTAGTGTGCGGATGACGCCACCAAAGCCTTCCCGAGTTTTATCGAATTTTCCGATTTGCATGATCAGTTACCTTTTGCTTACTTCAGGCCGCGCCATTGCGTCCTGATGGCGAAGCACAAGAGGCCCCTGCCGGTCCGCCGAACCATCAGGCCGAAACGAAGTGAAGGATCCGAAGACAACAAAGAATTTGCTCCGCGAGGAAACGGTGCAGCCGTGGGGAAATTCTTTGTTGCACAGGATTGTCGGATGAGGACCGAGGCGCAGCCGCGCAGGGGACTACGATTCGCCGAGAAGGATAGGATGCAAAGGCGGCGGCCAGACAAAAGGGAGCCTGATTATGAAGATTGGCTGAAATTGAGATTCAGCGAGGCCGCGACATCTGGTCGCCAACTCAATATGTACACGGAGACCAGCCGCGAGTCTCTGGCGCGGTCTTCCGCGTCGCAGTCTCGCTCCTTACGGGGGTGCAGGGGGTGCGGTCTCCCGCTCCCCCTGCCTCGGGCCTCAACAAGAGAAAGAGCCGCCCAAAAGTGCATCGGCCCCGACAGATCAGGCGGCGTAGCGCCTGCGAGCTCGCTCTACGCCCGCGAGCCGTCTCCTCGCATGTTCGATATATTTTTCTTCCAACTCGATGCCGAGATAGTCGCGCCCACAAAGCGCGGTGGCGACCAGCGTCGAGCCAGAACCGGCGAAAGGATCGAGCACGAGCGCACCGGGCATTGAGAAAGTCTGAATCAGCGGCTTCAAAATGCTGACGGCTTTTTCAGTGGGATGAACACGATTACCCGAGTATTCCCACGGCAGCACATCATCGAGCGCTCTCACCGGCGGGTGCGGCTGACCCTTTGCCAAAAGGTACGCCTGCTCGTGGCGGGCATTGAGAATCCCGCGCCGCGAAGCGTAACCCTTGTGCCAAACCATATGCCCGACCGCTTTGAAGCCTGCGCGCTTCCATGCTGCAAAGAAGGCGTCAATTGCCGTCCAACCGTAGAATGAAACGCAGAAGGTATTGGGCTTGAGCACGCGATAGAGATCGTCAAAGGCGCCGAGGATGCTTCCGGGATCGCTGTCATTAGCGATCGAACGACCGCTTCGATCTTTGTAGCGCACGAAGTATGGCGGATCAGTGACCACCAGATCGACGCTCGCGCCGGGAAGTGTCTTCAGCACCTGGACGCAATCGCCCTGAATGACTTGATTGACTGAATTTTGAATCGACATGGGACTCTCCGCAGGGTTGTTCAAGACGCGGAGAGGCCGAGCTGCGCGCACAAGCCGGCTCGTCACCTGGCTTCCAGCCAGGGGAAACGGTCAACACGGGAGCGCAGCGAATGGAGCGGGCGGACCGTTGACGAGACGGCGCGCGCGGCTACGGAAACGGAGAGGCTTGATCAATCCGAAGGAGAGGCCTTCGATCGTCAACGCAATCGGAGTCAGGAAGTCAACGGAAGAAGGAACAGGCAAAGACTTCCGCGAGTCCGTGGCGACGTCCTCGGCGCCGCGGTCTCGCTCCTGGGGGGCCGCAGGGGGTGCGGGTCTTCCCGCTCCCCCTGCTTCCGAATATCAGGGACTCAAGACTTCGAAAGGAGCTGCTATCGCCTGCGCCGCTCGCCGAAGCTCGTGACCAGGAACATGAGGCCGAGCAAGTTCATCGCGCCCCAGAATATTCCGGAGACGAATCGCCGGAACGGCGGCACGAAGATCAGGAGGAGAATGAATAAGAGCGTATACATCTGACAGCAGCTCCTTTGAGTCTCACCGAGCACCCTTTGCGGTCGCTGACACTTTGAGTCCTTCGCGCTGTATCCGTTCATGCACTTCGAGCCGATCTACACGAAGCAACTTCGGCGCGTCAATGCCAATGCGAACACGATTGCCGTCAATGCTCGCGACCCAGACCGTGATCCCTCCCTGAATCACAATCGCCTCGCCAGCGCGCCTCGACAGCATCAGCATGACGCCTCCTCGGCCGTGGCTCGCGCAAACGTGGCGGAGTCCAGTTTGCGCATGAAATCCAGCAGCAGATCGCGGGCAATCTCGGCCATGAGGCCAAAATCGCTGGCCTCGAGCTGGATCTCACGGTCGGTGGCTTCGCGGCGGTAGGCCAGGGTGAAGGCCATGCATTCGAGAATGACGCGGGTCTTCTCGAGCTGGCCGCGGCCGGCTTCGAGGGCGCGCTCGCAGAAGGCTGGGGCGGTTGCGGCGCCGGTGGGGCAACCATCGCCGCCGGGCTTGTCCTGGTCCTGAATCGTTTCCCGGGGCGTTCCTGGCGTCCGGGTAGAATTGCGCTTAACCATGCGACATCTCCTTGGGATGTGGTGTGGCCAGGCCTCCGTTCGTGTCGTAAGCACGGGCGGGGGCCGCTTCGCGCACCCGTTCTGGATGCACGCTACCCATCCTACGCTTGCATCGTAAACGGGTGCAAGCCCCGTCTCAGGTTATATGCCTGCATCCGAAACGGGAGCAGACATGAAGCATCTACGGAGCGCGCGGCATCGGCGGCTGGTGAGCGTAATCAAGGAAGCGCGGGAGGCGGCGGGGTTGAGTCAGCGGGCGCTGGCGGAGAAGCTGAAGCGCTCGGGGAGCTTTGTGTGGAAGCTCGAGTCGCATGAGCACCGGGTGGATGTGTTGGAGTTTATTGATATTGCGAAGGCGGTGGGGGTGGAGGCGGGGGAGTTGTTGAGGAGGGTCATATAAGAATTAAGGGCGGGCTATTTCAAAAGACTCTTCCTATGTCTCGCTGAAAATATCCCAGAGGGCGTGCGTGACGTCGACAACCGCGTTGGTACTAGCGTGCAGTCTCGTGCTGAGCAGCTGCGGCACGGCCACGCCCCGCAAACCCGCCGACGCCGGCAAGACAACGCAAAAAGCCACACAGAAAATCGACCGCATTTGCGCCTTGCCGCCCGCCGAGCGCGACGCGCAGCTCAAGAAACTCGAAGCAGAAACAGGCGTGGTGCTCTTTTGCGGCCCGCACCCCTGAGCGCAGACTTTATCCAACAGAGGGCCCGAGGTCGTTGACCGACTATTAGCCTGATTTTTCAATCGCTTATCCGACACAACCACGCCGATAGCCTCCTGGCGGTAGCCGTTTTTCGGCCCCGAACGCTCTAACGTCATGAGCCGCCGACGTGCCCGCCTTGGACACGTGGGTGCGTGCTCGCGCGGAGATCGCATGTGAGTCGGAGCTGGTATGTCGTGCACTGTAGGCCACGTGAGGACGCCCGGGCACTGGAGCACTTGCGACGCCAGTCGTTCCATTGCTATGCACCGACCTTAAATGTGGAGAAGCTCCGGCAGAACCGCAGGATTGCGGTGCAGGAGCCGATGTTCCCGCGCTACGTGTTCGTGCGGCTCGATGAGGTGAGCGACAACTGGCACCGCATTCGCTCGACGCGGGGAGTGGCGCAGCTCGTTCATTGCCACGAGCGCCTGTTGCCGATCGACGATCGAATCATCGAAGGGATCCAAGCACGATTGACGGTCGATCAACCCTGTGTCCCGTATCTCAAGGCCGGCGAGCGAGTGGTCATCACCGACGGCCCTTTTTCCGATGTTGAAGCCATTTTCTTGGCCAATGACGGTAAAGAACGCGTCATGCTGCTGCTAAACATCCTGCATCGCGAGCAAACGCTCACCTTCCCGGTGGGTTATGTGCGCAAAGCGCGGGACCCTGTGATGACGTCGTGACAGGGTATCCCTACGATACCGACACCCTGGCCGAGCCGGACGGACACCCCACCTCGAGAGCCTAACCCAACTGTTTCAGACTTGAGTGCCTCGCCCTTGCAGGGCTGCGCGCCGGACGGCGCTCCGGCAGGCATTGTTCAGTGGCTTCTACTGGCGGTTGGTGGCTGGGCGAATCGCCGCCAGCTAAATGTCATCGAGTACTTACGGGAGGAAAATCGGATCCTCAAGGCGCGGCTGGGCAACCAACGGCTGCGGTTCACGGATGCCGAGAGATGTCGCCTGGCGCGCAAGGCACACGCGCTGGGCTATAAGATCCTTCACACGCTCGAAACATTGGTGACTCCCGACACACTCATGCGCTGGTACCGCCAGCTCATCGCCCGCAAGTGGGATAGCAGCGACCGGCGGCGCACGGGCCGCCCCCGAACTCGTCAGGAGCTCGTCGATCTCATTCTGCGGCTGGCCCGGGAAAATCCGTCTTGGGGCTACACAAGGATCCAAGGAGCTCTAGCCAATCTGC
>Ga0105247_10001622_pt1 | contig 15931 bp, 31 predicted proteins | sample KBSS24metaG_FD_81519 | JGI IMG/M metagenome (GOLD analysis project Ga0105247, IMG submission 81519) | Switchgrass rhizosphere microbial communities from Kellogg Biological Station, Michigan, USA - KBS S2-4 metaG | ecosystem: Host-associated > Plants > Roots > Rhizosphere > Soil | place...
CGATTTCCCAACTGGAATGTATTTGTGATTAAAGGGTCAAGGCTGAAAAGCCTGGCCCTTTTTTCTATCCCCGGAGATGATCTTGAATTATGCCGTCAGTTGAAAATTATCAAGAATCCAGTATTCAAGACTGGGAAATTGTACATAGACCTCTATCTAAAGACCTTGCCGACAAGGCCGAGAAAAAGTTAGCTGAACTAGAAGCTCGAATCGAGGAAGAAGAGAATAAGTTTAAGCCTCAACCATTGAGGTCTAAACTAATCTGGGTTGGTGTAGATTTGGACGGAACACTGGCAGAACCATTATGGACTCCTGATAATCCGACCACGGAAATTGGTGACCCTATTTGGTCCAATGTGGACAAACTAAAAGTCTTAGTAGCAATGGGGTATAAGATCTTTGTTCATACATCTAGACCATGGACTGATTATGCAATCATTGAGCAATGGTTACAACATTATGGCATTCCATACAAGGAAATTCAATGTGGAAAACCGTTATATGCTGCATATATTGATGATCGTGCGATCAATGCTGAGGAGAAATCGTGGCTGCCACAATAGGCACGGACTCAGGCCCTTTGATTCCTTTTTCTAGTACTAGATGCATTTGCCTACACAACAGGGGGCAACACGCCCTAGGTATCAATAAGTGCGACAATTGCGATTGCTCTAAATTCCAGTTACATAAAGTCTTGACTGCTGCGGAAGCGGATGAGTTAACAGGTGCGATGTGTGTCACACCTGAAGCGCCGGACCCCAGTCAAACTGAGAGTATGCAAATTGTCGATAGCAATGATCGGGGGTCGGCAATTACTGAAAAACAAAAAGAGTGGGGTAAATCCGGATTAAAAGACAGCGGTAACCGGCTGCATTTTGATTCAGGAATGGTACGTGATGTTGATGATACGAAACCAGCTTTTGATCTCGTAATTCCTGAGGGAATTCCTTATGACGAATTAATGCTTACTCGCTGGGCTGAGTTACTTCGCAAAGGTGCTATCAAATATTCTCGTCGTAATTGGGAAAAAGCTAACAGCATAGAAGAATTGGAGCGTGCGAAGGCCAGTGCTTTCCGTCATTTCATTCAATGGTTCTCAGGAGAAACCGACGAAGATCACGCAGCGGCTGTATTCTTTAACATCAATGAAGTAGAAACCATCAAGTTCAAACGAACAAAGGAGACTGGATAAATGCCAGCAACAACAACTCGTGGTTCAAAGGTAGCAGAAAACGAAGTAGATCTACTGTCCGAAATGGACACTAACCCGACTGGTCCGAATCAGGATGAAGAGGACTTTGATTTGCTTTCTGATATGTCAGAAAGTGATGCTAAGGCATGGGTTCCGTGGAATGAAGATGACCAACCACGAGGAATTCAGGGAACTGTTACTCACGTCGGCACCGTAACTCAGGATGCTAAGTATGGCGGAGATGAAGTTCCTTATGTGGAATTAACCGATAAAGATGGCACTGTATGGGGAGTGCGTGGTTATTCCACTGTTCTAGAGAATCAAATGAACAAGGTCATTGACGGAGGTCTCCGTTCCGGTGACATTTTCGCGGTTGTTTACAAGGGAGAGACCACGAATCGTAAGGGTGACAACACCTACAAGAATTTCCAAGTCAAGACTAAGCACATTGGACACTGATAATGTCTTTGAAGTTTAATCCTCCTAGAGAATCAGCGCGATACGCATCGTTCACCTATGGAGAAATTTCTTCTGAAAGAGGAACTTTCAAGGTTTCCAATAATCTTGGGGCATTGAAGGCAGCAACTGTTAGAAACGCTCGCTATTCCAATGTCAAACTCTTTGAGAATGTCGATGGTGATTGGTACCTGCTTTACTCGGTACCAAAAGGAAGCCTGTACGGTGATCTTCCTTGGGTAAAGCAAGTAGGCTACAGTTGGCGCAGTACTCCTTACAAGAAGGCAGTACCAATGACTCGTGACGAGTATGCCGAATGGCGAGTAAGAGTTGAACGTGAGAGAATTGCTGATGGATCAGCGTCTCTTGATTTGAATCCTGGTAGAGATTTCGTAAGCCCAGACGCTTATGATTCTGCCACAAATGGTAGATAAATGGGTGCAGTAAAAACAAAGGAGTAATTAACATGAGTGCAGCTTCACCGCGCGAGGTTCGTGCGTACCTTCAAGAGAATTCGGAAAGACTTCCTGAAGGTGTTTCTGTTGGACAGCGTGGCCGTCTTTCTCAGCAGGCAAAGGATTTCTTTACTGCTGAAACTGGCCGTGAGGTAGTGAGCCCGGCTGTTTCTGCGGATGCTGAGTAATCAGTAGACATTAGATAAGGGGTCGGTCCACATTGGATCGGCCCCTTTTCTTGTATCTACTGCCGACTTAAGAAAGGATTCTTCATGGCAGATGATTGGAGAGTGAACGAAGCGTTAAAAATGCTCAGACAAATTGTCACTTGTCCATTATGTGGAGCATTAGTGTCAACTGCTGATGGATACACTACTCATCAACAATGGCACGACGCTATGAATCAATACGTTGCAAGCGTTGACAATCGCTTGGCTCAATTCTCAGATTACATTATTAATCCTGAAACTGGCCTCCAAGTGCAAGTCCAGCGTAGACTGGATACTATTACAGATTACGTTGTGGCTCCGGAAACGGGTCTTGAACCAAGAGTTACCGCCGCGATCACTGCAACTAATGGAGCTGTTACTCAGCTTAGAACAGACGCAACAAATGCCATTGCACAATTGCGATCCGACGCAACAACAGCAATTCAAGGAAACACTACTGCAATTAATCAACTGAGAACGGATGCAACAAATGCGATTAATGCATTAGATGCAAGAGTTGATGTGTTAGAGGCTGCATCCTAATAAAAGAATAGGAGTCGCGCGTGAGTGAAATCCGCGAATGGCTAGAGAGACTTTATGGTCAGTCTCCTGGTTTCTTTGGTATTACAGCCTTTGCGGGTGGCCGACCTAGAAGAACTCAATGGTTTGCAACTAGCGCGCTTGACGCCGCTGAAAAAGTAATTGTAAAATACGCAGATAAAGCAGACCTTTATCTTTCAGTTGGCACCCATTCCGAACCTCAACCAACTCGCGGTGGCGAGTCCACAATTATTTCGATTCCTGGACTATGGTCTGATTTAGATATCGGAGAGGTTGGGCATAAGCCCGCTTCTCTTCCAAATCCGCCAAACGAAGATGATGCATTGTCCATTGTAGCTGGACTTCCTGAAGCATCAATGCTCATGCATTCTGGCGGAGGATTACAGGCATTCTGGATTTTTGAAAATGGTCCGTGGGTCTTTTCTGATGCCGAAGATAAAGCTAAGGCAAAGAAAGCTATTCAAGAGTGGGCAAATCTCCTTGAAGAAAAGGGAAAAGAACTCGGATTCCATGTTGATAAGGTTGCTGATCTAGCTCGAATTCTTCGGGTACCTGGAAGTGTTAATCACAAAGAAGGTCTAAAAAGACCTGTCCAAATTAGATGGTCAGATAAACCAGGACACGATGTTGACGAGTTAACAGCATTCGGAATCCCTGACAGTCACCAATACGAATCAGATCCAAAGCCAGTAGAGGACAATTTTCCTCTAAGCTGGAATGAAATTCTTGCACCACACGGCTATATTCAATGTGATGATAACAAATGGGCCAGACCAGGAAAGGATTGCTCGGAAGGAATTTCGTTATCTATTGCGGATTTTTCTCCCTTTGTAATTACCAATTGGTCTGAATCAGATGACAACTTGCCGGTAGGTAGAGGCACTAAGCTAACTAAATTACGACTCTATGCTCTTTTGAATCACGATGGAAACATCGAAAAGGCTAAGAAGTCTCTACCGAATCGGAAGATCAAACTTACACCAGCGTCCACAATTACTATGAAACCTGTTCGCTGGATTTGGAAAGATAGAATCGCAGAAGGCACGCTTGCTTTACTTGCTGGTCGTGAAGGAATTGGTAAATCAACTCTGGCCTATACACTAGTGGCACAGATTACTAAAGGACAATTAGAGGGAGACCATTACGGTAAGCCTCGCGGAGTAATCATTGTAGCTACTGAGGATTCTTGGGAATTTACTATTGTTCCTAGATTAGTAGCTGCTAATGCTAATTTGGACAAGGTATTTCGAGCTGATCCTGTCGACGAAGATGAATATGGAATTAGTCTGCCCCGCGATGTTGACGAATTGAGTATGATTGCTAAAGAAAATGGGATTGGATTCATTCTTCTAGATCCATTGATGTCGAGAGTCGATTCCAAATTAGACTCCCATAAAGATCATGATGTGAGAAAAGCTTTGGAGCCATTAGTAAAGATGGCTATTGCATCGCAAGCTGCGGTATTGGGATTGATCCACGTAAATAAGTCAGGGTCAACTGATCCATTGTCGACACTCATGGGATCACGTGCATTCTCTGCGGTTGCTCGTGCTGTACTTTATGTAGCAGAAAATCCAGAAAACCGAGAAGAAAAGGTAATGAGTCAAGCCAAGAATAACTTGGGTAGGTCCGATTTGCCGGAGCTTGCATATACGCTGACCCAAGTCACAGTTGGCATGTTTGGTGACGAGATTATTACCTCTGTCGCTCTACAGTGGGCAGGAGAAAAAGATGTTGGAACTGTTCGCAATTACATTTCTTCTAAAGGATCTACTACTAAAACTCAGGCAGAAATTGCTGAGGAATTTCTAACAGATCAATTAGCAGACGGTCCTGTACCGTCACAGCGAGTAAAAGATAAGGCTAAAGAACAAGGAATTTCAGAAGCAACTCTAAAACGAAAGTTTAGTGATATGGGCGGTATTGCAAAGAGACAGGGACATGGAAAATCCATGATGTCTACTTGGGAATTTCCTACTCCGGAAAGTAATTTCGAAGATTATCTAGGAATGGTTAATGCTTAATATTGAAATGAAAGATTGGCGTGGGACTCCCATTCAGCTGGGATCAATTGTTGTTTACCCAGGAAGAAAAGGTAGTCATCAATGGATGGTTGAAGCAGAAGTAATCGAAATATTTCAAGACTGGCAATGGGGAGAATTTAAATGGGCACTTCGTGTTCAGCCATTGCGACAAGGAACCTACGGCCGGACCAATAAAAAACCAGTAAAAATCACAGCACTTGAAAGAGTGACTGTTGTTGATAATCCGGATCAATTAGCAAAGGTTGGGTGGCCTGACGATGCCGTATCCGAGCGACATTAATGATTCATGGGATCATTTCTATGATGATGAGGAACACGAAGATTCTTATGACGATGATGGTGACCAATTGTTATTCGAAGAAGATGGTCAATTCTATTTGACCAATGACGATGCCTATTGGGACGCAGAAGATAACACTTGGGATTAGGAGTTAAATGATCACTTATTCGCATCCATTAGGCACTATTTATGTTCCATTACCTGATGATGATCTAAGTGAAGCCTACCAACTCTATAGGAATACTGATGTATTCTGGGCAGCGGACACGGAAACCACTGGACTTAATCAATATGCCAAGGATTTCCGTATCCGTATTGTCCAAGTAGGAACCAAAGATAAGGCGTGGATTCTTAGACCTGAATGGCACATGCAAGCCATTAACGATTTAACTGGTCAGGATGGTCGGCCGGTTTGGTGGCATAACTGGGTTTATGACGCACTCGCTATGGAAACATCTTTAGGACTCGATTTCGATAACACATTTACGGGTGCACAAGATACTGAAACTGCATTTAGACTTATCGATCCACGCCCCATCATGAAAGGCGGCTCTGGACATAAGCTAGAACAGCTTGGTACAGAGTATGTATATCCTGGTTCTAAAAAAGATGCTCGTGGAATGATCTTAGAGGAAGGTAAGCGTCTCTTTGGTCGAGCATTCAATAAGGACAATATGTGGACAATGATACCTGTCGATAATGCAGCATACAATATCTATGCCGGACAGGATGTTTTCCTCACCGCACGATTAGCGGAAGTAGGAACACATAAAATGAGGGAACTCAATTTAGAGCGTTTCTACAATTACGAAAGACCGCTTGGGTGGAGACTTGCCCAGATGCAAAGAGATGGAATTCTCTTTGACGACGAATGGGCTGCGCGCGTGGAAGCCGAGTACGACGAGATCGCAGACAAGTACGAAAAAGAACTTAGTGTAAAATGGAAGATCGCAAAGGGTAAGACTGCTAAGTCTTATGCTAATGCGGCAGCTTCTCTTATTCAGGTATTTGAATCCTTTGATGTTAAATGGACTAAGTTCTCTGATAAAACTAATCGTCCATCCTTGGATAAGTCAGTGATTAAGGAGCTAATGAATCTTGGACAGAATAAAGAAATTCAAGGATTGGGTACAGCGGTATTCGAAGCAAAAAGAAATAAACACTATGCTGACTACATTCGGGGGATGCGAGCTGAACTCGGAACAGATGGACGAATTCACCCAAATATTCGACCTATGCAAGCAGCAACCCATAGGATGTCGATTTCAAATCCTCCTATTCAGCAGTTCCCACGGGATGACCCACGAGTGCGAGGAACACTTATTGCTGACGATGGCGAAGTTATTATTACCGCTGACTATGCACAGGTGGAATTCCGCGTGGGCGCAGCAGTCTCGCAAGATCCGGTCCTAATTGGAAAGATCAAGAACGGTGAAGACTTACATGAAGTTACCGCGACTGCTCTATTTGGAGCGAATTTTAATAAGGGGCAACGTCAGGCCGCAAAGCCCATCGGATTCGGCCGCCTTTATCTTGGTGGTGCCAAAGGTATTTATACCCAGATGGCTGAATCGGATACTACTGGCTACATGCCCAGCATGGCGCAAGTAACTAAAGCAATCAGAGCATTCGACAATCAATATAAGCGATACTACAAATGGGCAACTGGACTAAAGGACAATGTTGAAAAGACAGGTGGAATCCTTTATACAGCAACTGGAAGACGGCTTATTGTCTCACCTTCCTATGCCGCTCCGAATTATGCTATTCAATCGGTTGCACGAGATCTGTTTGCAGCGGGCATTAATAAAGCTCACCAAAGAGGACTCGGCCAATACATCCGATTGGTGGTGCACGACGAAATTGTTGCATCTGTTCCCGAGAACGAAGCCAGCGAAATCGGAGCAGCAATCGCCGAATGCATGACTACAGAATTCAAAGGTGTGCCCATTGATGTGGAATGGGAAATCAAAGGGAAGCGATGGACTAAGTGATTAAAGTACAGATCCAAGTTACAGTGAACAGTATGGAATTTTCTTACGACGTAGAGCAACTTAATATTCCCAGAGACGATAATACGGTCTTATACGAAAAGGCTCAGAGGTTGTTATCTGATGCTAATAGTAAGGTACGTAGAGCTTTGGAGAGTCAGAAATGAACTTCTTCGATAGAAAAGGCCAAGAAGAAGCCCCTAAAACTCAACGACCAGAACGACCTTCTAAACCACCTGAAGCCCCGCCAGTAAGTGGAGGTAAGTGCAAATGAATCAAGGAATTGTCAATGAGGTAATGGATATTATTGCTAATGGCTATGGTTCCATGCCGACAGGTATTGATCGAGCAGTGGCATTGAATGTTGTGAATTACTTCTATCGAAAAGGGTGGCGTGGGCCGGAAGATATTGCTGAGTTAATCAAAAATGCTAAAGTTAATCCCGATGCTGAAGTCAGAGTAGTAAATAGCGGGCCTATTGATATGAAATATGTAAGAGGTGCAGAGGAGCGCATCAATGCTAATCCCGGTCCTCACTCCTGATATTCAAGTAAATATCGAAGAGGAATTAAGAGACGATGAACATGCACACGCTATCCCTTTTTGTGCTGAACATCATCACCCAGAGTTTATGCCTGTATCAGGTACCATTGTTCAAGCAATGTGCAAACAGTTATTCAGATTTAATAGACTTTCAACTGACACTCCAAAATGTACTCAATGTTCTGAACCAATGGATTCCAACTGCTACGTATGTGGCAAGGAATTATACGGATGAGATTTACGGAAGGCAGGGCATGGCTTTCGCGATGTCCTGTCTCCTATTGTGAAGAACCTGTTATTGAAGCTCACGTATATGGTCTAATTCTCCGCCTAGATACTAAAGCCGTACCGGCTGATGATGCTTCAATTCTAAATAAATATCGAGAGATCGTGGTCAATGTGTGGAAAGGGCCTACTCAATTCTGGGCTACCGCATGGTTCCGAGATCAAGGGAAACCAGACAAGGGACATTTGTACATTCAACATGTTCACGGTCGCAAGAAATATAAGGAGATAAATGAGTAATAAAACTAATGCGGTAGTCATTCTTCCGGATTGGCAAGTACCATTACATCGAGAAGATATCATTAAACGTGTAGCTGATTTTGTTGGGGACTTTCAGCCAATTCGATTAGGTCATGTAGGCGATATGACAGATTCAACTCAGATCGGCCGATGGGCACAAGGTCTGAGACAAGAATTCGATGGAGGATTAGAAGGTGGTTTCGAAAAAACCCGAGAACTCTTGGAATATTATCGTACAAAATACGATGGCCCGTGGGATCTCGTCAGATCCAATCATGACGAAAGATTGGAATTGGCGATCGAAAAACGGTTACCTGGCATTGCTGGACTTACTATCCAAGGTTATAAATTCAATATCCAAAACGCTCTTAGACTTGATCAATTCGGAATCGAGTGGCATGAGTCTCCTGTACCGATTGCTCCTAATTGGATTATGGCGCATGGCGACGAGGGTAGAGTTTCTCAAGTCCCAGGAGCAACAGCGCTTAACCTCGCGAATGAAATTCATCAATCAGTCGTCTGTGGACATACACATAGAGCAGCCCTTGTCTGGTCCTCAAAGGGACTATCTGATAAGAGAGAAGCTTTTGCGGGACTCGAAGTTGGGCACATGATGGATATTCCAGCGGCCGAATACTTAGGTCGCGCTAGACTTAATAATTGGGGAACTGCATTCGGTATTCTGTGGTTGAATGGTGATGAGGTGTTCCCTGAATTAGTGCCCATCAATCCTGATGGACATTTTATGGTAAATGGTGAGAGGTACTAATGTCACGAGTTGTCGTCTATGCAATGGAGTTCCCAACGACGAGCGAACCATACGTCATTGAAATGGATAAAGAAGCAGCGGTAGAGCTATTGAAATTTCTGATGAAAACTCCAAAGCATAACAAAGAAATCGCTAGGCTAACCAAACAATTAAAGAGGGTATTAGCACAGTGAGACTGCTATTTACTATAGGTAGATTGACTATTTTCGATTTTCATTTATTCGAAATCGATGACTCCACAGAGGAGTCCCCAGATGTAATTGTTGTTCACCATCATGAAGGTGAAGACGAAGGTGAAGACCCTGGTGATATCTTTGGTAAAGGAAAGTGATGGAAGATCCAAGATTAGAAATTAAAGGATTAAAAGAAAAGCTCGGAGTAACTGATGAGCAGCTTGACAATCTTAGAGAATTGAAAGTTGCCACTCAAACCAGAGAAGCCTTTATGATGTTTAATACCTGGAAACATGGCGGCAACATTCATGGAGTAAACGAAACTGCGACTCAGAAACGTAGAGCTAAGAATAAAGCAGCAAGAAAGGCTAGACGTGGAAATCGGTAAAGGACAATGGAGGATGGATATTAAGCGTAAGGAATCTCCAAGCAGTATTACTCTGACAGTTAATGGTATCGATAATCCGAGAACTGTTGTACTTCAGAAGGGTGATACATTACATTTAGTTTTGCCGCCTGTTACTGCACAAATAGGTAGTCAATCCTTTACTGTAAATGTCGCACCAATTGAGGTGACCTACGGGTGAGTGAAAGGATAAATTTCACTAGTGAAATGAAGGTAGAGTACATTGATCACCTTGGATCTGACCTGGAAATCGCGAGAGCTGCTTGGGTATCCACAATGGGTGAAAGAGCAGAAGAAGGAGATCCGGCACGGGTAAAGGGATTAGTTAATATGCTAATGCGTGACCGACACGGCAGTCCATTTGAGCAAGGGTTAATGCGCTTTAGAGTCACCGCACCGATCGTAGTCTTTCGTGAGCATCATCGGCATAGAATTGCATCGTATAATGAAATGTCTGGTCGCTATACAGAAATGAAGCCTAATTTCTATGTGCCTGATTTCACGCGTCCACTTATTCAAACTGGTAAGCCTGGTGCCTATATATTTGAACCAGGAACTCCGGAACAATTCGGTGCAGTACAGCATTACTTTAAACTAAATTCTCAGATGTCATGGGATGCCTATAAAGAGATGCTAAATAATGGAGTCGCAAAAGAAGTATCTAGAATGGTATTACCACTAAATCTCATGTCAACCATGATTGTCGCTATGAATCCACGTGCATTGATGAACTTCCTAAGCCTGAGAGTTAAGGATTCTTCAGCGAGATTCCCTACCTTTCCTATGTGGGAGATCGATCAGGTTGCACGACAATATGAAATCTATTTCTCACAGGCATTTCCTTATGCTTGGGAGTCCTTTGTAAATAACGGAAGAGTTGCACCATGACAAAGAAAAAGAGAGCTAAAAACGAGCCTACGAAAGGGGATCTATTAGCTCAGAATTATAGAAATAGAGCAGCCATGCGCCGAGTATATGAAGCATCGACTAAACCATTTGGATGTTTGAATACGTATTGGACTCCTCGCAACATGGATGCCTGGGAGGTGAATTACATTGGCACGTAAAGTGTCCTATGAAGCAGATAGTCCGAAAAAGGGAATGTCCTTAAAGGAATTATTAGATAATGTTAACGAAGCTGTTGGCCTAGCTAAGATTAACGAAAAACCATTAGAAGATTCTAAGGTAACTGTATTCGTTAACTTTGGCGGCGGTGTTAAGCAACTTATTGTGGAGGTATAATGTTTCATCAGTTTTATGCCACTACTAAAGATAAAAAAGGGCATGAACACAATTATCGACTACCGGCCGGTGAAGCTGTCCCTAGTGGACACGAAATAACTGACCTTTCAGTCGCTGGAAGATTCAAGTTTTCTGAAATCGTAGGCGATAAAATGGCAAAAGATCTGAAAGAGTTGTTTCCTGTAAAGAAGCGTGATCGTGCCAAGGCGTAATAATCGGGACCGTAGATTTGAGCCCAAAGAGTACAACAACAATGAAGGAAAGTTCGAGCGCGATGAATATGATATTCCTTCAAAGAAAAACAAACCAGTCCGACGCCGTAAGGACAAGTGGGACAAGAACATCTATCGGGAGGAATAATTGCCTCATGTGGATGATAAAGGCTGTCTAGTATTTGGACCAAGATCCCAAACATGTCCTAAATGGCCAGTTAGAGTAACAGGATTTCAAGGGTTATGGAGATATGTAGGCATAGTCCCAGATTCTAATACATTCCACGATATTTTCGTAGAAGTAATCGGTCCCTACTTTCCCGGTAATCCCTCTAGGAACGGTGGGAGATCTAGAATTATAAACATCAATAGGCTTAAATACGCAGGAAAGAATGCAAAACCTGTTGATGTCATTAGTGTCGAGACACATGCAATCAGTCTTGATGCACAGCGCGCTCAACGCCGCTAATTAAATATTGCTTACTTAATAAGGGAGCAAGGTCATTTCGATCTTGCTCCCTTATTGGCGTTGAAAGGAAATTATGTCTTATCTTAGTTTCAATTTGACCGATTCCTTTGTGGACGGTTACAAAGATCGGGAAGCTCCGTTTGGCTTCCGTGACGCTGGCGGAAATAGCCTCGGAGAAATCACATTTATCCGCACCTATTCGCGTACTAAAGAAGATGGCTCAAAAGAGCGATGGTGGGAAACTTGTCGTCGAGTAATCGAGGGAATGTATTCAATCCAAAAAGATTGGGCAAAGGAGCACGTACTTCCATGGAATGATCATAAGGCACAGAAATCTGCTCAAGAAGCTTATGATCTTTTATTCAATATGAAATGGACTCCGCCCGGTCGCGGGTTATTTGCCATGGGGACTTATGTAGTGAACGGACGTAAGGATTCTACAGCTTTACAGAATTGCGCGTTTATTTCTACGTATGACATGACCAAGGCAGATCCTAGCAATCCTTTTACATTTTTGATGAATGTGTCAATGCTCGGTGTGGGAGTTGGCTACGACACTCGCGGCGCGGAGAAAGAATTCATCATTCACAAGCCTAAAAGAACTGTGGATGGAAAGATTGCACAGTATCGATTAATCCCTGATTCGCGTGAAGGATGGGTGGAATCTTTACAGTTACATCTCGATTCTTATCTGAAGCCTGATCAATATGAATGGGAATTTGACTATTCCCTGATTCGGCCCAAGGGGGCACCGATTGTCACATTCGGAGGAACTGCACCAGGGCCAGAACCATTGAAGAGACTCCATACAATGATTGACCGAATTCTTGGTAACAGGGAGGGGGAAATTTTAAGTGATGTTGATATTGCTGACATTGCAAATCTCATTGGTGATTGCGTTGTTTCTGGCAATGTACGGCGCTCGGCCTTACTTGCTTACGGGCGAAAGGAATCTAAAAACTTCCTCAATCTCAAAAATCCAGAAGTATTCCCGGAACGAAATTCCTATGACCCTGAGAATCCTGGCTGGGCTTATATGTCTAATAACTCTATTCGTGCTTTTGTGGGTGATGACCTTAGTAGTGTAATCCCAGGTATCGCACTAAATGGTGAGCCTGGTGTTATTTGGGAAGATGTTGCCAAACAGTATGGACGATTAGCTGATGCACCAGATAATAAAGATTGGCGATTTGCTGGTTTCAATCCATGTGTGGAACAGCCATTAGAGTCTGGTGAAATGTGTACTCTGGTGAATGTACACTTATCTAAAATAACTGATGAAGCTGAACTGAAGAGAGTATTAAAATATGCCTACCTCTATGCCAAAACCGTCACATTACTTCCGACGGGTATTCCACGGACTAATGCCATTATGCAGAGAAATCGAAGAATCGGAATCTCTATGTCGGGAATTGCAAATTTCGCAGACAACAACGGAAGATCTGTCCTCCGTAATTGGATGGATTCAGGATACGGGATTATCAAAGAGTACGACAAAATCTATTCAGAATGGCTTTGTGTACGTGAATCCATTAAAGTCACCACTGTTAAGCCTACGGGAACCACTTCGCTACTTGTCGGGGAAAGTCCTGGCGTTCATTGGAGTCCTGGAGGAAGTTACTTTAATAGAGCGGTAATCTTCGATAAGGATCATCCAATTGTTTCTGTATTCCGAGATGCAGGATATACTGTGGAGACTTCGGTAACTAGTCCCGATTCCAGTGTGGTTATTTACTTCCCTATTCATTCTGATGCTGCACGCTCTGAAAAAGATGTCACAATTTTTGAAAAAGCTTCACTAGCTGTTGAAGCTCAAAGATGGTGGAGTGATAATGGTGTATCTGTCACAGTGTCATTTGATGCTGAGAAAGAAGCCAATCACGTATCAACTATTCTCTCTATGTACGATGGGCAACTAAAGGCTATCTCCTTCTTACCTATGGGAAATAAGGTATATCCTCAGCAGCCGTACACCAATATCAGCTCGATCGACTATACGAACTTAGAAAGTGCTCTGTCTAAAGTAGACATGAATCTTCTTTATGATGAACTGATCGTGGACGCAGATGGTGAGCAATATTGCACTAATGACGTGTGCGAGATTCCTAAGAAATAAAAATAGCCCCTGGTTACCAATTACGGTAGCCAGGGGCTATTTTTGTTATGGGGCGCAGTAAAGATTATTTAGCACTGTCCTCAGTGGACTTTGCTGATGTCACTTTTTCTTTTGTAACAGGCTTCTCTTCTTGGGCACTATAGATCTGCTTAAGATATTTACCTACTTCATTGTCCGCTACTCGAACAGTGTGACGATCTCCATCTTTAGTGAAAAGAACGAGAGTACCATCACTCTGTCCCTCGCTCTCTCCACCACGTTCAAAGGAAACCGATTCCACATCGGACAATGAAACTTCTAGATTGGACTTATTACGGCCAACTCTTTCTACAGTTAGTGTACCGTTTTCAATCTTAATTGTTTCACTTGCCATGTCGGTTCCTCTCGATTACTTTACAGTTGCATTCTTGGCCGGAGCAACAGGAGGCTTAGGAGCAGGCTTTTCTTCAGCCTTTTCTACTTCTTTGTCGGCCTTTTCTGATTCTTTTGCAGCTTCATCATAGGTCTTCTGATTAGCTTCCGCTAATTCAACAGGACCATTAGTAAAAGCTGCTGGGTGTACGCGATTAGGAACTGAAATCGGACGCTCCACACTTTCGTCATTTACAGCGATAGTATATTCTGGGTTCCCACCATTAGTCCCGACGTGAGTAACAACACCCGAAACAGTAACCTCGTCACCTACTGCATGAACTTTATCGTTCGCCATTAGATTGACTCCTAACATTAGTTGTCAGACTTGGGCTTTGCAGCGAGGATCGGAATGTAATTTTCCAGGAATTCCTCAACAGCAGGCAAAGCCATTACACGAGTTAAAGCACCGGCAATTGCGATTGCAATACCAGCAATACCAACTGGCGCAATACCAGCGGTAGACAATACCAGGGGAAGAATTGCAGCCGCTGCAACTACTCCCTGGAAAATAGTTCTAAAAGTCGCGCGACCTGGGTGCGCTACCTGAGTCGGCTTTCCACCAACAATCATCTTTTCTCCTTTTAATTAGAAACCCATCGAACCCGTAATGCACAACATTCTCCGTCTGAAGGATTCGCAGTAGTAAATGATGCCCCATCACAGAAAATTCCTAAATGCATCCAATCACCCGCATTAAAGAAAAGATTTGTTTCTTTTCTCATAGTGTTATTCGGTGTGGATGGCACAGTAGGCTGATCATATCGTAATAACAATTCGCTACTAGTAAACCCATTCTTATACAGACCCATAATCACTCGGGTATCTGTAGCAGTTCCCATTGCAATTCGAATTTCACAGGAATACCATCCCGGTTCAGTGATCGTAATTTTATCAGGAGATCCTGCATCGAAAAAACCATAGGGGTCATAAGAGTTGAATAAAGTATCAAAACTAATTTTAGTCCAAGTGTTGGACGTAATTGATTGACCTGTAGAGCGGCGAGCCACATGAACCATAGGGGGATTTCTGAGCCACTTAATTACATCACCAATTTCATTCATTCTTGCTGCATTGAATTCTTCACCTGCAAACCAGTGATGAACGTTAGGAACACTCATGGTGCAAACCACCTTAATGTAACATCTGGCTGACGATCAATAATACTAGTTTCAATATTCAATGACCCACCCGAAACCTGGAATAACTCAATAGTAATATAGTCAGTTGTTCCATTAAATTGTTCAAAAAACACATTGCCTCTTGATACTTCCGTATAAGTTGCATTAGTATAAGCGTCCTGATGAACAACCATAGTTTTCACAGTACCAGAGCTGTTTTTAATGACTTGACCAGCTCTATAGCTAGTCGCATTTCCAACAAAGGACCATCCAAAAGATCCGATATAATAACCAGGAACACTTGGAGTAAGCTTAGTCGGATTGGCCGAATCCCAGAAATTTACGGTTTCAACTTCAACATAATCCCAACTAACAGCAGTAAATGTATTATGAGGAACAGATTGTACAGTAGTTTTACGTAAGCGAACCATTGGAGGATTCATTAAAAAGTTAAATGGGTCCTCAAGGTATGAATTCATATCTCTGAAATTAGGTTTATCTCCATTTGCCCAAGTATGAACTGTCGGTACAGTGCCCATTATACATAATCTCCTACATAATAAAGAAGTATTCTCGGATTAGCTACTAAAGTACTTCCCATTACCGCTGTTCCTGCTGATAACTGCATTGTCATTGTGATAACATCATTAGCCGCAGCATCTAGAGTAAGGGAAGCCGATACGCTCCAAGCGGCAGTAGCTTCTGGCTTCATTGCAGCAATCGCTACTTGAGTACCATTCTTCTTTAAACGAATA
>Ga0105247_10001628_pt1 | contig 15881 bp, 11 predicted proteins | sample KBSS24metaG_FD_81519 | JGI IMG/M metagenome (GOLD analysis project Ga0105247, IMG submission 81519) | Switchgrass rhizosphere microbial communities from Kellogg Biological Station, Michigan, USA - KBS S2-4 metaG | ecosystem: Host-associated > Plants > Roots > Rhizosphere > Soil | place...
CGGGCATCACGGACATCACGCTCTCGCTCTCGTACCAGCCAAACAAGATCGAGCAACTGCTCGGCGACGGCTCCGATTTCGGCGTCAAACTGAAGTACACAGTCGAGCCGCAACCGATGGGCACGGCGGGCGCTTACAAGTTTGCCGAAGATCTCATACGCGAGCCAACTGTCGTTTTCAACGGCGATATTCTGACTGATCTCGATCTCAAGGCCGTCATTCGCGAGCACAACGAGCGTAAAGCCACGGCGACGATCGTTCTGACGCCGGTCGAGAATCCGCAGAGCTACGGTCTCGTCGAGACTGAAAAGGATGGTCGCATCCGGCGCTTCCTCGAGAAGCCGAAGGCTGACGAGATCACGTGCAACACGATCAACGCGGGCACATACATCCTCGAGCCGAAAGTGCTCGACTACCTGCCTACAGGTGAAAACTATTCATTCGAATATGGACTGTTTCCGGATCTGCTGAAACGCAGTGAAGCGTTTTACGCGCACATCCCGGCGCGCACTTACTGGATCGATATCGGCACACCAGAGCGGTATCTACAAGTCCATGCCGATCTGCTGGCGGATCGGGTTTCGCGATTTCACATCAAGGAGCGACGCGGGCAGTTTGACGCGGCGACAGTAGCGGAGATCGATGAGTTGTCGATGATCGGCGACGATTGCCAGATCAAACCGGGCGCGCAGATCATCAACTCGGTATTGGGCCAGGGCTGCTTTGTTGAAGAGCGTGCGCGTGTTGAAAACTCAGTCATCTGGCCACACACACGAATCGGCACCACCGCGCAAGTGAGCGGCGCGATTGCCGGGCGTGGTTGTCACATCGGCCGCTCCGCTGTCGTTCGACCCGGAACAGTGCTGGGTGATAAGACATCTCTGACCGACTACACATTTGCGTAACGAGAAAGCAGGATCATGAACTGGGACGTTTTTCGAGCATACGACATACGCGGCACCTACCCCGATCAGATCAACGAAGAGGATTATTACCGTACCGCCAAAGCGTACACTTACCTCTTCAAGCCAAAGACAATGGTCGTCGGCATGGATGCAAGGCTCTCGTCCCCAGTTCTGAAAGCGGGTCTGACTCGCGGTTTTCTCGACGCCGGTGTTGACGTCGTAGACATCGGCCAGATCACGACCGACATGCTCTATTACACGGTCGGCGCGTCACCTGAATATTCCGGTGGCATCGTCGTCTCCGCGTCACACAATCCGGTGCAATACAACGGTATGAAGATGGTGCGCGAGAAAGCGACCGCTATCTCTTCTGATACCGGTCTCTTCGACATTCGCGACGCACTCAAAGCCGGCAAAGACGCTGAAGTCACTTCCGAGAAGAAAGGCACCTGCACCGAGCGCGACATACTCAACGATTATCTCGAACACGTTTTGAAGTCCATCGATCGAACGAAGATCAAGCCATTCACGTTCGTCGGCAATGCCAACTTCGGATATGTATGCCGTCCGGCGGCAAAGCTCGCCAAAGATTTAAACCTGACTCTACTCCCGCTGAACTTCGAACCTGATGGCACGTTTCCAAAAGGTCCACCGGATCCGATGCTGCCGGGTAACCGCACCGAAACAGAAAACTTGATCAGGGAAAAGGGCGCGTCGTTTGGCGTCGCGTGGGACGCTGACGCCGACCGCGCAATGTTCTTCACTGAAAAAGGCGATTTCATCTCGGGCGCATACATCACCGCGTTTCTCGCCGATATCCTGCTCACGAAGTATGGAAGTGACAACACGATCATCTTCGATCCACGCGTGATCTGGCCCACGCTCGACGTTGTAAAACGAAAGGGCGGACGGCCGATCATCTCAAAGGGCGGCCACGCGTTCATGAAAGACCGCATGAGGAAAGAGAATGGTCTGTTCGCGGGTGAGATGAGTGGGCATTATTACTTCCGTGAGAATTTTTATGCTGACAACGGAGTGATTCCCTTCCTTCTCGTGCTCGAACATCTTTCGACGCACGATAAGCCGTTCTCCGAACTGATCGCGCCGTTTATGGCTGGACACTACATGTCCGGCGAGCTCAATTATCACGTCAAAGACATCAAAGCGGTGATCGAGAAGGTGAAAGAGAAGTTTCACGGCGAGGGGCAGGAAGATTTTACCGATGGATATTCACTCGAAACCGCTGAGTGGCGCTTCAATATCCGCGGCTCGAACACCGAACCACTTTTGCGATTGAACATCGAGGCACGTAAACCGGACTTAGTAGATCACATCCGGCAGGAGATCGAGAAGTTAATCAACTCGTAGACAGGATTCACAAGATTTTTCATGATTGACAAGATAAAACTTGTTCATCTTGTAAATCCTGTCCGACATCTATCGCAATGCCTGAGCTTCCCGAAGTAGAACACGTCGTACGCGCTTTAGCTCCGCGCGTCACTGGACGCCGCATTCTTGCTGCGGAGCTCAATCTCAAGCGCATCGCGCCCGGCATCTCGCGCAAGAAATTCAATCATCAGCTACAAAACGCGCTCATCACCGGTGTCGGCCGGCGCGGCAAGTACATCCTCTTCAAACTCGAATCAGGACACGTACTCACCACGCATCTGCGCATGACCGGCAAGTTTGTCTCGCTCACGACCGACGAATCTCTACCACCGTATGCGCACGTCGTCTTTTATCTCGACGACGATCACCGTCTCGTGTATTGCGACATGCGCCAGTTTGGACGCATGCAGATCTTCAAAGATCCACTGCGCCCACCAAAGGAGCTTCAGACACTCGCGCCTGAGCCACTGTCAGACGACTTCACGGAAGAGTATTTCCTCAATACGCTGAAACGCTCCGGTCGCCCATTGAAAAACCTGTTGCTCGACCAGACACGCGTCCTCGGTCTTGGCAACATCTACGCAGTCGAAGCGCTCTTTCTCGCGGGCGTCAGTCCGATGAAGGCCGCGAATAAACTCTCGAAACCACGCGCGCGCAAGTTGTACCAGGCGATTCGCGATGTTTTGCAGGAAGCGATCGAGGCAGGCTCGACGTTGAGAATCGATCTCGCCGACGGCAACGGCAGCTACTTCGGAACAGCCGAACGTTTCTGGCGCGTCTACGAGCGTGAGGGCGAGCCGTGTGTGAATTGCGGAAAAAGAATTCGCCGCGTGGTCCAGGGCGGACGGTCTACGTACTTCTGCCCCAGTTGCCAGCGATGAATTAACAATTTATGTCACCAATGGTCTAACAGTTAGCGGCAGTTCGCGGCACAATTACTCATTTTCGTCTTTCCCGGAATAAGGAAACTCATCGGCTAGCACAGCGCGCATCTTCACGTGGCCGTAAAGCACTTCCAGATAACAAATAAACCGGTGCAGCAGCGGTTTCGGGTCGAGATTGTTCTCGACCGCCGTGATGACTTCGAGAGCGAGGCTCTCGTAGCCACGCCAGTCTTTGTACATCAGATACTGCATGCTGCCGTCGCGAAATTCGAGGATTCGCGCGGTTACCGAGCGCAGCACGTCCGGGTCGTCTTTGGCCTGCGCGAGCCGCACAAACCGCATGAGAGACGAGAGGTCTTTGCAGAGGGTGAGTGACTGTTGGAGTCGCAGCTCGACGTCGTTGAAAAGCTTCGAAGCGTCGAGCGTGGAGTTGAAAACCTGGAGCAGAGTGATGGTGGATTGTTGGAAGCAATTCGTGAGTAAACCGTGCGCGTGGAGGATCTTGCCGTAGACGATTGGTATCGACTGTTCGGTGACGCCGCGCACGAGCTCCCGCTCAAAAACACGCCGTAAATCGTGAGTAATTCCGTAAGAAATGCCGTCGAGAACATCGAGCAGGCGCTCGTTTCCGCCGGCGAGTTTGATGGCCCGTGTGTCGATGAAATCGGTGAGCGAGCGTGCTTCAAATTCGAGGACTTCGAGGAGTGAGAGGCTTTCGAGGAGCGTGTCGAGCTTCTGGAGATTGTTCTCGATGCGATCAAGCCAGGCGAAGTATCGCATCATGGAGCCGAGAATGGTCTGTGAGATTTCTCGCAGGTTGGGGCTGTAGATTGTTTGGAGGACGAGGTCTATTTCGTGGTGAAGATTCGCCTGAACTTCACGTTGTACCTGCGTCTGCGAGTCGACCGGAACGACGTCGCGCAGAAGCGGCAACTGTGGTTCAGGATCATAGGTAAAGTATGCGAGGGGTGTGGCCATGGGGGAAAACCTCCGGGCCGTGTGAGCGCAAGCCCCGTGCCGCAAGCCGGGACAGGATTACAGGATTTTCAGGATTAACAAGATAAATCTTGCCAATCATGTAAATCCTGTCTAAAGGTTCTCGACAATGTAGTCGAGCATCATCTGGCGCATGTGCTTCAACAACAGCGGATCGGTCACGCCGTGCCTCGACTTCGGATACAACATCAACTGAAACTGCTTCCCTGCCTTCTGCAGCTCGTAAATAAACTGGATCGTGTTCTGCATGTGCACATTGTCATCAATCGCGCCATGAATCAGTAACAGTTTCCCGTGCAGGTTCTTCGCCGCATTCACCGGCGAGCTCCTCTTGTAGCCCTCGGGATTGTTCTGCGGCGTTCCCATGTAGCGCTCGGTGTAGATGCTGTCGTAATCGCGCCAGTCAGCGACGGTTCCACCGGAGATCCCGATTTTGAACGACTGGCTGTGCGTTAGCGCATAGCTCGTCATGAAACCGCCGTAACTCCATCCCCAAATCCCGATACGCGAGCCATCAACGTAAGGCTGGCTCTTCAACCACGATACGCCATCTTCGAGATCGCGCAGCTCGAGCTCTCCGAAGTTTTTGTAAACGGGCCACGTCGCATCCATACCTTTGCCGCTCGCCGTCCGATTGTCGCAAACCCAGATGATGTAACCCTTCTGGGCCAGCAACTGGTGGAACATGTACGTCTGCGATCCCCAGCCGTCTCTGACTTGTGGCGCGTGTGGACCACTGTAAGTGAAACTCATCACCGGATACTTCTTGCGCGGATCGAAGTCCGGCGGCTTGATCATCATCGCTTCCATCACAAAGCCGTCGCGCGTCTTGACCTGCAAGAGATCCGTCGTTCCGAGTTTGTACTGCTTCAGCGCGTCGACCTTGTTCTCGGCAATCACGCGCACGAGTTTGCCCGACGCGTCGTACAAGCGAACTTGCGAAGGCGTGTTGACGTCGCTCCAAACGTCGATGAAGTAGTTGTTTGCCGGACTGAGATCGAGCCGGTGCGAGCCCTCGGTTTGTGTGAGACGGGTCAAACCGCTGCCGTCGAGCTTGATGCGATAACCATTTGGTGCGATGAGGCTATGCTCCATCGCGGTGAAATAAATGTACCCGTTCGCTTCATCCACGCCTTCGATCGAACGGACTTCCCATTTGCCGTCCGTGATCTGTCGCAGCATCTTGCCGTCGGCAGAGTAGTGGTAGAGATGCTCCCAACCGCTGCGCTCGCTGGCCCAGATGAATGAACCGTCTTTGAGCCAGATCGGCTGTTCGTTGATCGCGACCCACGCTTTCGAAGTTTCGTGAATCACGTTGCTCGACTTGCCGTTGCGGGGATCGGCGAAGTTCACGTCGAGAAACGTCTGCTCGCGGTTCTGCGCCTGGTAGACGACTTTCTCGCCGTCAGGCGTCCACGTGACACGCGAGATCAAAAAATCTTCTGGTTGATATTTGAACGTGTCGATCCAGCGAATGTCGCCGCCTGCAGCATTCACGACGCCGAGCTTCACGATCGGATTCGGATCGCCGGCTTTTGGATACGCCGTGACTTCGAGTTTCTGGTCATACGGAATGTGATCGACAACGGTGAACTCAGGCACCGGCGACTCATCGATACGCAGAAACGCGATGCTCGTCGAGTCAGGGCTCCACCAGTACGCGCCGAAGTTTCCGCGTCCATAAAGCTCTTCCTGGTAGACCCAATCCAGACGGCCGTTGAGAATCTTCGCACTGCCGTCGCGCGTGAGGGCGCGCTCGCGACGCTGCATGCCGAGATCTTCGACGTACAAATTGTTCTCGCGCACGAAGCTCACCATGCGTCCATCCGGACTGAATCCTTCGCCCACTTCTTCTTCAGGATTGCTCGTGAGACGAATCGCACGATCGCTGCCAAACTCGTAATAGAAGAGATCGTTGGACCAGTTGATCAGAACTGCTGTCTCGGCGGGATTGAGATCGTAGTTGCCGCGGTTCGCGAGCTGTCGCGCATCCTGCGCGCTCACACCCGGCAACGCCGCAAATGCCGCCTGCATTTTGGCCACATCGAAAAACGGCACGGCTTCGCCCGTCGCGGCATTCACTTTTTGCAGTCGCGGCGCGTCGCGACGCGAAGCCTCGTTGGTTAACAAGTAGTGATTGCCGTCTTTGAGCCAGCGAATGGTGGGAGTCGAGCCGTTAAAATTGACTTTCTTAACGGGATCGAAGATGTCGTCGATGGTGAGTTGTTTGTTTTGTGCTCTTAAAGACTGTGCGACAAGCGCAATAAAAACGGTTGCGAGTAAAAATACTTTTTTCTTCATTGTGCTCTCGGAGTCATCCTCTTAATAAACGGTGTCAGGACAGCAAGTATGATTGCGGCCAGCAAAGTGATTCCGGCGAAGATGCCGAAGCCTCGCGTCAACGCGCTGGTGTCATTGCCTGCGAATAGTCCCGTCGCCAGTCCCGCTATATAACTTCCGATGGAGATCGAAAGGAACCACACGCCCAGCATCAGTCCCACCATTCTTTGCGGAGCTAGTTTAGTAGTTGTGCTGAGACCGACCGGACTCAAACAAAGCTCGCCGATCGTTTGCAGGAAGTAGACCAGCACCAACCACATCGGACTCACACGCCCGCTGCGGGCCAGGGTAGCGGCGAACGCGATCACCACGAACGCAATGCCGGCGAAGAATAGTCCGATCGTGAACTTGCCCGGACTCGAGGGTTGCCGGTCTCCGAGTTTTAACCAGACCGCGCCGATAATTGACGCAAAGATGATCACGAAGAGCGCGGGAACAGATTGAAACCAGCTCGACGGGTAGGTCCAACCAAAAATCGTAGTACTTGTCAGGCGATCGGCAAAGAGCGTTAGACTCGAGCCGGCCTGTTCGTAAGTCATCCAAAACAGGATCGAGAAAACAAACAGAATAAAGATCACGATCACTCGCCTGAATTCCTCGCCTTTTAAGTGACGCATGATTCCCAGCAGATACCCGAAAAAGAATCCGACCACAGTTGGGAACAATGCTGATATAAGAGCCTCGCCGTAGTGCAGTCCGAGTCCCGCACCGATGGCCCCGCCAACCAGAGCGAGCACGAGCGTCACGTAATCTACTCCGTCGCTGGTCTCCGCCGTCGCTGACGGAATATCAGGCTTACCTCCAACGGTTGCCAAGCGCTTTTGCCCAAGTACATACTGAATAATACCTAGAGTCATTCCTACACCGGCCGCACCGAACCCCCAGTGCCAACTCGAGTTCGGACTGAATCCCCACGACGTAATCAAGTTTCGAAACGACGCTGACTGCGCCAGATACCCGACGAGGAGCGGCGCGAGAAATGCGCCGAGATTGATGCCCGTGTAGAAGATCGAAAAGCCCGAATCGCGTCGCTTGTCTTCTTCAGAATAGAGTTGGCCCACCATCGCGCTGATGTTTGGCTTAAGCAATCCAGTCCCGCAGGCAATCAGTATGAGACCAGCGTAAAAGGTCAGTTTGGAATTGATCGCCATCGAGTAGTGACCGCAGGCGATGATGATAGCGCCGATAAGCACCGCTCGCTTTGCGCCCAGGATGCGGTCGGCAAGCCAGCCTCCGGGCAGAGGCAGATACCAAACAGAGGAAACGTACGTTCCATAGATCAAGCCGGCGTACTTCTCATCGATCCCAAGCCCGCCCTCCGCGAACGTCTTGGTCATGTAGAGCAGAAGGATCGCGCGCATGCCGTAGTATGAGAAGCGTTCCCACATCTCGGTGAAAAAGAGCGTCGAGAGACCAGCAGGGTGTCCGAAGAAACTCCGGTCAAGGTTGGAGGTAGCCGCATCTTGCGATGTGCTCATAGGAAAGGTTCCTTTGTTCAGTATGCGGAGCTTAGGGAAAGACCGGGAGGATTGAGCCAAAATGTGAGGGAGAGTGTCAAGTTGGATATAGGTCCTATAGGACTATAGGACCTATTTTCTTAATCAGCACTGGTTTCAGTGGAAACCGGCATCAGGTACATCTTGCCGTAACGCTGCGAAATGATCTTCACGTAATTCTGCGTCTCGTTGTACGGTGGAATGCCATCGTACTTATCAACCGAGCCCTCGCCCGCGTTGTAGCCCGCTAAGGCGAGCTCCACGTTTCCTGCAAATCGCTTCAGCAGCCAGCTCAAATACTTCGTGCCCGCATTGATGTTGTCAGCCGGATCGTTCGGATCGTGGCACCCAAAACGCTTCGCCGTCGCCGGCATCAACTGCATCAAGCCCTGCGCGCCCGCGTGTGATCGCGCCTCTACTTTGTACTTCGACTCCTGCCAGATCACGGCATGAATGAACTTCGGATCGACGCCTTCTCGCTCACCGGCTTCGTAGATGATCTTGTCCAACTCTGGATCGCCAGAAGTCGGAATGTCAGCGGGAATGCGAAGCTTGTTGTCAGGACTTGCGATGACCACTGGCGCCATCGCGCGGCTGAACAATAACCCCGTCAGATTACTGAACAGGAAAAGTGAAATGAGTGCGAAGGGTGCAAACTTCAAAGAGCGAAAATGGGGTAACCTGCGGGGAAACTTCATTCAGTAAAATCTCCGTATTAACGATGACCATAACGCCACCAGGTATCGACTTTTATGCAGACTCTTAGGGGACTGCACCGAACAAACAGTCAAGACTTCCGAACAGCAAGCTGTAACTGAAGGACCGGAACTCTGATGGACAAACTACGAACACAGTTGCCAATTCGTTTCAATTTTATGCCTGTAAGTTACTGAAAACATTGTACTTGTTCGCTCCACTCGATCCGGTCATTCTGAACGTGATTGTCATCGTGACAGAAAAAACAAGACACTTCTCTTCACTCGCGTCCCAATATCGAGACCATGTGCTAATCTCACCGCCATTGTTATGAAGAGTGATCCTCCAACTCCTCAAAACTCGCGTCTTGGCTTCTTCGAGCAGGCTCCGGATGTCGATCTAATCGCCCATCGTGGTGGTAATGGCCAGTGGCCCGGTGAGACCACCTACGCGTTCACTCGCGCGCTGGCGAGCGGCGCAGACGTGATCGAGATGGACGTGTGGGGAACCGCGGATGATCCTCCGGTGCTCGTCCTGATGCACTCGTCAGACATCAGTAAAGTGACCGAAAGCTCAGGAAAAGTGTCGTCACTTAAATTCAAGGACCTCGAAAATCTCAACGCTGCTTACCGGTGGTCTCCTGATGGTGGACAGACCTTCCCGTTTAGGGATACGGAGCCCGTTTTAAGAGTGGCGAGGCTCGAAGATGTCTTGAAGGAATTTAAGGACCGGCGGATGAACATCGAGATCAAACAGAAGCGCCCCTCGATCGTGAAGCCCTTCCTGGACCTTATTCAAAGATACGGAGTGCGCGCAGAGAATCTACTGATCGCTTCCTTTCACACGGCGGTCTTGAAAGAGTTTAGGAAAGAATGCGAGCGACGAAGCCTGGCAATCGCGACGTCGGCATCAACGTGGGAGTGGGTGCGCTACTATTTTGGTAACTATCTCCTTCATATTCCTTACCGCCCACACACCGAGGCCCTGCAAATGCGCGAACGATTAATCGGATTCTGGCTCCTCACTCGTGGCTTCATTCGCAAAGCACACAACGCGGGTCTGAAAGTGCACGCCTGGACCGTCGACGATCCAAAGGACATGCAGCGAGCGATCGACAACGGCATTGACGGCATCATCACCGACTTCCCCAGCACGTTACGCGCAATTCTGGACGAGCCGGATCGAACAAAATCGCTGCCGTCCCCGCAAACTTGACAGTCGTGGGCCGTGGGGCGTATAAGCACCGATGACACGCGTGGTGAGTTAAGGCGACTTGCGGCCACGTAAAATAACCAGCTAAACAGCTCGGGAAGCATCAGAGACCCGAAAAACTTCAAACCGATTTGAAGTCCCGCGTTGTTTGGCGCGGGACTTTTTCATTGGCAACTTAGCTTTCAAGCAGATGCAACCATTTCAAGAAATTCTCTCCAGCGATCGCATCCTGGTTGTTGACGGCGCCATGGGCACGATGCTCTACGCCAAGGGTGTCTACATCAATCGTTGCTACGACGAGTTGAATCTCAGCAATCCCGATCTGGTCCGCGAGATTCATACTGAATACATTCGCGCCGGCGCCGACATCATCGAGACCAACACGTTCGGCGCCACGGCATACAAACTCCAGCAGTACGGGCTCGAAGCGAACCTGCACGAGATCAACGCGATCGCCGCGAGGGTGGCGCGTGAGGCAGCGGGCGAGCGCGCGTACGTCGCGGGCGCAATTGGACCACTCGGTTTGCGTATCGAGCCGTATGGTCCAACTTCGTTTGCAGAAGCACGCGAGATGTTCAAGGCGCAGGCTGTCGCGCTGCTCGAAGGTGGTGTCGATCTTTTCTGTCTCGAGACTTTTTCCGACGTGTCGGAGATCCGCCAGGCGATTGCCGCTGTTCGTGAGCTCTGCGATCTGCCGATCATCGCGCAGATGACGATCATGACTGACGGCAACACTATGTTTGGCACGACGCCCGAGTTGTTTACCGAGCGTCTCGACGAGTGGGGCGCGGATGTTATTGGTCTAAATTGTGGTGTTGGCCCGGCGATCATTCTCAGCGCGCTCGAGAAGATGCGTGAGGTCACGAAGAAGAAACTCTCGGCACAGCCAAACGCGGGATTGCCGCGTGACGTGCAAGGGCGGCAGTTTTACATGTGCTCGCCTGAGTACATGTCGAAGTTTGCAAAACGGTTTATTCAGTCGGGCGCGAAGTTTATCGGTGGTTGCTGCGGCACGACACCCGCGCACATCAAGCTGATTTCAGACTCGGTGCGTGCGGCGTCACCAAGAACACAACGCACCGCGTTCAGTGGCCACGGAACAGCCACCGTCGAAACAACACCGGCCGACATTCACGTCGTTCCGCCTGAAGAACGTTCGCACTGGGGACGCAAGATCGCGCTCGGAGAGTTCGTGACTTCAGTCGAAGTGCTGCCACCGAAAGGTGTCGACGCGAAGAAGACGCTCGACTCGATTCGACTGCTGAAAGAAGCAGGTGTCGATGGTGTGAACATCCCCGACGGCGCGCGTGCACAGTCGCGCATGAGCGCGATCGCGACTGCTGTTTTAGTCGAACAACAGATCGGGATCGAGTCGGTGCTGCACTATTGCTGTCGCGACCGCAACCTGCTCGGCATGATGTCGGATCTACTCGGCGCGGCTGCGCTCGGACTGCGAAATATTTTGGTAATTACGGGCGATCCGCCGAAGATGGGACCATACCCGGACGCGACCGCCGTCTTCGACATCGATTCGATCGGTCTGACGAACATGGTCAACAAGCTGAACCATGGTCTCGATCTCGGTAACAATCCGATTGGAGAGCCGACGTCGTTCTGCATCGGTGTCGGTGTGAATCCGGGAGCGATCAATCTCGACGAGGAGATCAAGCGTTTCGAGTGGAAAGTGGAAGCGGGTGCGCAGTATGCGATCACGCAGCCGGTGTTTGATACTGGTCAACTGCGTGATTTTCTGAGACGCATCGAGCACGTGCGCATTCCGATCATCGCGGGAATCTGGCCGCTCGTCTCGTATCGCAATGCGGAATTTCTGCACAACGAGGTGCCGGGCGTGCGTGTGACGCCGTCGATCATGGACCGCATGCGCGCGGCTTCAAACATCAGCAAGGAAGCGGGGCGTGACGAAGGGTTGAAGATCGCGCGCGAGTCGTTGTTGGAAGTGCGTGACGAGATTCAGGGTGTGCAGGTGTCAGCGCCGTTCGGGAATGTGAAATATGCCCTGGAGGTATTTGAGGCCCTACCGGAATTTAGCCGCTAATGGTAAAGACAGTCGTTTACAAGATTGCAGGATTTTCAGGATTAACATGTAAATCCTGCTAATCTTGAAATCCTGTCTAAAACTGAGCTTACCTCCTGGCGAGTAGATGTCTCAGCGCATCCTCAAGCATTTGCCACTTGAATCGAAAACCATTCTCCTCCAGAACATCTGGCTTCACCCTCTGGCTCGATAACAACAGCGCATCACCCATCTCACCGAACGCCAACCGCGCGCCGAACGCCGGTATGGGAAAAATCGTCGGCTTCGATAACACGCGTCCGAGCGTCTTTGTAAACTCGGCATTCGTCACCGGATTCGGTGCGACAAAGTTCACTGGCCCACTCACCGTACTTTCAATCAGGAACTTCAACCCGTTAACCACGTCCTCAATATCGATCCAGCTCATCCACTGCTTACCGTCGCCGATGCGCCCGCCAATCCCCATCCGAAAAGGCGTCAGCATCTTCCCTAACGCGCCTTCCTTCGCATCGAGAATTATGCCGAAGCGCGCGTGCACGGTCCTGATTCCCTTCTCGATCGTGGGGATCGTGGCGTTCTCCCACTCGACACAAACGTTCGCGAGGAAGTCGTCTCCGGGCGCGCTTTTCTCTGTTAACAACTCATCATCACGATCACCGTAGTAACCAATCGCCGAAGCGCTCAGGAACACTGATGGCGGACGAGATAATCGCGCGAGAGCTTCGCTCAAGAGGGCAGTCCCTTTGACGCGGCTGTCGCGAATCGCGCGTTTCTTATCGTCGGTCCAACGCCCGCTGGCGATACTTTCACCAGCGAGATGGACAGCAGCGCCGATACCTTCGAGCGCTGCGGTGTCGAGGCTTCCCTGATTCGGATGCCACTCAATTTCCCCTGGGCCAGACGGCTTACTCCGCACGAGACGAACGATCTCGTGACCATCAGACGTCAGCGACTTGATGAGCGCTTTGCCGACGAGTCCATGTGAACCACTGACGAGTATTCTCATTGGTTTTCTCGGCGTGAGAATACCACTCAATAGATTCTGCTTGAAATTATTTAATATGTGTGTAGAATGCGCAGCTAAATTTAAGTAAGGAGCAACCTCACGATGCTTCGTCTCACAACCTTTTTCCTCATCACCTGTTTACTTTTCATCACGATCGTAGTCTATGGACCGAATCGTGTGCAGTCGTTTGCGACGCTCACACGGCTCACAAACACGCCGGAACACGTACTCAATCTCAATCCGACGATTAGCGATGATGGACGCACGATTGTCTTTGAATCATCTGCCGATCTCGCGAATACGGGCGGGAACCCTTCGTTTCGGGCGTTGCGCACCGATCTTTCATCGTTTGCGGAGATTGGCAAAACGCGCGCGGTCTGTCCCGCAATATCTCATGACGGAGGGACGATCGTGTTTGCGTCGAGCGAGGATCTCGTAGGGCGAAATGCTGATCGAAATTCGGAGATATTTTTGTTTGATGGTGTGAAGCTCGATCAATTAACTGAAACCAGAGTTCCTGATGGAAACTTTCAGCCGTCGATCACGAGTGATGGTCGCACTGTCGCGTTTTCGTCGAATGGAGAGATCGTTGTTTATGACACGCTGGACCGGAAGTCTACGCGGTTAGACAGCGGCGTGAGTCCGAAGATTAGTGGTGATGGCCGATGGGTTTATTACAAGAGGAGGAAGCTGAACGCGGATGACGCGGATTTAATACGGATTGATACGCGGACGTTGACGAGTCGAGTGCTGGTGGCGGATGTAGCAGAGCTGTCGCTGGTTGAAGGACGTGCGGTGAGTAATGACGGGATGCGGGTGGTTTATTCGGCGGCTACGGGGTTAAACCAGACGCAGATTTATTTGTTTGATGGGCGGGATGAGTCGGTTCGCCAGTTAACTAATCTTGGATCGAGGGCGGTTGATGTTGAGTTGCAGCCGACGATTAGCGGTGATGGGCGACGCGTGGCGTTTGCGACGCGAAGACGTGTAGTAAATGCGAGTGATGGTGGTGTTGAGCTTTATGTACTCGATCTGCCGACGGGTGTCGTGCAACAGATCACGAATGCGCCGGCAGCGGCGACGGGTGGAGTCGTTTCGTCGCTCAATTTCGATGGGAGTGTGGTGGCGTTTAATTTTCCGCGGATTCTTTCCGGAGCGGTGAGTGATGAAGATCTGAGAAATAACAGTGAGATCTATGTCGCGTCGATCGCGCCGCGAGCGGTTGGGGCGGCCACTGTGGTAAATGCTGCGGCGCCACAGTTGGCAAACATCGCACCGGGCAGCATTGCGAGTATTCGCGGAAATGCGCTCGGAAATACGGTGACTGTCAATGGCCAGGCGGCGCAAATCTTTTATGCCTCTCCGGAAGAGGTCGTGCTTGTTGTGCCGAGCGGGTTAGTCGCGGGGTCAGCGCAGTTTCTGGTGACAAATGCCGACGGGTTGCAGTCGAAGGCTGAAGCTATCATTTCGCTGACCGGGCCTGGTGTGTTCAATAATGCCGGAGAAGCGATCATTCTGAATTCCGACACGCTGACGCCCGGACCGTTTGATCCGTCAAAGGGTGAGTTGCGGTTGTCGATCTTTGTTACTGGAGTCGCACAGGCAAGCAGCGTATCGGTCACGATCAATGGCAAGCCCGTGATCGTGGAGACTGTCTTGCCTGCCAGTTTGCCGGGACTCGACGAGATTCACGTCCTTGTGCCCGCTGAGTTGCGTGGCGCAGGAACACTCGTCGTGTCAGCCGATGGTGTGCAAAGCAATTCGACCTCTCTGGTTCTGACAGGCGCAACGCCAACACCGACTCCGACTCCGACTCCGACTCCGACACCAACTCCCGACGCATCACCGCATATCGTAATCAGTCAGGTCTTCGGTGGCGGTGGAAATTCCGGCGCGCCGTTTCGCAATGACTTCATTGAGATCTTCAACGCTGGCCAATCACCAGTTAATCTCGGCGGCTGGTCGGTGCAATATGCGAGCGCGACAGCCTCGACGTGGTCAGTCACACCGCTAACTTCCTTCACTCTTAACCCAGGACAGTATTACTTGATCCAGGAAAGCTCGGGCGGCAGCAACGGCGCGTCGTTACCTGCGCCGGACGCTACCGGCGGGATTGCCATGGCCGCAGGTTCCGGGAAAGTCGTGATAATCAAAAACACAACGGCGTTAACAACCGCATGCCCGAACGATCCGAACATCGTCGATCTCGTCGGCTACGGCAGCACAGCAAACTGTTTCAAAGGCTCAGCTCCGGCCCCGGCACCAAGCAACACAAATGCTGCATCGCGCGCCGCCGCCGGTTGCACAGACACACGAAACAACGTCGCAGACTTCGCTCTCGGCCCGCCCAACCCGAGAAATTCAATTTTTTTGCCACGGATTTGCACCGATCCGTAAGATCCGTGTTATAGACTCGCAAGCATGCACTCGCTCACGGATGCAGTCGCTTCGCTCCGCCAGCACTTCGGCTTCGAAGACTTTCGCGAAGGCCAACGCGAAGTGATCGGCTCGATCCTCGAAGGCAAAGACGCGGTCGTCGTGATGCCGACCGGCAGCGGTAAGTCTCTCTGCTATCAACTGCCGGCGATGATCCTCGACGGAGTCACACTCGTCGTGTCTCCTCTCATCGCCCTCATGAAGGATCAAGTCGACGCACTGCTGGCTCGCGGACTGCCAGCAACCTTCATCAATAGCTCGATCTCCGAGCAGGAACAACGCGCGCGCATCGATGCACTCCGGCGCGGCGAACACAAGCTCGTCTACATCGCCCCGGAGCGCTTTCGCAGCAGCCGCTTCAATGCTGCGCTTCAACAAATCCCGATCTCGCTCTTCGCAGTTGACGAAGCGCATTGCATCTCAACCTGGGGTCACGACTTTCGTCCTGATTACCTGCGCCTCCGCAACGTCATCAAGTCGCTGAAC
>Ga0105247_10001631_pt1 | contig 15867 bp, 15 predicted proteins | sample KBSS24metaG_FD_81519 | JGI IMG/M metagenome (GOLD analysis project Ga0105247, IMG submission 81519) | Switchgrass rhizosphere microbial communities from Kellogg Biological Station, Michigan, USA - KBS S2-4 metaG | ecosystem: Host-associated > Plants > Roots > Rhizosphere > Soil | place...
AAGACACTTACTTCACCACGATTGTTTACTTCCTCAAGATTAATGGTAGTTCCGGTTTCTCTTTGTATTTCCTGTATCACTTTACCGCCTGGCCCTATTACAGCACCAATGAATTCTTTTTCGATAAATAATTTCACCATTCGTGGAGTGTGTGGTTTTACATCTGGCCTTGCTTCTGGTATTGTAGCATACATGGCATCAAGAATGTGCATCCTGCCTTTGTTTGCCTGAGCCAATGCCTGGCGCATTACATCCATACTTAAGCCGTCTACTTTTATATCCATCTGTACACCGCAAATACCGTCTCTTGTTCCTGTTACTTTAAAATCCATATCACCGAGATGATCTTCATCACCAAGTATATCCGTAAGTACAGCAAATTGTCCATTTTTGCTAATCAATCCCATTGCAACACCTGACACATGTTTTGGAATAGCAACACCTGCATCCATTAAGGCAAGTGATCCTGCACATACAGTAGCCATAGATGATGAACCGTTTGATTCTAATATATCACTCACAATTCTCACCGTATAAGGAAAATCGCCACCAGGCATCAATTGTTTTAATGAACGCATGGCAAGATTGCCGTGTCCGACTTCTCTGCGGCCAGGTCCACGCATCATTTTTACTTCACCGGTTGAGAATGGAGGAAAATTATAATGAAGAATGAATTTTGAATAGTCTGAAACAGCGGCGCTTTCTATTAGCAGAGAGTCTAATGGGGTTCCCAAAGTGACCGTTGTAAGCGATTGAGTCTCACCTCTTGTGAATAATGCTGCCCCATGTGGTGAAGGCAGCACATCAATTTCCATATTCAAAGGGCGAACCTCATCCAGCTTTCTTCCATCTAATCTTACTTTATCAATCAACATCATATCCCGGACTACATTGTATTGGAGATCGGCATAATAATTTTTTGCCCATTTTTTTATATCATCAGCTAATTCTGCACCTTCTTCTTTTACGTAGTCCTTTTTCATCTGCTCAAGTACCTCATCAAAAATCGCATCAAATTTATCAGAACGTTCATGTTTGCTTAATCCTGCCTTGGCAACTTCCAGAACCTTTGCTGTTGCAAATGAATTTACTTTTTCACGGATCTCTTCACTTTGTAAAGGCTTTGCATATTCTCTTTTGCCAGTCACTCCTTTCAACTTTCTTAATTCTTCCTGTGCCTTTACTTGTGTCTTTATTGCTTCATGTGCAGTTTCAATGGCGATGATGAGATCTTCCTCTGAGCATTCCTGTGCCTCACCTTCTACCATCATTATATTTCTTTCAGTGGCAGCCACAATGAAATTAAGATCGGCTTTTGCTAATTCACTTCTTAGAGGGTTTATCATAAACTGCCCTTCAATACGAGCCACTCTTACTTCAGAAATAATTTCCTGGATAGGAATATCCGAAACTGCTAAAGCTGCAGAAGCTGCAAGACAAGCCAATGAATCAGGCATTACTTCCGGATCGCTTGAAATAAGTGTAATAAGGACCTGTACTTCGCACAAATAATCTTCAGGGAATAAGGGACGTAACGCACGGTCAATTAATCTTGAAGTCAATATTTCGTAATCATTCAGTCTCGCTTCTCTTTTAAAGAATGACCCTGGTATGCGGCCTGCCGAAGCAAATTTTTCCTGGTAATCCACAGACAAAGGAAAAAAAGATTGACCTTCTTTTGCTTCTTTTGATGCTACGACAGTAGCTAATATTATACAATTGCCCTGGCGAACAGTTACTGATCCATCTGCCTGGCGAGCTAAGCGGCCGGTTTCGATAATTACTTCCTGGCCTTCTTTTATTAAAAATTTTGATTGCAATGGTTGTGATAACATAAAATGTATTTATGATTTTGTTTGTATGATTAAATAGTTGATTTTTTTCCCAACTGCATTACTACTATCAGCTTCGTTCCGCCTCGGGCGGACTCTTCATCGTTCGATTCGTTATTCAGCATTTCTGAATAGATTTCATTTATGGGAACAGACTATGAGGGTAGTCAATACAATACCCATCCGGGAAAATTGAAGTAAACTTTTATGAATTTCAATACGAAACTTCAGATTAAAAGAATCTTCGAAAGTCCCTTCGGGGGCTTAGGTTTTATTTTCTTAATCCGAGTTTCTCGATCAATTGCCTGTAACCGGTAAGGTTGTGTTTTTGCAGGTAGTTAAGTAAGCTTTTACGTTTACCTACCAATTGCATCAGGCCTCTGTGGGTGGAGAAATCTTTTTTGTTTTGCTGAAGATGATTGCTGATCTGGCTGATTCTTTCAGTAAGTAAAGCAATCTGTCCTTCAATTGAACCGGTATTAGTAGCGCTGCCGGCAAATTTTGTTAATACATCTGATTTTTTTTCTTTTGTTAATGGCATCTTTTAATTTTTTTGAATTTCATCCGATTTTTTCATCTTATTGTTGCGGCGGCAAAGGTAAGCCAGATAAACTTACTGGCAAAGGCTTTTAGAAGCATTTTTCCACCAAGTCGAGAAGTAAATCCAGCTCATTTTCAGAATTAAAGCTGTGTAAAACGATTCGAAGCCTTTCCTGGTTTTTAGGAACTGTGGGGTATAAAATAGGGCGAACATCTATTTTATTATCCTGAAGCAGCCGGGCTGCCCTTTTTGCCTGTTCATTGCCTTGGATTATTACTCCCTGGATAGGAGTTTCGCTGGCCATAAAGCGATCTTTTATGGAAGAATGACGAATTGCCTTTATTAGTTTTTTCAATCGATCTCTTTCCTTCCTTAAGGAAGGAAATAATTCATATCCGGCTTTTACCATTGCTATAGCAGCAGGAGGAAGAGCTGTTGAGTAAATAAAAGATCGGGCAAAATTGACCAGGAAATCTCTTAGAGTAGTTGAACCGAGCACAATTGCTCCGTGTACTCCAATCGCTTTTCCAAAAGTGTGAATTCTGGCAAAAATTTTTGATTCAAGATTTAAGTTTTGAACAAGCCCCTCTCCTTTTTCCCCGATTATTCCCGTTGCATGAGCTTCATCGATTATAAGGTTAGCATTATATATTTCACAAAGGGCAGTCAGTTCTTTTAATGGACATAGATCGCCATCCATTGAAAAGACAGATTCAGTAACAACAAAAATATTTCTTCCGTTCAGAGCCGGGACTTTTTTTAATCTTTCTTCGAGGTCATTCACGTCATTATGCCGAAAAGAAAATGACTGAGCGAATGATAATCGAATACCATCCCGGATAGAAGCATGTGACGAGTAATCGTATAAAACTGTATCGCCTCTTTGGGGAACACATGAAAGCAAGCCAACATTTGCATCATAGCCTGAATTAAATATTAATCCGGATTCAGCATTATGAAAATTTGCGATGAACTGTTCTGTTTCTTCTATCAGTTTATAATTGCCGGTAAGTAACCTTGAGCCTGTTGCTCCTGAACGGTCTGGCTGCTCGAAATGGCCCGACGGATTAAGCAGATCATTCTTTACTATCCCCAAATAATCATTCGAACAAAAATCAATCATGCCGTTCTTGGACAAACTCAGTTGCCGAAAACTATTTTGTTCTTTTCGTTCATTTATTTTTTTATCCAAAAAATCCTCATTCATAAAATTTGTCAATGATATAACTTCACCAAATATCCTTTTAATCCTTATAATCCCAAAAATCATGATTGAAACAAATGATGTAAAAAATATTCTTGGACTTCAGCTTCCCACCGACCCACGATGGGTGAATCTTACTGAAAGATCATTGGAGGATATTTTAACCGATCATGCTTATTGCGAGCAAAAAGCTGCTACTTCCTGCATCTCGCTTATTCAACGATATAGTGATAAAGAAAAACTGATCAATGAACTTTCCCCAATTGTTACCGAAGAATGGGGACATTTTCGGATGGTTTTAGCCGAATTACAAAAAAGAAATTTAAAACTTGGTAAGCAACGGAAAGATGAGTACGTAAATGCTTTGCTCGATTTCCAGGTTAAAGGTGGAAGCTATGAAGATAATCTCCTTGACAGATTATTGACAATGGCAATGATAGAGGCAAGAAGTTGCGAACGTTTCAAGCGGTTGAGTGAGGGGCTGAATGATGAATACCTGCGAAGTTTTTACCGGCGCTTTATGGAAAGTGAGGCAGGACATTATACATTGTTTATAGAACTGGCAGAAACATATATTGATAAAGAAAAAGTGCGAAGACGATGGAAACAATGGCTCGAACATGAATCTATGATCATGCGGGAATTAGAGATAAGAGGTGACAGAATTCATTAATCATTAATCAATTCCTTTACTCCGTCTCCTATTTCTGAAGCAAATATTTCAGGGGCATAACCGATGACATCTTTATAATCTTTAGTTAACTGCTTTACAAAATCATCGAATGCTTCTTTTCGCACCAATGAAATAGCGCAACCACCAAAACCTGCGCCGGTCATTCTTGCACCAATACAGCCATTAAATTTTTTGCAGAAGTCAACAATAGTATCTAATTCTTTTCCCGACACTTCATATAAATTTTTAAGTGATTCATGTGAGGAGTACATAAGTTTACCCAATACCCCGAGATCCTTTGTTTGTAAAGCAATCACTGCATCTTTCACCCGGACCATTTCACTTACAACATGGAGTGCCCTTTTTTGCAATACTGGATCATTGACAAGATATTTCTTTAAATCAAAAGTTGCCAGATCAATATCACATAGATTCTGAATATCTAATCCTTGCTTTAATAATTTTAAAGCTGCACCACATTCGGTAAATCGTTCATTATATTTTGACTCGGTAAGACTCCTTTGTTTATTGCTATTGATAATGGCTAAAATATACGGGTCAGTTTCAAAAGGAATGTATTCATAATCTAATGTGTCGCAATTAAGCAAAATGGCCTTATTCTGTTTTCCCATAGACACTGCAAACTGATCCATAATACCACAACTAACACCAATGAATTCATTTTCCACTTTTTTTGAAAGCAATGCAATATTTATCAGGGGAACATCGAACTGAAAAATGGTATTCAATGTAAAAGCCGTAAGCACTTCTATGGATGCAGATGAAGAAAGCCCGGCACCAATAGCGAGGTCTCCATAAAACAACATATCCAATCCTGAAAGACCGTGGCCTTCCTGCAATAAACGATCAATAACTCCTAATGGATAATTGAACCATGCTTTTCCTGTCTTTGAATAAGATGATTGTAAATGCAGCGTTGCCTTTTCAGGAAAGTTTAAGCATTCGAACCGGAATAATTTATCGCTATTTCTCGAAATGGCCAGATAAGTGCCTTGGGAAATAGCACAGGGCATTACATTTCCTCCATTGTAATCAAGATGTTCGCCAATAAGGTTTATTCTACCGGGGCAAAAGAAAATATGTTCCGCATTTTTTTGAAACCGGTCAAAAAATTCTTTTTGCAGATCCTTTTGTATTGCCGAAATCATATTATTATTCAAACACCTGAAAAATAAGTCAATTCCTCTTCAAGATTCAAAAAGGGATATTTTTCTTTTAAAGTTTTTACTTTTTGAAAATTCATTGACAAAAACTGATGATGAGCATTTGTTCGTGGCTGAAAAGCTTTATGGTTTCTTGCAATGACAATTTTTTTTATTTCCTGCATTAGTTGCTGAGAAGCTTCATCTATACAAGACTGTGCAAATTTTTCCAACACAAATTCTGTAGCCATATAATTTGGATGAACAAGATCGATGTCATAGAAACGATAATCTCTCAATACATCAATCACTAATTCATAAGCGGGGAAATAGTAAAGCCTGTCAAATTTATTCACGATATGATGAACAGCTTCTATTAATCTTGATTTGCTTCGGTTGTTTTCAACTACTCCATCACGAATATGCCGCACTGGGCTAACAGTAAAAATGATATTGACGCCGGGATTGAATTGCTGTAGCCGATGGTAACAATTCTCCAACATTGAAATGATCTCAGAAATTTCTAATAAATGCTTATTAAACCATTGTGCAGGGGCCCGATGACAATTGGAAACCCCCAAACCCCCTAAAGGGGGCTTTTGAGAAAATTCTGCGGTTTTGATAGCAGTTTCAGTTAACTGATATGAAAAAGAAGAGCCGAGTGTGATAATAATCCAATTCGCATCTTTTAAAAATTCATGGGCGCTTTGCTGTGATTCATTAATGATCCTTACAGCTTCTTTTGGGTTAATGTTTGAGAATCGTGAATGATGCCGCCAACTGTGCCATATTTCATTTAACTCAAAAAGATCTTCTTCATTATACTTTTTGTTTTCAATATATGAAACCAGGCTATTACAAACACTTACCGGATCGAATAATATTCCATTCGGATTCTGCAGTACTGAAAACTTCAATTTCTCAAGTTCATTGCCGATATGTTCAGTGAAACAGGAGCCGGTCAATAAAATTTTATCCCTGTAATTAATTTGCTGCTCTGGTGCATTTATTTTTATGGGCAATTGAAATTCCATATCAATCTTCAAATATTAAGGTCATTGTTTCCCGTTCGGGAAGGACATTCCATTTTTTCATTAATCCATTATAAGCAATCCTGATTTCATTTAATTTTTTTTCAGTTATCCAATCTATCATTTTGTCATCGTCAATTTCATAAGTGGCTTTTAATATTTCCAGAAGATTATCCATTTTCCCTTGTGTATATTCTATAACTAATAGGTTGACGAAATGCTCTGTCAATAATGCTTCAGCACCGAGTGCAATGCTTCTTTCTTCTTTTGGCAACTCAAATTCAGTTATATCTGTCCCTTTTTTTATCATACCAAAAAACGCTTCATGGAATGGTATAACAGTTTCCACTGCATAATGGCAAATGTCATGCATAATAAAGAAAGGGCTTACATGTTTCCATGTCATAGAACCATCTTTTCTTTTACATGATAAAACATGTTCATTACCACTGGCGCCTTTAATCAAAAGAATTTCCATTAAACAAAAATTTCAGCGGCAAGACGAAGGCTTTTTTCTAAAGCTTCTTTATTTAAATTATTAAGCCAATTATTTTCTTCAAAATAGTTTATCATTAATTCACTATTCATGTTCCCAACTAATTCATCATTTGCCATAGGACAACCGCCGATTCCTTTCAATGCCCCATCAAATCTTTTACAACCTGCTTTCACGGCAGCTTCTAATTTTTCTTTCCAGTTATCGGGCTTTGAATGAAGATGAACGCCTATTTCTATTCCAGGTAATGAATTAATAAGGTATTCAGTCATATCATACACTTGCTCGGGTGTGGCAAGACCTACTGTATCTGCCAAAGAAATGATTTCAATTCCCATTCCAACCAACTGGTTCACCCATTCAAAAACAATTTCTTCGGAGTAACGATCACCATAAGGATTGCCAAAACCCATGGAGATATAAATCACCAATTGTTTCTTGTTTTTTATACAAAGGCCTTGAATCTCTTCTACCCTCTTTAAGGATTCCTGTATAGATGAATTCGTATTTTTTTTCTGGAATGTTTCGGAAACTGAAAAAGGAAAACCGAGATAAGTAATGTTATCAAATGCACTAGCTTCTTCAGCTCCTCTTAAATTAGCAATGATGGCTAATAGCTGGGTACTTCCGACGCCCGACTCCAGACTCATAACTACTTCCTTTGTATCTGCCATTTGCGGAATTGTTTTTGGTGATACAAAACTTCCAAAATCAATTGTATCAAAACCTACTTTCAATAATGAATTGATGTATTCAATTTTTTTTTCAGTAGGAATAAATGTTTTCCATCCCTGCATAGCGTCACGTGGACATTCAATAAGTTTAATGCTTGTTAGGTTACTCATTCATTGGTTGTTTCCTGACTTCGACAGTATCATTCCTGTTGCAAGGGATACATTCTTTCATGGAGATTTTTATTTTTTCAAACCATTCACTTTATCTCTCAATGTATTAAAAAATCTGTTTCTGTCTTTTTCGCCGGTTTTAGTAATTAACGTCGCACGGCCCAGCAATGTATCAAAAGAGCTCATTACTTTGGCAGAAAAACGGGGATCTTTTGTGAAAAGATAATGAAACACACTGTAGGTGATCATGGATAGATTGTTGTCGTCCAGTTTTATCACCATGGTATTGTTTCCCAGTATCAATTCGTTTACATAAAATTGTATGGGAGCCTTATGCAATACATCGCTATTCCCCGGCATGAACTTTACTCCCTTTTCTGTTTGCTGTTGAAGATGCTCCAGCCATTGATGAAATGAATTGACTACCGCTTCGAGATCAGCAGTTGATCTGAAATTACCGGCATCCCGGTAATAAGCGATCTGGTTAATGGTACTGTGAATGCTTTCCAGGTTCCATAATTCAACTGAACTGATTTTATTATGCTCCTCCAGCACCTGCTGGCCAACAGCAAAACAATCAGTGTAAGGGTATTCCTGGTAAGAAAATGACTTGCCTGCCAGATCGGGTTGGTTATTTATGGTCTTTGACCAGAAAAATGTTTTGAAGGCGGCCAGCTCAGGAAAGAGATAAAAATACCAGATGGGAGCATCCTTACATAAATAAAATATCTCTCTTACTTTAAAAGAATTAAAATATTTGAATTGCCTGAGCATTGCTTTCATGTATTCCACGAAATCACCTGCAGTGTTATTCATGCCTGGTGCATCAAAAAGAACTGATTCATTTTCTAATTGTAATAATTGATCAAGCGAAATATGGTAGTGTTCGCAGATCTTTTTCAGCTCAACCAGGTCGATTGGTTTCTCTCCACGGATGCGACGATAAACGCTGTCATAACTGAGGTTCAACAGATCCACCAACTCATCTACCATAGATAAATGGGCAGGCAGAGAACTTTTGATTATAGAAAAAAGATTTTGCTGCAGGTCGGTGGCGTTCATGTGTAATGAAAAATACGGATTTTTCCTAAAAGACAAATCTACTTTACGGTTTTCTGTTTCTTCCATCATTATAAAGCTGCTTTTTATTGTGGTTCACTAAATGTATAAGCCTAATATTCTACTCCTTATTATTTTTTCCTAATGCGGAATAGCACTTTGCCTGAATCCGTTATAAAACACCTTAAGTCATTTATAGATTTGTTTTAATAAATCAACGATTATGAGTACAATCAAACTAACATTACTGCTCACCCTTGCTTTTTATGGTAATTTATCTTTTGCCCAGGATAAAGGTAAAAATGATGAAATGAGATTTCGAAAATTCAGACTTGATTTTGCCGGTTCAACAATGAAGTTTATTGGCAAAAGAGACCGGGCTATTCAATTATCCAAGTCAGGTTTCGGCGGACATATTACACCGGCCTGGAACATTGACAATAACAATACAGTAGGATTAAAAATGGTTTGGAGCTATCACGAAGAAGATAAGAATATTGATCATTTTAGTTTATTAGCAAATTACATGTATACCTATTATTACAGCAGCACCAGCTACAGCCGGTTTATTACCTTTTTTGGAGGAGCAGGTGCAGGCATAAGCACCGGGCCAAAATATGATGGTTCAATAGCAAATAATCCAAATACAACATCCTTTGCCTTTATGCCATACCTGGGAATACGCTATGGAGCATTTTATCTTGACGGCAACTACCATTTCGTTGCAGGAAATAATGAAGGCACTTATTTCGGTCTTTCTTTCGGAATAATTTTTAATGGCGGATTTAAAAAATGGATTAACTAAAATGAAAAAAATATTTAATCATCAGCAAATTGAAAAAATTCCCGTTAAATTAAGGCTACTAATCCTTATAGCTTTTCCCTTGCTATTTTCTGCCTGCAAAAAAGATATAATAAAATGTGAGAAATGGGAAGTGAAAGATGAGAGCCGCGGTGCAGGCGATCTTGTAACCTGTGGTTTTGACTGGAGCTGAGCAGGCAGTCGTACTTATCAATTAATTTTTTGTGGAGAGTCACTTCAAAATGCACGGGTAGGCAACATCATAATTAAGCGAAAGTCAATGCTGCAAAAAGACAAGAACATTTATTCGATTTATAGAAAATGTCGAATGAACTGATTTTAGCAGATATGATAGTCAATCGGTCGCATTTGATGTATTAAAAAACGATGGGACACTTCACACAAACCTTTTCTAATACAATTTTTTAAATCAACTTTTTATTATGTTTATTACCACTGCCAGTTCAACAACTCGAACAAATTTGAGTAACAATAAATTTTTATTGTTACTAACATGCCTGTTATTAATTTTTTGGATATATGGATGGCTTTATTGCCTTGACCGTCAAGATTGGATCATAGAAAATTTGCTCGTAGTAATTTGTTTGTTCATATTAGTAACCACAAAAAAATGGCACCGTTTCAGTGATCTGAGTTATCTCTGCATATTTGTATTCGTCATGCTGCATTTGTATGGCGCTTTTTACGCCTATACGCAAAATGCTTTGGGAAGCTGGTTGCAAAACAGGTTTCATCTTTGGCGTAATCCTTATGACAGAATTGTGCATTTTAGTTTCGGTTTATTCATGGCTTATCCATTCAGAGAGCTATTAATAAATAAATTTCGTATGTCGTCAAGGGCTTCCTGGCTATTACCTATTGAAATTGCTTTTTCATTTGGGACTATTTTTGAATTAATAGAATGGGGAGTTTCAGTAGTTACAACAAAAGAAACGGGTGAAACATATGTCGCAACCCAGGGAGATGTATGGGATGCACACAAAGACATTTTATTGGCTGCAACAGGCGCCGCAATTTCTATGGTAGTTACATATATTTATCACCTTAAGAAGAAAAATAATTTGAAAAGTAACAACAGTTAAAACAGCATTGCACTAATAAAAAAGAAACTGTCTTTTATTACTGGCTTTTCAACTCATTCGTTGCTTCATAGCCTCATACAAAGTCATTCCTGTTGCCACAGAAACATTCAACGATTCAAAATCTCCTTTCATGGGGATTTTGAATTTTTCATCGCATATCTTCATTAGTGCGGGATAAATACCCTTTTCTTCGCTACCCATCACAATTGCACAAGGTTCTTTAAAATCGCAGTCAAATAAATTTTTACTTGCTTTCATTTCACTGGCAAAAACTTTTATCCCATTCAGATGCAATTCATCTATTGCTTTCATTAAACTGCCTACTCTGCATACAGGTATTTTTTCTAAAGCGCCGGCAGAAGTTAAAATAGCATCTTCATTTAAGGTTCCTACCCCTTTATCAGGAATAATGATCGCATGTACACCGCAACAAAAAGCTGTTCGTGCAATGCCACCAATATTTCTTATATCGGTAATCCCATCAAGCATAAGGAATAAAGGCGTTTCGCCTTTTTCAACAACAAAGGAAATTATCTCCTGCAGATCCTGGTATTGAATCTTTGCTATGAGCGCAACACAACCTTCATGTTCAGTAATATTGAAGCCATTTATTTTTTCAACAGGTACTTTATTTATAGGAATATGATGTTGCTCAGCTAGTGCTTTTATTTCTTCAATAGCTTGCCCGTGAGCTGTGTTTTGTAAATAGATCCTGTCAAGTAATTTACCGGAGCGAATTGCATTGACAACTGCATTGCGGCCTATAATAAGAGAGCTTTTTTTGGGACGATGTTGTTGCCGGAAATTTTTCACGAAGCAAATGTATTATAAACTAAAAACCCTGCAAGTCTTTTACTACTTACAGGGTTTAATGATTTTTATCTGTAATTATAACCCAAAGGCCTTTTTCACTTTTGCAACATAATCCAATTTTTCCCAGGTAAACAGCTCAACTTTCTTTTTAGTTGTCTTTCCATCGGGCGAAACAAAAGTTTTTTCTACTATTTCCGGTTTACGACCCATGTGACCATAAGCTGCAGTCTCACTATAAATGGGATTACGCAATTTCAAACGTTGTTCAATGAAATAAGGTCGCATGTCAAATATCCCTTTTACTTTTTCTGCGATTTCTCCATCTGTCATTTTTACTTTGGCAGAACCAAATGTATTCACGTTGATGCTTGTTGGTTCAGCTACACCAATAGCATAGGATACCTGAACTAATATTTCGTCTGCAACACCAGCGGCTACAAGATTTTTTGCGATATGTCTTGTTGCATAAGCAGCGCTGCGATCTACCTTACTTGGATCTTTGCCGCTAAAAGCGCCACCACCATGTGCACCTTTGCCTCCATATGTATCTACGATGATCTTTCGGCCGGTTAAACCGGTATCGCCATGTGGGCCACCTATAACAAATTTGCCTGTGGGATTAATGTGGTATTTAATAGAGCCATTGAAAAGTTTTGCAGCTTTCTTATACTTTGATTTAACTCTTGGTATCAGAATATTAATTATATCATCTTTGATCTTCGCCTGCATTTTTGCTTCGCTGTCGAAATCGTCATGCTGGGTTGATACAACAATGGCATCTATTCTTACAGGTTGATTCTTGTCATTATACTCCAGTGTTACCTGGCTCTTTGCGTCAGGACGCAAATATTTTATTTGTTTATTCTCTCTTCTTAAAGCAGCTAACTCAATTAATAATTTGTGTGCAAGATCTAAAGACAGTGGCATGTAATCTTCCGTTTCGTTGCTGGCATATCCAAACATCATTCCCTGGTCGCCGGCTCCTTGTTCTTCTTTTGTTTTACGGTCAACTCCCTGGTTTATATCTGCTGATTGTTCGTGAATGGCTGATAATACACCGCAACTGCTTGCTTCAAACATGTATTCACTTTTAGTATAGCCAATTTTGCGGATCACATCACGGGCAATTTCCTGTACGTCGAGATAAGCTTTTGATTTTACTTCACCAGCTAATACAACCTGTCCTGTTGTAACCAAAGTTTCGCAGGCAACTTTTGACTGAGGATCAAAAGCAAGAAAATTATCAATCAGGGCATCGGATATCTGGTCGGCTACTTTATCAGGATGTCCTTCACTCACTGATTCAGATGTAAATAAATACGGCATAATTAAAAGCGTTTTGGGTTTGCGCAAATATAAGGTTGTATGTATAAACGAACCAAGTCTCATTGCCAAAGCAATGAGACTTTTGAACATATCTTAATAACTCATTTAATGATTAAAGCTTTGAATAGACAATTCTCAGTTTCATACGTTGAGGACCGGGTGTACCTCCGGCCAATCTTACTCTTCCTTTTACCATAGTTGGGTTAACCGGAAGATTTATAATACTGGTCGCTTCTGTTGGCAAGCCATATTGTACCGGCGTTATAAATGGGGAATATAGACGAAAATCATATAGGGGCGGTTGTCCGGACGTTAGCAGATGCTGTACATACCGTGAAATATTTATATGCCATACTTTAATGGGGTTACCTGAGCCATCAACAGAATTAACTGGAAAAGCGCCAAAGCTTCCGAGGTTGGATGTGCCTGTGGATGGATCGATGGTGAAATCATAAGGAATTGTTCGATATCGTGAAATAGATGGATCGTACGCATCGAGAAATAAATATGTCGGCACAGGAAAAGTTATATCACTCGGATCGTATGCTTCTTCAGCTATCAATTCAGCTCTGTGTATTACACGGTTATTTAATCCTGATAATACAGGTATTTTAATAACTGCAAAAGTACCGGGAGTATTTTGTATATAAACAAATGGCGCAGGTGTAATTACTTTAGCAGCAGCTGCAACAGGAGTGCCGCTATAATCTCTTTTCACATAATTGGCAGAAGACGAAAATGAAGTGAAAGTAAAATATGTGACTGTAGTATCAATATTTGAAACTCCTCCTGCATAATATTTATAGTAAATACCTAATTTGGTATTAACACCGCTTAGATCAAAACCCATCACTGCATTGCCGGTATTCATGGATTGCAGGACAAATCCCTTAAAGAAAGTTCGAAAAACTGAGTCGGATGAATAAGCTCCTGAAGTTCCGGTGGAATCATAGTTAAGCAAACGGGTACCAAAAGAATTATTCAGCCTGATACGCAACTGGTTTTTAGTAGTATCAAGAAAAACACGAACAGAATCGCTGAGTGTGTTGGGCACAAATGTTTTCGAGCCTAACAAGTTCGAATAAGTAAAATTATTTTCCCGGACAAGATAAACTGAATCTGGCTTAAACGAATTAGATTGATCCAGTTCATAGACATTTATCGTTTGCTGTACAGTAGTATCGCCATAAGAATCATGATAATCTAATATCAATACTACAGAATCAAGAAAAAGACTGTCTGATTTATTCGCAAAAGCGAATTTATAAGTAGAAGGCTTTAATTCAAAAAAAAGTCTCGCATCTGTTTTACCAAAAATAGGGTCTGAATTGATGCGTCCTAAAAAGGCTTCATCAGTGTAAGAAAAACGGGTTGAATCGTTTACTATTCCAAAAGTATCATTGAAAGCCTGTACGTCAATAGTAGTATCAAATGTCGTTATATTATCCACTCCGGGAATAAGCCCAGTACCCAATTCAGTAGATGAATTGATTTTTTTGCAAGCCGAAAATAAAATAACAAAACTTGTAATGATTGCCCCAAGCAGTAGTGCGAGCTGTCTTCTATTCACGAATTTTTTTTATTGGGGGTTAGGAATTTACTTGTCCGCAAGATCGCCATACAGTTGTAAATAGTCTGTTAAATCTGAATCAGGATTATACAACAACGTTTTCTTACCTCTCACTTTTGAAAACTCATCAACTAATTTCTTTTCTATCTTATCTGCACCGAATGTTATAGCATCTGCAAAAGTGGCACCGCCACGAAACATAGCCGTATTCGATGCTTCTTTATATATCTCAAGATCTTTGTCCTTAAGGGAAGCATGTATAAGAGCTTTTTTCACAAAATCATTTCCCAGTTTTTCTTTGAAAGTATTTTGACCTATTGTATATATTATTTTACTATGCGCAAATACCGGCTCTTTTTTATAAACTGTTTTTAAATAAGCAGGAATCAATCCTGTCATCCAGCCGCTGCAATGAATTATATCAGGAGGCCAGCCGAATTTCTTTACTGTTTCCAATGCGCCTTTACAAAAGAAGATGGTACGAAGTCCATTATCGTCATACCATTTATCATGCTCATCTGTAAAAACATATTTTCTTTTAAAAAGATCTTCATTGTCGAGAAAGTAAACTTGTAATCTTGCGCTGGGTAGCGATGCCACTTTTATTTGTAAAGGCATATCATCATTATCTACTGACACATTGATGCCCGAAAGTCTGACTACTTCATGAAGTCTATGCCTTCTTTCATTAATGGTTCCGAAACGAGGCATGATGCAGCGAACTTCATAACCGTTGTCATTTGCTTTAATTGCCAACTTATTTACCGTTTCAGAAAATTCGGTCAGCTCCAGGTAGGGCGACATTTCATTAGCGATAAATAAAATTCTTTTCTTTGCTGACATGGGCATCCCTTTTAATTACATCCTTTTTCTAAAAGGTGGCAAAGGTAACTATTTATACTGAAATGTTATGTTTGCATTTAATACTTGTTCTTAAGTATGATCTTATTCAAAAAAGAAGCAGACCTGCGCAACTGGCTTGACGTTCAGCAAAAAAAAGAACGTCAGGTCGGTTTTATACCTACAATGGGCGCATTACATCAAGGCCATATTTCTCTAATTAAAACTGCAAAAACCAATATTGCTATCACAGTTTGCAGCATTTTTGTAAACCCCACTCAATTTAACGATCGAAAAGATTTTGATAAATATCCTGCCACCCCGGAGAATGATATTTATCTGCTTGAAAAGGCGGATTGTGATGTATTGTTTATGCCATCTGAAAAAGAAATTTATCCGGGTAGCTTTAATAAACCTCATTATGATCTCGGTTATTTAGAAACAATATTGGAAGGCAAATACCGTCCGGGTCATTTTCAGGGTGTATGTAAAGTAATGGATCGCTTACTTCATATTGTAAATCCAAACCACCTATATCTCGGCCAGAAAGATTACCAGCAATGCATGGT
>Ga0105247_10001636_pt1 | contig 15835 bp, 10 predicted proteins | sample KBSS24metaG_FD_81519 | JGI IMG/M metagenome (GOLD analysis project Ga0105247, IMG submission 81519) | Switchgrass rhizosphere microbial communities from Kellogg Biological Station, Michigan, USA - KBS S2-4 metaG | ecosystem: Host-associated > Plants > Roots > Rhizosphere > Soil | place...
AGGCCGCCGGCTGATCCCGAGAAACCCGAATGGAAGAACCTGAACAACAGCGTCGGCGCACAGTATTTCTGGATCGATCGCATCTTCGACTGGCGCTCAGACGAAGCGACTTACACGTATCAGATGTTCCACACGTCGCGACCGGGCTCACTCGATACTTCGCTCGTCTCGTCGGACAACATCAACAATCCACGCACGATGAATGCGATCTACAGTCTTGGCCCACGTCTCGAAGAAGCCAAGCGCTTCGGCAAAGAGACGCTCGGACCAGGCAGCGATCAAAACAAACAACTGAATGACTACGTGCCCGCCGGCAATCCACTCGCGCAGTTCTTCGTGCCGCCTAACACGGTCTTCTCGCCGCGCGTTCTCAAAGACGGCGCTGACTCCGTCGGCGCGCTCGGCGCGTTGAATCGCGTCTACCTGAACATCGGATTATTCAGCGAAGAATGGCTGCTGCACTTCAATCCACTAGTCGGCGGCAAGACAGTTTCGCCGATCGAGATCGCGGTCGCGCGCAAAAATTCGAGCTACTGGGAAGCAACCGAAGCGCAGACTGTCGACATGGCGCTCTTCTTCCTGAAAGCCGCGACGCCGCACAAGTTGATCGATGCGCCGGGCGGCCCCAAGTATCTGAACAACGGCAACCCGTCAGATGCAGCTTACGTCGCCCGCATCAACAACGGTAAAAACGTTTTCGCTGAAACGTGCGCGCGCTGCCACTCGAGCAAGCTGCCAACGCCTGACACTCCCAAGCAGATCTACGCGACTAACGGTTGCGCCGGACCAAACTACCTGAAGTGTTGGGACGAATACTGGAACTGGACCAAGACGGAAGAGTTCAAGTCGAAGATGCGCGCGATCGTAAATGCGCCTGATTTTCTCGACGGGAATTATCTATCCGCCGAACATCGCGTGCCGGTAACGCTGCTCCAGACCAACGCGTGCAGCCCGCTCGCGACCAACGCGATCAGAGACAACATCTGGGACAACTTCTCGTCCGACACTTACAAAGACCTGCCGTCAGTCGGCAGCATCAAGGTCGTTCATCCGGTAACAGGCGAAGAGCGAACGTACGAGATGCCCGGCGGCGGGCGCGGCTACACTCGTCCCGCCTCGCTGATCAGTCTATGGTCCACGGCTCCGTTTTTATTGAATAACTCAGTCGGGCCGTTCATGTGGGAACCGTCAGTCGATAAACGCATGGAGTCGTTCCAGGCGTCGATTGAGCAGATGCTTTTGCTGAGAGAACGTGACAAGGATCCGCTCCTCTCGGCGAAGGGTTTGGACGTCGGCGTGATCGATCGGACGACGACGCGCAGCTCGATTCGCATCGCACCGGGTTACGTACCAAACCTCGTCGAAGGCTTCGGCGATGTGCTCTTCCCCAGCATCTTCAGCGACGATGGCGGCATTGATATTGGTCCAATACCGCCGGACACACCCGTCGGTCTGCTGGCCAGCTTGAATCTTCGTCCGGAGGGCTTAGGTTTCTGGGGTCGTTTTCAATACGACTGGCGTTTGCTCGGGCTCGTGAAGGAGATCAAGCAGAAACTAAGAGCGCTGCCGGCGAATGCGACTGACGATCAAGTGAAACAGGCGTTTGCACCGCTCGCTGACAGCCTGATCTCGTTGAGCAAGTGTCCTGATTACGTCGTCAATCGAGGTCACTACTTCGGCACCGGCCGTTACGGCGATGATTCACCATTGAGCGAGCAACAGAAACGCGACCTGATCGAGTTTTTGAAAACCTTCTGAGAGGCAAAACATGAGCACCGCACAGTTTGACTACATCGTGGTCGGATCGGGCGCCGGCGGTGGACCACTCGCCGCACGTCTTGCTCGCGCCGGATTCAAGGTATTGCTTTTGGAAGCGGGCGGCGATCCGTGTGCCGACGACAAACTCGGCAAGCTGATGTATGAAGTGCCGATCTTCCACGGGCTCTCGACCGAGTATCCGGACTGCCAGTGGGATTACTTCGTGCGTCACTACGAAGATCCGAAACTCCAGGCGGCCGATTCGAAGGTGGTCGAGGTCGAAGGCCAGCCGCGTGTTTGGTATCCGCGTGCGGGCACGCTCGGTGGTTGCACGGCGCACAACGCGATGATCACGGTCACTCCGCAGAATAGCGATTGGGACTACATCGCGGGGCTCACTGGAGATTCGTCGTGGCGTGCTGACAACATGAACCAGTATTTCACGCGACTCGAGAATTGCCACTACGTTCCGAAGCCGGGCAGCTTCAAATACATCGTGAGGGGTTTGCTGTGGTCCATTATTGGCTTATGGCACGGCCGGAAAGACTGGCGCGATTGGCGTCACGGTCATGGATTTGAAGGCTGGCTCAACACCAGCGAGGCTGATCCACGGCTGGTTTTAAAGGATTGGGCCATCGTTCGCATTTTGACCAAGGCCGTGAAACGAACGCTGAAGGGACGGCTTGGTAAACCGATCTTGAGCGTCCTCACGAGGCTCGATCCTAACGACGTGCGCGGCAATATCGATGCTCGCGAGGGATTGGCATTCACGCCGCTAGCGGTCGCGAACGGCAAGCGGAATGGACCACGTGAGTTTCTGCTGAAGACAAAAGAGGAGTACCCGGACAACCTCACGATTAAACTTCACTCGTTGGCGTCCAGAGTGCTCTTCGAAGGTAAGCGGGCGATAGGAGTTGAGATTTACGAGGGCAAACATCTCTACGAAGCCGATCCGGAAGTTCGTAACGGCAAAGCCGGCGATTTCGAAAAGCGCTCCGTGTTCGCGTCACGCGAGGTTATTATCTGCGCGGGCGCTTTCAACACTCCGCAGCTACTCAAACTTTCCGGAGTTGGACCAGCAGACGAACTGAAGAAGTTTAATATCGATCCGGTTGTCGATTTGCCCGGCGTAGGCGAGAACTTGCAGGATCGTTATGAAGTGGGAGTGGTCGCGGAGTTTGAGAAGCCGTTCGTCTTACTTGAAGGCGGAGCCACTTTTGCGCCGCCCGAGGATGGCGGGACACCGGATCCTTACTTCGCGATGTGGGAATCTGGTAAGGGGATCTACACGACCAACGGCGCACTGCTCGGAATCCTGATGCGATCGTCACCAAATCTGAAAGAGCCCGACCTCTACGTCTTCGCTCTGCCGGGATACTTCAAAGGTTACGTGCCTGGTTACTCTAAACAGTTTGAGCGCCTACGCTCGCGGTTTACCTGGGCCGTGCTCAAAGCCTACACGGTAAACCACGCTGGCCGCGTCACGCTGCAATCGAACGATCCGAGGAAGTGGCCCACGATCGATTTTCACTACTTCACTGAAGGTAACGATACGAAGGGTGAAGATCTCGATGCCGTCGTGGCCGGTGTTGGCTTTGTCAGAGAAATGAACAAGTACGTCGGCAAGCACACCGAGCTTGTGCCCGGTTCTGACTATCTCGATCCTAACAAGCTGAAACAGTTTATTCAGGACGAGGCGTGGGGCCATCACGCATCGTGTACCTGCAAGATCGGCGCTGACGATGATCCGATGGCGGTGTTGGATAGTCGCTTCCGGGTGCGCGGTGTTCAGGGACTTCGCGTGGTCGACGCCTCCGTGTTTCCGAAGATCCCGGGCTACTTCATCGTCTCCGCAATCTACATGATCAGTGAAAAGGCAGCCGACGTGATCATCGAAGACGCAGGAGGGCCGCAAAAAGGCGCCAAATGACAAAGCGATCGTTGATGCTGGCGGGGGGCGGGCTCAAGATCGCGTTTCAAGCGGGCGTGCTCCAGGTTTGGCTCGATGAAGCGGGCATCGAGTTTGATCATGGAGACGGTGTCAGTGCTGCGACTTTCAATCTGGCGATGTGGGTGCAGGGATTTTCCGGTACTCAAATCGCCGACAACTGGCGTCACTTCAAACCTTTTGCGGCGGTCGACGTCAACTGGTTGCAGTTGCTCAAGCTGTTCTACGCCGAGTCGTTCTTTGAATTAAGTCCTTTTCGGAAAAAGTTCTTTCGCGAGTGGGGCCTCGACTTCGAAAAGATTCGCGCCAGCCCGCGCGTGGGAACATTCAACGTCTACAACTTCTCGAAACACAATCTGCGTCCGGTTGAAACCGCCGAGCTAACGGAAGATCTTCTGATCGCCGCCGGATCTCTCCCCCTCTGGTTTCCGCCAGTCCGCATCGATGGCGACACATACATTGATGCGGTGCTGAACACAGCCACGAATCTCGAAGAAGCGATTAGGCGCGGCGCCGACGAGCTCTGGGTGATCTGGACCACGAGTCAGCGCGGGCAGTGGCGCAACGGCTTTATCGGAAACTTCTTCGGCATCTTCGAAGCCACCACAAACAATGCCTACAAGCAGGTGCTTGCTCGTATAGCAGCAAATAATGCCGCCATCGAACGCGGTGCGCCGGGTGAATTCGGACGACCAATCACCGTTCGTGAGATAAAATCCGAGGTCGCACTGCACTATCTGTTCAACTTCAACCAGCGCCGCTTTCGCGACGAAGTCGAGCACGGCGTCGCCACAGCGCGCGCCTGGTGTGACGTAAACAAAATCAAACGTTAGCCACAAAAAGGCACAAAAACACAAAAGTGATTTGGAGTATCATGTGCCGAAGTTTCATTAGCTCTCCTTCTTTTAAAGATCTGCTTTGTGTTCTTTTGTGTCTGCTTTGAGCTTTTTGTGATCTCTATTTTTGAGGCAACTCATGGCTAAAAATCGTCTGCTTGTAAAACTTCTCCCTACCGCTTCGCTCGCGGCGGCTGATCCGCGTGCGAACCTGCGTCCACTCTTTGACTCTGCGCCGCAAACTACTGCCTTCGGCCTCGGCGCCGCGCCCGCATGGTTTCTCGCGGACCTGCCCGACGAAGCAGCGACGCCCTGGGATCTCGCGCACAGCCAGGTTGCAAGCCAGTTAGGCGTCGATGAGTCCGCCGTCATCTTCGCCGAGCCCGATCTCGAACAGAGCTTCGCCGACACGAACGAAAAGAACCCCGGCGGTGGCCCAATGATGGCTTTGGACCAGGGTTGTGGCCCAGTCTTACAAGAGGACGCCGGCGGCAAGATCAAAGGCCCGGATAAATTTGCCTGGCACCTCGACGACGACTTCACGCAGCTACGTAAAGCGCGTGAGGCAGTGCCATTCAATCCACCACGTACGCGCATCGGACACATCGATACCGGTTACGATCGTGGACACGAAGCGCGTCCGCAAAATCTCTTACATAATCTCGAGCGCAGTTTTGTAGACGGCGACAACGATCCGAATAGCGCCGACGATCCCAACCGCGGCAATGCGTTTCCTGATAACTCCGGACACGGCACGGGCACGATCAGCATCCTCGCCGGTGGCCACCTCGCTCAATTCAACGAAACGCTCGGGGCTGCGGCAGGCGCTGACATTCTTCCACTGCGCATCTCGAATTCCGTCGTGCTCTTCCGCACCAGCGCGTTCGCACAGGCACTGCGTTACGCAGTCGATCAGAAGGTTGACGTGATCTCGATCAGCATGGGCGGCGCGCCTTCACGTGCGTGGAACGAGGCGGTGAATGCTGCTTACGAAGCCGGGATATGTATCGTCGCCGCGGCCGGTAACAACGTCAACGGAGCGCCGACGCGTCACGTCGTCTATCCTGCGCGCTATCGCCGTGTGCTCGCTGCCTGCGGCGTAATGGCCGACGGCAGTCCTTATGATCATCTCGGTCTCGGCGTGCTTCGCGGCAACTTTGGACCAGACAGTTGCATGACCGCGGCGCTTTCCACTTACACACCTAACATTCCGTGGGCCGTGTTTGGTTGCGGCTCGACCGTCAGGCTCAACGGTGAGGGCACGTCTGCGGCAACTCCACAGATCGCTGCCGCTGTCGCACTCTGGTTTGAAAAGTATAAAAACGAGCTGCCGCGTGACTGGCGCCGCGTTGAAGCGGTGCGTCGCGCCCTCTTCCTGTCGGCGAGTCCGGCTGCGGATCCGGACCGCATGGGCCACGGGATCTTACGGGCCCATGCTGCACTCGGTATCTCGCCGGTGCTCAATCTACCGAAGACGCCAGCCGACAGCGATTCGCTTGCCGTGCTGCGAGTGCTCACTGGATTCGGCGTTGCCGATCCACCGCCACGCCAGGACATGTTTGAGATCGAATTGGCGCAGCGCTGGCTCTACAACCCAACGTTGAACGAGCTCGTGCCTGATCCGGATGCGGGCCAGGAAGTTCCCAGAGAAACTCTGCGCAAGTTCATGGACGCCCTGATTCAGGACGACAAAGCGTCCGTTGCGCTGAGAAGACATATCGCCTCGCGTTACACGTTGATGTTTGGAGGCCCCGCGGTAAACATCCCGATAAACGTGGTTGCGAAGCCGCCGGCGGCGTGTCAAAAGTCGATGGAGCCTTTCGATCCGCCGTTTCGTCGCATCCGCACGTACGCAGTCGATCCGAGTTTGTCTACGCGCCTCGCAACTGCGGGCATGAATGAAATTTGTTTGAAGGTGCGTTGGGAGAAGCTGGAGAAAGGACCGAAGGGTGAGTATCTGAACGTCTTTGACGAAGATGCTTCCGGCGAGACGTACGATCCGGTCGATCTCGACGATCCTCGTTTACTCGCCACCGACGGCTGGCATCCGTCAGAAGGCAATGCCGCTTTTCATCAACAGATGGTCTATGCAGTTGCGATGAAAACGATCGAGCACTTCGAGCGCGCGCTCGGGCGTCCGGTTCTCTGGCGGCCGCGAATCAATTCCGAGAACGAATTTGACGACAGCCAGTTTGTGCGTCAACTGACAATCATGCCGCACGCGCTTCGCCAGGCGAATGCGTATTACAGCCCGCTGGCAATGGGGTTGTTGTTTGGATATTTCGAAGCTTCCGCAACTGATCCCGGCGATCACGTACCCGGCAGCAAAGTCTACGCGTGCCTGTCGCACGACATCGTGGCTCACGAAACCACGCACGCGATTCTTGACGGTATGCATCGTCGCTTCAACGAACCCACGAACGATGATGTGATGGCGTTGCATGAAGCTTTCGCTGACATCATCGCGTTGATGCAGCACTTCACGATACCCGAGATCCTCGAGACTGAGATTGGTCGCACACGCGGTAACCTGCGGACGGAAACGATTCTCGGCAGCCTCGCGCTGCAATTCGGGCGTGCCCAGGGCAAACGCGGCGCGCTGCGCGATTCAATCGGACGCTTTAACGAAGCGGGCGAGTGGGTCCCGTTGAAACCCGATCCGGCGGATTACCAGAAGGTGAAGGAGCCGCACGCGCGCGGCGCGATTCTCGTTGCGGCTGTGTTCGATGCGTTTACTGCGATCTACGAAACGCGCATTGCTGACCTGCTCCGGATCTACACGGGCGGAACAGGAATTTTGCCTGACGGCGCGATTCACCCGGACCTGGTCCGTCGTCTTGCAAATGAAGCCTCGAAGGCCGCCGGACACATTCTCAACATGTGCATTCGCGCGCTCGACTATTTGCCGCCGGTTGACGTCACGTTTGGTGAATACCTGCGCGGAATCATCACAGCCGACGCGGATCTCGTTCCGGACGATCGTTACAACTATCGCGTAGCTTTTGTTGAGGCGTTCAGAAAGCGCGGGATCTATCCGCGAGATCTTGATACGTTGTCAGTCGATACGTTGCGCTGGAAGAGTGTAAGCATCGAGAAGCCGCCGCCGCAGTACAAGCTGATTCTGAAACAGCTTAAGACTTACGCTGATGCTTGTTTTTACATTACTGACCGCGAGCGACTGTTTCACATGACGCGGAAACAACGCCAGCTCTTGCATGATCGACTGAAGGAGATCTTCAAGGAGTCGCCTGAGTTTGCCGCCACGCTTGGTCTGAATTTCAGTCTCGATCCGACGGCGTCTTTCGAAGTGCATGCGCTGCGTCGTTCTAACCGGGTTGGTCCAGACGGTAATCACAGGCCGCAGGTTGTGGTTGCACTGACGCAGTCGCGCGAGATCGAGGTTGATGGATCGTCGCAGCCGCAGAAGTTCCGGGGTGGCTCTACGCTGCTTGTCGATCTTGCCAAGCCGGCAGTGGAGTATGCGATTATCAAGAACATCGGGAGCCCGACCCGTTTGGAGCGAACCACTGATTTTCTGCAGGCCGTGCTCCAGGATCCGGTTCAGGCGCTTCTGCTCGCTCCGGATCGAAAGGAGCGATTCGCCGCTCTGCACTCGTTGGCGGAGCTGGGATAGTTAGTTTATGGAAACTGTCTGTTCGATCCTGGCGATCATTCTTTTCGGAGGGCTCATCATTTGGGAGCTCTCGCTGAGATTCCGTGTCTTCAAACTAATGCTCAGATTCTTCCGAAAGCTCAACCGATAGATTTGTAATGAAAACAGTATTAGCGATTCTGATCTTTGCCCTGGCGTCGACTGCAACTGCACAAAAGAGGCTGCCAAAGAAGCCGTACACGGAATGGAGTCTGCAGGAGGTAATGACGCTCCTCCAGAACTCCCCGTGGGTGGAAGCCTCCGTTCAGTTTGCTCAAGGCCAGAGTGGGGACAGTCCTGATCGTCCACCGGGCACAGAGTTTTATGTTGAGCTCCGGCTCTATTCAGCTCTACCCATTCGGCAGGCAATTGTCCGCCGGATGCAACTCACCATTCCTTACGCGAAACTCACTGCTGCCCAGCGCGCGAGTTTTGACGCGGAGGTGGACGGCTTGCTGAAGTGTCCACAGTGCGCGGAGTACTACATCGTCACGATAGCCTCTGCCTCACAATCCCCTTTCAGCTTCGCGACCCGGGGCGATCCTCATACACTTGATACTGTGGACGTTGTGAAACGTCTACCTGAAGATGAACTTCTGCGGCAGGTCTCGCTATCGAATGACAAAGGCGAGCGCCGTAACGCGGCGCGCGTAATGTTTACGCCAAGGAACGAGATGGTTTTTCTATTTCGCCGCGTCGACGAGCACCGCAGTGCCCTGATCACACCAGCAAATAAGAAATTCTCCATTGAATTCGACGACTATCTCTCGAAGAAAACCGAGGGCTCATTGAAGAAATTCACCTTCAACGTCGGGGACATCATGCACGACACCGAGGTCCTGTTTTGAATCAACTGTAGGGGTGGCCCTCCGTGGCCACCCGTTCCCATTTCGCACTAATAGTTCCGCCTCGTTAGTAGCGCAATGATCGCCACGAACAGGGCGGAGCCGATGATTGACCAGACAATTGGGAAGCTGGTCGTGCCGACCCGGACGACGTACAGTTCCGGGAGACCCATGGTGCGCGCCAGCCACATGCCCACCACTGCACCGACAAACCCAAGCGCTATCGACACCAAGCAGCCTCCGCGCGAAAAACCCGTAATCGCCTGACCAAGCGCGCCACACAGCCCAGCCACAATTAGCAGAATCAAAAGGTCAAGTAATGTCATATCGCCTCCTCGCTCACGCCGCTAGTAAGCCATAAAAACGCGTAAGATGCACAAGTTGTTTGACCAAATTTTGCGTCCTTTTGTGCTTCTTTGTGGCTGATATTATAGTTTCGCGAGCGATGGAGCATGTGGACGTAATCATCGTCGGCGCTGGGCTGTCGGGTATCGGCGGAGCCTGTCATCTCAAGATGAACTGCCCTGACAAGAGCTTCGTCATACTCGAAGGCCGCGAGTCGATGGGTGGTACGTGGGATCTCTTTCGCTATCCCGGCGTGCGCTCCGACTCCGACATGTACACGCTCGGCTATCGCTTTCGCCCGTGGCGTGACGCCAAAGCCATCGCCGATGGTCCAGCGATCCTGAGTTACATCCGCGAAACGGCCGCCGAGTATGACGTAGACAAAACTATTCGCTACAACCATCGCGTGCGTCGCGCTTCGTGGTCAGCGGACGAGGCGCGCTGGACTGTCGACGTTGAAACCGGAGCCCAACTCACTTGCAACTTTCTCTATCTCTGCACCGGCTACTACGACTACGCGAGCGGTTACACCCCTGACTGGCCCGGCGTCGCGCAGTATCGCGGGACGATCGTACACCCGCAGAAGTGGCCCGAAGATCTCGACTATACGAACAAGCGCGTCGTAGTCATCGGCAGCGGCGCGACTGCGATCACGCTCGTTCCCGCGATGGCCCAACGTGCGGCGCACGTCACGATGCTTCAGCGCTCGCCGAGTTACGTCATCTCGCGTCCAGCAGAAGACAAGATCGCGAATTGGCTGCGCCGATCTCTGCCGGATCGCGGCGCATATGTCCTCGCGCGCTGGAAGAATGTTCTCACGGCCACGTTCTTTTACAGCCTCGCGCGAAAACGACCCGAGCTTTTCAAGTGGATGGTGACGAAGGGGGTTCGCAAAAACCTCGGAGAGAAATACGATTCGAAACATTTCACGCCGCCGTACAATCCCTGGGACCAGCGCCTGTGTTTCGCGCCTGACGCGGATCTCTTCGACGCGATCCGCGATAGACGCGTTTCAGTCGTGACTGATCAAATCGACACGTTCACCGAACACGGTCTTCTGCTCAAGTCAGGCGAACGCCTCGACGCCGACATCATCGTCACCGCAACTGGTCTCGTGTTGAGACTATTTAGCGGGATGCAACTCGTGGTAGACAGCGCGCCCGTGGAGTTGCCGAAGACGTTCGTCTACAAAGGAATGATGTTCAGCGACATCCCGAACCTTGCCTTCGCTGTCGGCTACACGAACGCTTCGTGGACTTTGAAATGCGATCTTACTGCTGAGTATGTTTGCCGGCTGCTGAACCACATGGACCATCACGGCTACGACATCTGCACGCCGCGCGTGAACGATCCTGATATCGGTGAGGAGCCTGTGATCGACTTCAACTCCGGTTACGTTCTGCGTGCACTGCACACGCTGCCGCGCCAGGGATCTAAAACACCGTGGCGCCTGCACCAGAACTACATGAAAGATCTGCGAATGATGCGGTACGGCCGCGTGGACGACGGCACGATGGAGTTTCAGGCGGTGTCCGGTGGCTGAGCGCATGCGCCTTGAAGGACGAACGGCTGTCGTCACTGGCGCCGCGAGTGGTATCGGGCGCGCGATTGCTGTGTCGCTGGCGCGTCGCGGTTGTAATCTCGCACTCGCTGACATCGACGAAGCTGGGATGGCTGGCACCGCGGAGTTGATCCGCGGGTGTAGGGTGTCTCGACACTGCCTCGACGTGGCTGACCGGATCGCAGTGGCTCAGTTCCCTGATGTCGTCGGAGCCGAGCACGGTGGCGTGGATATCCTTATCAACAATGCGGGCGTCGCGGCTGGAGGCACGTTCGAGCAGGTCTCAGCGGAAGACTTCGAGTGGCTCTTCGAGATCAACTTCTGGGGCGTAGTGCGCATGACGCGCGCTTTCCTGCCACTGTTGCGAGCGAGCGAAGACGCGCGCGTGGTGAATCTCTCGAGCGTGTATGGCCTGGTCGCTCCTCCCGAGCAAACAGCGTATTCAGCGAGTAAATTCGCGGTGCGTGGATTCTCCGAAGCGCTGCGTCACGAGCTCGAAGGCTCGGGCATCGGCGTGACCGTGGTCCACCCCGGCGGCGTCGCAACCTCGATCGTAAAGAACGCCCGCCTGCCCGCGGGTGTCACTGAAGACGAGATCGCCCGGCGTCACGAGAAATACCGTAAGCTTCTGCGCCTACCTCCCGAAATCGCCGGCGAAACAATCGTGCGTGGCATCGAGCGTCGCGACTCGCGCATCTTGATCGGCTCAGACGCAAAACTCATCTCCCTGATCGCGCGCCTTTTCCCGGTGACTTACTGGAAAGTGCTGGCCCGACGCGCGGGCGGGTGAAATCGTGATCCTGCGACTCGCCTTCGCGAAAAACGTAGGTCGGTTCTTCAGGCACAATAAACCCGCCGGCGCGCAGCCTCGGAAGTAAGTCTACCAGTACGCCTCGAGTCCGTGGCCGCGGCTGGACCAGTACTCACACCAGCGTGCAGCAGCGTAAAGAATATCCAGCCTGGTCTCGGGACTCTCCTCGTTGAACTCCACGTCCTTGGCGAATTCGATGTGTTCGAGGTTCTTTTGCTTCGCGAATGATGCTGCACAAGCACGAAGCTCATGTCCCAATACGGCTAACTCTGGCGCGAGGCAGCTTTCATAACACTTCCCGAAAGTGTCTTTGGGAATGATGTCTTCACACACTTGCAGAAATGCAGCGCGGAAACTGAATCGTTCGACGTATCCAGCAGCCCAATTTGAATAAAACGGCAGTCCGTCACAGGGTGGGACCAGGGCGAGAACATAATAGCCCCGCATCTCTTTCATAAACTCATCTTCGGATCGTTCGGGCTCCTCCATTTCGTTGTACCGCTCGCGTGCCCACGCATCGGCTTCAGCGCTCTCACCAACTCGTGGCGCGCCGAGGGTCTCGTGCGGAGAGATCTGGATCTCGTGCCAACGGTTATAAATCGCCTCGCGGTCGATTCCTCTCCGCCGCAGACGAATTCTCTCGAACCAGCCGGGCTTGGTCGGTAGTTCGCCGAGTTGCTTGAATAGTACAGCGAACTCCTCTTCAGCGCCCGGTTTTGGCTTACCGAGTGGATTCCAGTCGAGACCCATCGCTAGTGAACCTCCTGGTGACTGCCCACAGTTTAAAATTCATACGGTTGAAGCTAGCCAGCTGCTGCCGAAGGGATAAATTTAATCCGAAGGGTTGACTAATTCTAGCCCAGGTTTGGAGCGTAACGACAACTCTGAGAAAAGGTAAAACAATTCTAAACCCGTAAGGGTCGCTGCGGACTGTAAATAGAATTGTTGAAATGACACAATTTTGCGATGACATGGCCACGGCTGTGTTTTTACAGTCATTCAGTCAGTGGCCGCAATGAGCAGTTACCAACAACCGAAAACGGTCGGGCGGATGCTTACTCTCGACGCGATGCGCGGAGGAGCGGCGCTGGCCGTCGTCACGTATCACGCACTCGGCGTCGCGCCACAAACTGCATTCAGCGGTTGGCAGGCGTGGCTGCCGCAAGTCACGAGTTACATAGTTCACTTCGCGTTCGCCGGTATTTATCTTTTCTTCGTCATCTCCGGATTTTGCATCCATCTGTTTTGGGCGAAGGCTCGCGCCGCGGGTGTGCACGAACCCGCGATTAGCTTCTTCACCTTCTGGAAGCGACGCGTCCGGCGGTTGTACCCGCCTTACTTCGCCGCGCTCGCACTGTATCTCTGCTACCTCGCGTACAAAGCTCCGGTTCACGTCACGAGCTTTTACTTGTGGGACGTGCTCCTTCACGTGTTCATGCTGCACAACCTGGACCTGCGAACAACCTACACGATCAACGGCGCGTTCTGGACACTCGCAATCGAAGAACAGTTGTATCTCGCTTACTTCCTGCTGCTCTTCCTGCGCATTCGTTACGGTTGGGCCAGGACGTTGCTGATAACCTTCTCAGCGCGCTTTGTTTGGCTGATCATCGCCCGCGCACTGAGCGGATCGTTTGGCGTCCACATTCCCCTCACCGAAGCAGCCGCGACGAACTGGTTTATCTGGGCGCTGGGCGCCCTAAGCGTCGAGGCCGCGTTAGGGCTGATAAAACTTCCGCGCTGGTGTTCCAGGCTTTCGATGTGCGGCGTGGCGCTCGGTTGCGCGATGGCGCTGGCCCAACTGTTACCGCTGGTCGACCAAAAAAGCTGGGTACATGACATCGGCTGGCTCATCATGCACCCGGCGTGGGGCGTGGGATTCTTCATCCTCGTAAACTACGCGGTCGCAGCAGAGCAGCGCTGGCGGCTGAAAACGACGGTGCCGCGGCTGATCCCGTCGCTCGCGTCAGTCGGACTGATGTCGTACTCGCTTTATTTGACTCACTCGTTTGTGCTGATGCACTGGTACTGGTTTGGTTTCACGAGATTGCACATTCTCACGATCTCTTTACTGATCATGACGCCGTTGTCTGTAGCGTTTGCGTGGGTGTTCTTCCGTGTGTTTGAACGACCGTTTATGACGTCAACGGCAGTGAAGGCTCCGGCGAAATCAAGCAGCGCTCCTCCAGAGGTTAGCTGGGCCACGGATTAACACGGAGGGCTCTCCGTGTTATCCGTGGCTACTTTTGCTTTACAGTGGTGTGGGAGCCCACTGGAATGTGCGCAATAACACTTCCGGGTCGCACCAGACGAGCGCGCCGGTGCAGTTGAGATGAATATCGAAGCGAACTTCGATTTCGGCGAGGAGGTCGCCCGGACGCAGGTTGTTTTGATTGTAAGTAACTGGCGGCAGCAGCTTGAATCCTGGTAGATCGCCGTGCCGAGAGGCGCCAAGATTCTTCAAACGAATGTGCCACTCATCGTTCACTCGTGCGTCCGCCACGACTAGCGGCACCGGACCATTCGGACCAAATCCGAATTGAAATATCGTCTGCCTCAGGAACAGCCTGCACTCCGCAATGCCATCGCCCTGGATGAGATCAAAGTCGGGCGCGTGCGCGACAACGCCACCAAACAGCTCGACGTGCGGGCTCGACCTGACCAAGCCACTCGCGGACGTGGGAAAGCGCGACGGCGATAATCCAAACAGCGCGACAGCGCCAAAGCTCGTGTCCATGCTGCCATCGTAATCGTTGACCTTTGGACCACCGAAGAAATGCAGACCGTCGTCTCGGAACTCTGCACGCGTCGCTGGAGCCGCAGTAGCGTCTGTGCGAGCCCACCAAAATGAATGGTCTACCGGCTCTGGTTGCACTGCCATCTGATCGCTCCACTTATATAAATCAGAGATACGAAGGCTTTCTCGTTTTATACGATCGCTGAGCTGCACCGAGATCTGATCGCTGCGTTTGAGTGCTCCGTCGCGCAACTCACCTTTCAGTGTTTCAAGGTTTTGGTTGGCGCCGGTTAGTTTGCTGATAGTTCGCAGTCGAGAATCGGATAACTCACGCCGCATGTCACGCGTGACGATTGGTTCGTGCGCGATTGCGAGTGCGTCGATGTGCGCGGCCCTGCGAGTGTCCAGCGCCCGAGCGACGTCGGACGCCATTTGTTGGGCCGGATTCTCAATGATCAGGCCGTTGTTGTCGGATGAAGTCTTCACGTGACCGTTACAAGCTGATGCTTCTCCAGCCGTTATCTGTGACGGATAGACAAGCCCCGGGGTAGTTTCCTGCTGAAAATGGGATTGGGTACTCATAGATTGATTTTGTCCTTTCTATGAGTAATGAAGCGATGGTGAGAAACGTTAGAAGAAGTTACTCACGCAAAGACGCAAAGCTCTTCTTTTGCGCCTTTGCGTGAGAAAAACTCTTTACGACGCGAGTTCCTTCTCGGCTTTGTTCCGCACGAATGCGAAATTCAAATTCGGGAGCGAGTTGAACTTCGCGGCCTTCGTGAAAAATGTTTTGGCGTTTGCAGCATCACCTTTCGCTTTGTAAGCCCAGGCTGTCAGGTAAAGCACGTCGGGGTTTTGCAGGTTGGCCTGGCCGAATTCCGAAATCGCCGCGTCGTAGTCCTTCTCTTCGAGCGCGATACGTCCAGCGAGCTCGTGCGCCTGTTTCAGTTGGTTCGCGTTCTTCGCGGCCTCAGCGCCTTTGCGGAAAGTCTCAGTCTCGGTTTTCGCGGTCGCGAGATCTTTCTTAGCCACCGCAACCCGCGCGAAGTTGTAATGACTGAGCCGCTCGGCGTTGTCTTTCACCGGCTGCGACAAACCCGAATCCTTCGTCGTCTTCAGCGCTTCATCAAACGCCTGCTTTGCAGCGTCATACTTCCCTGCCTCGAGCAGAATGTTTGCCTTCAGTTGCAGATCGCCGGTCATCCCTGCGGCATCGTTGCTCTTCTGCGCGATGGCGTACTGCTTCTCGGTTTCCGCGAGCGCCTGGTCCAACTTACCGCTGTCGATCGCCACGACTGTCTTGCCAAACAACGCGGTGCGACGCTCAGCGTCAGTGCGCGCC
>Ga0105247_10001637_pt1 | contig 15835 bp, 13 predicted proteins | sample KBSS24metaG_FD_81519 | JGI IMG/M metagenome (GOLD analysis project Ga0105247, IMG submission 81519) | Switchgrass rhizosphere microbial communities from Kellogg Biological Station, Michigan, USA - KBS S2-4 metaG | ecosystem: Host-associated > Plants > Roots > Rhizosphere > Soil | place...
AACAGGATGCGAGCGACATCGAGACGGCAATTCAAGACGTGCTTGAAGCAGGGTACCGGACGCCTGACATTGCCGAAGGCACGGGCGGTTTCGTTGTAACGACGAGCGAGTTTGGTGAGTTGATTTGCCAGGCGGTCACGGAGATCGCGGATATGCGGCACGCGTATCATGCTGTGTAAGTCGTTAGACAGGATTTACAAGATTTCATGATTTGCAGAACCATCCTGTCAATCATGAAAATCTTGTAAATCCTGTCTAAAATTGTCTTTATGCCTACGCTATTCGATAAACTCTGGCAGTCGCACGTCGTCCGCGAAGCGCGGGGCGAGCCCACTCTCCTTTACATCGATCTGCATCTCATTCACGAGGTCACGTCGCCGCAGGCGTTTGATGGTTTACGCCAGGCGGGCCGTAAAGTGAGACGCCCGGATCTCACTTTCGGCACCGTCGATCACAACGTTCCCACCACCGATCGCAGTCTGCCCATCGCTGACGCTGTCGCCGCCAACCAAGTCGAGACACTGCGCCGCAACTGCAGCGAGTTTGGCATTCAACTCTTCGATATCCACTCGCCCGAGCAGGGCATCGTTCACGTCATTGGACCAGAGCTCGGACTGACGCGCCCCGGCATGACGATCGTTTGTGGCGACAGTCACACGAGCACGCACGGCGCGTTCGGTGCGCTGGCGTTTGGCATCGGCACGAGCGAGGTCGAGCATGTTTTGGCGACGCAATGTCTGCCGCAGAACAAACCGTTGACGATGAAAGTCGAAACGCGCGGTGCGTTGCCCGAAGGCGTGACCGCGAAGGATCTGGCGCTCGGCATCATCGGCAAGATCGGCACTGACGGCGCGACTGGATACGTGATCGAATACGCGGGCGACGCCGTGCGATCGCTGACGATGGAAGGTCGCATGACGTTGTGCAATATGAGTATCGAAGCCGGCGCGCGCGCGGGTATGATCGCTCCTGATGAGACTACGTTCGCATACCTCGAGGGCCGCAGGTTTTCTCCAGATGGCGACGAAAGGGTTGATTACTGGAAGACTCTGCGCAGCGATGATGATGCGACATTCGATCGCGTCGTTGAGATTAATGCCTCGCAACTCGAGCCGTTTGTGACGTGGGGCACCAGTCCGGGAATGGTCGTGCCGGTGACGAGTTATGTGCCCGATCCGGCGGACGAGGCGGCAGAGCGCGCGCTCGAGTACATGGCGCTCGAGCCGCGCACAAACATCCAGGACATCGCAATCGATCGTGCCTTCATCGGCTCGTGCACCAATGCGCGTATCGAGGATCTGCGCGCGGCGGCGCGTGTAGTTAAGGGTTACCGGATCAACTCGTCGGTGAGCGCGATGGTCGTGCCGGGTTCGCAGGAGGTGAAGCGCGCGGCGGAACGCGAGGGCCTCGATCGAATTTTTCATGAGGCGGGATTTGAGTGGCGCGAAGCGGGTTGCTCGATGTGTTTGGGTATGAATGCTGACATCCTGCAGCCGGGCGAGCGTTGCGCGTCGACGAGTAACCGCAACTTCGAGGGGCGGCAGGGACGCGGCGGCCGCACGCACCTCGTCAGTCCGATGATGGCGGCGGCAGCGGCGATCAAGGGGCACTTCACGGACGTGCGCGCGTGGGAGTTTAAATAGAGACAGGATTAACAAGACTTGAACAAGATTTACATGTTAATCCTGAAAAATCTTGTAAATCCTGTCCAATTATTATGAACCCATTCACGAAACATACCGGGCTCGTTGCGCCGCTTGATCGCGCCAACGTTGACACGGATCAGATCATCCCGAAGCAATTTCTAAAGCGCATCGAGCGCACGGGTTTTGGTGAATTTCTGTTTTTCGACTGGCGTTCGAATCCGTCTTTCGTTCTCAATCAACCACGTTACAAAGGCGCGTCGATTCTCGTTGCGGGGAAGAATTTTGGTTGTGGATCGTCGCGCGAGCATGCACCGTGGGCGCTCGGCGAGTTTGGGTTCCGCGCGATCCTTGCACCGTCGTTTGCCGATATCTTCGCGAATAACTGCTTCAAGAACGGCATGCTGCCGATCGCGCTCACACCCGAGCAGATCGATCAGATCATGTCGCGCGCACAACAGCAAGAAGGTTATGAGCTGACGGTCGATCTCGAACGGCAGACGATCGAGGATTCACATGGGTTGTCGATCTTATTCGTGGTTGGGGAGTTTCAAAGGTATTGCTTACTAGAAGGTTTGGATGATATCGGGCTTACGTTGAAGCATGAGGATTTGATTCGCGAGTATGAATTGAGTCACGGATGAGACCGATTACTTACGGATCACGTCGATCTCGCTGTAGAAAGTGTTGCCCCAGTTGTCGTAAAGCTCGGTGACGTAGACATCAAAAAGCAGGTAACGGTGCTTGCCTAAATCGCTCACGCTGGCGGCGTATTGACCCCCCATCTCACCCGTATCCGGTAGCGTGCTCACGAGCGCGATCAATTTCCAGCCACAACTCGCCGGATCGACGCCACGTTTTGGATCGAGATTGAACTTCGGATCTGATCCATCCGCCGCGTAGAGTTTGTACAACTGTGGACCACGCGAGCTCGGGTGCCACGAGTAACTATTGACCTGCGCGATGTCGATCGGAGATCCGAAGTCCATGCGGAAGCGGCCGCCCGAGCTTCCGGCTCGGAAGTAAACATTCGAGCCCGGCTCATCTTCGTCGCCCGGAAGTCGACCATCTGTAAGCGCCGCAAGCTCAGCGCTGCCTCCGTCAAGCTCGCCGTCGATCAGCGTGAGCTTCGCGTGCGCGGCAGCGTCGTCTTTCAGAGGCGAGGCGACACGCGGGAATTTGAACTCGCGGCTCGCGACGCTGTTTGGGTTGTGATCGAAGACGATTCCAGGACCGAGCAACAGTAACAGGAATAGTTTAGCCACGGATGACATGGATCTTACTCGGATAAAAACCGGTATAAGCTTGTGTGTTTATATTCTTCGCCGGGGCGAAGAATGGTTGATGGAAATCTCGAGTGGTTCGGCGCGTCGGGGAAGTGCTGCGGTTCAAGACAAAGGCCGGTGTACTTTTCGTACGCGACGCCATCCCGACCAATCAAACTCCCATCGAGAAAATTGCCTGAATAAAACTGCATCCCGGGCTCGGTTGTAAAGATCTCGAGCACACGGCCGGTTACCGGTTCGTAGAGTCGTGCGGCAAGTCGCAATGAGCCGTCCGCGTAGTTCAAAACAAAGTTGTGATCGTAACCACCCGCGACATTTTGAAGTTCAGACCCAATGGCTTTTCCTTTGCGAAAGTCCATCGGTGTTCCTTCGACTGCTTTGATCTCGCCTGTTGGAATCAGATCCTCACTCACCGGGGTGAAATGATCTGCATTCAACGTTAGCTCGTGGTCCAGGATCGTGCCCGCATCGCGCAGGTTGAAGTACGAATGATTTGTCAGGTTGACGATGGTATCGCGATCGGTGGTCGCGCGATAGTCAACACGTAGCTCGTTATCGAGCAGAGTGTAATCGACGAACGCGGTGAGATTGCCTGGATATCCCTCTTCGCCGTCTTTGCTGAAATATGTGAGATGTAGCGTGTTGTCGCCCTCGCGCACATCCCAAACGCGCTTATCGAAACCTTTGAAACCGCCGTGCAGATGATTCGCGCCGTTGTTGCGCGGAAGCTGGTATTCGACGCCGTTCAGCGAGAAGCGGCCACGTGCGATGCGATTGGCATGACGCCCGATGAGCGCACCGAAATAGCGTGGACACTGAACGTATTCGTCGAGCGTTGCGAACCCGAGCACGATCTCGCCGAAGTTGCCATCGCGATCGGGCGTCTTCAGAGACGTGACCGCGCCGCCGTAGTTCGTGACCGAGACTTCAAAGCCGTGACTATTCTTGAGCGTGTAGGTTAATAACTCGTTTGTCATCCGTTGAATCAGCGGCTAAAGACGCGGTTTGCTTCTTCCAGTGTCTCGATCGAGCCGACGTCGTACCAGATGCCCGGCACCTTCCAAACATAAAACGGTACGCGCGGGTAAAGCCACTGGACCAGGCGGCCCGGCTGATCGGGATTGTTGCCGTCTTCGATGTACTGGTGAATCAACGGCAACACCCATTGCGGGTAAAAATAAAGCGCGATGCCAGTGAGCGTGCTCTTGGGTTCTTTCGGTTTCTCTTCAAAGTAGGTGATGCGATTGGTCTCGTCGATGTCGATCGCGTTGTATTTCTTGATCTGTTCGAGATCGCCGACGTCGTACACGCCCGTTACCGGCGCGTTTTTAGTTTTGCAATATTCACCAAACTCGGCGAGGTCTTCACTGAAAAGATTATCACCGCCGACGACGATGATGTCGTCTTTGATCTCGTGCTGTGTCAAAACAAGATGCATGTCGCCGATGGCGCCGAGCTTGTTTGAGTCGTCAGTGCTGTGGTCGTTGACTATGGTGAAGCGGAAGTGAAGATCGGGGCCATAACTCTCGGCCCACTTTTCGAAGTGAGTAACAAACTTCGCATTGGTGACGATGTAAGCCTGATCGATATCGCGAATGGTGGAGATGTTGTCGAGCACGTGCTCGAGCATCGGCTTACCCGCGACCGGCAGCAGCGGCTTGGGCTGGTTGAGTGTTAGTGGATAAAGGCGCGTCGCGTAACCCGCCGCTAAGATGATTAGTTTCATTTTGATTTGTGATTTTGGATGTCAGTTTAGACAGGATTACAGGATTTGCATGATTGACAGGATATCTTGTAATCATGCAAATCTTGTAAATCCTGTACACAACTAACCCACCTCTTCCGCGCCATTACCAGCACTACAAACGTAAATCTCCGGCTTTAAGCCCGTCACTTGTTCATACTCTTCCGCGACACGCGCACGAAACTCGTCAGCCTGCTCTTCCCTCACCAGATTAACCGTCGATCCACCAAATCCACCGCCAGTCATGCGCGCGCCATAAACCCCATCGATCTTCTCTGCAAGCTCAACCATCAGATCCAATTCATCAGAGCTGACCTCATAATCATCACGCAAGCTCACGTGCGACGCGCGCATCAACTTTCCGAAACGATTCAAATCGTGCTGCTCCAGCGCTTCCCCAGCTTCAATCACTCGCGCATTCTCTGTCACCACGTGGCGGCAACGTCGATAAACCACTTCCGGCAATTCACTGCGGTGCTGTTCGAGCTGTTCCATCGTCACGTCGCGCAGCGCCGTTACGTTAGGATAAAACTGCGCCAACACTCGCACACCCGCTTCGCACTGCGCCCGTCGCTCATTGTAAGCGCTCGACGCCAGCTCGTGCTTCACCATCGTGTTGCAAATTATCAACCGAACGTTGTCGGGCAGCGGCAACAGCTTAAATTCGAGTGAACGACAGTCGAGCAGGAGCGCGTGCTGCGCCTGCCCAAACAATGAAACAAACTGGTCCATGATCCCGACGCGCGCGCCAACAAACTCGTTTTCCGCACGCTGGCACAGCAACGCGAGCTCGCGTCTATCGATTTCCAGGCCGGAATTTGCGGCAAGTGCAGATGCGGTCGCGACTTCGATCGCAGCCGACGAGCTGAGTCCCGAGCCGATCGGCACTTCGCCACGAATGCGCAACAACGCGCCACGCAGACGATACCCTGCGCGCTCCATCACCACAGCGACACCGATCGGATAATCGCTCCAGTGTCCATGCGCCGCGAGATCGGGATCGTCGAGATCGACCTCGATCTGTTCTTTGAAGTTTTCTGAATAGACCTGGAGTTTGCGTTGTTCGAGCGGGAAGACGCCCACGAAGGTGGAGAAATCGAGCGCGGCGGGCATGACGAAGCCGTCGTTATAATCGGTGTGTTCACCGATAAGATTCACTCTACCCGGAGCCTTAAAGGTACGCATGCCTCAAAAATTAGTTAGCCACAAAAAGGCACAAAAAACACAAAATGATTCTCCTCAATTGTTTTGCGCTTTCTGTGCCTTTTTGTGGCTAAAACTGGTTTCTTCTTTTGTGCTTTTTGTGGCTAATGTTGGTTGGTGACGTCCATTATGATGCGCCACAGACCATTTTGTTTCTTCCAGATGCGGACGTAGCTGCCGCGCTCGTTTTCAGCCTCGTACGTGCCGTGTGTGTATCCGAGATCGCCGGCGCTCGATACATCACCATCTACCGGTGTCCACTTTACCGCGCCGGTCGTCTTAGAGAGTTGCTCGATGGAGGCTTCGCGGCCGATGAACGGGAGATTATTCGCGCGATAAAGACGGACCTGACGCGCGGCGTATGCGGCATAGCTCTTGGCAAACCCGTGACTCAACACCGCCGCAGCATAGTTTCGATCACGTTCCAGGAGCGCCTCCCGTGCAATCGGAACGTCAACCGGCTTAAATTCTTTTTTAGACATCTCAGGCGGCGTCCACAACGCTTGTGGTCCACCAAACTGCGGATGCGAGATGCCGAGATCGACGACGAATTTCCACGTCCCATCTGCCTGCTTCTTCCAAACAGTCACAAAATGACCGTAACCCTGCGGCTTCTCGTCGTTGATGTCAGCTTTAGCTTCCCATGGTCCAGTGGTGAACCCCATATCGCCGGACGCCGCCATGCCCGCATACGCAGGCTGCCATACGAGCACCGGTCTCTTGTCTGACGCCGGCACGGGATGCTCAGTCATCCACTTCTTGCCATTCACCGGCCCAGGCCGAAACAGTAGTCCATCATCCGCGATGTACGTCATGAATGCATCACGAATGCTCTTATCCTGGGCCATCTGCGAGAACGCCTGTTCGGTCTGCACCATCTCCTGCAGCGCCGACTGCCCATTCGCAACGACCGCAAACAAAACCAACAAGAATGCTGCTAAGTAAACTTTCATATCCGTCTTAATCCGTTCTTTAAGAATCGTCTAATCCGCGGCCCCGATTGCTGTTTGTAATACAGACTCCGGCGTCCATTCATCGATCGGCCGCACTTCCGATAGTCTCCCACGACTCATCACTGCCAGTCGATCGCACATCCCAAACAACTCCGGCAAGTAAGAGCTCACCATCAACACCGCTTTGTTCTGCGCCGCACACGCAGCGATCGTTTCGTAAACCTGCGCCTTGCTGCCGATATCGATGCCGCGCGTTGGCTCGTCGAGCAGAAGCACGTCCGCATCCTGGTGCAACAGCCGCGCCACGATCACCTTCTGCTGGTTGCCGCCTGAAAGCGATCCAACATTCTGCTGCGTGCCCTGCGTTCTGATCTTCAGTGCGTTGACGAGCTTCTCAGTCTGTTTGCGTTGTGCACTGAGATCCAGCCAGCCCCAATGCGAACACGAATTGAATCTGGTGACCGTCACGTTGTCGGCGATTGACTGGTTCAACGTCAAGCCATCGCCTTTGCGATCTTCGCTGAGATATCCGAGACCCTCGATTAGACGCATCGCCGGCGTGCTGTTTCCTGGCCGTAAACTCTTTTTATTTACTTTGATCGTTCCACTTTCAGGACGCTCGAGTCCGAAGATCGCGCGCAACAGCGGCGTGCGTCCCGAGCCCATCAAGCCTGCGATGCCGAGTATCTCGCCGCGCCGCAACTCAAACGATGCATTCTTCAATAATGGAGGCGCTGCAAGATTTTGGACGTCGAGTATCGTTTCTTTCGCGCCAGTTGTTTGAGAACGTACGGGGAAGAGATTTTGTTGCGCACGACCGACCATCTTCGCGATCAACTCGTCATCTGTGACTGACGCGATTTCTCCACTCGCGACACTACGACCATCACGCAGCACCGTGAAGCGATCCGAAATCTGGCGTACTTCTTCGAGAAAATGACTGATGTAGATTACCGAGATTCCTTCAGCGCTCAACTTGCGGATCAGCGTGAAGAGATGGACCACGTCTTCGCGTTGCAAGCTGCTTGTCGGCTCGTCCATGAGAATGATGCGTGCGTTGGCGGCGAGCGCGCGTGAGATCTCGACGATCTGACGCGCGGCAACGGACAGATCGCCGACGCGTTTTTCCGGACGAATGTCTGCGTGATGAAATATTTTGAGAACGTCGTTTGTACGGGCGATGAGCTGGTCGTGATCGAGCCAGCCCATGTGTGACGACTCGATGCCCATCAGTACGTTTTCGGCGACGCTCAGGTGTGGGCAGAGGGAGAGTTCCTGGTGGATCAGCGATAGGCCGTGCGTGCGTGCGTCGAGCGGGTTTGAGGGAGCGTAGGGTTTACCGTGTACCTCCATCGTGCCTTGATCCGGATGCAGCGAGCCGGCGATGACGTTCATGAGCGTGCTCTTGCCTGCGCCGTTCTCGCCGATCAGTGCGTGTACTTCACCTTCGCGCAGCTCGAGATCTACGCCGTCCAGCGCGATCGTTGGGCCAAAGGATTTCGAGATTTTCGATAGCTTGAGGGCAATCATCTTTTCCAGATTTAAGAACCTTAAATTAGAACAAGTCAGGAAGAGGGGCTTGCCCCCGCCGTTGCTTGGGTTGGACAAGCGGGGGCAAGCCCCTCTTCCTGACTTGTTCTAATTTTCGATTCAAGTTTCACCAGCGTTAATCTTTCACCTCTCAAGGGTGTCATAGAGTGGGTGAGCGGGCTTAACACCGCCGCGTTCGTTCGAGGTGGTGATGGCCATGATGCGGACGCGATCGTTGTCTGGAAGCGTTAGCGTTCGTGCGTTCGCCGGCACGTCGAATGTGTAAACGAACAAGTATGAATAGGCGTAAGCTTCGTTGTTGCCCGCGGGTGTGTGGCGATGCGACGCGAACCAGCCGATGGGCGCACGTTTGATGAAGCCCGGTGTGATGCCCAGCATTTCGCCGTACGGATCCAGTCTCGTTCGCGATCTTTGCAACAGCGCCGCGACGTCGGGCGGAATGTCCGGCGGCGGGGTGCGCGGCTGTAAACGCACTTCCGTCTGCTTCCATTGCCGGTTGTCCCACTGTCCGATGAAACCACTCCAATCCTGAACTGTCACGTTTACGTTTTCACTGCCAACACGAAATGCGACGTTCTGATCGCCACTGACCGACGCGGCAAGCACGTATACTCTTCGCATCCCCGCGGGCAACGAGATCTCCTGTCCACGCGCGATGAGCGCATTTGCTCTGTTTACGGGACCAAGACGGAAAGTTATGCCGCCATAAGAAAGCTCTGCGGCAAGCATTTCAGCAGGCAGCGCGTAGCCTTCACCATCGAAGCCGGCTTTCATCCTTTCGCCGTCACGATCCGCGCCGGCGAGATCGTACGCCAAAGTGATCGGCGTCGATCGCGGTGGACTGAGCTTCGACGATCGCGGCGCGAGCTTCACCGCAAAGGTGCGCGGTTGGAATCGCCCAAGATTCGTTACCAACTCGCCTCTATTGATCGAAGCTTTGCCGGCGGGCTGTTCCTGGCTATTAACTTCACGCGCCGCAATCACCGGCGACGCAAACCCGATACGCACGTCAGGCTGTTCGCGCCCATCAAGCTCGACGAGCCGCACGATCAGCTCGTCCGTATCTTCCGCTTTCTTCAGTGCGAGCACACGAACGCGACTACTATTTGTATGAAGGATCGAAAACGTCTTGCCGAGCGGGCCCGCATGCTTCTCACTCTCGAACGCGATCAGCGGCTGGTTCAAACGTTGCGCGTGCCAGTCAGTCTGCGCGCGACGATAATCACCGGCGTGTGAGGCAAGTCCGTAAACGATCTCGTGCCGGCCCCAATCCTGTGTTGATTGATCGGCGTAACCCGCGCGCGGAGCTATCCCCGGCGTGCGCAAGAGAGTCAAACGAAGTGTTTTGTCGTCAGGCTTGTCAGAACCGTACTTGCAGTCGGAAAGGATCGTGACACCAAACGTGCCGCTGCGATCCGTCAGATCGAACCACTGGTGCGACGGCACTTCAAACTTGCGCTCGTCATTGTTGCCACGCTCGATCGTGCCGATGTCCCAGTTGTAAGTCGCCTTCGCGTTTGCCGCAGTGAGTGGAAACGTCGCTTTGAGATTTGCGTTCGCGGTCTTCCACTCGATCACGTCACTAAACTCAACACGATTGCCCGCATCTCCCGTCGATAAGCGAATCGTTTGACTAAACTTCGAACCTTCGGTCTCGCGCACGACCTTGACTGCAATCCGAACTGGCCCATCTTCAACCACACTCAACACGGGCGTTCCACCAACATAGGCACGCGGCGGTTTTTGCTGGTCCGTCCAATCCATGTTCCAAGCCGGCCACTGCGCGGGTGTGTCGCTCTTAATCGCGAGACGAACCGGCGCTGCGAGCAATTCGCGGTTGAGCTGCTTGTCGAAAATACTCGACACATCGCCATTGTCATTCAACGCGATCCGGTAACGCTGATTCTCGAGTGAGCGCTGCGACACCTTCAACAACGAAGCAGCGCCGCTGTCAGGAACAAAGCGAACGTCATAAACCGCATACCCGACCGGCGCTACCTTCGCTGGAAACAACACTTTGTGATCGACGATCTGCGCCGGAACTTCGTGTCCATCAGGACCAAATACACGCACGCCTCCACTTCGAATCGGAATAGTTGCTTCCACAACATCTTCGCGCTCGATATTCAATGGGTTGTAAACAACGATCGGCGTCCCGGCAGCCCGCGTGTCCAATTGCGACGCGATTCCTTCCGTCGCACTCGTCAACACACCAGCAAACTGGTTCATCGCGATCACATCGTCATTCCACGAAAAGTTAAAGGCCTTCGGCGTCGCCGTGCCCGGCAGGATGTCGTGAAACTGTCCACCCATCACGAGCGTCCACGCATTGTTCAAACGCTCCTGCGGATACACGCGTGTGCCGAGCCACGCCGCGCCGGCTGAAGCTTTCTCCGCCGCGTCAGCAAGCAGCTCATTCTTCCGGTTCCAGCGCTTCTGGTAAGCCTCCGAAGTGATCGAACCGGCCGAGTGATCGGTCAACAACAGATCACCTTCATAGCGCGGCAGTCGAGCGATGTGTTCGGGACGAATGTTGAGAAACATCTGCTCTGCGGTCGCCGAGACGACTTTCAGTGGTCCATCACCAACAGCAGCCTGCGCTTCGACGAGCGCATTGTTGCGCGTGACGATCGCTTCCATCATGCGCACCGAGTCTTCGCGCGGCGAGCCGCCGGTGTCGCCAGTGCCGTAGTAGTGATAGTCAGTAAAAAGCCCGCTCGCTTTTCCGTTGCGCTCGACGCGTCGCGGCCAGTCGACTAGGTTGTTACCGGCGATCGTCGGACTTTTGCTGATGTCTTCTCTGACCTGTCCGCCGTAACTGCCGGGATTGAGCGCGGCAACGATGCCGCGCCCGTCTGGTCCAACCCAGTTACCGACGTTGAAAGGAATGCCGCGCGGTGTTTCTTCGATCGAGCCCGGGCCGCCAACGGGCGCCGCCGAGTTCCACGTGAGCTTTTGTGTCGAGAAGCCTTTCAGTCCAGCGTGCGCGAGTATGCTCGGCAAAGATGCGGGAAAACCAAAACAGTCGGGCAGCATGTACTCAGCGCTCGTCTTGCCAAACTCACGTTGAAAAAATCGATTGCCGTAGAGTATCTGGCGAAAGATCGACTCCGCTGAAGGAGAATTGACGTCGCCCTCTTCCATCGACGAGCCTGCCGGAAACCATCGACCCGCGGCGACGTACTGCTTCAGGCGCGCGTAATCAGCGGGCCAGTATTCGCGCATCATGCGATAACGATTCGCGCCGCTGAAGTTGAAGATGTAGTGCGGATACTTGTCGATCAGCGCGAAGTTGTCGTGCAGCGTCTTGGGAATGTAGTCGTTGATGACGCGCGGGTACTCCCAGCGCCACTGCGTGTCGAGATGCGCGTACGCGACGACGTACAGCGTCGGATCTTTGGTGAGATCAGTTTGTGCTGAAACGGCCAGAGAACTTGCGAGTAAAACAGCCAAAAGCTTCGTTAATGCTCGCATGTGCGTGGGCTCCTTTTGCCGCGACAGGATAACAGAGCGTGGTAGAATGCGCAGCCATGACGATTTCATTCTCGGATCGCGTCACGGTCCCTGACGACGTCCTGATCTCGCAGCTTCAGGAAGAGTCGGTAATTCTGAATCTCGACAGCGAACGTTACTACGGGCTCGACGACGTCGGCACGCGCTTTTTATCAATCCTCACAACTTCGGATTCGATCGAGACTGCCTACGACCGGCTCCGTCGCGAATACGACGTCGAGTCACAAGTTCTACGTGAAGATCTGCTCGCGCTCGTCGAGAAGTTGATCGAGCAGGGGCTTGTCGAAGTTTCACGCAAAGACGCAAAGGTCGCAAAGACGTAAAGAAGGATTTAGCTCGCCTTTGCGTCTTTGCGTCTTTGCGTGAGAAATCCCCATGAAAATTCAAGCGAACGCCCGCCTTGATGCTCGCGACAACTTAAACGGATCTGATGCTGAATTGATCCTCCACGCATACGAAAAATGGGGTGACGACTGCGTCAAACACCTGATCGGCGACTTTGCCTTCGCGATCTGGGATGGCCGCAAACAGCGCTACTTCTGCGCGCGCGATCATTTCGGTGTGAAGCCATTTTACTTCACTCACATCGACAACGATTTCGCCTTCAGCAGCAGCCTGAATGAGCTGCGACTCAACCCGCGAGTCTCAAACACACTCAACGAGATTGCCGTCGGTGATTATCTTCTCTTCGGCGTAAACCAGGATCTATCGACGACGATCTTTAAAGACATTCAGCGACTCAAACCCGGCCACACTCTCATCGTCGCGAATGGATCGATCACGGTAAAGCCTTATTGGAAACCGGAGCCTGCCGAAACGCGCTTTCGTGATCCGTCATCGTACGTCGAACGTTTTTCCGAGTTGTTATCGCGCGCTGTGAAAGATCGCGTGACGACGGATCGCGTGGCGATCTCGATGAGCGGCGGGCTCGACTCAACCAGTCTCGCGGCAATTGCGTGCGAGCAACTGAAAGACGTGCACGGCTTCGCGGTTGTTTACGATAGCCTGATTCCGGACGAAGAACGTCATTATTCAACACTCGCCGCCGAGCATCTCGGCATTCCGATCACGCATTTGAGCGCCGATCGGTATTCGTTGTTTGACGAGCAGGTGGCGGGCGAGATGGATCAGCCGGAGCCGTTTCTTATATCGCCGCTGACGGGGCAGTTCAATGATCTGCTGCGGCTGTGTGGGGATTTTAGTCCGGTTGCGCTCACGGGTTATGACGGCGATGCGTTTATGAATGTGCCGCAGCCGCCGGGAGTCAAAACACGGATAAAGAGGCTGATTGGGAAGAAACGGGCGGCCACGGAGGGCCGCCCCTACAGTTGGCTGGACGAGTCGTTCGCGAAGGAAACGCATCTCGAGGAACGCTGGAGAAGAGAATCAATTAATCAGGCGAGTCCTTTTAATCCGATCTGGACGGCGCTCTTTGAAGGTTACGATCCGAGCTCTACTAAACTAAATCTGGAAGTGCGTCATCCGTTCATGGATGTGCGGCTGGTCGAGTTTCTTTCGTCAATCCCGGTGCGGCCGTGGCGTATTAATAAACACATTCTCCGCGTCGCGATGAAAGATCAACTACCGGCCGCCGTACTCAATCGACGAAAAACACCACTCGCAAGCGATCCGGCTCTTCAATTGGCACGGCGCGGTAGTGTAAGATGCGTCGATAGTTTTGAGGTTAGTCCGCAGCTCAGGGCTTTCGTTAACCTGAATCGTCGACGATCACTGGCGGATGAAGAGACATCCGACGGCCTCTGGGCCAATCTCCGAATCTTCGCGTTGAACTATTGGCTTTTGAACTCCCAGCCCGTTGTTCGACGAACGTCGCAAACGCAGGTAAACACAGTCGCGGCATCAAACATCTCAATCGCTTAAACTCATGAAGATGGAGATTATGCATGGAACGTAAGCCAGACACCCAGGAACACGAAACCAAAAAGCCATATCACAAGCCGGAAGTCGTCGTTTACGGAAACATTCGCGAGATCACAGGGAACGCTGGTGCAAAGGGCAATGTGGATGGCGGCGGCGGCGCTGCAGCCGGGCCCAAGACCGGGGTCTAAATCCCTGTCATGCATTACCGGTGCTCGATCTATGGTCTTGGGGTTATCTCCAATCGGACAATTCCCGGCGTTTCTCCTTCAACAATAGCATCGGAAGACGTTCGCATTTCCCTCGGCTCACTCCCTGCATGGCTCGATGAAGTAACATCCATGCAGGTTGAGACCTCATACGTTGCAGATTACAAAAGTGAATGCGGTGAACCTGCCTTGCGCGTTTTTCGTGTGCTCGACGGGCAGTATTACAGGTTCTGCTACGCCGACGAGACGGAGTTTGTTGTTGACAAAGCAGGGACCGAAGTCTGGGCGGCATGGCGTGAGCCTTTGACGCTCGAAGACACAGCTACGTACTTGCTTGGTCCAGTGATGGGGTTCGTGATGTTGCTGCGCGGCGTTGTTTGTTTACACGCCAGTGCGGTTGCGATTGGCGATGAAGCGATCGCGTTGCTGGGTCCTGCAGGATCAGGTAAGTCGACGACAGCCGCGGCGTTTGCAGAGCGTGGTTACAGGATTCTGGCGGAAGACGTCGTGACCTTGGACGATCGCGGCGATCACTTTCTGGTGCGGCCGGGTTACGGTTGTATTCGTTTATGGCCGGCGGCCGTGAAGGCGCTTTATGGATCGGAGACACACTTGCCGAAGCTCACACCAAACTGGGACAAGTGCTATCTCGATTTAAACGATAACTTTCAGAGTGAGCCGTTGCGACTCGCGGCGATCTATCATCTCAACGCGCGACGCGGGGATGCGGTCGCGCCTCTCGTTCAGACGCTAGATCGCGCGGAAGGTCTGATGTCGCTCGTGGCGAATACCTACGCGACGAAGCTGATGGACAGGCAGATGCGTGCGCGTGAGTTTGAGTTGTTGACGCGCGTCGTGAGCAACGTGCCCGTACGACGAGTAACGCCACATTCAGACATAGCGCACATCCCGGAACTGTGTACACGGATTATCGCGGATTTTAAATCCGGATCTTAAGTCCGCGGCTAAATGTATAGTCTTCACTTCTATGGGCAGATGATCGCTGATGCTCCGCGTATGGATGCGTACGCGGCGGCGTTGCGGCGTGTCGTCAAACCGGATTCAGTGGTGATGGATCTCGGTTGCGGCCCGGGCGTGTTTGCACTCCTTGCGTGCAAGCTTGGGGCGCGGCGTGTTTACGCTGTCGAACCGGATAATGTGATTGGTCTGGCTCGTGAAGCCGCCACTGCGAACGGCTTCGCTGATCGGATCGAGTTCTTCGAAAAGCTCTCGACCGAGATCACGCCGCCTGAGCCTGCGACCGTCATCGTTTCTGATTTGCGCGGCGTGCTGCCCTTCTATCAACAAAACATTCAGTCGATCATCGACGCGCGCCAAAGACTACTCGCGCCCCGCGGCGTGCTGATCCCGCGTCGCGACATTCTTTGGGCGGCGGTTGTCGAGGCGCCAGAGCAATACGCAGAGCTCGTTAGCCCGTGGCAGAACCAGTTTGACCTGGATCTCTCTGCCGGAACACGCTTCATCACGAACAACTGGCGGAAGACTCAAGTCAAACCGGAACAGTTTTTGGCTGAACCCGTGTGTTGGCACACGATTGATTACGGGGAAGTCGAGAGTCGCGATGTGCGTGCTGAGATCTCCTGGCGCGCCGCACGAAACGGGACGGCGCACGGATTCGCCGTCTGGTTTGATTCAGAGCTGGTCGACGATATCGGGTTTTCAAATCATCCTTCGGGACCGCGCATGATCTACGGTCAGGGCTTCTTTCCTTTTTCCAGTCCGGTGGAAGTCTCAGGAGGCGATCGCGTTGAGTTGCGACTCGCCGCGAATTTTTTGCAAGACAATTATGTTTGGCGCTGGGACACGAATTTCATAGATCAAAAAGTTAGTTTCA
>Ga0105247_10001638_pt1 | contig 15833 bp, 16 predicted proteins | sample KBSS24metaG_FD_81519 | JGI IMG/M metagenome (GOLD analysis project Ga0105247, IMG submission 81519) | Switchgrass rhizosphere microbial communities from Kellogg Biological Station, Michigan, USA - KBS S2-4 metaG | ecosystem: Host-associated > Plants > Roots > Rhizosphere > Soil | place...
GAATGCCACGGTCACCGCAGGCAATGCCAGTGTCCAGAACGACGGCGCGTCCGCCTGCCTCGTCACCACTCCGGACAAAGCGGCCGAACTCGGCGTCCGTCCGCTCGCACGACTTGTGTCCTGGGGCGTGGCCGGCGTCGCGCCCAAGATCATGGGCATCGGCCCCGTCCCGGCTACTGCGAAGGCGCTGGACCGGGCCGGCCTGAAGCTCGCCGACCTCGATTTGCTCGAACTCAACGAGGCCTTCGCGGCGCAGGTACTCGCCTGCACACGCGAGTGGGGCTTCGCCGAGTCGGACTTCGAGCGCTTCAACGTCAACGGCTCCGGCATCTCGCTCGGACACCCGGTCGGCGCCACCGGCGGCCGCATCCTCGCCGGACTGCTACGTGAACTCGATCGTCGCGACGCGCGGTACGGCCTGGAAACCATGTGCATCGGCGGGGGACAGGGCCTCGCCGCGATCTTCGAACGAATCCCCGCCTGAGCGCGGACGACTACAACAGACTGGAGCAATACTCAATGACCGACGCCGTAATCGTTGACATCGTCCGCACCCCGACCGGCAAGCGCCACGGGAGCATCTCGGGCCACCATCCTGTCGACCTGCTCGCCATGACTTTCGAGGCCCTCGTCGCCCGCACCGGCATCGACCCCGCCCTCATCGACGATGTGATCGTCGGCTGCGTCAACCAGGTTGGTTCGCAGGCGCTCAACGTCGGCCGCTCGGCGATCCTCGCCGCCGGCTGGCCGGAGGCCATCCCCGCGACCACCATCGACCGGCAGTGCGGCTCGTCCCAACAGGCCGCCCACTTCGCCGCGCAGGCGATCCTGTCCGGTACCCAGGACATCGTCATCGCCGGCGGCGTCGAGGTCATGACGCAGGTGCCGTTGCGCGCCCAGACCGCCGACCCGGCGTACGGCGTGCCATTCGGCCCGCATGTCGAGGAGCGTTATGCCCACGAGGAGAACTTTGGTGTTCGCGGCCGGATCAACCAGGGCCTCGGCGCCGAACTGATCGCGCAGCGCTGGGGGATCAGCCGCACCGACGCCGACGAGTTCAGTGCACGTAGCCACGAGCTCGCTGCCAAGGCGACCGCAGACGGTCGATTCGCCAACGAGATCATCCCGGTGCCGGTGCGGCGCATCGACAAGGAAACGCGCGAAGTTGTCGTCGAGGACCGTGTCCTGACCGCTGACGAGGGCATCCGTCCGGGCAGCAGCGTCGAGAGTCTGGCCAACCTCAAGCCCGCCTTCACCCCTGAGGGTCAGGTGACCGCCGGCAACAGCTCACAGATCAGCGACGGCGCGAGCGCGATGCTCATCATGTCGGCCGAGAAGGCGGCCGCCTTGGGCCTTCGCCCGCGAGCCCGCCTGCACACCCTCTCTGTGGTCGGCGTCGACCCGATCACCATGCTGACCGGGCCGATTCCGGCCACCGCCAAGGCGCTGCAGCGCAGCGGCCTGAGCCTTTCGGACATCGACGTCTTCGAGGTCAACGAGGCCTTCGCGCCCGTCGCGCTGTCGTGGCACAAGGAATACAGCGTCCCCTTGGAGAAACTCAACCCGAACGGCGGCGCGATCGCTCTTGGCCACCCGCTGGGTGCCTCGGGTGGCCGTCTCATGGCGACCATGCTCAACGAGCTCGAGCGCACCGGTGGCCGCTACGGCCTTCAGACGATGTGCGAGGGCGGCGGCATGGCCAACGCCACGATCATCGAGTGTCTCGGGTAACCGCCTTGGCGGAGCTCGACGTCGTCCAGCTCTTCCGTGACTGCACGGTCGACAGCGAGTGGGTGGCCGAACTCAGCGCGGCCCTGGGCGACGACTCGATCTACTTCCAGGTGCGGCGCGTGCGTCCTGACCCGCGATGCGCCAGACTAATGACGTGGAGGAACTGAACGTTCTTGGCGGCCCGCTCGAACCATGCGGAACCGACCCGCTGACCGGCTTCTTCCGGGACGGCTGCTGCAGCACCGGTCCCGAGGATCTCGGCAGCCACACGATCTGTGCGGTCGTCAGCACCGAGTTCCTCGAGCACCAGCGCTCGATCGGCAACGACCTGACCACGCCCCGTCCGGAGTACCACTTCCCAGGCCTCGTCCCGGGTGACCGGTGGTGCGTCACCGCGGTCAACTGGGCCCGCGCGTTCAACGACGGCGCGGCCGCCCCGGTAGTGCTCGCCTCCACCAACCAGGCCGTGCTGCGGGTCGTCGAACTGCAGGCCCTAAAACAACAGGCGGTCGACGTCCCCAGCGACGCCAGCTCACTGGAGCCGTAGCCGGTCTGCACTCACGGCGGCGCGGTCTCGTGCGGTCATTCGACGACGACGAATTCGTAGGTCGCCTTGATCTGCTCGCCCCATTCGGTCCACGGATGGGCGGATGAGATCAATCCCGCGTAGACCTCCGTAGGCACGTCGAGATAGTCGTACAGGCCGCCGTGTTTGAAACGGATCCGCAGCGTTCGAGCGTCGCCGTCGTAGCCGACCTCGGCCACCGCGCGGGAGTGCCACAGCCGCTTGATCTCCACGCCACGGTTCTACCTCGGCGTTCCGACAACCAGCGCGAATCCGACGACCTCGGCGTGAGGGTCAGCCGACGAGTCGGTCGGTCAGGACGGTCGCCGAGGTCTTGATCGCGTTGCGCACCAGGTACGGCGCCCCGTGCCGCGCGAACCAGCGGATCTCGGCGAGCTGTCCGGGCGTCGGGAGCACCGCCGGCGCCGCGACGGGACGGGACGGGCTGATGCCGGCCCCGGCCAGCGCCTCCAGCGCGGAGGCCGCGATCCCGCGGTGGCCGATGATGCTCGGGTGCAGCCGGTCCACGGCCCACCCGCTACGGCGGCGCAGCTCGGGCACGGCGGCCAGGTCGAGCACCTCCACGCCCGCTGCCCGTGCGGCCTCGTCCACCGCCGCGTTGATCACGGCGAGTCGGTGCCGGACCAGCGACTGCGCCCGTCCGGGCAGCGGGAACGGAAGCGGTTCCAGCGTGTCGTGCATGCGCGCGAGCAGGACGACCGCGTCCGCGCCCCGCAGCCCGGTCACCGTCGCGAGCAGCTCGTCCCTGACCTGCTCGTCCGACCAGCCGAGGCGGATCACGTCGTTCAGGCCGGCAAGCACAGTGGCCACCGACGGGGGAGCGGTCAATGCGACCGGCAGCTGTTCGTGCAGGACGTGCCCGATCCGGGCGCCGGGGCACGCCAGCACGTCCAGCTCCATCCCGAGAGAGTGGGCGAGCACGCCGACCCAGGTGTGCGCGCGGTGCACCTGCACGCCGACGCCTTCGCCACAGCTGTAGCTGTCGCCGAGCGCGACGAGCCGGCTCATGGGCGCATCTCCGCCAGGCGGCTCAGGTCGTGCGCCGCGAGGAACCGCCGCACGGTCCGCGCCCAGTCGAACGATTCGGCCCGGGTCCGCGCGGCCGACGACCGCGCCGCGGCCGGCCGGGCCAGCAGTGCCTCGACGGCATCGGCGAAGGTCGTAGGCGTGGGCGCCACCGCCAACCCGGCCGGCCCCAGGACCGATGGCAACGCCGACTCGGCGTTGGCCACCACCGGCGTCCCGCTGGCCAGCGCCTCCAGCGCGGCCAGGCCGAACGTCTCGACCGGTCCCGGCGCGATCGCCACGTCGGCGGTCGCGAGCAGCCTGGGTAAATCCGACCCGTTCAGGTATCCGGTGAAGATCACCGGCATGCCCCATGCGAGTCGCTCCAGGTGGCGCAGTTGTGGTCCGTCGCCGGCGACGGCCAACGTGACTTTCGCCCTGCGCTGCAGGAGTTCTGCGGTCGCCCGCACGGCGAGGTCGGGGCGCTTCTCCCGCGAGAGACGGCTCGCCAGCACCAGCAGCGAACCGGACGGAGCCAGCCGGTTGCGCAGCGCGGCGTCGGCGCCGGGTCGGAACCGATCGAGGTCCACGCCGAGCGGGACGACCATCACGGGCACGCCCACCGCGCGGAATTCCTCGGCCGCCCAGTCTGTCGTGCAGAGCACCTCGTCGAAGGTCTCGCCCAACCAGGCGTTGCTCCGGTCGATGAGCCGACGCATGCGGTCGGTGTCCGGCAGCCACTGCCGCGCCAGCCGGTCGAGGCGCTCGTGCGAGATGATCATCGACCTGATGCTGCGCCGGCGCGCCCAGCGCCCGAGGCCGCGCAGCGTGCTGCGGTCGTGCACCTCGAGCCGGTCGGGACGGACGGACGCGATCACCTCGGTGGCCGTCCGGTACGACATCAACCGGTAGCCGGTGCGGGGGACCGGCACACCGCGGACCGTGATCCGCCGCCCCCACGGCGTCTCGGTCACCGTCGGGCGAGCGCCGGGAACGAGTTGTACGACCTCGTGGCCGGCCTCGCCGTACCCGGCGGCGAGCCGGTCCAGGACGGTGCGAATGCCACCCGAGTTCGGTGCGACGAAGTTCGCCGCCTGCAGGATCCGGCTCACGTCCACCATGCTTGCCGAGACACAGGCGACGGGACGGAAGCCCGACACCGTCCCCCGATGAACGCCACATGAAGACTTACCGTGCCGGCGCCGGGCCGCGGCCGACTTCCCGATGGGGCAGACCGGATCCGGAAGGCTACCGGCACACCGATCAGCCCTCGTAGCATCTCGATCATGCGGGGCCGGGTGCTGCCGACGACGGACACCGCGAGTCAGACGAGCGGTGTCAGAGCCCCGTTGCGGACCGCGGGTCCCGTCACTGCAGCGCCGGCCCAGGTCAGGCAGTTGCCCCTCCAAGCCGGCAACCGCGCCGTCACCCGTTACGTCCAGCGGTTCAGCCCGGTCGTCCAGCGCGAGCGCCGGGCCGAGGCACTCGCCTGGTTGGGCAGCCTGCTCGCCGGCAGCGAAGGGGTCGACGCCGCCGCGCTCGCCCGGGCCGTGACCAGGATCCAGGGCTGGTCGACCGATCGGCAGGTCCACGTGATCAGCCAGCTGCGCAGCCAGGTCGACGGATTCGAGAACACGATCCGGGCCCAGCTCACCGAGGTCGCCGGCGGTGCACTCGTCGGGTTGCTCGAAGGGGCACGAAGCAACACCCAGCTCGGCCAGCGCCTCGTCGACGTCTTCCAGAGCTCGTCCGACCCCGCGCTCGGGCTCGTCCTGGTCCACAACCTCCCGCGAGCCCGCATCATGGCGGCGCTCACCGGGCGCGCCGACGCGACCACGGCGATCCAGCGACTGCTCGCCCGCAACCCCACCGGGAGCACGCACGTCCGGTTGGGGGAGGCCCGCGCTTCCATCGAGGCGCTCGGCAACCAGATCCAGAACCCGACCACGGCCGGCGCGCGCACCGTGGACTCCGCGATGGAGGCGCGCGTCGAGGCGATCCTCACCCCGCCGTCCGTCACCAGCGCGCGGGCCGCCGCGGCGGCCGCCGGCGGACCTGCCCCGACGTTCGAACCCAGCGGCTACCTTGCCGACCTGATGGCCGCCATTCACGGCACTATGCTCGGACACTGGCCCCGGGCCGAGGCCGAGGAATTGGCGCACCCGATGGACACCGCCGCGGGCGGCCACGTCGAGGGCATCGCCACCGAGGCGAAGCGGCGTGTCGATGCGATCTTCGGCCCGTACGGCTCGGCCGCCGCACCCGCGCTGACCTTCGCCGCCCACTCGCTCAACGACCAGACCGCCACACCCGGCGACCCCGTCGACATGACCCGCTACTTCGTCGAGGACGAGGGCGGCGCGGACATCGGGACCGTCAACGACAACCACCACAGCTTCGAGGACTCGGTCGCGTCCAACGCCATCGCGACCCGCGCGATCGACCTCTACTCCGGCCGGTCCGCCCCGTCGACGCCCGCCGAGACCGCGGCCCTCGCCGCCCTCGGCATGGCCACCGCCGAGCGGCAGCGCCGGCTGCGGATCATCGACCGCATGTGGCCCGGCCTGGCCAGTGGCGGCCGCGTCTTCATCACCGCCCGCGAAGGCGCGAGCCCGCGCGCCACCCGCGCCCGCTACTGGGGCCTGTTCAAGACGATGCTGCACGAATACCTGCACACGACCGAGAGCTCCGCGTTCAAGACCTGGTACAACGCGCTGACCAACCATCACCATCAAGTCACCTACCAGGAGGGCATGACGGACCTGTTCACGCTCTACACGTGGAACTCGGTGTTCCCCGACGAGATCGCCGCCAACCCCGCCCTCCGGCGCGCCGTTCAGGGCACCGACGACCTGGACATGGCCGCCGTCGGGGGCGTCCCGAGTCACTACCCTGAGCTCGCGGAGGCGCAACAGTTGGAGACCGAGGTGGGACTGGCGAACATGCGGATGGCGCGCTTCCAGGGCCGGACCGACCTGCTCGCCGCCGGAAGGCTGCCGCACACGTGAGCGCCGTACTCACCTCCGCCCTGGCCGGGGACTACGCCGCCTGGCAGTGGCGACCCGGCCTGACGCCGTCGGTCGTCGGATCAGCCTTCGACGGACTGACCCACGGTCCCGCGTACTTCCACGGCGAGGTGGTCACGACGGGCGGGGTGCGGGTTCCCTCCCAGCCGTACAGCGTGTTCTTCCGCTGGTCCGCGGACGGCGAACTGGTCATCGTCCAGCTGAGCGAGCCGGCGATGCCCGTGCCGTGGGACGACCTGCGGCAGGCACTCGGCGAACCGGACGACGTCCACCCCCACGGTGCGGGCGCGCTGCCCGGCGCCGACCAGTGGTGCTGGTACGACCGTGGACTGACGGTCTTCGACAGCGGCGATCTCGGCATCCAGGGCATCTGGCTGTACCGCCCCACCACGGCCGAGGAGTACGGCGACCTGACCGGCGCATTCGACCCAGTCCAACGATCACGGAGTTGACCATGTCCCACGAAGTTCTTCGAGACGCCGCCGAGCACGACGCGGGCCGGCAGCGCCGTCCGTCCGACCCGCCCACGCCCGAGCACCCGCTGCTCGACCTGCAGCACAAGGCCGGCAACGCTGCAGTGGCCCAGCTCCTCGCCGTCCAGCGCCACACCCTCAACCCCGACGAGGAAGCGGGCAGCTGAGCCTATTGTCTAGGTCGTGGTGACCGATGGGGTGACGCACGGCTCGGTCCTGAGCGTCCACGTCGGCAGGCCCCGGCACGTGACGGCCGGTCCACGCGAGGTCAGCACCGCGATCTGGAAGCAGCCCGTCCAGCATCGTGTCGCCGTGCGCGGCGTCAACCTCGACGGTGACGACCAGGCCGACCGGACGGTGCACGGCGGACCTGACAAGGCGGTCTACGCCTACGCGTCGGAGGAGATCAGGCTCTGGCAGGACGAGCTGGACCGCGACCTCGGCGAGGCTCCGTTCGGCCAGAACCTGACGACCGAGGGCGTCGAAGTCTCCGGCGCGGTCGTCGGTGAACGGTGGCGGATCGGCACCGCTCTGTTGGAGGTCGCCCAGCCACGGGTGCCCTGCTACAAGCTGGCGATCCGCATCGGCGAGGCGTCCTTCGTCAAGCGGTTCGCCGCCGCGTCCCGGCCGGGTGCCTACCTGCGCATCGTGGAAGAGGGCGAGCTCGGCGCCGGCGATTCGGTCGAGGTCGTGAGCCGTCCCGACCACGGGATCACCGTCCGCCTGGTCTTCGACGCGATGCTCAACGACCCCGCCCTGCTGCCGCTCGCGGCGCAGGCCCGCGAACTGCCGCCCGACCTGCGCGCCTGGCTGCGTCGTCGAGGCTGAGCGGTGTCGGGCCCGCAGGGCATCGGTAGGTTGCCCGCATGAAGGTCGGAGTGCAGCTGCCCGAGGTCGAACGATTCGTGCCGTGGCCCGAGTACCTGGCGATGGCGAAGGCGATCGAGGTGAACGGCTTCGACTCGATCTGGATGGGCGACCACCTGCTCTACGACCTGCCCGGCGACCAGACCCGCGGACCCTACGAGGTCTGGACCGCGCTGGCCGCGATCGCACAGGCCACCGAACGGGTCGAGCTCGGCCCGCTGGTCGCGGCCACGAGCTTCCACGCCCCGCCGATGCTCGCCAAGATGGCCGCCACGGTGGACGCGATCAGCAACGGCCGGCTCATCCTCGGGCTCGGCGCCGGTTGGAACGAACGCGAGTACACCGCGTACGGATTCCCTTACGGCAGAAGGGTTTCCCGCTTCGGCGAGGCGCTCACGATCATCAACGACTTGCTCAAGACCGGACGGTCCACCTTCCACGGCGAGTTCTACGACATCGAGAACTGCATCCTGGACCCCCGCCCGATCCAGGCTCACGGCCCGCAGATCATGCTCGGCTCCATCGGCCCCCGCATGCTCAAGATCGGCCTGCCGATCGCCGACGCCTGGAACGTCTGGTGGAGCGACTACGGCAATTCGGTCGAGGGGTTCACCCGGCTGAAGGACAGGATCGGCACCGACAAGGCGGCCACCGCCGCGGTCTTCGTGACCCTGCCCGACGGCATCGGCCGCATCATGGCCGAGGACTACAACGAGGGCTCCAAGGCGCACGTCCCGCCGGTGCCGGTGGACGCCCTGGCCGACCACATCCTGGCGATGGCCGGCGCGGGCGCGTCCCACCTGCAGCTCGTCCTGGACCCCATCACGATCGACTCGATCGATCGCGTCGGTGCAGTGGTGCGAGGCCTGCCGCATTAGAGCGGGCGCCGCGTGGTGTTCGTTGTCCTAGTCCCACCCTCGGAATGACAACGGTCTCCACGTCGACGCCCGCGCTGCTTGTCCCCCGGTCAAACATCGAAAGTATGGGTAGCGCCCTACCCTGCACATAACAGGGAACTCCCTGCGCAGGACTCCGGAGGGCATGGTGCCGACCGCCGACGTGATGCAGTTGCTCAGCGGGCTGTCCGCTGCGCTCTGCATCGAGGGCCCGGCCGGGATCGGCAAGACCCACCGCTGGCAGGCCGCGGTCAAGACCGCCCGGGCGCATGGCTGGCGCGTGCTGGAGGCCCGTCCGGTCGAAGCCGAGACACGACTGGGTGGCTGCGGCCTGTTCGACCTGCTCGCCACCGTCACCGACGACGAGCTGGCCCTTCTCCCGGAACCCCAGGCGGACGCGCTCGCGGTCGCGACCCTCCGGCGTGCCGGAACGGCCCACCCGGACGGACGGGCGATCGGCATCTCCCTCAGCGGCCTGGTCACGGCACTGGTCACGCAGGCGCCCGTCCTGCTCGCGGTCGACGACGTGCAGTGGCTCGACCCGGCCACCGCCGACGCCCTGCGTTTCGTGGCCCGCCGCTTACCGGACCGCAACGCCGCCCTGCTGCTCGCGTGGCGCACCGACCGTCCCGACACGCCGCGGCCGCAGCTGCTGGACGAGCTCGACGCCGCCGGACGCCTGATCCGGCACCTGGTCGATCCGATGCCCGCCCACGAGCTCGAGGCCCTGGTCGCCGACCGCGCGAACCTGACGCCGGCCACCGTTGCCCGTGTCGTGGAACTCAGCGGCGGGAATCCGTTCTTCGCGCTCGAACTGGCCGCCGCCGCCGCCCGGGCCCGCCGTCCCTTGGTCGTCCCGCCCTCGGTCGCCCACGTCGCCGGACAGCGCCTGGCGGCCCTGCCCGGCGCTGTCAAGGTCACGCTCGCCGCGGCGGCCGCCCTCACCCGGCCGACCCTGCGGGTGCTGCGCGAGCTCGGCTGGGACGACGGCATCCCGGGCGCCGAACGCGCCGACGTCATCACCGTCGACGGCGGACGGATCCGGTTCACGCATCCCGTCCTGTCCGAGGTCGCCTACGGCCTGCTCACCCCCAGCGAGCGCCTCGCGGTCCACCGCCTGCTGGCCACGGTCGTGGACGATGTCGAGGAGCGCGCACGCCACCTCGCCCTCGGTGCGGAGGGGCCGGACGCCGACACCGCCGCGACCATCGACGTGGCGGTCGGGCACGCCCTCGCCCGCGGGGACCGTCCCGCCGCCCGTGCACTGGTCCGCCACGCACTCGCCATCACACCCGACCGCGACGCGCTGCGCCCGGAACGCGAACTGGCGCTGGGCGAACTGCTGGCCTGGGCCGGTGAGCTGGACGAGGCCAGGACGCTGCTGCGCGGGGTCGCGGACGGCCCGTACGAACCGCGGCTGCGCGCCGCCGCCTTCGCCCTGCTCGCCGGCGAGGACCTCGGCGCGACGAGCAATGCCGCCGATGCCCGGGCCGCCCTCGTGCTGGCCCAGCGCCTGGGCGACACTGTCCTGATCGCCCGGGCCCGTGTGGCCCTGGCCCACGCCTCGATCGCCTGGGCGGACGTCGAAAGTCATGCCCGCTCGGCCATCAGTGCCCTCGGCGACACGGCGGCGCCGCCCCGCGAGACGTTGACGGCTGCCCTCGTCATGGCCGGCGAGGCCCGGTTCAGGCAGGACGGAACCGTCGATCACGACCTCTTCGCCCGCGCCATGGCTCTGGACGCGGCCGGCATCCCGCCGCCGCTGTACCTGCGCTCGATGAGCGTGTACGCCGCGGTGCTGTTCTGCAACGACCAGCCCGGCGAGGCCCGGCGGTTGCTGACCGACCTGCTCAAGATCGCCGACGCCGAACGCGACGACGTCGGCGTGCCCGAGGTGCTGTTCAGCCTCGTCCGCCTGGAAAGCTTCACCGGGCGACTGGACGTCGCCGAGCAGCTCGCCGAGCGCCACGAGAGGTACGCCCGGCGCATCGGCGGCAGCGCCTGGGTCGACTCGCTCGTCCTGCGCGCCGACCTGCGGTACCTGCGTGGCGATCTGGCCGGCGCCCGCGACCTGCTCGCCCAGTCCGTCCGCATCGGCGGGGTCCCGCGCTATGCGGACATGCTGCGGCAGATCACCCTCGGACGCTGCCTGGTGGTGGACGACCGGCCGGCCGAGGCCGCCGCGGAGTTCGCCGCCGCCGCCGAGGCCCTGCGCGTGTCGGGCACGGGGGAGCCGTCCCGCTGGGGTTTCGTCGGCGACTGGGTCGAGGCGCTGCTCGCCTGCGGTCGCCGGGACGAGGCCGAGCAGGTCCTGACCCACTACGAGGCGCTGGTACGGATGAGTCCCGGCCGGGTCGGCCTGCCGATCGCCCAGCGCGCCAGGGCGCTGATCGCCCTCGCCGACGGCGACGAGGCCGCCGCGCTCGAGTTCGCCGACGCCGCCCTCGCCGCCCTGGAGGGGACGGACCGGCCGCTCTACATCGGGCTCACCCTCGCCGTGAAGGGACGGGCCCTGCGCCGGTTCAGGCGCAAGGCCGCCGCTCGCGACGCGCTGCAGGCAGCCCTGATCGTCTTCGAGTCCTACGGCGCCGCGCTGTACGTGGACCGCACGCGCGCCGAACTGAACCGGGTCGGGCTCCGCCCGCCCGCCGGCCCGGATCTCACCGACACGGAGCGGCGCATCGCCGAGCTCGTCGCCTCGGGGCTCTCCAACGGCGAGGTCGCGGCCGCGCTGTTCCTGTCCCGCAAGACCGTCGAGGCCACCTTGGGGCGCGTGTACCGCAAGCTCGACATCCGCTCGCGGGCCGAACTCGGTCGCCGTCTGTAGGTTGGCGCCATGACGCAGCCGACGCAACTCGAGATCAACCTGCCGGCCGAACTCGAATCGGGCGCCTTCGCCAACTTCGCCGGCGTCTGGCAGGACGACGCCGGTTTCGTCCTGGACTTCGCCACCACGACCCACCCGCCGCAGATGGTCGAGGACCACGTGCAGGTCAAGGCCAAGGTCGTCAGCCGCGTGCGGATCCCCCCACGCCAGGCGCTGGAACTCATGCGCGCGCTGAACACCCAGCTCGGTCTGTGGGAGCAGCAGCACGGTCCGGTCGCCCCGGCCGAGGAATGACCTACCGCACGCGGTAGGCAGAGCGGACGGCCAGCACCGTGCGCAGGTGCGCGTCGTGCGCGGTCGAGAGGCTGTCGCGCATCCGTTCGTCACTGACCGACGAGACGATGAAGTAGAAGCCCGCGAACGTCCCGAGGAAGACGCTCACCCGCCCCAGCTGCGCTGTCATCGCGTACTCGTGACCGGCGAGCGTGAAGCGGAACCAGACGTCCGGCTCGTGCCCGATCCACACGGCTGCCACCTCGACGTCGATCGTGAGGACGCCCAGGACGATGAAGAACACCGCGACGGCCGCCCCGATCACCGCCGCCGCGACGACCTGCGCCAGCGCCGAGACGAGCACGAGGTTCAGCCGCTCCGATTTCGCGAGGGTCGGCGGCGCCCCGGGATCGCCGACGGGGACCCTGCGCAGCGACTCGGGCAGGCACTCCCGCACGGCGGTCTCGTCGGCGAACGTCCCGAGCGCAGTGAGGTCGGGCCGGGACTGGCGCGACACGAACGCGGCGGCCATGCCCGCGAACAGCAGGATCAGCACGATCATGGGTAGGCCGTGCAGGTCGCCGATCGTCTGCCAGATCTCGGTCGAGAAGAACGCCAGGACGACCGCGACCAACAGCAGGGGCAGGACGAGCACCAGTGCCGCGCGGCTGCGGATCAGCGAGGTCAGGAACCATCGCAGCGCGAACCCGAGGATTGCGACGAGCCCGCTGACGTCCGAGACGGCGCGCCGCACCAGTCCGCGCCGGCGCACCAGCCACGGCGCACCGTTGGTGCGCAGCCACAACTCGATGTCGCCGCGATCGGCCGCTGTCGGCCGCTGGTGCTCTCCCACCCGGCATTCCTACCGGATCGGGCGCGGTCAGTGGCCCAGGCGCGGGACGGCCTTCGCCCCAAGCGCCTGGGCGGCGGCCATTGCATCTACACCCTCGGGGGTGGTGACCAGAACAGTGACCTGTACGTCGTCGGACCAGAACGACAGGATCCCGCCCGTGTCGTACGCGGACTTGCCGGGTCCGTCCAGCTTCTCCGGCGCCACGCCGGTGGTGAGGCGCTCGGCCTGCACGCTCTGCTCGAATGCGTCCCGGTCCACGGCACGCGACTGGACCGTGACGTCGTAGTACCGGGCCGCGTTGTCGGGGGTCTGGTAGGTGCACGACTGGAACACACCGACCATGTCCGGGACGCCGGTGCCGACGCCCGGGCCGAGTTCGGCGGCGATATCGGCCCCGGTGATCAGCCCACACGGGTCAGGGGCGGACGGGCTCGGCGCCGCCGTCTGCTCCGGCCGGGTCGCGTCCGGGTCCGGCGTCACGCCCGACGTCCGGTCCGAGGGTGCCGGCGTCGCGTGGTTGTCACTGCCGGCGGTGCACGCGGTCTGGAGGGCCAGAATCAGCAGCGGCGCCAGGGTCGCGGGGAAGGGACGCATGGAAGCAATCTAGCGATCTGAGAATTCCTCAAATTTCATCCCGGGAAGTAGTTGACGAAGAACTAGCTTCCATGGAAGATAGTAGGCGGTCGGGGTACGGCAGACCACGAGGTCCGGTCGGCGCGGGGGCGTTGCGGCTGGTTCGAGGGTTGCCGACCTGGGTCCGGTGGCGGGCGAAAATGGGGTTCGCTCACTGGTCGTCACGACTGAAGCGGCCCCCTACTCTTGCACTGTAGGGGGCCGCTTCGTCGTTCTCGTTCGGCCCGTCCGCCCTGGGGGATTGAGCGAACACCGTGTGAGACACCCGCGAGGCCAGTGGCGGGGGATCCATATCGGCCTGCGGATACGGCCCGAAAGTCAGTGCCGCTAGGGAAGCAAACTACATCTGCCAGCAACTATCAACTTGAACTCAAGCCCAGCAACCCGGCGATCTTCACGGCATCGGCCGGTTCCGCGAGGTAGTAGCCCTGCCCCCGACGGCAGCCCAGGCGCACCAATTCGGCCAATGAGGTCGAGGCCTCGATTCCCTCGGCGACCACCTCAAGCTGCAATTGCTGCGCCAATTCGATAATGGCGCCGACTATCACCGAATCCCTCGACCGGAAGTCCAGCCCAGTGACGAATGCCTTGTCGATCTTGAGCATGTCGTAGCACCGGTCTCGCAGCCGCAGTAGCCCGCTGTGTCCGATACCGAAGTCGTCCAGGGCGATGTGCACCCCTGAATCTCGCAGCTGCTGCGCCGCCCGCGTCATGGCGTCCGGGTCGTCGGGGTCGGTGCGCTCGGTGATCTCGAGCCCCAGGTCGGTCGGCTTCAGGCCGGTCTTGTCCAGGATCGACCACACCAGATCCGAAAAGCCCGGCTCGGAGACCTGGGCGGGGGAGACGTTGACCCTGATGACCAGCTCGAGCCCGGCGAACTCCGTCCCCCACGCCGCGCGCTGCTCGCAGGCCGTCCACAGCGCCCACGTGCCCAACTGCCCGATCTCACCGCTCTGCTCGGCCAGGCGCACGAAGCCCTCCGCCCGCAGCGCGCCGAGGCTCGGGTGGTCCCAGCGCGCCAGAGCCTCGACCGCCACCACCTTGCGGGTGTGGAGGTCGAACTCAGGTTGGTACTCCAGCCGGATCTCACCGGAGGCCAACGCACTGCGCAGATCAGGCGTGTCCACGCGTGGGCCGACTTCCTTCCCTCTTTTCAGGACACTGTCAGTCCCTATGTAACGCAGAATCTACGGCAGCCACGCCGGAGGTGTCTCGCCCGACGCGCCCTGCGCGCGCTAGGTTCGCCCGATCATGGATGCGAGCGTGGGGACCGCCGACCACCGGGCCGGCCGGATCACGTTCCGGGACGTCCTTGCGGTGCGCGCCGTCCGGACCCTGTGGCTGGCGCAGGTGCAGTCGCAGATCGGCGATCAGCTCGCCCGGATCGCCGTGACCGTGTTCGTCTTCGCGCAGACCGGATCTGCCGCCGTCACCGCGATTGTCTATGCACTGACCTTTGTCCCGGCGATCGTCGGCGGCGTCGTGCTCGGCGGGCTGGCGGACCGGTTCCCGCGCCGGGCGGTCATGGTCGTCTGCGACCTGGCGCGCGCCGCGCTGGTCGCGGTGATGGCGATCCCCGCGGTCCCGCTGCCGGTGGTGTGCGTCCTGCTCGTGCTGGTCGTGTTCGTCGGCCAGCCGTTCCTCGCCGCGGAAGCGGCAATCCTGCCGTCCCTGCTCTCCGGCGAGCGGTACGTCGTCGCGTCCGGACTGCGAATGTTGACCTCGCAACTTGCTCAGCTCGCCGGCTTCGCCGCCGGCGGGGTTGTGGTCGCCGCCCTCGGCGTCAGGGGCAGTCTGGCCCTGAACGCCGCGACCTTCGTGATTTCCGCCGTCCTGATTGTGACCGGAGTGCCCCGCACCGAGCCTTCGGCGGACGAGGCCTCCGGGGCCGGGGGATCGGACGGCACTGGCGGCAGCCTGCGGTCGGCGGCGGCACTGGTCTGGACGGATCGGCGCCTGTTCGCGCTAGCCGGACTCGGTTGGCTCGCGGCATTTCACGTCGTGCCCGAAGGCCTGGCGGCGCCGTTCGCGGCGGAGATCGGAGGGGGGGCCAGGTCCATCGGCCTGCTGATGGCTGCTCCGCCAGCGGGAACAGCGCTTGGTGCGTACCTGATCCTGCGTGTTCGGCCGGAGTTGCGCGTGCGGCTCATCGGTCCTCTGGCATTGCTCAGTGGTGTGCCACTGGTGCTCTGCGGACTGCACCCGGGTCTACTGGGGGCGACGCTGCTGTGGGCGGCGCTCGGGGTGCTTGCGGCTTACCAGGTTCCTGCGGCCGCCACCTTCGTGCGATTGGTTCCACCAGCGCGCCGGGGTCAGGTCTTCGGCCTGATCGGCGCTGCTATGACTGCCCTTCAGGGGTTCGGGATCGTCGTATTCGGAGTGCTCGCGGAGCACTTGGGCGCAGCACATGCGATCGCCCTAGCGGGTGTCGTCGCCGCTCTGATGGCGGGAGGCTTCGTAACCCTTCTACGACGAGCCCCCGTCCGCGATGTCACCTAGGTGCGTTCTTCGGGCGATTACCAGTTCCAGTTGCTCACGGTGGTGTCCCTTCCTCGTGCGGTGCGGGTGGTGGTGCTTCGGGCGATTACCAGTTCCAGTTGCTCACGGTGGTGTCCCTTCCTTGTGCGGTGCGGGTGGTGGTGCTTCGGGCGATTACCAGTTCC
>Ga0105247_10001645_pt1 | contig 15805 bp, 9 predicted proteins | sample KBSS24metaG_FD_81519 | JGI IMG/M metagenome (GOLD analysis project Ga0105247, IMG submission 81519) | Switchgrass rhizosphere microbial communities from Kellogg Biological Station, Michigan, USA - KBS S2-4 metaG | ecosystem: Host-associated > Plants > Roots > Rhizosphere > Soil | place...
ACCATCGCCGCAGCGACGAGGCCGGCGAGGAACCACTCTGGCGACGACGACGCGATGGGCAGCGCGAGGCCGCCGGCCGGGTTGGCGAACGCGGAGATCACCGCGTCGTCCGAGATGTTCCACCGGCGCGCGCAGGCGCGCAGGAGGCGCTTCTCGCTCCGCCCGAGCACGCCGTCCTGCGACATCACCGCGGCCATCTCCGCGAAGAGGAGGGCGCGCTCGCGCGGGTCCGCGATGTCCGGCACCATCCACGAAGGGGGCTCCGGCGCGCGCCCCTCGCGCTCGCGCGGCCGCACCTCGCCCCGCGGGAGGACCGCGTCGAGCACCCACGCCTGATCGCCCGACGCGAGCTCGTTGCCGCAGTGGTCGCAGCGCGTGCTGTCGCTCTCGGTCAGCTTCGCGCCGCACGTGAAGCACACGACCGCGGTCATCGACAGGCGCGACGTCACGCCGGCCTTCCGCGCGAGCCTCACCACGTTCTGCATCGGCGTCGGCGGCGCGTCGGGGATGAACCCCGCCGACCAGGTGATCTTCACGTACACGTGGTCGACGTCGCCGTCCGGGCCCGGGTCGCCGAGGAGCGCGTCGGCCGCGCCGACGACCACGTTCCGCGCGCGCGAGAGGGCCTGCGTCTCGGGCCCGAAGAGCGTCGCGACGAAGGCCGCCGTCGCGCACTTTCGCAGCGGCAGGGGCGACTGCGTCCGCGCCGCCTCGACCCACTTCCAGAAGACGTACGACGCGCGGTCCTCGAGCGCCTCGCGCGCCGTGCCGGGGTCGTCGTCGCGGATCTCGGCGAGGCCCCGGACCTCTCCGTAGGCGTCGGGGCGCCACTCGCTCGCCTGCGTGATCTCGGAGAGGACCCAGTCGTGCTCGGCCGAGCAGACGAGCGCGTTGCAGTAGCGGCACGTGACGACCTCGGCGCCGTCCTCGAAGGGCGCGCCGCACGACGGGCACCTCTTTCCGACGTCGCCCGGCTCGAGCTTGCTGGTCGCGCCGTGGCGCCGCACGAGCGTCCAGATCTCGGTGTACGGCTCGATCGGCGCGGCCCGGAGCGCGCGCGCCACGTCGTGGGCCGTCGCGGCGAGCGGCACGTCGCGATCGCGCGCCTGCGCGGTGAAGCGCACGTGGACGGCGTCGAGCGGCGGGCTCGACGCCACGCCTTCGAGCGTCGTGTGGAGGATCGACGCGTCGCTCATCACGTTGCGGATCCCCTCCGCGCGCATGAGCGCGAGCTGCACCTGGAACCGGCTGTAGACGCCGTCGGACACGAACGGGCGCGCCGGGCGCATGTCGCCGCCGCACCACGCGTCGCGCAGGATGCTCGACATCTGCGCGACGCGGCCGACGATGCTCGCCTCGGTCAGCCCCGGGTCGCGCGCGCGGAGGAGATCGAGCGACACCGGGCGCGCCGGCGGCGCCGCGCGGTGCTCCGCGTCGAGGATGGCGTCGCGCGTGCGCCGCGTGTTCCCGTTCGACAGGAACACGACCGCGGCGATGGCGACGATGAAGAGGAGCACGAAGAAGAAGAAGGCGAACCCCGCGCCGCCCCCCGACCGCGGTGTCGTCGTGGAGCCGCCGCCGTACGTCGACGAGCCGCTCGAGCCCGACGACGTGCGCGACCCGCCCCCGAACCCGAAGCCGGACGACCCGCCGGAGCTGCCGCCCGAGCTGCGCGAGCTGCCGCTCGAGCTGCGCGAGCCGCCGCCCGAGGTGGACGAGCTGCCTCCGGAGCTGCGCGATCCGCCGCTCGTGTGCCCGCCCGAGAAGTTTTGTCCTCCCCCGGGGCGCGCCGCGCTCGCCGGCGTGGCCGCGAGCGCCAGGGCGATCGCGGCGGCGACGGACGCCGCGGTCATGGCGACGTGGGAGGGCACCCCTGCGCGTCGGCGCAACCCGCTTGCTCGCTGCATGTGACGCACGTCATGCCACAGTTCTTCCGGCACGTCGTCGCGGTGTTGTTGCACTGGCTCTTGCAGCCGTTGCCGGTGCACTTGTCGAGGCAGGTGGCGAGGTCGCCGTCGCACGCTCGAGCGCACGCGGCCGCGTCGTCGAGGCAGCTCGCCGGGACGCACGCGCCGCCGTCGGTCGCCTCGCCGTCGTTCCGGCTCGCGTCACTCCCTGCCGCGCCGTCGCTCGCGCCGCCGTCGTCCGGCACGACGAACGCGTCGAAGTCGTGGCTGCACGCGGCCGCCGCCGCCGTCACGAGCGCGCCGGCGATCGCGAGCCATGCGGAGGTCCGCGGCGGGGCGCGGCGCCGCCGCGTCAAAACGATCCCCCGACGCCCGCCGGCGTCACCACGACCTCGTGCAGGAGCCCCGTCGAAGGCTCGGGCTTCTTCGGCGCGCTCACGACGAACAGCGCGACCCCGGCGGCGACGCCTATGGCGCCGATCACCAGGCCGACGTTGGCGATCGTCTGCTCGGTGCGGCCGGAGCTGATCGTCCCCGCCTTGTCGGCGGGGCATCGGTTCGCCGGGCACGACGACGACAGGTCGTTGTATGCGCCGTTCGACAGGAGCCCCGCGACCGCGAACGTGACGAGCCCGACCGCGCCGACGCCGCCCGCGACGTACGCGTACGGGCGCAGGCTCGATCGGTCCGCGCTCTTCGTGGCCGGCGGGGCCGTCGCGGGCGGCGCCTCCGCCGTCGCGGGCGAAGACGCCTGGATCGTGATCTCCTTCCGCTCTCCCGCGGTGAGGGTCACGGTCTCGTGCGCCGGCTCGCGCCCCGGCGTCTCGACGACCACCTCGCTCGCGCCGGGCATCACCGGCGCGGGCTCGTCCCAGGCCGCGCGCCGGATCTCGCTCCCGGCGATCCGCATCGTCGTGTCGGGGCCCGCGTCCTGCACGTGCACGAGGAGGAAGCCGATCTTCGGCGCGAGCGCGTCGCGCTCGTTGCGCGCCGCGGCGCCGGCGCGGTTGTACCGAGGATCGTCCTTGGAGTGCTCGCCGGCCTCGACCGCGGTGCGCCCGAACTCGACGTACGCCTCGACGTTCTTCCCCTGCTCGCGGAGCGATCGCGCGAGGTACAGGCGCGCGTTCGGGCTCGCGACGATGTCGTTCGACGCGCGGAACTCGTCGGCCGCGGGGCCGTACTTCGCCGCGTCGTAGAGCTGTCTCCCGCGCGCGAACCGCGCCTGCGCCTGCTCGCGCTGCACCGGCGTCGCCGCGCCGGGATCGACGCCGCCCGCGCGCGCGGGCGACGCGCCGAGCGCCGCGATCCCGAAGGTCCCGAGGGCGGAGGTGAGCACGAAAGCGCGGAGCGATCCGGAGCGGCGCATGTCAGATCCCCATCGGCTCGTACGTGGAGCGAGGGCGGGGCGCGGGGCGCGCGGGTCGATCCCCGGCCGCGGGGCGCCGCTCGCCGGTCGACGCGCCGCTCGGCGTGGCGCCGCTCCCCTTCGCGATCGGCGGGACGCGCAGGACGGCGCTCGCCGGGGCGCGGTCCGTGTTCGTCGCGGCCGCCTCGGGCTCCGCGGCCGCCGGCGCATCGGGGCTGTCGGCCTTCGGTGCGTCGGGGGGCTGCGTGCCGGCCGTCGCCGCGGGCGCGTCGGCGGCGCCCGTCGCCGCGGTCGCGGACGGGCTCGACGCGGTCGCCTCGCTCGCGGCCGGGCTCGGCGCGCTCCCGATCGTCGCCGCGGCGGATCCGTTCGTCGCGGTCGCGGCGGCGCGCGGCCCGCCGCGCGCGTCGATCGACGCGGGCTCCGACGGCCCGCGCACCGCGACGCGCACGACCGCGACGGCGAGGATCGCCGCGGAGAAGACGAGCGCCGCGATGACCACGCCGACGCGCTTCGAGCGCGGCGCCGGCGCCGACGTCGAGACCTCGTTCGCGAGCGACGTCCCCGTCGACGAGAGCAGGAGCTGCGCGCGCGGCGTGAGGAGCGCCTGGTCGCGCGGCGTCGCCGGAGGGAGCGCGTCCGCCGGCCCGCTCGAGGCGCCGCGAGGCTCGGGCGCGCCGAGCGCCTCCACGGCGTTCGCCGCGGCGATCGGCGCGGCGCCGTTCGCTCGAGCCGGAGGGGGCGACGTGGCGAGCGCCCCGATGGGGCTCGCCGCGGCGATCGGCGCCGGAGGGGGCGCGCCGGATCCCGCGCGCGCCGCCGACGTCATCGACGTCCGCACCGCGACGGGCATGACCGCCGTCGCGATCCCCGCCGACTCGCTCGCCGGCGGGGCGGAGGGCGCCGTCGCGGTCGCGGCGTTCGCGCGCGCCGCCGCGAGAGCGCTCCCGGTCGCGCGCGGCGGCGCGCCGGGCGCCTTCGCGCTGTCGCGCGCCGCGGCGGCGCTCGCGACCTCCTTCGTGCTCACGCCGATCGCCGCCTTGGCCGACGTCGCGACGGCCTGATCGAGCCGCGCCGGCGCGATCGGCCGCGACTCGGTCGCGACGGGCGGGCTCGCGGGCGCCGCGCTGCCCGACGGGGCTCGCGCCGTCCCCGCGGCGGCGGCCGCCTTCGCCCGCGCCGCGCCGTCGTTCGCTCCGCCGGCCTTGGCGCCGGGCGCTTCGGACGTCGCGCTCGTCGCGGGCGCCTTCACGGGCGGCGCGGACGCGTTGGCGCTCTTCACGGGCGGCGCGGACGCCTTCGCGGCGAGCGGCGCGGGCTCCGCGTGCGTCTCCAGGATGTCCGCGAGCTCGATCTCGGCCGGCGCGGTGCGCGCCTCGTCGCGCGGCTTCTCCGGATCCAGCGCCGTCGTGGGGACTCGCTCGATCGCGCGCTGCGCGGGCCGCAGCTTCATCCGTCGCGCGAGGATGCGATCGCCGGCGAGGAGGTCGACGGCGGTCGCGACGCGCTTCGGCGGGGCGAGGCGCGCCTGCGCGACCAGGCGGATCGCCCCCGCGAGCTCGGCGGCGCTCCCGTAGCGCGCGCCCGGGTCGACGGCGGTCGCGCGCGCCGCGACGTCGACGAGCGGCACGGCCCACCCCGCCGGCTCCGCGACGCGCGCCCGGGGCAGGTCGCGCGCGAGCTGCCGCTGGAGCACCGCGTCGTGCGTCGACTCGGTGAAGAGGCGCTCGGCCGACAGGGCCTCCCACAGCATCACGCCGATCGCGTACAGATCCGCGCGCGTGTCGGCCGTGTCGTCGCCGAGGAGGAGCTCCGGCGCGAGATACCCGAGCATGCTCGCGACGTCGCGCATCGCGCGCTTCGGCGCGTGGTGCGCGCGCACGAGGCGCGTCGTCCCGTCCATCCCGACGAGGACGTTCGCGGGCGCGACCTCGCCGTGGAGGATCGGCGCGGCCCCGGCGTGCATCGCGGCGAGCGCCGCGAGCACGTCGACGAGGACGCGCAGCCGCACGATCATCGGCAGGGCGCGGTCGCGTCCGGCCGGCGCGGTGACGTCGAGGTCCCGGAGCGACTCGCCGTCGAAGAAGTCGGACACGACGAGGACGAAGCCCGCCTCGACCCGCACCTCGCGCGTCCGCGGGATGCTCGCGTGCTGGATCGCCTCGAGCGACCGCGCCCGCCGCGCGAACCCGCCGAGATCGACGCCCTTGCCCGCGCGGAGCACCTCCACCAGCACGAGCTCGGGCTTGTCGCCGCCCTCGGCGTGCGCGGCGAACGTCTGCACTGCGCCGCCGGCCGTTTTGCCGAGCTCTGCGACGAGCGTATACGTAGCGAGGACGTCGCCGGGCCCCACGCCTCCCAAGCTACCAGAAGGCGCTTACTTGGCTCGGAAAAGGTTCCTGGTTTGCCAGGCAGGGAGCTCGCGCAAGTCTGCCCACACTTCGCGCGGCGACTTGTATCTGTGTGCCTCTCTCCTCCGCAGCATCTTCGCGACGAGCGCGCCGAGCGGCGTGCCCACCGCTTCGGCCTGTCGCCGCGGCTCGCCGTCCGACACGAAGCGGACGAGGTCGCGGTACGCGATCCCCGCCGGGATCGCCGACGTCCCGGTGAGCATCCAATAGAGGAGGAGGCCGATCTGATAGAGGTCGCTCTGCTTCGACGTCGTCCCGGTCGCGACGACCTCGGGCGCCATGATCGTGTGGTGCACCACGTTCGGGCGGATCGCCGGCGCGCCGCGGAGCTCGTGGCTGATGCCGAAATCGCTGATCTTCACGATGGGACGATCGGCGTGGGAGATGAGCACGTTCCCCGGGTGGAGGTCGTCGTGGACGATGTCGTTGTCGTGCAAGAACTGCACGGCGGCGAGGAGCTGCCGGGCGAGCTCGATGACCAGGCCCTCCTGCATCGGCGTCCCGAGCATCACGGTGAGCGCGTGATCGCACTTCTCGAGCGCCAGGTAGAAGAGGTAGCCCTGCTCGAACGCGTCGTGGATGTAGACGACGTTCGGGTGCCGGAGGCTCATGAGCCGCTGCACCTCGCGCGCCCACTCGGCGTGCACGTCGGCGTACGGCCGGTTCGCCGGGCGGATCATCTTCAGCGCGTAGACCTGATCGAACGGGCCCACCGCCTCGTACACGGCGCCGAACTCGCCGGCGCCGATGGTCGCCTGCACGGTGTAGTTTCCACGGTTCGACGTGAGCGTCGCGCCCGCCTGCGGGTACTGCACGGTGATCCGCGGCATCCCCAAAGACGGCTGCGGCTGCGGCCCGCCCTGCGGGAACCGCTGCGACGGCGGCGTGTGGCTCGGCGACGACGCGGGCTGGGCGGGGAACGATCCGCTCGCGAGCGTGGCGCCGAACGACTGCGCCCCCGAGCCGTGCGACGGCGGCGGCTGCGGGACCCCGACGCGCGGCTGCGACCCGGCCGACGTCGCCGGCGCGAACGGCGGCTGCGGGGCGCTCTGCGCGAACGGCGCGGGCTGCGGCGAGAACGAAGGCGCGGTCGGCGGCGAGAACGACGGCGCGGTCGACGGCGAGAACGGCCCCGTCGGCGTCGACGGCGGGACGCCTTGCGGAGGCGCCGGCGCGCCCTGCGGGTAGGGCGTCCCCTGCGGCGACGCCGGCGTCTGCGCGAGCGGGTTCGCGGGGGCCGGAACGGGGATGGTCCCCGTGGTGGCAGGCGGCCGCAGGGTCACGGACCGAATGTAGCGCGGTCCCGATGGCGTCGCGTGGAATTCACTTTCGTGCATACCATCGCGCCGTGCACCAATCAGCCAAGAGCGCGGAGAGCCATCGCCTCGAGCAGGCTCGCGCCGGGACCAAGTGGCGCCGCTGGGGGACGTACCTGAGCGAGCGCCAGTGGGGGACCGTGCGCGAGGACTACTCGCCCGACGGCGAGGCGTGGCGGTACTTGTCGTACGAGGACGCGAACGCGCGCGCGTACCGCTGGGGCGAGGACGGCATCCTCGGCCTCTGCGACAACCGCGGGCTCCTCCATTTCGCGGTGGCGCTGTGGAACGGGAAGGACCCGTTCCTCAAGGAGCGCCTCTTCGGCGTCACCGGCCCGGAGGGCAACCACGGCGAGGACGTGAAGGAGCTTTACCACTACGTCGACGCGACGCCGACGCACTCGGACTGCCGCGCGGTCTACACGTACCCGCACGCGCGGTTCCCTTACGAGGAGCTGCGCGAGCGCGCGCGGGCCGCGGGGCGCGACGCGCCCGAGACGGAGGTGGAGGAGACGGGCGTGTACGACGGCGGCACGTTCGACATGACCGTCGAGTACGCGAAGGCCGACGTCGACGACGTCCTCGCGCGCGTCACGATCACGAACCGCGGACCGGCCGCCACGCTCCACGTGCTGCCGACGCTCTGGTACAGGAACACGTGGGCGTGGACGGCGGTCGCGCCCGACGGCGTCCTCGCGGCCGAGGAGCCGCACGAGGACCACGTCACCATCGCGTGCAGGCAGAGCCACCTCGGCGTGATGTGGCTCCACGTCGATGGGGCGCCGGAGCTCCTCTTCACCGACAACGAGTCCAACAACGAGCGGCTCTTCTCCGCGCCGAACACCACGCCGTGGGTCAAGGACGCGTTCCACCGGCGCGTGGTCTCGGGCGACCTCCGCGCCGTGAACCCGGAGCGGCGCGGGAGCAAGGCGGCGGCCCACTTCGTCCTCCACCTCGCGGCGGGCGAGACGCGCGAGATCCGCGCGCGCCTGACCAACCACCGCGCCGAGCGCCCGTTCGCGCAGTTCGACGGGATCATCGCCGCGCGGATCGAGGAGGCCGACGCGTTCTACGCCGGCGTCATCCCGCGCGAGCTCGGCGAGGAGGAGCGCCGCGTCTACCGGCAGGCGATCGCCGGGCTCCTGTGGACGAAGCAGTTCTACTTCTTCGACGTCGACCGGTGGCTCCGCGGCGACACCGCGTTCCCCCGCCCGCCGAGCCAGCGGCTCCGCGGACGCAACCGCGAGTGGCGGCACCTCTACAACAGCGAGGTCCTCTCGGTCCCGGACAAGTGGGAGTACCCCTGGTACGCGGCGTGGGACCTCGCGTTCCACTGCGTGCCGCTCGCGCTGGTCGACTCCGAGTTCGCGAAGCAGCAGCTCGCGCTCCTCTTACGTGAATGGTACATGCACCCCAACGGGCAGCTCCCGGCGTACGAGTGGGCGTTCGGCGACGTGAACCCGCCCGTCCACGCCTGGGCGGCGTTCCGCGTGTACCAGATCGAGCGGCGCATGACCGGCAAGGCCGATCGCGCGTTCCTCGAGAGCGTGTTCCACAAGCTGATGTTGAACTTCACCTGGTGGGTGAATCGAAAAGACGCGTCGGGGAACAACGTCTTCGAGGGCGGCTTCCTCGGGCTCGACAACATCGGCGTCTTCGATCGATCGAACGCGCTCCCCGCCGGCGGGCAGCTCGAGCAGGCCGACGCGACGAGCTGGATGGGGATGTACTGCCTGAACCTCCTCACGATCGCGCTCGAGCTCGCCCTCGAGAACCCGAGCTACCAGGACGTCGCGAACAAGTTCTTCGAGCACTTCCTCGCGATCAACCACGCGATGAACGGCGTCGTCGGCGACGGGATCTCGCTGTGGGACGAGGAGGACGGCTTCTTCTACGACGTGCTCCACCTGCCCGGACAGAAGATCGTCCCGATGAAGGTGCGGTCGATGGTCGGCCTCACGCCGCTCTTCGCGGTGCAGACCGTCGACGCGGCGTCGATCGACGCGTTCCCGTCGTTCCAGAAGCGAATGACGTGGTTCATCCAGAACCGCCCCGAGCTCGGCGCGTACGCCGACCTCCGCGGCGTGCGCGGCCGGCGGATCCTCTGCCTGCTCTCGCGCGAGCGCCTCGTCCGGATCCTGCGCCGCATGCTCGACGAGCGCGAGTTCCTCTCGCCGCACGGGGTCCGCGCGCTCTCCCTCGTGCACCGCGATCGCCCCTACCAGGTGACGCTCGGCGGGCAGACGCACCGCGTGTCCTACGAGCCCGGCGAGTCGTCGAGCGGCCTTTTCGGCGGCAACTCGAACTGGCGCGGCCCGGTGTGGATCCCGGTCAACTACCTGATCATCGAGTCGCTCCAGCGGTACCACCGGTTCTACGGCGACGACCTCAAGGTGGAGTGCCCCACCGGGTCGGGGCGCTGGATGAACCTGTGGGAGGTCGCCTCCGAGCTGTCGCGCCGCGTCGTCGGGCTCTTCCTCCGCGACGAGGACGGCGTGCGCCCCGCCGACGGCTCGCGCGATCCGTTCAAGGACGACGGCCGCTTCGCCGACTACGTCACGTTCTACGAGTACTTCCACGGCGACACCGGCGCCGGCCTCGGCGCGTCGCACCAGACGGGGTGGACGGCGCTCGTCGCGAAGCTGCTCCACCAGAGCCCGCAGTGGCGGTCGGGCACGAGCCGATAGCCGCGCCGGCCGGAGCACGGCGCTCGCCGGCCGGAGCGAACGCCGCACGAGGGTCGGGCGATCGCGCGCTCGCCGGATCGCCCGCGTCTCGTCGCGTCAGTAGCCGAGGTCGCCCATGCCGGCCTTGTTCAACTTGAGCGCGCTGTCGCGCTGCACCGGCGCGGGGGCGGCGGCCGCCGCCTTGGTGGTCGCGCGCGCCGACGCCACGGTCTGCGCGGCCTGGGCGAGGCGCTGCTGCTCGCCCTTGTCCTTCGACGCGCGCGCCTGCTCGGAGAGCTTCTTCTCCGCGGCGGCGAGGCGGTCGTCGGCGGCGGCGAACTGACCGCGGTTCACCTGCTGCGCGGCGTCCATCTCGAGCTTGGCGGCGCCCTGCACCGCCACGATCGACTGGGTCTTCGCGTTGGCGTGGCTCGCGACGACGCTCTCGTCGTTCGTCCAGGCGGCGCGCGCGACGACCTCCTGGACCCGCTCGAGATCGCCCTCGCCCGGATCGCGGAAGTGGAGGCGCACGCTGGCGAACGGGCGCTCCTGCGCGCCGGCCGCGCTCGCCGGCGCCGCGTCCGCGCCGTTCACGCGGACGCGGACCAGCGCCTCTTTGTGCTGCCCGCCGAACAGCGCGCCGAGCGGGATCTTGAGCGAGCCGTCCTCGCCGCGGTCGGCGCGGATCCCGTCGGCCCCGACGATCTGCACGCCGGGGGCGGGGACGATCTCGACGAACGCGTCGCTCGCCACCGTCGACTCGAGGAGGTCGACCTCGTGCTTCAACATGGCGGTCATCTCGCGCGGCTCGCCGATGTGATAGAGCCGGCCGCTCGAGCGCACCGCGAGCGCGTTCAGCGTGTTCTCGTCGTAGTCCGTGCCGACGCCGAGCGACGTCACCTGCGCGTGGAGGCGGACGCCGCGCTCGGCGAGCTGGCCGAGCGCCGCGGGCGTCGCGGGGCCGACGTTGGCGATCCCGTCGGAGATGACGACGACCCGCCGCACCGTGTGCGTGGCCGGGGCGCGCGCGACGTGCGCCTCGCCGAGCGCGAGGCCGTCGAACATGTTGGTCGAGCCGCCGACGTGGAGCTCGGACACCGCCGAGATCATGCCGGCGCGCGTCTCGGCCGAGATCGCGGCCGGCGCGACGAGCGGGCGCGCCTCGTCGTTGAACGTGTCGATCGAGACGATGTCGCCGTCCTTCAGGCTCTCGAGCAGCATCTTCGCCGCGGCGCGCGCGCTCTCGAGCTTCGCGCCGGCCATCGACCCCGACGTGTCGATGACGAGCGCCAGGTCCACCGGCGTGCGCGTCCTCGGCCTCGTGCGCGGCGCGTCGACCCAGACGCCGAGCGTCGCCTCTTCGGTGCCGGCGAGCAGCGCCTCGCTCTCGAAGCCCGCGCCGATCCACGATCCGTTCGCGGCGCGGCGGACGCCGTCGTCCGCCGCGGCCCCGTCGTCCGTCGCGATCGCGGCGCCGGCGCCGGCCAACGGCGCCTTCGGCGCGGGGGAGGCCGCGGACCCGCAGCCCGAGATCACGAACGCCGCGCCGAGCACCGCCGTCACCGCTGAATTACGCCGTATTCCCATGATCTCGCCCTCTTTGGTTTCGCCGTGAGACGGGCGCACCGCGGAAAAGTTCTGTAGCTTCTCCCGCCGTGACACTCCCGAAAGAGCAGGCGTTCGACGAGGCATATTACGAGCGCTTCTACGAGTCGAAGAGGACGCGCGTCTACGGCGCGCGGGAGATCGCGCACCTCGCGCGCGGCGTGACCGAGATGATCGCCTGGTACGGCGGCGACCTGACGTCGGTGCTCGACGTCGGCGCGGGCACCGGCCTCTGGCGCGACTGGTTCCGCGCGAACAAGCCGGACGTCCGCTACCTGTCGACCGAGGTGAGCCCGTACGCGTGTGAGCGGTACGGGCACGAGCAGCACGACATCGCCTCGTGGCGCAGCAAGGAGCGGTTCGACCTGATCGTGTGCCAGGGGGTGCTCCCGTACCTGTCCAACAAGGACACCGAGGCGGCGATCGCGAACCTGGCCGCGATGGCGCGCGGCTTCTTCTACCTCGAGGCCATCACCACCCGCGACCTCGCCGAGGTGTGCGACAACGCGTTCACCGACCAGGCCGTCCGCGCGCGCTCGGCGAGCTGGTACCGCGCGCGCCTCGGGAAATCGTTCGTGAACCTCGGCTGCGGCCTCTATTACGCCAAGAACGGCCCGCTCGTCTTCTACGACCTCGAGCGCGCGTAGCGCGATCCGCCCGCCTCGCGCGCGCCCGTCGGGGGCGGCCCGTCCGGACACGCCGGCGCGCCATTCGGACAGGGGGAGCGAGCCATTCGGACATCCGAGTCGGTCATTCGGACATCCAAGTCTGCCATTCGGACATCCTACATCGGCCCCATCTGTCCGAATCGACGCGCGGCGCGTCCGAATCGGCGCGCGGCGCGTCCGGACGCGGGGCGGAGCGTCCGAACGCGGGCCCGGCGCGTCCGAATCCGGAGCTCAGGCGGCGGGCTTCGCGCTCCGCTTCAAGAGGAACGACGCGAGCGGCTCGAAGATCCGCTCCTGCGCGCCGGTCGACAAGAAGAGGTCGGCGTGGGCGATCGGGCGCGCGTCGTCGCCGACCGCGAGGAGCTCCTTGTCCGTCGATCCGATCGCGTCGAAGGGGAAGCGCGCCGTCTCGGGCGGCACGATCCCGTCGTTGTTCGCGATGACGGACAGGTGCGGGTAGGCCATCGAAGCGAGCGCCGCCGAGACGTCGACGCCGCGGACGACGAGGTCGCGGTGGGCGATCCACGCGGCGATCTCCCGGTTGATGACGGGGCTCGGGTCCTCCACCGTCTGCACCATCGTCTCGGCGAACGACGTGTCGGTCGACGCGACGTTCATGTAGACGGAGAGGATCCGCGGCGCGTACCTCGCGAGCGCCGGGAGCGCGGCGCGGGCGAGGCGCCGCGTCCCCTGGAGGCGCACCCGGCCGATCAGCCACGGGGAGAAGAACGCGGCGCGGACCGCGGGGTGGACCTTCACCCAGCGCACGAGCCCGCCGAAGTTGACCACCGACGTCACCCTCGCCGACGGGACGCACGCGAGGTGCGCGAAGACCAGCGACGTGCCGAGGCTGCACCCGATCAGATCGACGCGGTCCTGCCCCGTCTCGGTCAGCGCGAGGACGCGCGCGATGGCGGCGCCGAGGTCGTCGATCGCGAGCTCCGCCATCCCGAACCGGTCGTCGCCCCACGTCCGGACCGATCGCCCCTGTCCGCGGAGGTCGACGCTCCACACCTCGAGCCCGCGCGACGCGAGGTACGCCTCGAGCGACGGGCCGCGGGGGTGGAAGCCGAAGATGAACGAGTTCATCCCGTAGCCCGGGACGATGAGCACCGGGCGGGCCCGGGTGGGCCCGGGCGGCGGCGTCTTCTTGAGCGAGAGCGTCCACCCGGCGCCGTCGTCGACGGCGTGGAAGGTCGGCTCGCGGAGGGGCGGGGTCATGGGCGCGCGCTCCTCACGCGAGGACGAAGAACTTGAGATAGCGCCCCTCGGGGAACGCCGCGAGGGTGGGGTGGTCGCAGGGCGCGCCGCGCGTCTCGAGGACGCGCAGGTCGCCCCGGCCGAGCGCGGCGTCGTCGAGCGTCGCGGCGAACGCGCGCGCGTCGACGTGGCTCGAGCAGGACGCCGCGCAGAAGATCCCCCCGTCCTCGAGGACGTCGGCGCACGCGCGGTGGAGGGTCCGGTACGCGGTGAGCGCGCGGGGGACGGCCTTCTCGTTCGGCGCGAAGCTCGGCGGGTCGCTCACGACGACGTCCCAGCGCTGCCCGCGCTTCTTCGCGGCGTCGAGGAACGCGAACACGTCGGCGGTGACGAACTCGTGCGCCCGCGGATCGATCCCCGCGGCGCGGAAGCTCACCTCGGCGGCGGCGTGCGCGCTCGCGGCGACGTCGACGCTCGTGACGTGCGCCGCGCCGCCGAGGGCCGCGCGGAGCGAGAACCCGCCGGCGTACGAGAAGAGGTTCAGCACGCGCCGCCCGCGGGCGAGCTCGCCGACGCGCCGCCGGTTGTCCCGCTGATCGAGGAACGCGCCGGTCTTCTGCCCCCGGAGCAGGTCGACCACGAACGGGACCCCGTGCTCGCGCACCGTCACGCGCTCGGGCGGCAGCTCGCCGAGGAGCGCGCGCGGCCCCTCCCGCGCGTCGCGCTCGCGGAGGACCAGCGACGCGACGCCGATCCGTTCGAGCTCCGGCGCGAGCGCCGCGACGACGTCGTCGATCCGCGCCGACGCCGCCGCGCCGTCCGGGCGCAGGACCGCGGCGTCGCCGTACCGGTCGACGACGAAGCCCGGGGCTCGATCGCCCTCGCCATGCAGGAGCCGGTACGCGTCGGTCTCCGCGTCGAGCCAGCGGGCGCGGAGCGCGAACGCGCGGGCGACGCGCTCGGCGAAGACCGATCTCGTGATCGCGACGTCGCCGTGGGTCCATAGCCGGATGGCGATCGCGGATCCGGGATCGCACAGGCCATGACCCAGGATCGCGCCGTCCTCGCCGACCACCCGCACGTCCTCGCCCGGCGCCGCGCCTTCGGCGCCGCGGAGCACCGCGCGCTGCCAGATCCATGGGTGGCCGCGGCGCGCGGTCTCGATCGCGGCCGCGCCGACGACCACGGTGCGCCGCCGCCCGCCTGGGGTTGTCGCTCCGGAGCGCGTCATGAGCCTACAGGGTCGCACTTGGGTAAATGTGTCAAGCTTGGCCAGATCGAACGCAGGATCGGACCCTTCTGTCCGCTCCACACGTTGACGATAGCCCCGGGCCGATCTCAAGATCACGGCTCGAGACGCTTCGACGGCGCGAAGTACAGAGCTTGCTTTTGGCGTCCGGGGATTCGAAAGGTCAGTCGAGGATGGGAAAGAAAGCGCGCACGGGGAAGGCGAAGAAGAAGCAGCAACGACCCTCGAGCGGCTCGTTGCCCCCGAAGGCCCACGTCGCCGAGCACGAGGCGAAGGTCATCGTCGCCGACGACGACGACGTGGACGCCGCGCTGCTCGCGCGACCCGCGTCCGCCCCGGCGATGCCGAGCGAGCCGCCCACCGCAGACGGCGCGAGCGACGACCCCGCGGACGCCGAGGACACGGACGACGGCGCGCGTGCCGCCGCCGAGGCCCCCGCTGCCGCCGTGGCACCGTCCGTGATCGTGTCGTCCGACAGGGACGCGGACGGGGGCGCCGCGCCGCGCGCGTCCGCCTCGCGGATCGCGGTCGCGCCGCCGAGCGGAGGGGCGCGCGCGTCGGCCCCCCGCCTCGCGACGGCGTCCAGCGACGCGGTCGCGTCGAGCCCGCGGATCGCGGCGGCGCCCGGCGACGGTCCCCCCGCGGCGTCGGCGCCGCGGATCGCCGCCGCGTCGCCCCGCGAGGAGCCGCGCGCCCCGGCGTCGAGCTCGGCGATCGCCTCGAGCGACGCGGTCGCGGCGACGTCGAGCCCGTCGATGCCGGCGGAGACCGCGCGGCCGTCGCGTCCGTCGTCCCCCGTCGCGCGCCGTTCGAGCAAGCCGCCGGGCGCCCCGTCGAACGGCGCGACGCGCGCCGGCCGCAAGACGCCGGTCCCCGCGGCGGGCAGGGCCGGCGCCGAGAAGCGCAGGTCGGAGAAGCGCGACGCGAGCGGCCGACGCGACGATCGCGCGAAGGCCGATCTGAACCCGGACGAGATCAGCATCCCGCCGGTCGACCTCGAGCAGAACTTCTTCGAGTCCGACCCGCACGTGCACCACGACGAGGACGACGATCCGGTCCGTGCCCACAAAATGTCGGCTGCGGCGCGCGCGCGGCGCGCACACCTCACCCGCTACGTGAAGGGCGCGCTGGCCGTGTCCGTCGCGCTCTGCGCCATCGCGTTCGTCCGCGCGCTGGTGGATCGACCCGAGCACATCCCGACCGCCTCCGCGCGAACGCGGTCCGGCATGATCTCCGCGCCGCCTCCGGCCGAGACGGCGCCCCCGGCGGCGCCGACGATCGCGACGCCGCCGCCCCCGGCGCCCGACACCCCCGCGCAGCCGCCCGCCGAGACGAGCGCGCCGGCCCCCGACCGCGCCGCCGACGCGCCGTCGCAGGCGCAGATGACCGACAAGGACGCTCCGCCGGCCCCGCC
>Ga0105247_10001646_pt1 | contig 15800 bp, 13 predicted proteins | sample KBSS24metaG_FD_81519 | JGI IMG/M metagenome (GOLD analysis project Ga0105247, IMG submission 81519) | Switchgrass rhizosphere microbial communities from Kellogg Biological Station, Michigan, USA - KBS S2-4 metaG | ecosystem: Host-associated > Plants > Roots > Rhizosphere > Soil | place...
CTGGCGATCGTGCTTGACGAAAGCACGATAAAGCAGAATATCTTGCCGGATCTTGGACGCGCGCATTTTCCGGACGGGGATTTTAAGCTTTCAGTTGTCGACAAAGCTCAGAACGCGATCTTCTCTACGCAGAATGGAGCGAACGGCGTTGATGCTTCACATGCAATCTTTGATATGTCCGGGGACAACTTTGTCTTTTTTGCTAATAAAGATGTACTCCCAACTAAAACCGAACCCGCCGGCCGCGTCTTTGTGAATTCGCATGTTGAAAGCCGGACGCTCAGTCGGATCGAAAAGACCGACGGCAGTACGAACGGTACGATGCAGATCGAGATTCAACGGAGCGACCAACCAAAAACGTCGATCTTCGAAGGTGGTAGGACAAATGCCGACGATGCTCCGTGGACGCTGATGGTCCAGCATCGCGATGGATCGATCGATGCCTTTTTGGCCAACACGCGGTTTCGGAATCTCGCGATCGGATTCGGTATTCTGGCGCTTCTTGGCGCCGCGGTCTTCGTCATAATCTTCTCGGCGCAAAGGGCCAAGATGCTTGCCCAACGGCAAGTCGATTTTGTGTCAAGTGTTTCGCACGAATTCCGAACGCCGCTTGCAGTGATCTATTCCGCAGGTGAGAATCTGGCTGACGGTGTTGCCCAGGAAAGTGGACAGGTTTCACGTTACGGTGATCTGATAAAGGCGGAAGGCCGCAAGCTTTCAGCAATGGTCGAACAGATCCTGGACTTTGCGGGCGCGAATTCGGGCCGGAAGAAATATAACTTAAACAAAACCGCAATTGCAGACGTGATCGAGAACGCTTTGGAGGAGTGTGGTCCCCTGATCAAGGAAAAGGAGATCGACGTTGAGACATATCTTGCCGATGCGTTGCCCACGATAAACGGCGACTGTGTGGCACTGAGCCAGGCGGTCCAGAATCTTATCGTTAACTCGGTCAAGTATGGCAATGGTGAACGGTGGCTTCGCGTGGCCGCGGAAAACGGTGGCTCCAAAATAAAGATTTCGGTCGAAGATCACGGTATCGGGATTTCTAAAACTGATATGCGCCAAATCTTCGAACCGTTCTATCGATCGAAAGAGGTCGTCGATGCTCAGATCCACGGCAACGGCCTTGGGCTTGCTCTCGTAAAGCAAATTGCCGAGGCGCACGGCGGAAGAGTGACGGCCACGAGCGAGATCGGAAAGGGAAGCCGGTTCACCATCGAACTGCCGATGTCAGGAGAAAGGGATACCGCACGTTCATGAAGATCCTACTTGTCGAAGACGAATCCGGCTTGATCATCACGCTTACGGATCGATTGCGAAGCGAAGGATTTGAGGTCGTATCGGCCGTGGACGGAAAGCTGGGGTTTGATCTGGCTGCCTCGGAGAATTTCGACCTTATCATTCTCGATGTAATGCTGCCAAAGAAAAACGGTTACGACGTATGCCGCGACCTTCGGCAAAAGGGGGTTGCAACACCGATCCTGATGTTGACTGCAAAGGGCGAAACGATCGACAAGGTTTTAGGCCTCAAGCTCGGGGCAGACGACTATTTAACAAAACCTTTTGAAGTGATCGAATTGCTGGCGCGTGTTGAGGCGTTGCTTCGTCGTGCCCCCGGGCATACCAACGGCGCGTCGCACGATGCGTTTCGGTTTGGGGATGTGACGGTTGATTTTAAGCGGGCTGAGGTTTTGCGAGATAACGAGCCGGTTGAGTTATCGGCGATGGAATTTAAGCTGTTGCAGTATTTGATCGAAAATCGCGGAAACGTACATTCGCGTGATCAACTTTTGGATATGGTGTGGGGTTATGACTCGATGCCTTCGACCAGAACGGTTGATGTGCACATTGCCTGGATCCGTCAAAAGCTGGAAGCGAATCCGCGTCGGCCTCGGTTCATTCAGACCGTTCACGGCTTAGGCTATAAGTTTACCGACACGTAGATCCTATGCGAGGACTGGTTCGGCGCGTCCGAGGTCTGCCTGTGGCAGGAACAAGCTCTCGTCCTTGGCTGGTCCCGCGAACGAGTGCTTCAGGAAATTGCCCATATCGACGCGGTTTAATGGTGCTGTAAAAAGGTAGCCCTGCCCACGTTCACAACCGAGACGCATAAGCGTCTTTATTTGATTTGGGTTTTCGATTCCCTCGGCGATTGTATACAGTCGCAGCGATTCACTCATCGAGATTATTGCACGGATGATCGCCAGACTCTCCTTGCCGTCATCGATCTTTTCAATGAATGATTTGTCGATCTTGAGCACGTCGATCGGAAACTTATGCAGGTAACTTAGCGCTGAATATCCGGTGCCGAAGTCGTCTATCGCGAGCCGTACGCCGAGATCTTTTATCGCCCGCATTTTTGCGATGGTTGCCTCGGTGTCTTTCAGCATTGTGCGCTCGGTGATCTCCAGGATCAGGCTTCCGGGCACGATGCCGGAGGCCGCCAGGGCCCCGGCAATAATCTCAACAAGACCATCGTCCTGAAATTGGCGATTGGAGATATTGACGTTCATCGCAATTGGCGGCACCGACGGAAATTCCCGCTGCCATGCCGCAGCCCTGGTGCAGGATTCGACCAAGATCCAGGCCCCGAGCTTTTCCAACATGTTGGCTTCCTCAGCGATCGGAATAAATTCGTCCGGCCCGATGGTGATGTTTCTAGGATGATTCCAGCGCACTAGTGCTTCCAGGGCAATTATCCGGTTGTTTAGGAGATTGACTATCGGCTGATAATGCATCTCGAATTCCCCGTGTTCGATGGCGTGTCTCAATTCCGTTTCGATCTCGGCGCGTTTTATCAACGATTCATGCATTTTGTTCTCAAAAACAACGTGTCGGTTTTTTCCCGTCGTCTTTGCGATATACATTGCAACGTCAGCATTTCTCAGTAGATTTTCGGGATTAGAACTCCCATTGGAACTTGTGGCGATACCGATACTCGAACCTATAAAAATATCCCTCCCCCCGATCGAAACGGGCTGACGGATCGATTCCAGAATTCGTTCAGCAACGACCTTTCCACCGTCGGTCAAAGTTGTGTCCTCGAGCAGCACGGCAAACTCGTCTCCGCCCAGGCGAGCCGCTGTGTCACTTTCACGGATACAGGCTTTGATGCGTTCGCCGACCTCGAGCAAAAGCGCGTCGCCCGCCTCATGGCCGAGCGTGTCATTTACATTCTTAAAATTATCCAGATCGAGGAATAGAACCGCGGCCGGGGATTGTCTGCGATTGGAACTCGACAATGCGTGTTCGACACGATCTTTGAACAGCACGCGGTTCGCAAGATTTGTGAGCGGATCATGCAGCGCCTGCTCGGTCAGCTGGTTTTCCAGAGACTTTCGCTGCGTAACGTCACGGATGATCGCACTGTAGAATAGACCTTCCGCTGTTTCCCAGGAGGAAATTGTGATCTCGAGCGGGAATTCGCTGCCGTCCTTTTTCTTACCGAGCAGCTCGGTCGCTCTGCAGCCCGGATAGGCGAGTCCGGCTATTATCATCGGATCATAGCCCTCTATTTGCGGGGCACTGTCGGAAAACGAATCCGGAAAGAGAGCAGCAAGCGGCCGATGCAATATCTCAGTGTCCTTGTAACCAAAGATTGTCCTGGCCGTTCTATTCCAGGAAACTATCTCACCCTTTTGATCGATCTGAACGATCGCGTCGTTCGCGGACTCGACGACCGAACGGAACCGGCCCTCGGATTCACGCAGCGATTTTAGGTTATTCGCACGTGCAACCGCATAGCGTATAGCCCGTTCGAGTGTCGCGGATTCAAGTGCACCCTTGGCAATGAAATCGGCTGCTCCGGCACGTGTTGCTTCCACGTCGATCTCGTGGTCACCTTGACCCGTCAGGAGTATCATAGGTAACCGGCATCCGGTTTTAGTTGCCTCGGAAAGCAGTTCGACTCCCGTGCCCTTACCAAGCCGGTAGTCGATAAGGCAGACGTCATGCTTGTTGGCGAGCATCTCAGTCAGTCCCTCGTGATAGGTCGGAACCCAGGTTATATCGTAAGTGGTCCCCACCACGTCCTTAAGCAATTCCGAAGTGAGGATATAGTCGTGCTTATCGTCTTCGATCAGGAGGACTTTGACCGCGTTAGCATTCATTTTACAAAATCTCCTTCGGTGGGAAGTTCGATCCTTCGAATCAATATTTGCCAAACGTTTTCAGGGGATGGACACGTGCCTCGAAGGATATAGGCCTGACGACGAAGAGTTTGTCCCCGGGGTCGTAAGTGCGTAGTATGTCTTCCTCGGCTCTTGATGTGGTTAAAACAACGACGGATCGGCAGCAATTCCGGATCGCATTTTATCTCCCTTTGAGCTTCGCAAAAGTCATTATTTGGCATATTGAGATCTAGGAGGATCAATCCGGGCCCTGGATTGTTTCAAAATTCGGCAGGAGGTCTGAGAGTACCCACGTACATCCTTTAATGGGCAAACGGCGTTCCAGAGGTCTTTTTAGGCACCTCGCGCACAAAGGTAGTGTTTGCCGCAGATAGCGGACGCGCTTGAGCTAGCTGGATTAGAAGTGGGGCAGAAAAGGCGGTAGATTTTGAAGGAAAGGGGGAGGAATTCCCAGTTGTTTTAGTGATCTCCCTTTAGAATTCGCTCAAAACTCAGAGTCGGAATGCTGCTTATTTAACTATCACAAAGGGGATCACGTATATCACTACTGCGAGGTAATGAAGCACACTCCCGGTGAGGACGAAAACATGAAAGATCGCGTGATTGTGCGGAATTCTGTGCCACGCGAAGAATACAACTCCCAGCGTATAAGCGATACCGCCGGTGACGGCCAGGGCGATGGGAACGATTCCTAATGCCGCCAGGAGCGGCTGGACCGCGAAAACCCCGAGCCAGCCCATTATCAAATACGAGACAACTGATATCGCCGGGTACCGGTCTTGCAGAACAAGTTTTGCCGCGATACCGACTGCGGCAAACACCCATATCAAGATCATCAGGTATTGCCCGAGACTGCCGCCGATTATCACCAACCCGAAAGGGGTATAGCTGCCGGCGATCAACAAATATATGCAGCAATGATCGACAAGCTGAAGTTTTCGTTTTAATTCCTGCGAGGTGGTGCCGTGATAAACCGTTGAAGCAGCGTAGAGCGTAACAAGTGAGATCCCGTAAACGATGCAGCTCGCGATCAGCATCGACCCGCCGCGAGCGATAGCCAACCCGAGCAATACAGCAAAGCCAACCAGGCTCAGCATCAGCCCGAAGCCATGCGTTATCGTGTTGGCGAATTCTTCGACCGATAGTTCCTTGAGCCGGGCTTTTATCATCGTCTCAATACAGCATACAGGCAGAAACGAAAACAAAGCAAAAAATTTACAGAATTGGATTAGAAATAAGCTGATAATTTGCAGAACGAATTATCAGCTATCAGTTATTAACTAGCAGTTATTCCGGATGTCGATATTTTAGAATTCCGAGTCACTGGTTGAGCGATGTCGCCTCGCCACGCCGGACTCATAAGCGGCTTCTTCGACCTTGGCTGCGACGGCTTCACCGACGCGGCGGTCGAATACTGATGGGATTATGTAATCGGGGTGAAGTTCTTCGTCGCCGATGATGCCGGCGATAGCATTTGCTGCGGCGAGCTTCATTGCTTCGTTGATGCGTGAAGCTCTGCAATTCAATGCTCCGCGGAATATCCCCGGAAAACACAGCACGTTGTTGATCTGATTCGGATAATCCGAACGGCCGGTCGCCATTACGGCAACGAGTCCTTCTGCGTCTTCGGGCATGATCTCCGGGATCGGGTTTGCCATCGCAAATATTATCGGATCTTTTGCCATTCCCCTTAGATCGTCCGACGTGATAACGCCCGGCGCGCTGAGGCCGAAAAACACATCGGCACCTTTGATCACCTCGTGGATCGTGCCTTTTTCTTTGTTGGGATTAGTATTGCGGGCGTACCAATCCTTGACCCAGTTCATGTGTTCTTTTCGACCCTCATAGATCGCTCCGACCGTGTCGCACCCAACGATGTTTTTGACGCCGGCGGCCATCACGATCTTGGAACACGCAACACCTGCGGCGCCGATGCCGTTGACGACCAGCTTAATATCCTCCATCTTTTTGCCGACGATCTTGAGCGCATTTATCAATGCGGAAAGAACGACGACGGCCGTTCCGTGCTGGTCGTCGTGAAAGACGGGAATATCGAGTTCTTCTTTCAATCGATCCTCGATCTCAAAACATCGTGGGGCGGAAATGTCTTCGAGATTGATGCCGCCGAAAGCGACGGAAATATTCTTGATCGTCTGGACGATCTCGTGCGGGTCTTTTGTGTTCAGGCAAATTGGAAAAGCATCGACGCCGCCAAATTCCTTGAAGAGCTGGCATTTGCCTTCCATCACGGGCATCGCCGCGGCCGGACCTATATCGCCGAGGCCCAGGACGGCTGTCCCGTCCGTTACGACCGCGACTGTATTCTTTTTGATCGTGAGATTAAAAACCTTTTCCGGGTCTTTATGAATGGCTTCGCAGACGCGCGCGACACCGGGTGTGTACGCCATCGATAGATCGGACCGAGTCTTGAGCTGCATCTTCGAGACGACCTCGATCTTGCCGCCGAGGTGCATCAGGAATGTCCGGTCACTGACATTTACGACCTCAACACCGTCAATGTCCTGAAGGGAATCGATGATCTCCTTGTCCTGCGTTTCCGAAGCGGCGTTTACCGTAATATCGCGGATAAGAAAATCCTTGCCGACGCTGACGATGTCAATGCCTTCGATATCGCCGCCCGCCAATCCAATCGCCGTTGTGATCTCGCCCAATTTGCCAGGCTTGTTATGGATCCGAACACGCAGCGTTAAGCTGTAACTAGCGTTCGGTGTAGGTGAAGTTGTCATACTGATTGCGCTCAGAAAAGTATGACGAAAAAGGCGTTAGAGGGCAAATTGGCAATTATCGACATGTGGCTAACGGAACGCTAGGATCAAAAGCGGAATCCTTTTTCGCATAGGCGGAAACTCTCTCCGCAGTTGCGAAAACGTTCTCCGCAGTTGCGAAAACCTCCTCCGCAGTTGCGAAAACGTTCTCCGCAGTTGCGGAAACCTTCTCCGCAGTTGCGGAAACCCTCTCCGCAGTTGGGGAGACCTTCTCCGCAGTTGCGAAAACCTTCTTCGCAGTTGCGGAAACCCTCTCGGCAGTTGCGGAAACCCTCTCGGCAGTTGCGGAAACTCTCTCGGCAGTCACGGAAACTTTCTCCGCAGTTGCGGCAATCTTCTCCTTCGGTAACGTGTTTTTGCACATTGCGAAGAGATCTTGCATCAATCGGCAAATTGCAAATCCCGTACTTACGAAACACCAGTAAAAGTCGGCGTCTTTTCAAAGGATGATCTACGGCACGCGGTTTGTTATCACCACGGGCAGAGTGCCGCTTGAAATTCAAAGCACCATAACTACAACCTTTTAGGAGGGAATATGGACATTGTTGTTATTACCTACGGCGTTTACGTTTTGCTCAGCGTCCTCTTAACGATCTGGGTCGCGACGACCCTTCACAAAAACGGACGCGTCTTTTTGATCGAGGTTTTCGGCGGTGACGAAGGGCTCGCCGATTCAGTCAATCATCTGCTTGTCGTCGGATTTTATTTGATCAACCTCGGATATGTCAGTCTCGCTCTAAAGATCGGTTACGAAGTGATCGGCGCACAACAGGCCATCGAGGCCCTGTCGTACAAGATCGGCCTCGTCCTGCTTGTCCTCGGCGGGATGCACTTCTTCAATCTTCTGATCTTTCAACGCATCCACCGACGCCCGAAATTCGCCCGCCGAATGCCAAATATGGACAGCGTTGTGCAGGGATGAGGGATGAGGGATGAAGGATGAAGGATGAGGGGTGAATCGGCGATCTTGATTTATCCCTCATTCGCGACTAACGAGCCTGTGTTATCGTTCGTCCATTTCGCTTGGTTTTGGTCGCGATCGTGACAAAGATAGAAATCAGCTCATTTGTTTCATTTCGAAGTGGGCGAAGCAAAGTTTCCTTCACATATCCTCCGTCAATCAGCAACTCAAGCCAATAATCACTCTCGTCAAGTTCCTGCAAGACGCCTTCAACCTTGCTTATAAAGTCCGCGGTCGACTTTGCACGGCACGCTTCCCGATATTGTGCCCCAGGCGAGGTTCCTGAACGAACGAGTTGGTGCGAAATAACGTGAACGGCCCTGCGTTTTGGCAATGATTCGTACAGACGAATAACCCGCAAAGAATATTTCTTTAGCCGGACTCTTAAATCCCTTTCTTTTTGTGGTTCTTCACTGACCTGCCGTTCCACGCTCTTTTCATCCATCATAATTCATCCTTCATCCTTCAGACCACCGGTCGGAGGACGCCGCGAAACACGGCTTTTACTTCGACTTTGTCCGCCGATTCGATGATCGATTCGAAGTCTTCATTAGCGGCTCGCAGTTCGACCTGTGAGCCGCTTCTGTAATATTCGCGGAGCATCGAAACCTTTTTTCTGATCACGACCACCACGCATTCCCCGTCGCGGGCGAATACCCGCTCTTCGACAAGCACAATATCTTTTTCGCAGATGTGATTTCCGATCATCCCATCGTCTTCCATTTGAAAAGCAAAGACGCGATCTGCCGAACGCTTTCCGATGATAAATTTCGGCACGATCAATGGCAGCAACTCCCAATCCTCGGACGGTTCCTCGGCCAGCGGAACATCCAGCCAATGTATCTCACAGGTTGCGTTTGTCGTGACCTCATCGCGTTTGAGATCTAACGAAAAACTTCCGTTCTCACGCCGCCTGACAAGAAGGCCCTGTTCCTCCAATGATTGAACATGCTTTGCAATACCGGCTTTCGAACGGAGTCCCAGCGCACGCGCGATCACCTGATACGACGGATCGTGCCCATGATTGTCGATGTAGCGGGCGATGAAGTCGAGAACCTCACGCTGCCGCCGTGTCCGTGTCTGCATCGCTCAAATTGTAAATTGAGAACGGAGAAAAGTGAAAAAGTGAAAAAGGTCAAAAGTGAAAAAGGTCCATAGTAAAAAAGGTCCATAGTGAAACGGGTTAAAAGTGAAAAAGTGGAAAAGTGAAAAAGACATTGCAAGAGGCCCACTTTTAACCTTTTCCCCTTTGTCCGTTCTCCCCTGTTATAATGTGTTATCGGAGGTTCTTTAGCTCTATCAGTAACATTACCGGTTTTACCCGCGGCCTCAAACATAACCAGCTCAAGCGTATCGAGCGTCTTTCCACGCGACGCGTTCCATCCGATCAGATAGTGTCACCCGAACTCGCGCGGCAGATGTCCGAGATCTCTCACGAAACCGGGCGGCAGGTCGGTGTCTTGATCAATCGAAAAGGACAGATCGAATACGTAATGGTCGGCAACGCGAAACAGATCGAGATGCCGGACTTTGGACGTGCCCGTGTATCAACAGAACGCTTTCGCGGTCTTCGATGTATTCATACACATCTGCTCGGCGAAAAACTGACGCAGGACGATCTTACCGACCTTGCCCTCCTGAGGCTCGATCTGATGTCGATCGTTCAGGTGGACAAATCAAGCGGCCTGCCCGGAATGGTCTATTCGGCTCATTTGCTGCCCGGCGGAACTAGTTCTGAGTCACAACTTCAGTCGGCGTCCGCGTCGAACCTGAGGCCAGCTAAAGCTGGAACTCAAAACGGTACTGACGAGGCCTCGTTTGAATTTCTCGAGCCCAACATTCCTTCGCAGCTTGATACCGATTTCACATCTCTGATCAACTCGCTCGAGAATGAAATGGCCCGCATTCGTCAGACAGCCCGACAGCGGCAGACGAATCGTGAGCGTGCGATCCTGATAAGTGTGCCAACAGGGCATTCCGATGAGGCAGAGGAATCACTTGCTGAGCTCGAAGAGTTGGCGACGTCCGCTGATGTTTTCGTGCTCGACAAGATCATCCAGCGTCGGCCAAAGATCGATCCGAAAACAGTTTTGGGAAAAGGAAAACTCGAGGAACTGTTAATTCGCTCGATGCGTCTCGGGGCGGATATTATTGTCTTCGACGCCGAGCTTTCCCCGACGCAGGTCCGCGTACTATCCGAGGCGACCGATCTCAAAGTCATCGACCGCCCGCAGCTGATTCTCGACATTTTTGCCCAGCGAGCCCAATCACGCGAAGGTAAATTGCAGGTCGAACTCGCTCAGCTCAAATATCTTTTGCCACGGCTCGTGGTCGGACAGAATTCCGCATTCTCGCGCCTCGCCGGTGGGATCGGCGGACGTGGGCCTGGTGAAACAAAGCTTGAGACTGATCGCCGCCGCGTTCGCGACCGGATCGCCCAGCTTGAAAAACAGGTCGACAATCTCGGCCGCCAGCGTCAGGAGCGCCGCAAGAACCGCGTGCAAAAACACCTGCCGATCATTTCCCTGGTCGGTTATACCAACGCCGGCAAATCCACCCTGCTAAATGCACTTACGCAAAGTGATGTTTACGTAGAAAAGAAGATGTTTGCGACGCTCGACCCTACTTCGCGACGCCTCCGTTTGCCGTACGAGCAGGAAGTGATAATCAACGACACCGTCGGATTTATTCGCGACCTGCCGCAGCCACTCGTTTCCGCCTTTCGCGCGACACTTGAAGAGATAACGGACAGCGATCTGATCGTTCACGTTGTCGACGCGTCAAATCCGCGTGTGACCCATCAGATCGAATCGGTCGAGAAGATCCTCGCTGATCTGGAGCTTAACCGCATACCGCAGATCGTCGTTTTGAACAAGACTGATCTATTGAAAAAGAGTGATTCGGAGGCCCTCGAGCGTCAGATCATGCTTGACAGAACCGCAGAATGCGTGTCAATTTCAGCTATTCGCCGTGAAACGCTCCGACCCATGGTCGAGGCTATCGCTACCCGGATCGGCAAGTTTGAGGTTGCTGCCTAAGAAATTGTCCGCAAAAGCTTGTGATCGATTCTTGAATTTCGTTGCCTATTGGTCGTTTGTCTTTTTTTACCTTTGATCTGACCTTCGCGTTCTTTTGGGTTTTTCGCCGAACATTGAATGAGCAAGCGAATCCAAGATCTGACTCCGCCGACCACTAAATGGCGTAAGCGAGTATTCGGCGCGGCTGTAAGGCCCTTTCGGTCGCTCTCGGGGCGTCAAAGATTCTGGCTCGGCTTCGTCTTTCTCTGCATCGTTACTTCTCTGCTCGTTTTCAATCCATTTGCCCGCACGGGTAGTGAGCAGGGTTATAAGGAAGGTGATATCGCACGGGAGACAATAATCGCTCCGTCGGACATATACTATTCCGACGATGAAGCGACCGAACGCAAGAGATCGAAGGCAAAGGAAGACGTAGGTCCGGTCTTTCGCTACGAATCCAACAAGGCCGAACAGGCAGTTCAGCAATTTCTCTCGTCCTGGGAAAAACTCCAGCGTCACGGCAGCAATAATCAACTTGACCAAAGACCGGCGAACTCGGATGTAAAAACTGAGACTCACTGGACTGGCGCGGGCGGGCCAGAAGTGGGCAAGATACTCGCCGCGCGCACCTTTAGCCATAACGAGCTCGAATCGGTCGAAAGTGCTCTTCGCGAGGCGTCCGAGGGTTACATTTACGACGATTCGGAAAAGCAATATTTTCAGAACAGCGTTTTCGTCTTTGACCGTTCGAAACCAGGCGTGCAGACCACCGTGTCAATGCCCGAGAGCACCTGGATATCACTTTCTACCGCCCGTGGAAAATTTCGGACGCGATTGTCCGCGGTAAAAAGTTTATCCCCTAAAGAAGTGGATGCCTTTTACACTGCCGGAGAGATTCTGATCGAACCGAGTGTGTCTTACGACAGCCTTGCAACCGATAACGCGCGCCGGAGCAGTGCCGAGACCGTCAAGACGCTCCCGATCGAACTAAAGCGTGGAGAAACCATAGTCGACAAAGGGCACATCGTCACTGCCGACGTCATGTCGAAGATCGCAGCGGTGAATAGTTATAGCTCCTCGACGCGGCAGGGAAACCGATTCCTCGGTCTCTTGATACTGATCTCTGCACTGTACTGGGTCGCCTGGAAGTTCATTCAGCATCGCGGGATGCTTCCACGTCTTTCGCTTTCGGCCGAGAAAAGTTTCGCATTGTTCGGCTTCGTGACCGTGGCGCAAACATTATTAATGACGGCCCTGTTCCAATTGGCTCAGTTCACTGCTGCACAGAACACCCGGGCTCCCCTTAACGATCCAAGCGTTTGGGCGTTTGCCATACCTTTCGCCGCTGCCAGTCTTTTGATGACCCTGTTGGCGGATCGCCCGACCGCTTTGTTTACTGGGTTGTTTTGCGCATTGCTGGCAGGGTTTATGGCGCCCAGGGGCTTTGAATTTGCGATTTATGCTGCGATCGCTTCGTCGAGTGCGGTTTACGGCATCGGCCGGTATCGAAGCCGCCAGACGGTCACGGTGGCCGGGTCCCTCGTTGGGGTCGTGAGCGCAGTCGCGGCTCTTGCCATTCTTGCGTATACTCAGCAGCCGTTTATTTTGAATACGGTGTTGATGGTGATCCTATGCGGGCTTTTGGGTGGCTTTATTACGGCCGCCATGACGGCAGTGATCCTGCCCGTCTGCGAGACACTCTTTGGAATTTTGACCGACGTTAAATTGCTCGAGCTTTCGAACGCTGACCTACCCGTTCTGGGCCAACTCGCGCTTCGGGCTCCGGGTACGAACCAACATTCACATGCCGTTGGCCAACTGGCGGAAGAGGCCTGTCGTGTGGTCGGTGGAAACGGTTTGCTGACGCGGATCGGCGCGCTCTATCACGATATTGGCAAGACGGCTGCACCCGAGCATTATGTGGAAAACCAAATGGGTAAGAATCCGCACGACAAGCTCAAACCTGTCCAGAGCGCCAAGATCATCATCAGTCACGTGACATACGGCGTAAAACTTGCGCGCGAGATGGGACTGCCACAGCGTATCATTGATTTTATTCCCCAGCACCATGGAACGCGCACCCTTCATTACTTCCTGAAAAAGGCCCAGGCGGAGGCCCGCAGCGAGAGCGAGGTTTCTGAAAACGATTTTCGCTATCCCGGTCCTAAGCCGCAGTTCAAGGAAGCGGCGATAATGATGATCGCGGATTCGTGTGAGGCCGGTGCTAAGTCACTGGCTGAGCCGACTCCTGAGAACGTTCGCTTTATTGTAACCAAGATCATCGACGCGATCCTTCAGGACGATCAGCTGGGCGAATGTGATCTAACGCTTCGCGAATTGACGCAGATCCGGGAATCAATGATCAAATCGCTTGTTGCGATCTATCATTCGCGAGTCGATTATCCGGGCTATACACCGCCAACCTCCGCCGAACGCGTTCTGATTCCCGCTGACATCCTGGAAGAACACGGTCCCAAATACACCGACCCTGCCGAGATACCCGTAAGCCCGGGAGGCGAGATCGAAGACGAAGCCATCGATCACTCGGATGAGCCTCCGCGCAGATCGCAGGCGAAAACGGCCGATTAACTCCCGCTTTTTATCCCGTCTTGCTACAATCGACCTGCAATGATAAATCCGGCTTATCTTTCGGAAGCTTTCAACGATCTCGACCATGTTTTGCGGATCGAGGAGCTCTATTTACTTCAGCGTGTGGCCCAGAAGATCAACTCGATCCTCGACCTTGACGCTCTGCTTGCTCAGATCGTGGAGGATGTCGCCGGAACATTTGGTTACACGCGGCTGGCCGTGCTGTTGAAAGATGAGAATACGGACGAGCTCGTGATCGCGGCGGGCTGGACGGGCGAGCTTTGCCTAAAAGGGACTCGGTATAAGATCGGTGAAAACGATGGGATGAGCGGGCACGCAGCCGCGACCGGCGAGACGTTTTACTCGGCTGACGTAAAAAAGGTGCCGTTTTACATTGCCGGCGAGGAAGACACCAGGTCGGAGATCGACATTCCGCTTAAAATTAGGGGCGACCTGATTGGCATCTTCAACATACAGCAGACCTGCGTTAACGGATTTACCCCGGAGCGAATTCGACTACTCGAAGCTCTCGCCGGACACGTCGCGACCGCCATTGCAAACGCACGGCTTTACCAACGGGAACGCGACGAGCGCGATCGAATGTCGAAGGAGCTCGACGAGGCGCGTGCCATTCAATCCGGACTTTTCCCCGGCGATTGTCCGAATGTCGAAGGTTTTGAGATCACAGGGATCTGTGTTCCGTGCAGGGAAGTCGGGGGCGATTGGTTCGATTATATTCAACTCGACGGCGGACGTTTAGGAATCGTTCTCGGAGACGTTTCCGGTAAGGGAATGGGTGCCGCTTTCTTGATGTCGTCCGCCCGGAGCGTGTTGCGGATGCAGGCCTTGCGCGGGCTGTCACCCGGCCAGGTTCTGTCAGAAGTTAACAAGATCCTGATCACCGATTTTCCGTCAGCCCGATTCGTGACCCTGATCTATGCCGTAATCGATCCGGCGGAGCGCAAATTAACATTTGCGAACGCGGGGCATGTTTATCCTTTGATCGCCAGCAGCGATGAAGCCAAATTCCTTGAGACTGAATCAGGCCTTCCTCTTGGCATAATGGAAAGCGAGTATTCAGAGTGTGAGATCGACATGCGAGCGGGCAACAGACTGTTCCTATACACAGACGGGATCACCGAAGCACTGAACCCGTCGGGTGATGAATATGGTGACGCCCGGATCCTGGCGCACGCCGGCAAACCGGACGCTTCGGTTTCCACGCTGTATTCTGATGTCGCGCGATTCTCCGCAGGAGCGGCGGTAGCCGACGACATTACTGTGGTAATGGTCTCCGCAAGATAGCCGCAAATAAGGCAGGGACTGAGAGGACCTTCAACGTGTTAAAACGCTATATTTTCTGGACCAAAGCGGCCGTGTTTTTTCAGTTTCTTTCTGCCGGACTGCATTCCATTAGTTTTTTTGTTTCGCCGGATCTGAAGAACGATACTGAGCGGAAGCTGCATGAACTGATCACGACATACCATCCGGAAATGGGTGCCGGCTTCCATCCGTCATTCTGGAATCTTTTTACGGCTCTAAGCGCCTGCTTTCCGTTGCTGTGTCTGCTCGGCGGCCTCACGCTTGGCTATTTGCTTTGGAAGAAGGCGTCGCCTTCGTTGATGAAGGGCATCCTTGCGATAAACGTTCTGATTTTCGGAGTGACGTTTGTTGTGATGGCTTTGTTTACTTTTCCGCCGCCGATCATCGTGACCGGATTGATCTTCGTGACACTATCGATCGCGTACATTCTCACACCCCGAATCGAATCTGTGATCTGACGCAACAAGATCTGTCCGCGACTTTTGCGGCCCGTCAAATCCTTCCCTTGAGTTTTTCGTACGTTGTATGCAGCGATTCCGGCATTGTGCGGGTTTGCCCAAAGGTAGTAATGAAGTTTACGTCCCCGAACCATCGAGGAAGTATGTGCATGTGAAAATGTCCGGCAACTCCGGCTCCGGCAGCCTTGCCGAGGTTCATTCCGATATTGAAGCCTTCGGGGTGGTAGATCTCTGTCAATGCTGTTTGGGCCCGTTTTGTCAGGTCCATCATTTCATCAGTTATCTTCTTGTCGGCTTTGTCTATTTCGGCAATGTGTTCAAAAGGTAGGATCATGAGGTGGCCCGTGCCATAGGGGTAAATATTGAGAATGACAAAATTAAACTCGGCCCGACTGAGGATGAATTTTTCCTCGTCGCTGGCCGAGCTTTTCAGGATGTCGCAGAAAACGCATCCGCTTGTTTTCGCGGACCCGCTTGCGGTTATGTAGTCATATCGCCATGGGCTCCACAGCACGTCCACATCTTAAATCCTA